>Ga0307408_100000017_pt1 | contig 355890 bp, 318 predicted proteins | sample 322Cmetagenome_FD_202116 | JGI IMG/M metagenome (GOLD analysis project Ga0307408, IMG submission 202116) | Maize rhizosphere microbial communities from greenhouse at UC Davis, California, United States - 322HYB-C-3 | ecosystem: Host-associated > Plants > Roots > Rhizosphere > Soil | place...
CTTATGGCCGCTCTGATTACGGCCAGTTGCGGCTGCAGACTGGGTCCAGCTCTTGGGATATCCCGTCAGTTCACTATAGCTCGGGGTGGGTTCACGCGGCGTATGTCTATGACCGCGCGGCCAACCGTCTGCGCCTTTACCGCAATGGCACGCTTCAATCCGACGTAGCCGTCGCCGCCGACGCCTTTGCAACTGTCGCCTCCGGCGAGTTCTACCTCGGCGGCCTGCCTTACCAAGGTGGCAATGAGTGGTTTAGCGGCGGACTTGACGAAGTCTCCTTCTACAACCGCCCGCTTACCGGGTCCGAAGTCGCTAATATCTACTCGGCGGGAGCATCCGGCAAATTGCCTCTCACGAATGACCAGCCGCCTCAAGTTCAGCTCATCGCTCCTTATGATGGCACCGAGCTGCTTACGGGTAGTCCGCTGACGCTTACTGCGCTTGCCATTGACCGCGAAGGGGCTGTCGCCTCGGTCGCATTCTATAATGGCACGACTCTCATCGGAACTGCCATCGCGCCTGAAACAACTTCTTCGTCAACCTTCAGCTTCAACCTGGGGGCAGGGCTTTCAATCGGCACTCACGTCCTGACTGCTGTCGCGACTGACGCCGGAGGTGTGTCCACAACTTCTGCTCCGGCCACGGTCACTGTCACTTACGGTCCTCCGTCCGTGGCTCTTCTTGAGCCTGCCGATGGTGCTACCATCAACGCGCTCCTGCCGCTCACCCTGACTGCCTCCGCCAGCTATGCCGGAGGACCCATCGCCCTAGTCGAGTTCTTCGATGGTGTCACCAAGCTTGGCGAAAGCACCGCACCCGAACCTGCCAGTGGCGATTATAGGCTAAGTATCTCCGCAGGGCTCGCGCCTGGCAGCCATTCGCTCACGGTCAAGGCAACCGCTGCGGACGGCGCCAGCCGCACTTCCACTCCGGTCACCATTACCGCCGAGACGCTTTATCCCACGGTTGCCATCACCGCTCCCACGGGTGGAGCCCGACTGATCTCCAATAGCGCGGTTACGCTGGAAGCGGTCGCCACGGTTTCGACCGGCTCCATCGCCCGGGTTGAGTTCTACCAAGGTGCGACCCTCCTCGGCACCGTCACTGCGCCAATCGATGGATCAACGGGACTCTACCGCCTCGTGCTGCCCTCAGGCTTCCCGGCAGGCAGCCACACGTTAACGGCTCGTGCCGTGACCACAGTGGGTGCATCCACCGATTCGTCTCCGATCACCATCACAGTCGAAACGATTTATCCCGTCGTTGCCATAACGGCTCCCACCGATGGCGCCCAACTGATCGCTGACAGCCCAGTCACCTTGGACGCAACCGCTGCCGTTTCCACCGGCTCCATCGCCCGGGTAGAGTTCTATCGCGGCGTGACTCTCCTTGGCACCGTCACCGCCCCTGTCACAGGCTCGCCTGGCCTATACCGCTTGGTGTTGTCCTCAGGCTTCCCGGCGGGCAGCCATTCGTTAACCGCACGCGCTGTGACCGCAGTAGGTGCCTCCACTGACTCAGCTCAGATCACTGTCACGGCAGCCCCCTACACCGGCCCAGACACGGTGGAACTGTCCTCTCCTCTGGACTCAGCCCGCATATCCGCGCCCACGTCGATCACCGGTGTCATCGCGGTTCAGGGACTGGCCTCATGGAAAGTCGAATACCGCCTCACCCCGGCCGAAGGTGTGTCCGATGCTTCCGCGCCTTGGACTACTCTCAACACGGGCACCGGCCACATCGGTATTCCGAAGACGGACTCCCAGGCGTCTGCACCGGGTGAACTCGGCACCTTCGACCCGACGCTGCTTCTCAACGGGCTATATGAGCTACGCCTTGCCGCGACGACTACGACCGGCATGACAACGATTATCCCGGCCATCTCCGTTCTGGTCGAAGGCAACATGAAGGTCGGAGCGTTCTCCATCGCCTTTAACGACCTCGTCGAATCCACCCCCGGTTTACCCATCACCCTCACGCGCACCTACGACAGCCGCGACCGCAGGGCAGGGGACTTCGGCCCCGGCTGGCATCTCGCCCTCGGCAACATCCGTGTGCAAAAGAGCACGAGTCTTGCCCATGGCTGGGAGCAGTTGATGGAGGGGGAGGAGCTTTCGACGGCCTACTATATCGATCCCCAACGCAAGCACATCGTCAGCATCGTGCTTCCTGACGGAGAAGCGCATCGTTTCGAGGCGGGCATCTACATTCCGAAAACCTCTGGGATTGGCCTGCCGGATAACTATCAGTGGCTTATCCCAATCTCGGAGGGCCAACTCGTGTTCAAGCCAATAGGGGACACGACCAGCACTCTTACGATCGACGAGGATAATACGTTCTTCTTCTCCGGGATGATTGGGGAGGAATACCTAACCAAGGGCTTTCCTGGTATCGACGATGCTCACGAGCCGACCCGCTTCCGCCTCACGACTGCCGATGGCACGGTCATGATCCTCGATCAGGCGCTCGGCTTGCTCGAACTCCAGGACAAATCTGGCAACGTCCTAGTCATCCACCGCCGCGCCTCCGACGGACGGATTGAATCCATCGACTCCATCCAAAACGGCGAGACCGGACCTATCACCCGCACGGTCGAAATCGACCGCCTCGCCGACGGTCGTGTCGATCACATCACCGACCTCGCCGGGCGCACCCTTGACTACCTCTACGATCCGCAGGGCCGCCTTGCTTCCTTCACTGACCGCGAGAACAACACCACCCAGTTCCGCTACGAGTTGAGTGATGTCCCCACGCATTCGCGTTTCTCTTACCTGACCAAGATCATTGATCCGCGAGGCCTGCCCGCGGTCCGCTCCGAATACGACGACGATGGTCGCCTGAAGAAGCAGATCGACGCCGATGGTAAGGAGACCGTCTTCGACCGCGGCATCGCCGCCTTTGGACGCTTTGAAAAGATTACCGACCGCCTTGGCCACGCCACCACGTTCTTCTATGACGACCGTGGCAACGTGACCACCAAGGTGGACGCTCTCGGCGCCACCACCACCTACGACTACTACCCCGACTCGGACCGCGTGAAGTTCGAGGAGGACCACTACCACAACGTCAAAGCCTTCGCCTACGACGCCCGCGGAAACGTCACCACCGAGATCCTCGGCGCCTCCCGTTCCGAAGACCCCGCCACCGCCACCATCGGTCACATCACGCGCACGACTTACACGAGTTTCAGCGCCCCGCTCAGCATCGCCGATCCTGACGGACGCGTGCAGAGCTTCAGCTATGACCCGGACACTCAGCAGCTCCTCACTCACACGGTGGGCCAGCTTGCGCCGACCGCCTCGTCGGAAATCATCGCCGCGACCCCGGCGACGACCACCTACACGTATCACACCGATGGCACCCTGTGGACCGTAACCGATGCCCTCGGCAACGTCACGACCACCACCTACGACTACGGCTGGACCGATCCTGCCTATCCCGGCGCGGTGAAACGCGTCACCACGACCGTGATCGATCCCGCAGGCACGCCCGGCTCCGATCCGACCAACGCCACCGCGACCACCCTTCGCACCACCTACAGTTATAGCGACGCGCAGGACAACCTCCTCGTCACCGTCACCCCGCGCACCCTCACCGACGGCAGCGTCGAGTCGGTTCCCACGCGCCATGTCTACGACGCTGAGAACCGCTTGCGCTTCACCGTTCTCCCCGACGGACGTATCCAAGAAACGCGCTACACCTCGTTCGGCCAGACTGACAAGACGATCGAATGGCCGGTCGGAACCGATCTCGCCGCCCTCATCGCCGCCGGTTCCTCCGGCCCCACGACCGGCGCTCGTGTCACCTCGATGACCTACGACGTCCGTGGCAACGTTGAGCGCACCACGTTGCCCGATGGCACCTACACCGCCACCGGTCGCGACCTCGAAGGCCGCACCGTCTGGTCGCAGGACGCCCGCGGCTACCGCACCTTCACCGCCTACGATGAGGTCGGCCGCCCACGCTTCACGATCCATCCTGACGCGGATGACGGCACTTTCGAAGCCGCCCCGACCGCCGCCGACGATCCTCGCCTCGCCAACAACCCGCGCAGCGAGACTCGCTACGACCTTGTTGGTCGCGTGCGCTTCCAAGTCGACGAACGCGGTGCCACCACCGAGACCCGCTACTTTGCCGATGGAACGCCCAACGCCGAGCGCCGTGAAAAGCTCGTCCAACACCTTGATGGAGAAGAACTCGTAACCACTTACGACTACTACCCGTCCGGTCAGGTCCACGCAGTTACCGACCCGCGTGGCAACACCACCGGCACGCGCTACGACAGCCATGGCCGCCCCGTGCGCATGCTGCTCCCGGCGACTGACGAGCATCCCGCCACCGAGACGCTGACCACCTACAACCCCCTCGGCCAGCGCGTCGCCACGACTGACCAGGCCGGCAAGGTCACCCGCCATCGCTATGACGCCCTCGGGCGTTTGGTCGAAGTCCGCCAATACCTCGACCAGTCGCTCGCCGCGTCCGACGTCGGTTTCACCCAGGCAGCCACGGCCACCGGCATCGTCTCCACGACCTACGCCTACGACGAAGCGGGTAACCAGATCGCCCAGACCGATGCCCGTGCCCACGTCACCCGCTACAAGCACGACTCCCTCGGCCGTCGCCTCAAGCGCATCCTGCCCGATCTCGCCGAGGAGAACTTGGATTACGACACGTGGGGTCGTCTCTGGCACCGCAAGGACTTCGCCGGCAAGACCACTACCTATGGTTATGACGTGCTCAACCGCCTCAAGAGCAAGGCCGCCGACGCCACCCATCCCTCGCTGGTCTACGCCCATGCCATTGCGCGGGTGGAGTATGATTATGACGCCAGCGGAGCCCGGGAAGCCGCCCGCACCTACAACGCATCCGGAACACTCCTTTACACGGAGAGCACCCCGCGCGACGAACGTGGCCACGTCGATTACAAGGACACGGGCGCAACCCGCCTCGATTACGAATATTACGCCAATGGACAGTTGCAGGACGTGGTGTCCTCCAACCCCGATGGCGTGAACATCGGTTACCGTTACGACGGCCTCAACCGCCTCGCTTACGTGGACGATGCCACGAAGAGTCTCCCTGTTCGCACGACCAGCTACACTTACAATCCCAACGGCAGCCTGGAGTCGGTCACTTACTCCAACGGAGTCAGCCATACCTACGGTTACGACGCGCTCAATCGCCTTCGCAGTCTGGATGTAGCCGCAGGTCTGGGTGCCACGCTCCATGCTTACGACTATAAGCTGACCATCTCGGGTCATCGCCACCACGTCATCGAAGGGGCGAAAACCACCACCTACGGCTACGACGAACTCTACCGCCTGACCGGAGAGACAATCACCGGAGGGCCCTCTGGCCAAAATGGCACCATCGGCTATGGATTGGATAAGGTCGGCAACCGTCTGAACCGCACGTCAACGATAGCGGAAATCACCGAGCAGCTGAGCCGCACCTATAACAGTCGTGACCAGCTTGCGGGCGATGTGTATGACCTCAACGGCAACACCTCCTCGGGACGCCTTTCGCCTCTCGCCCCGGGTCTTGCGCCAGAGACATCCGGCACGGATGTCTACGACTTCGAGGGCCGCCTGATCGTCCGCACCAAGCCTGACGGTTCGACGATCAACCTCGGTTACGACGCCGACGGCCTGCGCACGCAGAAGACGATCCTTAATTCCGGTGCTCAACTCGTCTCCGTGACCCACTACCTGCTCGATACGAATAACCTCACCGGTTATGCGCAGGTGGTAGAAGAGCGCACGACGGACGCCAACGACACCGCGCTCAAGACCTACACCTACGGCAGCGACCTCATCTCCGAAACTACTCACTCCTCGCTGCCCGCTACTCGCTACTTCTCATACGACGGCGGCGGCAGCGTCCGCGAGTTGACCGACGAGACGGGCGCAATCACCGACCGCTACACCTACGACGCCTTCGGTGTGCTGATCGTTCGCATCGGCACGAGCGACAACACCTACCTCTACCGCGGAGAACAATGGGACGCCGACCTCGGCCTCTACTACCTCCGCGCCCGCTTCATGAATCCCGATTCCGGCCGGTTCTGGAATCAGGATACCTACGAGGGCTCAAACACAGACCCCGCTTCGCTTCACAAGTATAACTACGGGTCCAGCAACCCGGTTATGTTCATGGACCCGAGCGGACACTTCTCCATGGCGGAGATACAGATGGCGGTTCAGTCCGTTGGTATACTCGCACGGATGGCGATTCCGACGATAGCACGGATCGGCTTCACCGTTGCGCAGCGTTTAGCAGCTGCAGCTTTGCGTCCGTTATTTGTGTTTGCGGGTGGACTACCAATCGCGACGCAAATGGGGCAACGTCTCAGTGTCTTCGACCGGTTCCAAAGATTTTTTATCACACCCACACAAGGATATGCGCCTGTTGCGCCTTGGCTTAAAGACATGTTCCAGATGATGGGTGTGCGTTTGCAGCAAGGGCATGTGTTTATTCAGCAAGCGTGGTATCGTGCAGGAAGTCCCAATCAGTGGTATCCGGGGGACACGGCGGCCAATCTCGGCATGCAACGTCTCGCAAATGCGGGCTTCAACCTACTCGCTATGCCTGATGGCCTGAACCGAGCGATGGGGGCCAATAATCTTCAAGGATCTATCGGCACCACAGTATTTGCCGGTGGCGTTGTCACTGGCACTGCGAGTTCGATAGCTTGGGCCTTGGATAATCTTTGGGAGCTTATCACGGGCCCTGAATCTGATGAGGTTCCTCCACCCGCTACACCATGAAGTATTACAACACAGAAACTGAAGTGCGTTTGGGTGACCGCGTAATTTACAAGCATCTCTTTTGGGGCCAATCCGAGGGTGAAGTCGCATATTTGCCCGGTGTCTCTGCTGTGCATGCTAAGATTATACCAAATCAATGGGTTGTGAGGCTTGGGAACGGGAAGGGCGTCTTCATGGTGTTTGGACCTGACATCGAGTTTACCCACAAACGTATCAAGTTCCTTGAACGTGGCGTTCCCTCTATGCCGATTGAGCCGAACGAAGAAATCTAGGTCGAGCGAAGGGGGGCATGTTTTACCCTTTACCCTCTGGTGGGTCGCAACGTCTCCAAAGATCCAAGCGGCACACGTCGCGCCAGCGCCGAGCCGCTGTCACGTCGTCTGCTTCCTCCTCCGCTCCTAAAGTCGCTCCGTCCGGTGGAGTGCAACCCCGCCGGGGACGGCCTGTGCGGTGCAGTGGCCCGCACGAAGCGGCGCTCCGCCAACCCGCGCCGGCACGTCACATGGTCCGTCCGCTGCGCTCCCCGGCCCATGAGTCGTGCCTGCCCTGATCAGACCGGCGGGGACCCCGCTGCGGCCCCGTCGGGGGAAACCGCCGGACCTCAACCGCCGCACGAACCAGCGGCGGCCCGCTGGCGGCGGGTCGGCCCGTCGCGGCGCCGAGACGCCGCCCCTCGGCTCGCCCTCCTTGTCGGGCTCAGGAGGGCCGCAAGGCCCCCCGCTACGCGAAACCGCGGGCTCGCCCCGAGGGAATCGGGGCGTTTTACCGAGGTGCGCCTTGGACGGGACATGCCTGTGCCGATGGCCGTGTCTGAGTTGAGCGTGACGTTGCCCGGCGGGCTGGTGGCGGGGAACGGACGCGGACGCGCTGGTTGTTGGTCCAAGCCTGAAGCCCGATGGCGCTGCCGCAAATCGGCCTTCCCTCGGGCCTGCGCATTTATCTGGCGCTGGAGCCGGTGGACATGCGCAAACAATACGAGTCTGTGGGCGCTCGCGGCCCAGTGTAAGAATGCTTGATCCAACCGCGTAAAAGGAGGGGTTTTAGCACATCACCGGGCAAAGTTGATCGTTTCAATGTAATGGATTCAGCATACTGATCTTACAGGTGTAAGATTGAGCAAAGAGAAGATGCATGATTCACCGTGAAAAGAGACGAATTCATCATGTCGGCCTTACAAGCTATCTTGCTCGGTGGGGCGGCGCCCAGACTCGCTTTTTACCCGCTTTTGGGTTCCAATTTTCTCGTGAGCACTAATGCCGAGAATTCTGAGCATCGCAGCGAAGCTCTGCTATTGGTTAAGGCAGAGTATAAGGCAATGGCCGCTTCGATGAATACTCAGGAGGCCAGAGAAGCCGCGAAAAGCGCCTTCGATGCTGGCGCAGAAGTGTTCCGTAGCAGACCGCTTAGAATTAGCGAATGTAGCGAATGACAAGGTAAGGGGCGGTGGATTGCCATTACTTCTGGCCCAGCGAGCAGCCGGTGACGGGGTTACCCGACATTCGTTAGGGTGCCTGCGAAATGGCATAAAAAAACCTACCGTGCCTGGTAGGTTTGAGCGAAGGTGGCTTAAGAGAAAATTAGAGGCCGTTTTGTCCGGTTAGGATTTGGTTCCGCATGTGCTTAACAATGCACTGGGAGGCTTGTTCGAAGGCGGCCTTGATCTTAAGCCTGCGCTCGTTGCTCAAACCTGCGGGCGATTTCACCGTTATCGGCTTTGACTGCGCGTTGGATTGTGAATTCGCGACTATCATACTTTTCGGAATAATTGGCGGGGTCATGGGAAAATGCAATTCCGGTCTAGCCTAGGTGCAAATGGGACATGCGTGCCGCAGTTTTGGTGTGTGTCGTCACATTCTATGTCATTCGACAGGATGACAAGGTTAGCGTCACTTGGAGACGCGTGAGGTTACCGACATGAGTTTCGGTCTTCCGTGGTTCAGGGCTTTCCGGAGGAATGACACTCATTGAGGAATCCAGAAAAGAGCGCTTTGAGGTCGTTTTGTCGTGGCAGGATGTTTCTCCAATCACCAGCACCTCGGGCTTGATCCGAAAAGCGGCGCCTTGTTCGTCTTCACGAACAAGACACGAGACCGGATAAAACTCCTGCACTGGGACGGCACCGGAGTGTGGGTCCTGGCCAAGCGGCTTGAACAGGGCCGCTTCAGCTGGCCGCGCGCAGCGCCACGGGCGATCCGCGCGCAAGCTCACGTTGGAGCCGTCCGCCCTCACGCTGCTACTGGACGGCATCGACCTGAAAAACGGCGCGCAAAAAGCGTGGTATGAACGTAAGCGTCTTTTCATCCGCGCACTCTATCACCGCCGGGCACTCCCAATTACGAGGTCCCCAGGATGACGCTTACCTATGTCTTGCCAGACAATGAAGGCGTGGGATTACATTTAATATAAAATCACGTTATCCAGAGGCACAGGACATTAACTGTTTATATAGTCTTTATCATGCATGGCTTGGACTGTTTCTCTATAATGATCTTTGTTCTGGCTTCGGCTCTGTCGGCTCATGCTTTGACTTGGGAGAAAGCGGCACTTGATCTGTCAGTCGAAGCGGGGGCAAGGGACTTGGTTGCGGAGTTTCCTTTTAAAAATGAAGGGGTTTCGCCGGTGGCGATCAGTGAGCTTACGGCGAGTTGCGGGTGCACCACGCCCACGGTGGAAACGCGGTTGGTTCCTGCCGGCGGCAAGGGCGTCGTCAAAGTGACGTATGCAGTCGGTGATCGGGTGGGGCCTCAATCGGCACACGTCACTGTCACTACCGATGAAGCGGGCGCCGAGCCCGCGTCGTTGCAACTGCGTGTGAATATCCAGCCGGCGATTTCGGTCACTCCGCGGCTGGTCCTCTGGGCCAAGCCCGATGGTCTCGTTAGCCGCACCATTGAGATCAAGCGGTTGAGCAAAACCGCCGTGCGCTTGGGCGAACCCAAGGCGGCCGGCGACACGCTGAATGTTGAGCTCAAGCCCGGCGCGGAACCCGACACGTGGCGGCTCACCCTCACGCCTAAATCGGTCGATGCGCCGTTTACGATTAAGGTGGAAATCCCGGTTACCGTGGGCGAACGCGCGACGAGCTACTCGGTCTTTGCCGTCGTGCGATGAACACCGCGGCACCTGTTGAGGGTCGCCCTGCTCGCTCGCGTCCATGGCGGGTTGTGCTTTGGTTGCTATTGGTCGCGCTCGTGCCGGCGGTGATGTCGGCATGGCTGCATCCGCAGCGGCCGGCCTGGGTGCGCACCGGCGATGTCACTGTGGCGGTTGCCCGTGCTTGGGCGGATGCGCTGTGGGTGGATGCACGCGCGGCGGCCGCTTACCAGCGCGCTCATGTGCCGGGTGCGCTGAATCTTTCTCCGGGATCTTGGGACGAGCAAGTGAGCGACTTCGTGGCGGCATGGGGACCCGTGCGGCGCGTGGTAGTGTATTGCGATGGTCACGGTTGCCAGGCCAGCCGGGAGGTTGCCCAGCGGTTGCGCGATGAATTGGGGTTTAAGGAAAACGTTCATGTGCTCACCGGTGGCTGGGATGCGTGGTTGGAGGCCGGCAAATGAAGGTGCGGTGGCTAACTCTCCTGTGCTGGTTACTGGCAGGCGTATTGATCTGGGCGGGCGCGGTAAAAACCCTCGATCCGGCGGCGTTGGCCGAGGGCATCATAGGGTTTCGGTTGGTGCCGTGGCCCGTGGCGGTGTTGGTGGCGTTGTATTTGCCGTGGTTGGAACTGGTCGTGGCGATGGGTCTGCTGGTGCCACGCTGGCGGGAGGGGGCGCTGTGGATAGCGACCGGATTGTTTACGGGCTTTGCACTGTTATGGGCGGTCACTTGGGCGCGAGGAATCGACGCGTCCTGCGGGTGTTTCGGCGGCTCGCGGAACGGTTCGGCGGCTTGGCCGCTGGTTCGGGCAATACTACTAGCGGTCGTTGCGGGAGCGTTGTTAGCGAAAGAATCGACCGGCGGGGTGCGGCTTCAGCGCTGACGAAGGAAATATAGCCCTGCCCAAGTCGATGAAGGCGTTCGTTCGAGGATCATTTCAAGATCTTCACCGAGAGTTCACCTATTCAGGCATAGCTGATGCGGTTTGAAATAGAAATGGTGCAAAAACCTTCAAAAAATCGGATCACGTAGTATTGCCGTAGTTTTGTTTAAAAATACCCTAACAATTTGAGGGTAAGCATATTCTTGATGGGCTCATAACCTGAAGGTCACCAGTCCGGCCGATTAGGAGCACGACCAAGCAAAATGAGTCCCATGTGTCCGTTATCCGTCCGACTTATGTATGGTTACTAATTATAAGAGGTATAAGTGAGCCCCGTGGGGGCACCACTTTCATTGGCAGATGAAAATACCTTGGAAAGGGTTTGTCTGCTTTGCGTTGTTCGGGTGGCCGAAAGTCAAACCACCTGAATCGGTTTCGGACAAAGCCCGGCTGATTGGCCGTCCTCTCGGCTTGCTTGGCACGGTGAGTCCTCTATCCCGTAGGATACATCTCCATGTCCCTCACTCATCACCAACATGCAATCGCCGGACACGGCCTTTGCGCATCAATCTCCGCGTCAGCCGAATAAAAATTATGAGCAACGACGTATTCAAGCCGGGTGAAGTGTGGCTCGACGATCAAGGCGTGGCGATCAACGCGCACGGGCCGGGATTCCTCTTTCACGAAGGGGTTTATTACTGGTTCGGCGAGCACAAGATCGCCGGCAGGGCGGGCAACGCGGCGCATGTGGGTGTGCACGTTTATTCGTCCCGCGACCTGTATCGGTGGAAAGACGAGGGCATCGCTCTCGCGGTCTCCGACGATCCGGCGCACGATCTGGCGCGCGGCTGCATCATCGAGCGTCCGAAGGTGGTCTTCAACGCGGCCACGCGCCGTTTCGTGATGTGGTTCCACCACGAGCCGCGCGACGGCGGCTACGCGGGTGCGCGCAGTGGCGTGGCCGTGGCGGAGAGGCCGGCGGGGCCATACCGGTTCCTCGGCACGTTCCGGCCCAACGCCGGGGTATGGCCGGAAAACGTATCCGAAGACCAACGACGTCCGCTCGACGCCGCCGAGGCGGAGGCGCTGGCCAGGCTGGAGCTGCCGGGCGGGCCGCTGCCGTATTACCCCAAGCACACGCTTTTCCGTCGCGATTTTGCGGGCGGGCAGATGGCGCGTGACCAGACGCTGTTCGTCGATGACGACGGCTCGGCGTATCACGTGTATTCCTCGGAGGCCAACGGCACGCTGCACATCTCGCTTTTGAGCGACGACTACACGCGACCGGCCGGGCGTTATGCGCGGGTGTTCCCGGGACGATTCCACGAGGCGCCGTCGCTCATGAAATGGCGCGGGCGGTATTTCCTGTTCAGTTCGAGCTGCACGGGCTGGGCTCCGAACGAGGCGCGCGTCTCCGTCGCAGACTCGATCTGGGGGCCGTGGGAGGAGCTGGGCAATCCGTGTCTGGGCAAAGGCTCGGAGATCGCGAACACGTTTGGCTCGCAGGCTGCCTACGTGCTGCCGGTGGCGGGGAATCGGGATGCGTTCATTTTTATCGCGGACCGGTGGTGTCCGGAGAACGCGATCGACGGCCGCTATGTGTGGCTGCCGATCCAGTTTTTGAACGATGTCCCGGTCATCTCGTGGAGGCAGCACTGGGCGCTGGACTTTTTCAACGAACAGATATTCCGGAAGAGTATTTTCTAACCTTCATCATGCGAAGTCCGGGATGCGCGCCCTCGTGCGGCATCCCGTCATATCGCCACGGAGGCATGCGTGCGCTACTTGCGCCTGGTGTTTCCCGAGGGGGCAAAGGGGGGGCGACGTCTCGATCGTCGAGTGGAGGCTGACGTAGCCAGCCCGGTTGATAAAAAAAGCCCGACCTTTGAAGGTCGGGCTGAAGTGGGACCGAAGTCGCGAACGCAGGATGATCAGTGGCCGCCCTTGGTGGCGAGACCCACGACGCCGTCGTTCCGGCTGAGTTTGCTCCAGGCGAGGGCGTAGGCGCCGACGAGGACGAAGCAGGCGAGCGGGACGATAAACGCGATGGACATGCCGTGGACGTCGCCGATGTGTCCCATGAACTTGGGCATGATCGCGCCGCCCATGATCGCCATGACGATGAACGAGGACGCGTTTTTCGCGCGCGCACCGAGGCCGTGGATGCCCAGCGAGAAGATCGTGGGGAACATGATCGACATGAAGAAATAGGTGAGGAAGAGCGCGACGGCCGACAGCCAGCCGAGCTTGAGGAAGACCAGCAGGCTGCACAGCGCGGCGGCGGCGCAGAAGCTCGCGAGAACTTTGTGCGCGGGGAACTTCTTGAGCAGGCCGGCGCCAATCACGCGGCCGGCGAGGAAACAGAAGAAGCCGAACGAGGCGAGTTTCGAGGCCCCGGCGTCGCTCAGGCCGAGTATGCCGTTGGCGTGGACTTCGAACCAGTTGCCGAACGAGCCGTTCTTCCACGCGTCGGGCACGGCAGGAATCTGCGAAGTCATGTAGTTGATGAAATAGGCGAAAATGCCGCACTGCGCCGCCACATAAAGGAACTGCGCGAGGGTGGCGCCGGAGAAGTGCGGATGGCTCCAGATGCTGTGCGCGGTGACTTTGTCTTTTTTAAGGAGGAAGACGGCCGTGCCGAGGGCAATCAGCGAGCCGGCGGCGTAGATCAGGGCCTGATTGTCGGTCATGCCGAGTTTTTGGCTGACCGAAGGGATGGCGACGATGGCGGAGAAAATCATGCCGACGGCCACGGCGAGAACGGCGATGTTGAGCCAGAGAAGCAGAAGCGCGACGGCGCGGTTGGCCGGCGGAACGGTGACGGGGTCATTGGAGTTCTCGACGTGAAACTCGTCCTCGGACTTCACGTCGGGTAGTTTGGTGAAGGCGAAGACGACGGCCAGGATGAGCACGAATCCGCCGATGGCCGCATAGGGTATCCAAAGGGTCTCCGAGCCAGTGCTCTCGCCCTTCTCGTTCTGACCGTAGAAAAACATGGAGCCGACGATAGGGCCGAAGATCCAGCCGATGCCGTTGCAGGATTGGGACAGGTTGATGCGGGTGGCCGCGTAGTTTTTGGGGCCGAGGACAGTGGAGTAAGGGTTGGCGACCGTTTCCAGAAAGGTAAGACCCGAGGCGATGAGGCAGACGCCGAAGAGAAACGCGGGGAAGGTGGCGATCTGCGTGGCGGGGATGAACCAGAAGCCGCCGACCGACACGAGCAGCAGGCCGGCGATGATGCCGCCCTTGTAGCCGAACTTGGCGGCAAGCCAGCCGGCGGGCATGGCCATCAAAAAGTAGCCGAGGTAATGGGCGAATTGCACCCATGCGGACTGGGCGAGCGTGAGATGCAGCTCCTCCTGGAAGTGCTTGTCCATCACGTCGATCATGCCGTTACAGAAGCCCCAGAGCAGGAAGAGGGTGCTGACGAGGATGAAGGGAACGAGATAACTTTTGCCGTCGGGACTGGTAAAAAGACCCGGCTTTGGAGTCGATGCGGTGACGGGAGTAGAGGCGGTGGAGGGCATGATTATGTAAGAGAAGCGGTTGGGTGTTTTGGCAACAGGGCTGGCCGGGGTCGGGAATGGGTGGAGGGTGCGGAGGAGGGAGAAAACAGCAGGGGCTTATAACCGGTAAATATCAATCGCGTTTCCGCCGAAGATTGCGGCTCGTTCCCTCGGGGTAATTCCTCGAAGGAGGGATTCGACGGTCTGTTTCCAGCCGGAATAGGAAACGCCGGCGAGGCAGACAGGCCAATCGGAGCCGAAGAGCAGACGTTGCGGACCGAAAGCGTCCAGAACCACGTCGAAGTAGGGTTTCAATTGCGAGGGTGTCCACGTGGCGACGTCGGCCTCGGTGACCATGCCGGAGAGCTTGCACGCCACGTTGGGACGACGGGCCAGCTCACGGATGTTTTTGGCCCACGGTTCAAGTTCGCTAGCGCCGATGCGGGGCTTGGCGATGTGGTCGAGGATGAAAACCTGATTTGGGTGTCGATCGACGAAGGTGATCGTGGCGGGCAGGTGGCGTTCGAGGATGAGGATGTCGTAGGTGAGGCCGCGGCGGGTGAGGGCGGAAATGCCGCGATTGAAATCGGCGCGGAGCATGTAGCCGTCGTCCGGTTCGCCTTGGAGGACGTGGCGGAGGGCGCGCAGTTTCGGCGCGGCGGCGAAACGATCCAAGTGGGTTTCGATCGCGGGATCGATTAGGGGAACCCAGCCGACGACGCCCCGGATAAAGGGGTGCCGCGCGGCGAGATCGAGCAGCCATTCGGTCTCGACGAGCGACTGGCGGGCTTGGACCGAAATCACGCCATCAACGCCGGCGGCGGTGATTTCCCGCTGGAGATCGGCGGGAAGGAAGTCGCGCTTGATGACGGACCACTCGGGCGGAATCCAGCCGTAGTCGGCGTCGGTGTAATGCCAGAAGTGGTGGTGTGAATCGATGACCATGGGGTGAGGGCTCGCTCCTGTTGTATCAGAGCTCGACGTGGATTTTGGTGATTGCGCCTGGGTTGGCGGACCAATCGGCGAGGGCCTGGCCGGCCTCGGCGAAGGGCACGGTGCGCGTGACGGTGTCGGCGACCGGGTAGCGGCCGGAGGTGAGCATGGCGACGACATCGTTGAAGTCCTCGGGCGTGGAATTGCGCGAGCCCATGATGTCGAGTTCCTTCATGACAAAATATTTGGTTTCGTAGGAAACCGGGGCCTTGGCGTAACCGATGTAAACGACACGGCCTGCGAAGCACACCTCGTCCACGGCGGCGGTGAACGTGGCTGGATTGCCAACGGCTTCGATGGCGACATCGGGGCCGTGTCCGTCGGTGAGCGCCTGGAGGCGCTCGTGAAGGTTTTCCGTCTTGGAATTGATGACGTGGGTGGCCCCGGCTTTTTTCGCCACGGCAAGTTTGGTGTCCTCAATATCCACGGCGATCACGGTGGCGCCGCGATGGAGGCCGGCGGCGGCGATGGCGCCAAGGCCGATCATCCCGCAACCGAACACGAGCACGGTGTCGGTCTTGGTCACGCGTCCGCGCGAGACGGCGTGGAAACCAACGGCGAGCGGCTCGACGAGGGCGAGCTCGCGCAGGCCGAGGCCCTGCGACGGGATGAGTTTCTCCCATTTGGCAGTGATGAAGTCGGTGAACGCGCCGTCCTGCTGCACGCCGAGCGTCTGGTTGTGACGGCAGGCGTTGAAGCGTTTTTGCCGGCACGAGCTGCATCGGCCGCAGGTCGTGTAGGGCATGACGGTGACCTCCTGTCCGGGCACGAAACGGGCGGGCACGCCGGCGGTGACGGATTCGATCACGGCGGCGATCTCGTGTCCCGGTATCCTCGGGTAGGATACGAGCGGGTTCCCGCCGCGGAAGGTGGAGAGGTCGGAACCGCAGAAACCGAGACGGCGGACCCGGAGGAGGACTTCGCCGGGAGCGGGAACGGGGGCTGGTTTTTCCCCGAAGGAGAACGTGCCGGGTGCGTCGATGAGCAGGGTTTTCATGGCGAGAGACGCTCAGGTGTTGTTCGCGGGGATGCCGGATGGCCAGGTGAGATTGTGGACGGGCTCGAGGACTTTGAGCACTTGGGCGAGGAGGGCCTGGTCGATGGGCTCGGAGGCGTCGGCCAGGTTGGCGAGCACGCGGTCTGGGTTGGCGGTGCCGACGATGTGCGTGTGGATGTCGGGGTTGGCCATCGAGTATTGGAGGGCGAGCTTGCCAAGGTCGGTGCCGGCGGCTTTGCAGAGCGCGGCGGCCTCGGCGCAGGCGGCCTTGAGCGCGGGGGGGGCGGGATGCCAGTCGGGCGGACCCTCGTTGCTCAAAAGTCGCATGGCCAGCGGCGCGGAGTTGAAGATGCCCACGTTTTTGGCCTTCAAGTAGGGCAGGAAGTCGCCGAGCGCGGTGTCGTTGAGACAGTAGTGGCAGTAGTTCTGTATCTGGTCCACGGCGACGCGGTCCATGACGTGTTTCAGCACGTGGATATGGAGCGACGAGATGCCGACGAAACGGACCTTTCCGGTTGCCTGAATCTTGCGCAACGCGGGGATGGTCTCGTTGACGATCTGGTCAAGGTCGCCGAATTCCATGTCGTGGACCTGGATGAAATCGATGTGATCGACACCGATGCGGGCGAGGCTTTCGTCCACGCTGCGGGTTACCCGGCTGGCGGAGAAATCGAATTCCGCGGCGGTCTTGCCGTAGCGGGCGACCTTGGTGGCAAGGATGTAACGGTCGCGGGCGACGCCCTTGAGCGCCTTGCCGAGAACGGTTTCGGCGGTGGTGCGCCCGTAGTAGGGGGCGGTATCGATGAGGTTGATTCCGTGGTCGAGGGCGACGTGAACGGAGCGGATGCCGGCCGCCTCATCGATGGGGCGGAACTCGGAGCCAAGGGAGGAGCCGCCGTAGGCGAGGGCGGAGACTTTGACGCCGGTGGCGCCGAGGGTGCGGTGGAGCATGGAAGATAAAATGCGGGCGAGATCTAGGCCGACTCGAGGATGAGGTTGCCGTATTGAGTGGTGTCGCCGGTGCGGATGAGGCCGATGGCGTGGGGCACGCGCTGCTTGAGCTCGGCATGTGACAGGTAGGTGACCGGCAGGCCTTCGAGGGCGGCCAGGTGACGAGCGAGCTTTTCGGGCGAGTTGGCGGCTTTGACGTTTTCGGCGGCGAAGACATGGCCGATGACAAAGTTGGGACGCAGGGCCGTGACGATTTGCGCGACGGTCGGGAGGTCATCGACGAGGGAAAGATCAACGGTCTCGATCTCGGGCCAAAACGGGAAACCGCGGTCGGCGATCACGAGGGTGTTGGTGTGCCGGACGCGGGCCAGCAGATCGAGAACGGTGGGGTTGAGGATGCCAGTTTTGATCATGAAAGTGAAACTCTACCAGTTTCACGCGGGCGAGAGATATGGTGATGGTTGACTTTGATATGTAGGATATTGATTTTTATCTGATGAAGGCCAATCAACCGGCGAAACCCGTTTTTTCCTCGTCGGTGACGGAATCGATTTATGCGCAGCTTGATCCCGGCGCGCGGGTCAGCGCGGGCCAATTGGTGGTGATGTGCGCAGGCCGGGAGCGCTGCCGTGAGGACTACCTGGTGGAGCGCGATAATTTCCCGGGATATGGAGTGGAGTTTATTGCAGAAGGCACGGGCGCGTTGCGCCTCGGGCGAAAGGAACATCTCATCGGCCCGGGGCACCTGTTTGTTTATGGTCCGAAAACCCCTCATCGAATTCGCGCGAATGGCAGCAGCACGATGCTCAAGTATTTCGTGGATTTTTTCGGCAAGGAGGCCGAGGCCGAATTGCGCCGCGTAAATCTGGCGCCGCATGGCATAAGGCGGGTCGTGGAAATCGAGCCTATGCGGCGGCTGCTCGAGGAGATGCTGAGGGAAGGACGAAAGCCGGATGAGTCGAGACACGCTATTGTCGCCGCGCAACTGCGCCTGGTGCTTGCGAAATCAATGGAGGCCACATCGGCGCTCGACGGCACGGCATTGCGCGCGCGGGAGACGTTTGAGCGTTGCGAACGCGATATGGAAAATAATCTCCCCCGATTGAAGGGACTGGCGGATTTTGCCCGCGAAGTCGGTCTGGCCCCCGCGCATCTTTGCCGTCTTTACCAGAGATTCGCCAAAACGACGCCGCATGCCCTGCTCACTCGCCGGAAAATGGCCCGCGCGGCGGATCTTCTCATGGACCGGCCGACACCGATGGTGAAGGAGGTTGCACTAGCCGTGGGTTACGAGGATGCGCTGCACTTCTCTCGCCTTTTTACGCGCCGTTTCGGCAGTCCCCCCCGGCAATTCAGCATCAAGCGTGGCATGCCTTGAAATTGATAAAACGCCGCCCTTTCCGGGGCGGCTTTTGTTTGGGGGCATGGCACCGCGACAGGCTTTTTTATTTGGGAGCGGCTTACGGCTTCCCTCCTTCGCGTTCCTTTGGATGAATATCCCTTTCCATGTCTTCTCCCGAACTACTCGCCCGTATCGACGCCGGTAAAGCCGCCGTGCTTGCACAGGTTGAATTCATGCATCGCGAGTTTGGTCACGTGAAGAGCGAGTGGAAATACGACGGCACCCGCGTGACGACCGCCGATATCGCGATCTCCAAAAACATTTTCGACGAACTGGGGGCGCTTTTCGGCAACGACCACTTCTTTAGCGAAGAGCTGGCGGAGACCGATGCGCCTACTCCGCTGACGCAACGGTTCGCCTGGGTGCTCGACCCGATTGATGGCACCAATAACTACGCCACGGGAATCCCCTACTGCGCGATTTCACTGGCGCTCCTCGAAAATGGAGTGCCGGTTTACGGCATTATCTACGACATGGCGCGCCGCGTGTTGATACACGGGGGGCCGGGTTTTGGCGTGTGGGATGGCGACCATCAGTCCCGCGTGAAATCCACGCCGCCCGATGCGCAGAGCATGCTCGGGTTCCACAGCCCGTATGACAAAAACTTCGCGCACCACGCGACCGCGTTGGTGGAAAACTTCAAGTTGCGCGGTCTAGGCAGCAGCACGCTGCATCTGGCCTATGTGGCGATCGGTCTTCTCGACGCCACGGTTGATCACAACGTGCGCATCTGGGATATCGCCGCGGCCGTGCCGTTGGTGTGGGCGGGTGGAGGCGAGGTGCAGTTTCTGAATGGCGACCAATTCCCCATGCGGGTCTTCAATTTAAAGATGGCGCGAATCCAGTTCGTCGCGGGCAACAAGGCGACATGCGCATACTTGCGGGCTTTGTTGAAGGTGTGAGGAATGCGCCCGTTTACGGGCGATGTTTCGCGTGTGAGACTTTTAAGCCGTTCGCACTGTGCTCATCGCGCATAAATGCGCTCCTACATTCCGATCTGGTCACGAAAAAGGCGCTCCGTTGCGGGAGCGCCTTTTTCGTGGTCGAACCACGAGAGGATCAGAGCTCGTAGGTCTGAAGCGGCACGGGATCGATGATCGTGCTGCCGGGCATCTTGGCTTTCAGCTGCTCCATAAACCACGCGCGCGCCGGCGGGTCGCCGTGGGTGAGGATCACGCTTCTGGCCTGGGTCTGCACTGCGAACTCCAGGAGTTCTTCGCGGTCGGCGTGGCCGCTCAGTTCGTAGCGCTCGACGCGGGCGTTGAGCTTGGCGGAGACGTTGGCGGTCGCAAAGAGGAACTCCTCGCCGGTCTTCGTCTGGAGGAGCGCGCCGCCGGGAGTGTCGGGATCGCAATAGCCGACGAAGCCGATGGTGTTGCGGGCGTGGCCGATCAGGCCGGAAGCGAGCGTGTAGCTGGGCGTGCGTTCCACGAGCATGCCGGAGCTGATGATGTAGAGGGCGTTTTGCTTCGGGTCCTCGCCGGCGACGAGCTTGCGGGGCGCGGGCTGGACGTTGAGCTCTTTGATGACGGCGCGGCTGAACTGCACGTCCTTGGTCTTGCGCGAGATTTCGTCGAAGTAGTCCGCGAGGTCCATGCCGAGGCCGGCGCAGAAGATCGGGCAATTGACGAGACGCCCGAATTTGCGCGCGTCGTGGATGATCGAGAGCACCTCCTGCATGCGCCCGAGGGCGAACACTGGGATGAGGAAGGAGCCGCCGCGGTTGATCGTGTCGTTGATGGAGGCGATCAGGCGGTTGACCTCGTTGAGACGCTCTTTGCCCTGACTGCGCTCGGTGGTGCCGCGGGTGGTCTCGATGACGACCGTCTCGAAGTGGCCGGCGGGGAACTGGGCACCTTGGAGCGTGCGCTGGTTCTCAAAGAGAACGTCGCCGCTGAAGAAGTAGTGCTTGTGTTTGTGGTGGATCTCGACGGCGCCGGCGCCGGCGACGTGGCCGGCGCGGTGGAAGAGGATCTCGATCTCGTCGGTTTTGTTGCGAAACTTTTTGATCTGGCCGAAGGCCAAGCCGTGAATGCGGCCAGCGCAGCGATCAATGTCGTTATGCGTAAAGAGCGGGTAATCGGGGATGTTGGCCTCTTCCTTTTGGCGCATCATGACGTTGGCCGAATTGTGCAACATGCGCTCGATGAGCATGCGGCTCGACTGGGTCATGATGACGGGGGTGTTCGGGTGCTGCATCATCACCACCGGCAAGCTGCCAATGTGATCTAAGTGGCAGTGGGTTATGATGATAAGATCGAGCTCTACGTCCTTGATCAGGTCGAGTTTCGGTGTGGCCGTGCGACCGGCCAGTTTGGGGTTGAGTCCGCAATCGATGAGGATTTTGAGGTCCCCAATCTGCACGAACATGGCGTTGGCACCGATGCCACCCACAGGATTCAAATCAATTAACTTCATTTATAAAGGGTCAGACAGACAAACGCCTCCGGTGGGCGCAAGCGCAACTTTGGCACCAGCCCGGGAAAGCCGGTTCACCGGCTTCAACGACTTGCCAAGGTCAAGGTTCAGATATCGCAAGGCCCACCGCTGCCAGTCAGTCCATACGGGATTTTCATCTCGAATGGAGGCAGCACGACATGGACATGGCGTCCCAGATCATCGATGCCGTGGAAACTCCCGCACGAACGCGCAGGGCCGGCGGTGACATGATAGCTGTTGTAGGAAAACTGCTCGCCCGGAGCGAGCCGCGGGGTCTCGCCGACGATTTTATCGCCTTCAATCACGAGTTGGCTGCCGTCGGCGTGGGTGACGACCCACTTTCGGCCCAATAAGGTGACGGTGTGATCGGAGCCGTTGTGAATCGTGATAAAATATACGAACGCGTGGGGCTTGTCCGGCGGAAGGCTCTTTCCCCCGTGGTGATACACGAGTTTGTCGAGATGGGCGGTGAGGCCAGGGAGAGCAATGGAGGCGGGCACGGCAGACAACCAATGCAGCGGCGGACGCATTGCAACAGGATCGTTTGTGCAAGTCGGACGCGCACACTGCGGGCTTGCCTCTGTTTTTACGGGGCCGCACAAACGCCCTTTTATGGAAAAACTGGCCCTTCTTTCAGTGAGCGACAAATCCGGTCTGGTGGACTTCGCCACCGCCCTCGTGAAACAGCACGGCTACAAGCTGCTCTCGACCGGCGGCACCGCCAAGCTCCTCGCCGAAAAAGGCCTGCCCGTCACCGAGGTCAGCCAGCATACCGGGTTCCCCGAGATGATGGAAGGTCGCGTCAAGACGCTGCACCCCAAAATCCACGGCGGCCTCCTCTGTCGTCGCGATAAACAAGACCACCTCGACGCCGCCAAAGCCCACGGCATCGACCTGATCGATCTCGTCGTGGTGAACCTTTACCCGTTCGAGCAAACCGTCGCCAAAAAGGACGTTCATTTCGAAGAAGCCATCGAAAACATCGATATCGGCGGTCCCTCGATGCTGCGCAGCGCCGCTAAAAATCACGAGAGCGTCACAGTCGTCGTGGACCACAACGACTACAACGCTGTCCTCGCCGCGTTCGCGAATCCCGCCGCGTTGCCTGCGCTCCGCCGCAAGCTCGCGCTGAAGGTTTTCCAGCGCACCGGCGCCTACGACACCGCCATCGCCAAGTATCTGGAGTCGCAGGCCGACGAACCCAACCTAGACGCCCTTAGCGGCCTGCCCGAGACGCTCACCCTCTCTTACAAGAAGGCCCAGTCTCTCCGCTATGGCGAAAATCCCCACCAGCAGGCCGCGCTCTACGGCACGTTCCACGACCATTTCCAGCAGCTTCAGGGCAAGGAACTCTCGTATAACAACATTCTCGATATCACGTCCGCCACTTACCTCATCGGCGAATTTGAGAAGCCCACGCTCGCCATCCTCAAGCACACCAATCCGTGTGGCGTTGCCAGTGCCGACAATTTGGATACCGCTTGGGAAAAAGCTTACTCGACGGATCGCCAGGCTCCGTTTGGCGGCATCATTGTAGTCAACCGCACGCTTGAAGCGGGCCTCGCCGCCAAGATCGCCGACATCTTCACCGAGGTGATCATCGCCCCGAGCTTCAGTCCCGAGGCGCTCGCGATTTTCGCCAAGAAGAAAAACCTGCGCCTCATGATCGCCAAGGAAGGCCTGGGCGCCGACTCTCTCCAGGACGTGCGTTCGGTGGTCGGCGGCCTGCTCGTGCAGGATCGCAACAAGCTTCTGGGCAATCCGCGTGACTTCAAAGTCGTCACCAAGCGCCAGCCCACCGCTGAAGAGTGGGACACCATGATGTTCGGCTGGCGCGTGTGCAAACACGTCAAGTCGAACGCCATCGTCTACGTGAAGAACGAGCAGACGCTCGGCGTCGGCGCCGGCCAGATGGCCCGTGTGGACAGCTCGCGCATTGCCGTGTGGAAAGCTGGCGAGGCCAAGCTCGACCTTGCGGGTTCGGTCGTCGTTTCGGAAGCGTTGTTCCCCTTTGCGGACGGCCTGATTGCCGCCGCCGAAGCCGGTGCGACCGCCGCGATCCAGCCGGGTGGCAGCGTCCGTGACGAAGAAGTCATCAAGGCCGCCGACGAGCGCGGCATGGCAATGGTCTTCACCGGCATTCGCCACTTTAAGCACTAAACCACCGCGCTCAGTTGGTTTAAAGGCGGGTCTTCGGGCTCGCCTTTTTTTGCGTCCACTTATTCCATGCGCAGCAACACGGTGTCGCGCACTCGTTCCTCGGCGTCGTAGTTCACTTGAATCGTCATTTTTTTGCCAGTGAGCAGCTTCGTGGGTGATTGGCCGAATTGGTCCAGAATCGCCATCATCTCCGCCGCGTCGGCTTGTTCGGGCTCGACTGGACGCGGAGCTTTTTTGCTCTGTGCGGTGCCTTGCACAAAGGTGAAAATATCCACGGTGGTGCCCGCCCGGCTCTTCGTGGTGGAGATTGGAGCGCCGAGTTCGTCGATCACCACAGTTCGAGCGACGCCCGGCATGAACACGCTCAAATCTTTTTTCGTCTCGGTCCGGTTGGTGGCGCAACCGCTGAGCAGCGACGCGATTAATCCGGTTACGATGAAGGCGATCAGGGTGGGGCGGAGCATGTTATCGGTGAGGACCGGTCAATCATGCGCATGTTCCGTGTCTTGCATGCGGATGCGGACGGCGCATCGTCTGCGGTTTCATAAATGAAACCGCATTACAACCTGGCCGAAACCCGCACGCCCGATGGTGCCCGCTTGTCGCTCCATGAGCATGACGGCAGCTATTGCGTCCGCCTTAACGGCCAAGACCTCATGCATTCTTCCACGAGTGCGTCCGAGGTGTTGCTTGGCGAGCTCGCCCACACGCTGATCGATACGAAAGCGCCGACGCGCACGCTCATCGGTGGCATGGGGCTCGGCTACACACTGAAGGCCGTGCTGGCCAAGGCCGGCCCCAAGGCGGTCGTCGAGGTCGGCGAGCTCATGCCCGAAGTGATCGAGTGGAACCGCACGTTCATGGCCAAACTCAACGGCCATCTCCTCGACGATCCGCGCGTGCAGGTGCGCCTTGGCGACGTGATCGCAACGATCAGCAAGGCGCGTCCAAACTCCTACGACGCCATTCTCCTGGATGTGGACAACGGCCCGACTCCGATGGTGCAGCATGGCAACAGCCGCCTCTACGGAGAGCGTGGCTTGGCCCTGATGAAATCCAAACTGCGTGCCGGAGGTCGCCTTGCGATCTGGTCGGCGAGCCCCGATCACACATTTGAAAAACGCCTGCGCGCCGCCGGTTTCGTGGCGCAGGCGATTCCTGCGAAATTGTTCCCGACCGCCAAACGCAGCGCCTATGTGATCTACGTGGGCGACAAGCCGCTGGTGGAAGCGGCGCCGAAGAAGCGTTGAAATCAAAAACCCGACGCGAACGTCGGGTTTTTGGTTTTTGGGGATTACTTTTTGAATCCGCTGGGATTTGCGGAGTGCCATTTCCAGGCGCTGGCGACGATGGGTTCGATCGTCGTGTATTTGGGTTCCCAATTAAGCTCCGTCTTGGCCTTGGTGGAGTCGGCGTAGAGCGCGGGAGGATCGCCGGCGCGGCGCGGCGCGGTCACATAGGGGACTTTCTTGCCGGTCACTTTTTCGACGGCGTTGATCACTTCCATGACAGAGGTGGGCGTGCCGGTGCCGAGGTTATAGAAGAGCGCGGTGCCGGGCTTTTCCAGCTTGTCGAACACGGCGATATGGGCGCGGCTCAGGTCGTCGACATGGACGTAGTCGCGGAGGCAGGTGCCGTCCGGGGTCGGGTAGTCGGTGCCGAAGACCTGGACGTTCTCGCGCTTGCCGACGGCGGCGTCGATCACGAGCGGGATGAGGTGGGTTTCGGGGTTGTGGCATTCGCCGATGGTGCCGTCCTCGGCCGCACCGGCGGCGTTGAAGTAGCGGAACGCGGCGAAGCTCAGGCCGTAGGCGTGCGCGAAGGCTTTGAGGGCGTTCTCGATGTCGAGCTTGGTCTGGCCGTAGGGATTGATCGGGGCCTGCGGCATGGTTTCGACGAGCGGCATTTTCTCGGGGATGCCGTAGGTGGCGCAGGTCGATGAGAAGACGAATTTCTTCACGCCCGAGCCCATCATGCAGCGCAGCAGGTGGAGCGTGGCGGCGACGTTGTTGAAGTAATACTTGAGCGGATCGGTCACACTCTCACCCACGTAGGCGTAGGCGGCGAAATGCATGACGATGTCGATCTTCTCCTTGCGGAGGATCTTGCCGATCTCGCTCTCGTTGCCGAGATTCACGGAATAGAAAGGCACGTCGGGGCTTACGGCTGCGCGGTAGCCGAAAACCAGATTGTCGACCACGACCGGGTTATGGCCGGCGGCGATCAATTGACGGACGCAGTGACTGCCGATGTAACCGGCACCTCCAACAACAAGGACGTTCATATTTGGAGCCTAGGCTTGTATTGCGTTTATAGCCCGCTTGGCTAGCGGTTTTTCCTGCTCATGTCGTTTAAATCCCCGCGCATCGTCATCACCGGAGTCGGCCTTACCGCGCCCAATGGCAATACGTTGCCCGAGTTTCGCCAAAATCTGCTTAACGGCGTCGGTGGCATCGAAAAAAAGGAGATCCGTTACATGGGAGAACTCCTTGCCGGCGTCTGCCACTACGACGCGTTGAAATACCAGACGAAGAAGGAACTTCGCGTCGGCACGCGCGCCGGCTCCATCTCGATCTACTGTGCCCGCGAAGCAGTCGCCGATAGCAAGATCGACTTCGCCAATTTCGCCAAGGATCGCATCGGAGTTTACGTAGGCACGACCGAACACGGCAACGTCGAGACCGAGAACGAGGTCTATGCCATCTCGAAATTCAACTACGACACCAAGTATTGGTCGCACTATCACAACCCGCGCACGGTCTCCAATAACCCGGCCGGCGAAGTTTCCCTCAACCTCGGCATCACCGGTCCCGCTTACACGATCGGTGCCGCTTGTGCCGCGGGTAACATGGGCCTCATCCACGCCGCGCAGATGCTCCGCCTCGGGGAAGTGGACCTCGCGATCTGTGGTGGCGTGAGCGAATCGATCCACACCTTTGGCATCTTCGCCGGTTTCAAATCCCAAAACGCCCTCGCGACCCACCCGGATCCGCTCAAGGCTTCGCGTCCGTTCGACAAGGCTCGCAACGGCATCGTTATTTCCGAGGGCGGTGCTCTCTACACGGTCGAACGCCTCGACGACGCGCTCGCTCGCGGTGCGAAGATCTACGCCGAGATCGCCGGTTATTGCGTCAATTCCGACGCGAGCGACTACGTTCTTCCCAATCCCGGTCGTCAGGCCGAGTGCGTGCGCAAGGCGCTTCAGTCGGCCGGCATGGCTCCGCAGGACATCCATATCGTCAACACCCACGCGACCGCCACGCCGCTCGGCGACATCCAGGAGTGCCAGGCGATCGGCAGCGTATTCACCGACTGCCCGGACACCTACATCAACAACACGAAGAGCTTCATCGGCCACGCGATGGGCGCGGCCGGCGCGTTGGAGTTGGCGGGCAACTTGCCGTCCTTCGACGACCTGACGGTTCACCCGACGATCAACGTCGACGACCTCGATCCGCAGTGCGCGTTGCCCGGCCTCGTGATCAACCACCCCAAGAAGGTCGGCAAGGTGGACGCGATTCTGAATAATTCATTCGGCATGCTAGGCATAAATTCCACGTTGATTGTGAAACGCTTCGTGGCCTAACTCTGCCCCTTACATTTTCAAAATGACCAAAGACGAAACCAAACAAGTGGTCCTCGACATCATCGCCGACATCGCGCCGGACGAAGATATTTCCAATCTGAAGGCCGACGTTCGCCTTCGCGACCAGATGCAATTGGATTCAATGGACTTCCTCGACATCGTGATGGAGCTCCGCAAACGCCACGGCATCGAGGTTCCCGAGGCCGACTATCCGCAGCTCGCCTCGCTCGACAGCTGCGCCGACTACCTCACTCCGAAGTTCACCGCGTTGGGGAAATAAGTCTCTAGCCAAACGCAGTTCTGAAGCCGGGATTACCTCCCGGCTTTTTTATTTTTTATCTGGAACTCAGGAAATCAGGAACGGAGCTTCGGTTTGTTTCTATTCCTGATTTCCTGAGTTCCAGATAATATTTCCGTGAACACCGCTCCCCACTACGACGTCGCCATCATCGGCGCGGGCATGGCCGGGCTCGCCGCCGGCATCCGCCTCGCGCACTTCGGTAAGAAGGTGTGCATTTTCGAACGCCATAACGCCCCCGGTGGCCTCAACAGTTTTTATAGCATCGACGGTCGCAAATACGACGTGGGCCTCCACGCGATGACCAACTTCGTGCGTGCCGGCGTGAAAGGCACGCCGCTCACCAAGCTGCTCCGCCAGCTCCGCATCGAGCGAGACGAGTTTGCCCTCTGCGAACAAAAGCGCTCCCGCGTAGCCTTTGGACCGCGCGGTGAAGTGTCGCTCACATTCACCAACGATTTCTCGGTCTTCGAAAGCGAAGTCGCCCGCCAATTTCCGGCACAGATCGATGGCTTCCGCCGCCTCGTCGCGCTCATTCGCACCTACGATGATGTTTCGCTCGGCGCACAACCGGAGTCGGCCCGTGTGATGATGCGTCGTCATGTCACCGATCCGCTGCTCGAGGACATGCTGTTTTGTCCGGTCATGTATTACGGCAGCGCGACCGAGCACGACATGGAGTTCGGCCAGTTCGTGATCATGTTCAAGGCGCTCTTTTTGGAAGGCTTCGCGCGTCCGCTGGATGGCGTGCGGGTGGTCATCCGCGTGCTTTTGGACAAATACCGTCAGGCCGGCGGCGAGCGTCGCATGAAATGCGGCGTGCAACGCATCGTGGTCCGCGACGGCCACGCCAGCGCCTTGGTTTTGGACAACGGCATGGAGGTCACGGCCACGCATGTGATCAGCACGGTGGGCGCGCCGGAGACGGAAGCGCTATGTAGGCCCGACCGTTGGTCGGGCGGTTCGGAAGCCCGACCAACGGTCGGGCCTACACACCTTACGGGCGCCCTCAGCTACACCGAGACGATCACCGTGCTCGACCGCCAGCCGGCCGCGCTCGGTTGGGGCGACGACACCATCGTTTTTTTCAACGACTCTGAAAAATTTACCTACGCCCGCAGTGAGACACAGGTGGATGTGCGCAGCGGCGTGATTTGCATGCCGAATAATTTCGATTTCGGTCCCGGCTTGCAGTTGCCCGAGGGCCTTTTCCGTTGCACCTGCCTCGCGAGCTACGACCAGTGGGTGAATTTGCCCGAAGATCGTTACCGCGCCGACAAGGCCCGCTGGTATGCGGAGATTCAGCGGAGCGCGCAGCGTTTTCTTCCGCCGCTGCCGTCGGCCGACGCGCTCACGAAAGCGACGTTGGCGACCGACATGTTCACTCCGCGCACGATCACGAAGTTCACCGGACGTCTTGGCGGGGCAATCTACGGTTCACCGCAAAAAATCCGCGATGGTCGCACGGCCATCGACAACCTCTACATCGCCGGCACCGACCAGGGTTTTCTTGGGATCATCGGTGCGATGCTCAGTGGCATTTCGATGGCCAATTTTCACATTCTTCAGGCGGGGAAATAGTCGAGGTTCGGAAGTAGGCCGCCTGCTTGCAGGCGCGGCTTGGAGCGCGAGCAAGCTCGCGGCCTACTGCGAACCCGAATCCTTCGGTCGCGGGCGTCAGAAGGTATAGCGCAGGCCGAGCGAGTAAAGCCACGGATCGAGGCGCGCCTCGGTCAACGTGACGCCACCGGCCTTGACGTCGGTGCGGAGCATGGCGCGTTTGACGTCGGCGTTGAGCGACCAGCGATCGTTCAGCGAGTAGTCAAAGCCAGCTTGGGCGGCCGGCCCGACGCTGTAATTGTCGAGTTTCGCGCCACCGAGATTCTCATCGAAAATCAAAGTGAAATTAACGCCGGCTCCGAGGTAAGGCGTAAATCCGCCGATGGAATCAAACGTGTATTTGGCGAGCAGGGTGGGCGGCAGGTGCTTGAAGTTGCCGGCCGTGACGCCGTTCACCTTCACGCCGTGTTCTTGGGGCGTGGTGAGCACGAGTTCGGCGGCCCAGTGGTCGGTGAACGCATAGGTGATGTCGAACTCGGGGATCAGTTTGTCTTCGATGTCGATATCGGCGGCCTTGTTGGTGGAGCCGTCGGTGGTCTGCAGGTAAGTCGCGGCGATGCGCACGGACCATGGACTGGCGGCATGGGCGAGCGTGAGGCTCGCGACAAAAACGGTGAGGCGAGAAAACAAACGAACTGATCTCATGATGGGTTGGAGTTGGATTCGCGCGCTGGATAAACGCGTTTAGGCCAACTTACCGAATCCCACGGGGATCGGCTGCGCAGGATTTGTCGGGGCCTGCGCAGGATTTGGCAGAGGCAAACGGGAGCGCCGACGTCCTCGTCGGCTTTTATCGGAATGAGACGGAAAGAGCCGACGGAGACGTCGGCGTTCCCAAGGGGCGGAAGCGCGCCTGATCGCTCACGCCCACTCGGGAGGATTTTGCAGGCTGGGCTTGAGCACGCCGATGCACGGCAGGTTGCGATAGCGCTCGGCGAAATCCAGGCCGTAGCCGACCACGAATTTATCGGGGATTTGGAATCCCACGAAATCGGCCTCGAAGTCCACTTCGCGGCGTCCGCGTTTGTCGAGCAGCACGCAGGTGCGCAGGCTCGCCGGATTGAGCTTCTTCAGCATGCCGGCAACGGCGGAAAAGGTTTTCCCGGTATCGAGGATGTCGTCGATCAGCAGCACGTGGCGGTTGGTGACATCGAGCGTGAGGCTTTGCAGAAGCTTGGGCTGACCATGGGACTTGGTGTCGTTGCGGTAGCTTGAAATTCGAATGCAATCGAGGCGGATCGGATTGGGGATTTCACGGAGCAGGTCGGCTGTGAAAAGAATGGCTCCGTTGATGATCGAAACGACGGTGATTTCCTCATCGCCGTAAGCGGCGGCGAGCTCGGCCCCTAGTTTTTTGACGCGCTTTTTGATGTCTTTTTCGGAGACGAGCACGGTCTCCAAGTCGGCGTGAAGCGGAAAGTTTTTGGCCTTGGTCATGTATCGGCGAAGGTTATGGGGCACGGTTTGGCGAGGGCAACTGGATCGTGATAAACACACGTAACTGTAACACGGAAAACAGGGTCTATTCCTTTGACTAAAAGCGCTTGAAATCGTGCTGTCGTCCGGTCTCGCGATGCTCCCGGCATGATCTCCATTCGCATTCAAAATCTCACCAAGCGGTTCGGTTCAGCCGTCGCGCTGCGCAACCTGGACCTGGTGATCGAGCCCGGCGAACTGTTCTTCCTGCTCGGTCCCAGCGGCTGCGGCAAGACGACGCTCCTGCGCAGCATCGCCGGCTTCTACATCCCGGAGGAGGGAAGCATTTGTTTTGGCGACGAAGACGTGACGCGGGTGGAGCCGCACAAGCGGAACACGGGAATGATGTTTCAAAGCTATGCGCTCTGGCCCCACATGACCCTGGCCGAGAACGTGGCCTTCGGCTTGGAGGAGCGCAAGGTGCCCAAGCCCGAGATCAAACGACGCGTGGCCGAGGCGCTCGAATCGGTGCGCATGGGCGCGTATGCCGACCGCAAGCCCAACCAGCTTTCCGGCGGACAACAACAACGCGTGGCGCTGGCCCGCGCCTTGGTCATTCGTCCGCGTTGCCTGTTGCTCGACGAGCCGCTCTCCAACCTCGACGCCAAGCTGCGCCTCGAAATGCGCACCGAGATCCGTCGCGTCTGCAAGGAGTTCAAGCTGACGACGGTTTACGTGACGCATGACCAAAAGGAGGCGCTTTCCATTTCTGATCGCATGGCGATTTTGGACGGCGGGAAAATTCTGCAGGTTGGTTCGCCGAAGGAGGTGTATCGCCGTCCCGTGTGCAAAACGGTTGCCCACTTCATCGGCGAGACGGATTTCATCGAGGGGCGCGTGCTCGGAACGGAGGGCGGCTACATCGCGGTTGAGACGGTTGTCGGTCGTTTTCTGGGCATGACGGGAGACAAGGCGTTTACTCCGGCGGTGGGTTCGGTGGTCACGCTGTCGGTGCGTCCAGAGTGCTGGAAACTCGGACGCGAGCCGCGCGGGCACAACGCGGTGTGTGGGAAAATCGGCGAGTCCGTTTACCTCGGTGAAGTGGCGCAATACGACTTCGTGGCAGGCGCGGCCCGGCTGAAGATCTTCGAGCTGAATCCGCGTTTCGTCGGCGCGACGTCGGATAGCGATTTATTCGCCAGTGTGGATCCTGACGACGTGGTTATTCTGGGCGCCTGAACATGGTCAAACAGGCCATCATCGTCCTCGCGCTGCTAGCCACGCTGGTGCTGCCGTTCGCGTTGCGCCCTCGGCAGACGGCGGGCGCCAAGGCCGACGATACGCTGGTTATCATCACGCCGCATAACGAGGCGATCCGCCAGGAGATCGGCAATGCGTTTGTCCAGTGGTATCGCGAGAAGACGGGCCGGATCATCGTCCTCGACTGGCGCCTGATCGGCGGCACGTCGGAGATCGCGCGGTATCTCGAAGGCGAATACACGGCGGGTTTCCAGAACCATTGGGAAAAGAAGCTTGGCAGGGAATGGAGCAACGAAGTGCTCAACGGTTTCGCCAACGGCTCGCTGCCGAAGGATGCCTCCGCGGAGGCGAAAGAGGCACGGGCGGCGTTCCTCGCGTCCGACGTCGGCTGCGGCATCGATCTGTTCTATGGCGGCGGCAGCTACGATTTTATCCGTCAGGCGCAGGCGGGGCGGCTGGTGGCGAGCTCGATCTTGAAGACGCATCCCGAGTGGTTCGCCGACGAGGTGATTCCGTGGACCTTCGCGGGCGAGACGTATTGGGACAAGGACGGGCTGTGGGTGGGCGTGGTGCTGAGTTCTTTTGGCATCGTGGCCAACAAGGATTCTCTGGCGCGGCTGGGCGTGGAGACGCCGCCGAAGTCGTGGGCCGACCTGGCCGACCCGCGTTATGCGGGCGAGGTGGCGCTGGCCGATCCGACGAAGAGCGCGTCGATCGCGAAGGCGTTTGAAAACGTGATCCAGCAGCAGATGCAACGCGTGGTGTTTGAGCGCACGTCGGCGGCGCGTTATGCGAATGAAGCGGCTCGCAAGGCGGCGGAGGCGCGCGCGGTGTCCGAAGGTTGGACGGAGGGGATCAAGTTGCTGCAATGCATCGGTGCCAACGCGCGCTACTTCACTGACTCGGCGCAAAAGGTGCCGATCGACGTGGCGGCGGGAGATTGCGCGGTGGGCATGGGCATCGATTTCTACGGACGCCAGCAGCAGGAGGCGGTGCGTCGACGCGGGGCCAACGACCGCATGACCTATGTGTCACCCGAAGGCGGCGCGGTGGCGTCGGTGGATCCGGTGGGCATCCTGCGCGGCGCGCCCAATCGCGAGGCGGCGGAGGCGTTCATCGAGTATTCGCTGACAATGGAGGGGCAGAAGCTCTGGAATCTAAAGCCGGGCGCGGAGGGCGGACCGGAATATTTCGCGCTGCGCCGCCTGCCGGTGAGGAAGGATTTTTACGCGCTCCCGGGAATCGCTGAGCTGCGCAGCGATCCGGAGGAGTTGCCCTATGCCGAGCAGGAAAACCGCCTGATCTACCGAGCCAAGTGGACAGGGCACCTGTTCCGCGAACTGGCGTTTGTGATGCGCGTGATGTGCCTCGACACCCAGCCGGAGTTGAAGCGCGCGTGGCGGGCGTTGATCGACGCGGGCATGCCGGTGGAGGCGCTGGCTGTTTTTCAGGACGTGTCGGCCGTGAGCTACGAAGAGGCCGGCGGGCGCATCCGCGCCGTGCTGCGCTCGAAGAACAAGGTGGATGAAATCAAGTTGGCGAACGAGCTGGGGAATAGCTTCCGCGCGCAGTATTTGAAGGCGGAGGAGTTGGCGGTCGGGCGGAAACGAAGTAGTGAGTAGCGGGTAGCGAGTAGAGCGGAGCACGGACCGCTTTGGAAGTAGCGGTTCGGAAAACTGAATTTGAAACCTCCGTCTACTCGCTAGTCGCTACCCGCTACTTCTCATCAGCCGGCGCCCCGGCGGGCGGCATTGATTTTGGCGACGTCGATTTTGCCCATCTCCATCATGGCCTCGAAGGCGCGCTTGGCCTCGGCGCCGCCGGCGGCCATTGCTTCGGTGAGCGTGCGGGGCGTGATCTGCCAGTTGAGGCCCCAGCGGTCCTTACACCAGCCGCAGGCGCTTTCTTGTCCGCCATTGCCGACGATGGCATTCCAATACCGGTCGGTCTCCTCCTGCGTGTCGGTCGCGACTTGGAAGGAAAAAGCCTCGGTGTGCGGGAAGAGCGGCCCGCCGTTCAGGCCGATGCAGGGAATGCCGAGCACGGTGAATTCGACGGTGAGGACATCTCCCGCCTTGCCCATCGGGTAATCGCTCGGCGCACGGTGCACCGCGTTCACCTTGCTGTCGGGAAACGTCGCTGCGTAAAACCGCGCGGCCTCTTCCGCGTCCTTGTTGAACCAAAGGCAGATCGTGTTTTTGGGGATGGGGTTGTTCATGGGGATATTTCGGTGTCCTGCACGAGACATACGCTAAATGGACGGGTTCGTTGGGAAAGGTGTCGATTTCGAGCCGGCGGCGTGAGGGCCTCCCCACTACTTCAACAGGCTCGGCCAGTCGGGGGTGGGCGGGATGGGATCGGGTAACAGGCGGGTGGCACCTTCCAGTCCTCCCAGCATTGTTTGTTGAACGACTGCACCGACAATTCCTGATCTGACGGCGGCGGTCATGTGCTGGGGGAGCGAGGCGTTGGCTGACATCGGATCATCAAAGGTAAATTTTGGTGGCGGTGGCGTGGGCAGGCCGTTGGCGGCCGCCAATGAACGCTCGGCGATGCGAGCGGCAGCCGCGTGAAGCACCCGGTTTTTAGTCATGCCGAGGGTTTCCGTGCCGAAGAGTTTATCGCCCGTATCGTAAGCAGCATAGAACCGCTCGCTCGCGATCATGAACGGACCGTCGACAACGCACCAATCGATCAGGGCAAGACAGGCCCCGCGGTTGTTGGTAAAGGTGAGCCCGAAATGCTGGACCAAGACATGCACCGTGTGGCGGGACGTGGTGGCGGATGGAAGGCTGCGCTGGAGTGTATTCCTCAAAGTGGACAGATCGGAGCCGTCGAATTTGCCGAAGTTGTAGGCGCCGATGGCGCGGTTGACACCAGCGTCGGTTCGGGCGCCCACCGTGCCTACGCGCACCGACCGGTGACCCCGCAGCCAGCGAACAAGGTCAGAGCGAGCACTGCTGCGGCGGTTTGAAGAATACGGCAGGAGGAAATCATAAGGTTTTCCAGCGACGGCTCATCCCGTGACTTTTGATTGCAGCTCCTGCAGGTCTTTCAGGGTGCGGCCATTTTTGTCTTTCCATTCGATCCGGCCGTTGGCGCTACCGCCGATGACAATAGCTGCGGCGAGCGACGGGGAATTAAAGGTGTAATCCTGGGCAAATACAAAGTGATCGCCTTCGGGCTTAAGCACCCCACGTGCGATGATATCGTGGCGCATCTTATGAACGGGGGTCAGATGGACTGCAAACGAGGGTGTTTCGCGCTCAATGGAGACCGCTGCGGACCCAGCTTTGACTACGAAACCTTGAGTTGTGTCGTAGCCGGTCGCCACCACGCCTTTGCGTTCGCAGCGAAGCAGTGACACCGGAGCGTTGTTACCGCCTAATGGCTGAGCATCCGGCAATTCAAACGCATGAATGCCGAGGACGGGCAACATGCTAAGAAGGTTGGCAAGAAAGACCTCCATGTCGGCACGGTCTGCCTCGGAAAGGCTGGGCTCGGTGGGGGCGTTGCCATTTTCCAGCGGCACACGTTTAGCGGCTTTGGCACGCTGCACGAGGCGGGACTCTAGGAATTGGACATGGGCTTTATTGAGCTGGCCGGGACCAGCCACGAAGAACACGGCTCGGGTCCAGAAGTCTTTTTTGGCGTAGTGGCTGTCCAGCCGCGGGCCGATGGGATCGCCCTCGCCGACATAGAGTTGTTCTCCTTGGCCGTCCTCACGGGGCCCCAGTAGCAGGTAAACGCCCGTCTGGTTGAACTCATCGCGCCCTTTGATTTTCGGGAGTAAGGAGCGGGGGAAAACAACAGCCTTTCCGATCCAATTGGAGCGCTCAACGAGCCGCAACCCATCGGGATCACCATCGGCCACAAAGATGCGCAGGGAAAAAGGGGTGAGCATAATTTTTAATCAGCGCGATATAGCGGTGCTAATTGCTTGGCGAACTCAGCGTTGGTGAGATGGACGCGGCTGACGATCCGGTCTTGCGAATAAAGAGTGTCAGCCGACATAACGGACGAGATATGAGGGCAAGATCTCTGGTGATATGCGTAGGATATTTGTGCGGAGCACAAATATTTAGGGCAACGCTGGTTTCGTCTATTTGAGAAGAATAGATGCGCGCCAAGAGTGCTGGAAAATTGTTCGCCGAGAACCCTCTTCTAGAGCTGTCGCATGAACGCCTTTTCCTCACGCTCTGAATCGCGCTTGCGCACAAAAAGCGCGACTCCCGGTGGGAAGTCGCGCTCGTGGAGAATCGCTTTTGCGAAGGCTTACTTCTTGAGGCTGGCGCGGAGGTCGTCGAGCTGGCCGGCGCTGCCCAGGAGGACGTTGCGGCTGGCGATGAACTTCGCGTATTCCTGGATGAAGATCTTGCCGGCGGGGCGGAAGTCGAAGTCGGAGGGCTTGTCGCGGAAGTATTCGCGGTGGACGCGGGTCCAGACGAGGCGGCCGTCGGTGTCGATGTTGATCTTGGTGACTCCGAGCTTGGCGGCGGGCAGGTATTCGTTGACGTCCACGCCGGAGGAGTCGGCGATCTTGCCGCCAGCGGCGTTGATGCGGGCGACTTCGTCCTGGGGAACCGAGGAGGAGCCGTGCATGACGAGCGGGAAGCCGGGGACGCGGGCCTTGATTCCTTCAAGGACGTCGAAGTGGAGGGATTGCTTGCCCTTGAACTTGAAGGCGCCGTGTGAGGTGCCGATGGCGCAGGCGAGGGAGTCGCAACCGGTGAGCTTGATGAACTCCTCGGCCTCGGCCGGATCGGTCAGCGTGGCGTGGCCGTCCTCGACCTTGATGTCTTCCTCGACGCCGCCGAGCATGCCGAGCTCGGCCTCGACGGAGATGCCCTTGGCGTGGGCGCGGTCAACGACGCGCTTGGTGATCTCGACGTTCTTCTCGAACGGATCGTGCGAGGCGTCGATCATGACGGAGCTGAAGAAGCCGGAATCGATGCAGTCGTAGCAGGTCTGCTCGTCACCGTGGTCGAGGTGGACGGCGAAAATGGCCTCGGGGAAAATCTCGCCGGCGGAGCGGATGATCGCCTCAAGCATGCGCTTGTCGGTGTAGGAACGCGCGCCTTTGGAAATCTGGATGATGAAGGGAGCCTTGGAGTCGATCGCGCCTTTGAAGAGGCCCATCGCCTGTTCGGCGTTGTTGATGTTGTAGGCGCCGATAGCGTATTTGCCGTAGGCGTGTTTGAAGAGCTGCGCGGTGGTTACGATCATAGGGAAAAAGCGTTGGAGGGACTTGACGTTACCGACCGCACGATTCGTGCCGCAAGGGTTTTCTCGGTGCGGATTTTGGCAACGCGTGCGCAGTCCTTGGCGGAGACGGGCGCAGGAGAGGGGCGTTTTGAGGGCTGTCAAAACGCTGGAAGCCTGGACGTCGCGGGTGGGCGCGCAGCCGCGAATCAATTACCCGTCGTGCGCGGGGCATTGCCTCCGGCACTGGAGCGCATCATGTCGCGGATCTTTTGCTGCGCCTGCTGTTCCGATTGCAGCTGCTTGAGCACGGCGACTTGGTCGGGGGAGAGGACGCTTTGGGCCTGCTGTATGACTTCATCGGTGATGGTCGTGCGATTGCCGCCGCCGCCCCAATTGCCGGGACCGCCTTGGTCCGCGGTCGGTGCGTTGCCGGAGGCGAGCGCAGTCACCAGAAACTGTGACTGGGTGGTGTTCAGCTGGGTTGAGCTATAGCTGAGGCGTTGGTCGAGCTGGCTGACGAGATTACGCTGCGACTGGGTGGCGTCGTAGTTCTGATACTGATTAAAACGGGCCTCGCCGAGAGCGGCTTTGATATTGGCGTCCACCTCGGCTTGCGCCTCGGATACGAGCTTGTTGATCTCATCACGGTTTTCGCGCGGGTTGAGCCCGTTTTCGCGGGCGGCGTTGATGACGTCCATGCGCGAGTTCTGGCGCTCGACGAGGAGGTTTTTAAATCTTTCGAGCTCGGCCGGCGAGAGATTGAGTTGCTTGAACAGCGCGGCGTAACGGTTGTCCAAGGCGGCGTGCTGTTGGAGGCTCATGGCTTTGGCGAACTCAGGGTTGGTCATGAGTGCGGCGAAGTTGGCGCGGTTATTGTTATTGCCGCGCTGGCGGGCGGCGCCGGGTTCCTCATCAGGGGCGTAGGGCTCTGCGGACGCAGCAGGCTTGGACGGGGCGGCTACGGGATCAGTGAACGAGGCCGTGACTGGAGCAACCTTGGGCTTAATCGTGGTTGCTGATTGTGACGCCTTGAGGAGTTCTTCGCGAAGAGCGGTCAGGCGCCGGTTTTGATTCCACGCGATAAAGCCCGAAACGGACGTGGCAGCGGCGAGAACGATGATGAGGTAGTTTTTGGCTCGGGTGGACACGAGGAGACATGACGGTGTGAAGCCCGTCGGGTTTCACGACGAAAAATTAACCTCAACCCCACGGACGGAGGTCAGCCTCTTCGGAGCTTACCGGGGAGGGAACTCGAACTCGGCTTTTTTCTTGTCCTTGGACAAGGTCAGGTAGGCGCTGAAGGTCGTGCCGCGCTTGCTGAGCAAACCGTCGATAAGGCCGGTCTTGCCCATCTCGACGAGGCGTTCGATTTCCTCGACGGGAAGCTCTTTGCCGCAGAGGACGCGTTTGAGTTCGAACACGGTGCGCGGGCTGCCGTCGGCCTGCGGTTTGACGACCACAAACGCCTCGGGGGTAAGATAGAGTTCGCCGTCGTGGACTTTGCTTTCGCCGAGCTTCTGGGCCTTGGTGATATCGAGCGGCTCTTTCTTTTTACGCGGAGCCTTGGGAGATCCATCGGCGTTTTTGCCGGCGGCGCGAGGGGCGCGAGGAGGAAATTCCCAGGCGATCTTGGCGCCTTGGCGCACGAGGAACGCGTCGAAGGGACGACCTTTCTTCGAGGTGAATCCCTGGATGAGGCCGGTCTTCTGGTTCTCGCCCACAAGATCGATGGCCATCTCGCGGGTGATGGGTTTTTGGCACATCAGGCGGCCGACCTTGAAGGACTCGGTCCATTCGCCGGTCTTCTTGTTCTTTTCGCGGAGGATGTAGCTGGTGGGGCCTTCGCAGAGCTCGGCGCCGGTCTTGGGATCGGTCCAGAACGGTTCGAGCGTGTTGACGTCCACCTTGGCGCCGAAATCCAGCTCGGCCTTTTTCTGGCCGGGTTTTTTTTCGTCGTCCACGATCTTGATTTTGGACGGGAAACGGTTGCCGGTTTTGGCGGAAACGAAGCCGTCGAGCGGGCCGATTTCGCCGGTGGCGACGAGTTGGCGGACTTCGGATTCGTCGAGTTTACGGCCGCTCATGACCTTGTAGACGGTGAGCACGCCGTCGCGGGATTTGAAGCCGCGCAACGTTTCCAACATGGGCTGGCCATCGGTCGGCGAAATGATGTCGGTGACGCGGGAGTTTTCTTCGGTTTCCTCGAAGGTCTTCGTGCGATCCACGATGCCCTTGGTGACCTCTATAATTTCCTGCATGAACTGCTCACGCGGGAACTTATTATGCTCCATCTGGCGGAGCTTGTATTCCCACTGGCCGGTCATGTCGGGGCGGGTGAGCGCCTCGGCCTTCACGGCGGCGAGGAATTCGATCACGGACTCGGCCTTGGTCGTGGGCACGAGTTCGCGTTGGTTGCGCTCAAGATACTTCTGGTTGATCAGGCCTTCAATCGTGTCGGCGCGGGTGGCGGGGGTGCCGAGACCGCGTTCTTTCATGGCGTCGGCCATGGCTTCATCATCGACGAGTTTGCCGGCACCTTCCATGGCGGAGAGCAGCGTGGCTTCCGTGTAACGGGGAGGCGGCTTGGTGCTCTCGGTGTGAAGAGTCGCGGCAGTCGTGATGGCACGGGCTTTGTCCTCGGGTGTGAGCGCGGGGAGGGCCTTGGAATCGGGCGACTCGTCGTCCACCACGGTCTTATTATAGACAGCGAGCCAGCCGGGGGACGTGAGGACTTTGCCCTCGGTCTTGAAATCGTGGCCGGGGGCGACGGTCGAGATGCGCGTGGTGATGTCGAATTCGGCGGACGGGAAGAATGTCGCGACGAAACGGCGGGCGATCATGTCGTAAACCTTGGCCTCCATCTCATCGAGATTCGATGGCGTGGTGGTGGTTGGGATAATCGCGAAGTGGTCGGAGATCTGCGCATTGTTAAAGATGCGCTTGTTGGGCTTCAGCCAACCTTGGTCGAGAACGGTGGCGGCGTGTTTGCCGAGGTCTCCGGAGAGATTGGTGAGCGTCTGACGGCACGTGGGGATGTAGTCTTCGGGAAGGGCTCGGGAGTCCGTTCTCGGATAAGTGATGGCTTTGTGGCGCTCGTAGAGGGCTTGGGCGATCTGGAGCGTGCGGCGCGCGGGCAGGCCGAAGCGGCCGTTGGCCTCGCGCTGAAGTGTGGTCAAATCGTAGAGGCGCGGGCTGGCTTGATTGGAGGCTTTTTTCTCCTCGCGAACCGCGGCATAGATCGGAGCGCCAGCAAGCTGGCGGCCTACGCAGGCGTTGAGCACGGCTTCGGCGACGGCTTTTTCCCAGACGCGGTCGATGCGGTCGTGCTCGTCGTGGTCGGCCTTCTTGAAATGGGCGCGTTGGTAAACGCCTTCGTAGGTGCCCTTGGCGACTTTGAATTCGGCGGTGACGCGCCAGAAGGAACGGGGCTTGAAGTTGCGGATTTCCAGCTCGCGTTTGAAAACGATGGCGAGGGTGGGGGTCTGCACGCGGCCGACGGAGGCGACGTTGCCGGCGCGGGAGCCGAACATGCGCTTGGTGAGGGCGCGGGTGCCGTTGATGCCAATAAGCCAATCGCTCTCGGAGCGGCAGCGGGCGGCGGCTTCGAGGCCGGCCATCTGCTCGCCGTCGCGGAGTTTTTTGAAGGCTTCTTGGATGCCCTCGGTGGTCATCGTCTGCATCCAGGCGCGTTTCACGGGCAGCTTGGATTTGGCGAGCTGGTAGAGGTAGGCGAAGATGAGTTCACCCTCGCGCCCGGCGTCGCAAGCGTTGATGACGAGGCCGATATCTTTGCGAGCGAGGAGCTTCTTGAGTTGATTAAAGCGGTCCTTGGAGTCCTCGATGGGCTTGAGGCCGAATTTCTCCGGGATGATCGGGAGCATCTCCAAGCGCCAGAATCCGTATTTCTTCTTGTCGATGTCCTCGGGCATTTCGAGTTCCACCAAGTGACCGACCGCGGACGAGATCACATACTCGTCGTTTTCATAGTGGTCGTCTTTCTTGGGGATTTTACCGAGGGCCTTGGCTAGATCTGCAGCCACGGAGGGCTTCTCGGCGATGATAAGGGACTTCATTAGGCTGCGAGCGGTTACGGGGCGCGGCGGGCGATTTCAAGGTTTAGTTTTGCGAGCAAGATGCGCTCAGCGGCGTAAACGGACATCGACCGCGAAGGCTACGGGCGGCGCGATAACAAGTTCCGCGAAGCGCGAATGCAGTGGATTTATCAAAAGATTGAATTCCTGCGGCACGATTGAGCTCGGCACGGAAAACGCAAGGTGCCGCCCCTCTTCCAGCCATTGGTCGCCGAGCCGGCGGGTTTCCGTCAAATCGGGCAAGGGGCCATCGAGAGAATACGATGTGGGCAACGCTGCCGAAATGATGTCGCCGGGTGGCAGATGGAGGGAGAAGGCCAGCAATCGCGGCAGCGGCATCGCCGGATCCAGATGGACGAGTGTCTCCAGTGCGGCCAAGGCCAGCGAGCCGCTCGTATAAACCACGCGTTGGCCGGGAGAGTTCCAGCGGCCTCCGTAAAGGCGCGCACCTTCGCCGTCGAAGGCGTTTTCAGCATGCCGCTCCTTGACCAGTCGCCAGCTGCGGACGGAGGCCGGAGCGGCGTCAGACATAGACGCCATACTCGATCCGGCCGATCAAGTGCTCGACCTCGCGAGCGCCTGTCTCGCTTTCGGCAAAATCCACGGGGGTGCGCCCTTTCAGCGCCACGGCGGGACGACGCAGCCAGGCGCGTGCCGTGGCGGCGTCGCCATCGTGCAACTCGACCGCCAGCCAATAAAGGCGGGCAAAGCGCATGATGCGGTCGCCGTGGGCCGGATCGAGTGGCTCACGGTGCTGGCGGCGACGTGACAATGTGGCGACGGAGATGCCGATCTTGCGGGCCATGTCTTCGACGGTGAGCCCCAGTAACTCGCGCAACGCATCGAACTCCAGCACGGGCAGGCCGTTCATGATGCGATCAACCACCGCCGCAGGATCGGCAGGGGCGATGGCGGCTGCTTCGTTCAAAACCCAGGCGGGATCGTTCTCCTTTTGGGTGTATTTCATTTGATCATATTTAATGTTTCAAATGATAGAGTCAAGTTTGCAGGCACAAAAAAACGGCAGGCGTTATGCCTGCCGTTGGATTTATGCGCGATGTAGGATCCTTCGGCTCAGGCGGCGGGAGCGGCCTTGGGCGTCTCGGCGAGCGCGGCGTCGAGGGCCTTGATGAGCTCGGCGATGGTTGCATCGGTCTCATCACCCATATTGGAGATACGGAAGGTCTTGCCCTTGAGTTTTCCGTAGCCGCCGTCGATCACGAGCTTGTGCTTGGACTTGAGCACCTTGTTCAGCACGCCGAGATCGATGTTCTGATTGTTGGCAAAGCAGTTGAGCGCGACGGAGCCAAAGCCCGCCTTCGGGAACAACGTAAAACCCTTCGAGAAGATGAAGTCTTGCACGGTCTTGTTGAGACGGGCGTGGCGGGCGTAGCGGTTCTCGATGCCCTCGGCCTTGATGTCTTCGAGCTTGGACTTGAGCGCGTAGATCAACGCGATCGCCGGGGTGCTCGGGGTCATGCCGTTCTCGTGGTTCTTTTGGAACTCGATCAGGTCGAAATAATACCCGCGGTCTTTCGCGAGTGCGGAGCGCTCGAGGGCCTTTTTGGACACGGTGATGAGCGCGAGGCCGGGGGGCATCGCGAGGGCTTTCTGCGAGCCGGTGATGATGATATCGATGCCGAGTTCATCCTTCTTGATCGGAACGACGGTGAACGAGCTGACGGTATCGACGATGGAGATGACATCGGGGAACTCGCGAAGCACGGCGGCGAGTGCGTTGATGTCGCTCATCGTGCCGGTGGAGGTCTCGTTGTGGATGATCGTCACGCAGTCATAGGCGCCGGTGGCGAGCTCCTTGCGGACGGCCTCGGGATCGACGGGCTGGCCCCAGTCGAATTTCAGGGCGGTGGCTTGTTTGCCGATGCGGAGGGCGACGTCGTTCCACTTGTCGGAGAACGCGCCGTTCATGCAGTTCAGCACTTTCTTTTGGCAGACGTTGCGCAGAGCGCCTTCCATTACGCCCCAAGCAGAGCTGGTGGAAATATACACCGGATCCTTGGTGTAAAAGAGCGCCTGCAAGTCCGGTTGAATGGAGTTGTAGAGCGCCACAAAATCGGTGCTGCGGTGACCGATCATCGGCTGCGCCATGGCGCGGAGCGTCTTGTCGGAGACGGCGATGGGACCGGGAATGAACAATTTGTAGCTCATGAGCGTGTTGGAATGTCCACCGGCGAAGCGCACCGGCGGTTGACAGCAACTTGTGGAGGATTGAGTTGCGTGACCCGGCAGGCGACGTGGTAGAACGTTCAGCCAAGCGCTCTCGCCCGCCTACCGTCAACACCCTAATCCGTCTGCATGTCGTCCTGGCTCAAACGCCAATTTAATACCTTCGAGCAATACACCATCGATGTCATCTTTGGTCGTAGAGAGGGTATGCGGGCAACGGTTTTTGCAGGGTTTCTACAGACGCTTTCCTATCTTTTTAGCGGCATCGCGCAGTCGCGCCTCTGGCTTTACCGGAAACGTATTCTGCATGATCAACCGCTGGGCTGTCTGGTCGTGGTGGTGGGGAACCTCACGGTCGGCGGAACCGGCAAGACTCCCGTGGTTGAGAAATTCGCCCGTGCTCTCCGTGATCGCGGACGTCGGGTCGCCATCCTTTCGCGTGGTTACCGCAGCAAGTCCGCTCCCTTGTGGAAGAAATGGTGGTATCGGCTTTCGCACACCGCCGAGCCGCCACCGCGCATCGTGAGTGACGGCCAGCGCGTCCTGCTCGACTCCGAGCAGGCCGGCGATGAACCCTACATGCTGGCGCGCAACCTCCCGGGCGTCTTCGTCATTGTGGACAAAAACCGCGTGAAAGCCGGTGCCTACGCCATCAAGAAATACGGCTGCGACACGCTCATCCTCGACGACGGTTTTCAGTATCTTCCGCTCAAAGGCAGGCTCAATTTGCTGCTCGTCGATAAGACCAACCCCTTTGGCAATGGCCACCTGCTGCCTCGCGGTATTCTGCGCGAACCGGTCAAGCATCTGAAACGCGCGAGCTACGTTTTTCTCACCAAGTCCGACGGCGTGCGCGACGTGGAACTCGAGGAGATGATCCAGAAGCACAACCCGGGCGTGGACGTGATCGAGTGCGCGCACCGCCCCCAGTATCTCCAACGCTTCGGCACCGACGAGCGCCAGTCTCTCGACTGGCTGCACGGGCGGAAAGTCGGCGCATTCAGTGGAATCGCCGTGCCGGAAAGCTTCGAGAAATTTCTGCGCGATCTCGGCGGACACATTCAATTCACCCGGCGGTTCCTCGACCACTATCGTTTCACGTCGGAAGACTTCGTTTCGATCTTCACCGAGGGAATCGAACAGAAGGTGGAGTTCATCGTCACCACCGAAAAAGACGCCGTGCGTCTGCCCGAGGGACTGCCCTGCGCCGTGCCGATTTATTATCTGCGCCTGGAAATCGACATCATTCGGGGCGCGGCCGACTTTGATGAAGCGGTCGAGCGCATCTGTTTTCATGATGCCCAGCAGCGGCCGGCCGCCTGAGCCTGTTTTCCATTTTAAAAACCACCATGATCATTGATCCCCGTTACGTTCAACTGGCCGAAGGCCTCACCGAATTTTCCTGCGAACTCAAAAAAGGCGAACGCGTCCTGATCGACGCCTTCGACGTGCCCGAGGCGATGGTCATCGCCCTCATTCGCGCCACGCGCGCTCTCGGCGCCATTCCTTACGTCAACATTCATCGTGCCCGCGTGACCCGCGAGCTCATGCTCGGCGCCGAGGAGGCCCAATACGCGCCGCACGCCGAAATCGAGTATGCGCGCATGCAGAAAATGGACGCCTACATTGCGCTGCGCGGCTCGGATAATATCTTCGAGAATTCCGACATCCCGTCTTCGCGCGTGCAGTTGGTTTCCAAGCTCATGAAGCCGGTGCTTGATCACCGCGTGAACAAGACTAAGTGGGTCGTGCTCCGCTGGCCGACCTCGGCGATGGCTCAGCAGGCGGGGCTCAGCACCGAGGCGTTCGAGGATTTTTATTTCAAGGTCTGCACGCTCGATTACGCGCGGCTCATTCCCGGCATGAACGCCCTCAAGGCGCTCATGGATAAAACCGACCAGGTTCAGATCACTGGTCCCGGCACCGATCTGCGTTTTTCGATCAAGGGCATTGGCTCGCAGACCTGCGGCGGACGTCGCAACATCCCCGACGGAGAAGTGTTTTCCTGCCCGGTGAAGGACAGCGTCGAAGGCGTCATCCAATACAACGCACCCACGGTTTATCTTGGCACGTCGTTCGACAATATCCGCCTCGTGTTCAAGAAGGGCAAAATCGTCGAGGCGACCGCGAACAACACGAAGCGCCTCAACGAAATTTTGGACAGTGATCCGGGCGCGCGCTACATCGGCGAGTTCGCCCTTGGTTTTAATCCGCACATCCTGGAACCGATGCGCGACATCCTCTTCGACGAAAAGATCGCGGGTTCCTTCCACTTCACGCCCGGCCAGGCCTACGAAGGCGTGGGCAACGGGAACAAGAGCCAGGTTCACTGGGACATGGTGAACATCCAGCGTCCGGAGTGGGGCGGCGGCGAAATCTGGTTCGACGGAAAACTCATCCGCAAAGACGGTCTCTTCGTGCCGAAGTCGCTGCACAAATTGAATCCGGAATATCTGCTCGGAAAGAAGGGTTAACCACTGATTGGCACTGATGGTCACTGATGCGGATTTCATCAGTGGGAATAAGCGAAAATAAGTGGTTCAATTCCCCGTGTGAAAATAGACGCCTTTATCCAATCGCTGCCGAAGACCGAGACGCATCTGCACATCGAAGGCGCGTTGCCCTATGCGCGCCTTCACGCGTGGAAACCGGAGTCGTATCCGAGCAATCCTTACTTCCACGCGCCTGATTTCCGCTATCCCTCCTTCGCCAAGTTCGACGAGATACTTCTCGGCCACGCGCTGCCGTGGTTTGTCTCGGCCGAGCGCTACCATGAGGCGGCGAAGACGATCTTCGCGAAACACGTCGCGCAGAATGTGCGCTACGTCGAAACGTCGTTTCATCTTCCGGTAAGCGGCTTCATCAACACGCCAGCCCGCGAGATCATCGCCGCAATCCGCTCCGCCGTTCCCCCTGGACTCGAAGTGCGTATCTTTGCCGGAATGCTTCGCACGGATTACGCCGGCCCCATGCAGGAAGTGATCGATGACCTCGGCAACTGGGACGAACTTGCGGGCGTGGATTTGCATGGCCATGAGTCGGCGCCCACCGAGCCATGGACGGCCAAAGTGTGGTCACGGCTGCGCGAGGCCGGTAAAATCACGAAGGTCCACGCAGGCGAGTTCGATGGCGCCCGCCGGGTGCGCGAAGCCATCGAGCAACTGGGTTCCACGCGCATCCAACATGGCGTGCGTGCAGTCGAGGACCCCGCGGTGGTCGCTTTGGCCGTGGAGCGCGGGGTGACGTTTGATGTGTGTCCGCTCAGCAACGTGAAGCTCGGCGTGATTCCTTCGCTTGCCGGACATCCGCTTAGAGCGCTGATGAAAGCCGGCGTGCGTTGCACGATCAGCACCGATGATCCGCTGGTCTTCGCCAACACGCTCAATGGCGAATACACCGCGCTGGCGGCCGAGGCAGGGTTTACACGCGCCGAGCTGGCTCAGCTTGTGCGCAATGGCTGGGAAGTCGCCGATGTGCCTGCATCCATGCGTATGACGATGATCGCCGAGATTGATCGCCTTGTTGGCAAAACCGGCTGAAGGTCGCCTGCTCGTATGTCCATTAGCTACACCGTCCCGCCTGATTCCCACCGCGCCCGCGCCGACAAAGTCTTGGCGGCGGCGTTTCCCGAACACAGCCGGGTGGCGTTTCAGCGGTGTCTCGACGCGGGGTTGGTTACGCGCAACGGCAAGGCGCTTGACCGTAGCGCTGACGTGGTTGCCGGCGACGAACTCATCTTTTCTTTTCCCGAGACCAAGCCCGCGGAACTCAAAGCCGTCGATATTCCGCTCGACGTGGTCTATGAGGACAAGCACCTGCTCGCGATCAACAAGGCCGCCGGCATGGTCGTGCATCCCGGCGCTGGCACGGGTGAGGACACTCTTGTTCACGCGTTGCTTTCACACTGCGAGGGGGAGCTGAGCGGCATCGGCGGCGTCGAGCGCCCCGGCATTGTCCACCGTCTGGACCGTGAAACCTCGGGCATCATGCTGGTCGCCAAAACCGACGTCGCGCATCGCGGAATCTCGGAGCAATTCGCCGCACGCACCTCGCACAAACAGTATCTCGCACTCGTCGACGGCGTGCCGTCGCTCCTCAGCGGCAGTCTGCGCAAGCCGATCGGTCGCAATCCGACGCAGCGTCACAAGATGGCGGTTGTCGAAGGTCCGGGCGGTCGTGATGCCCATACGGATTGGGAGCGCGTCGAGACGTTTGGCGGCAATGTCGCTTCGCTTATTCGCTGCACGATCCACACGGGGCGCACGCACCAGATTCGCGTTCACATGAAGTCGATGGGCCACATCTTGCTTGGCGACGTGGTTTATGGCTGGAAGGCGAGTCCACGCCTGCCGAAGCAGCCTACGCGCATGATGCTTCATGCGGAGCATCTCGTGGTAAAACACCCGGTGACGGGCAAGGTGCTCGATCTGCGTGCTCCGCTGCCGAAAGACTTCGAGGCGATGCTGAAGGGGCTGCGTAAACTGGACAAACCGGTCGCGACCAAAATCAAACGAGGGCTGCGGAGCCCGCTCGGGCCAAAGTTTAAGACTAAAGATTAAGTTTAAGCGGCGATCCGTTCGGAGTTCCGGATCTTCAACTTAAACTTTCGTCTTCAACTGGCGGCGAGCGCGCTCGCTGCCAATCCCCAGCGCAGGTTGTAAAGCGAGTGGTGGAACCGGTCGAAAAGTCCGAACTCGGCCACGGTCACCACTGTAATAAGCGCGGCCGGAAACACATCGGCGCGAGCCGCCGGCATGCCGGGGATTTTTTTGCGCTCTTCGAGCGTGAGAGGGCAGATTTCATCGAGAAGATCATGCAGCGTTGCGGCTGATACGACAGCCGGCGTGTCCTCCATTCGAACCCCGTGCAGCGCTGCTTTGATGGCACGCACACTGGTGAACGTGCCTCCCGTGAACACCGCTTCGGCTTCGCGCAGGTTGAAGCGAAAGCCGGACTGCTTGATCGCATCGCGGACGTGCAAAGCGAGCGCGGTGCAGTCGGCGGACCGCAGAGGAGCCTGCGGATCGTGGATGAATTTCTCGGTCATGCGCACGCAGCCGAGCTTCAGACTGAGCTCTTGTTCGATGCGGCGATCACGGAAGGCGAGGCACTCGAGGCTGCCGCCGCCGAGGTCGAACACATAAAAATCGCGCAGGTGGGCGAGCTCGGGATCGCAGGTCAGGCCGAGTCCGATGAGTTGCGCCTCTTCGTCGCCAGTGAGAATACGAATCGCGTGGCCGGTTGCGACGAGCACGCACTCGCGGAACTCGTCGCCGTTGGCGGCATCGCGCACCGCGCTGGTGGCGACGAGCACGGTGTGCGCGGGAGAGAAGGGAGCGGAGATGGCCAGCAAATCGCGAATCGCCGCGAGACCGCGGGACATGCCGTCTGCACTCAGGCGCGGCTCCGCTTGGCTGATTCCGGCGCTGATGCGCGCGTCGATGGTGTGGGTCTTGAGCGCCTCAATGCGTCCATCGTCACGCTTGGTGGCGACGAGGACTTTGATTGAGTTGGAGCCGATATCGATGACCGCAGCGACCGGGGAAGACATGATTTCACCACGAAATACACGAAACACACGAAATGGAAGAATCGGATTTCGATCCGGAGTGGCCCACGGAATACACGGAAGAAGTGGAACCGGAGAACTCGGAGTTTCACCACGAAACACACGAAATACACGAAAAGGAAGAACCTGATTTAGGTAGAGCGAACTCCGGAATGATGACCCACAACACACGGAATACACGGAAGAATTTGGCTCCTGAAGTCCGTTTCCGGCTTTCGTGTATTTAGTGTGTTTCGTGGTTAAACTCCGATCCCGATTCTTCCGTGTATTCCGTGTGTTCCGTGGGCAATCACAGCACGAAATCCGTCGGGGCGATCAGAACGACAAATTCGCCTTTCATGCTACCCTTGAGCAAACGGTCGCGCACGTCGGCGGCGCGGCCGACGTAGAAGGTTTCGTGGAGTTTGGTGACTTCCTTCGCGATGCAGACGACGCGGTCGGGCCCGAGCGTCACCACGATTTCTTCGGCAAACTTGTCGATGCGGTGGCAGCTCTCGTAAAGGGCCAGCGTGAATTCGAACTCGCGGTATTTTTCCAGAAACGCGGTGCGTGCCGAGGTCTTCGCAATGAGGAAGCCGGCGAAGAGAAATCCGTTGGTGGGCAGCCCGCTCGCGCTGAGCACGGCGGCGACGGCGCAGGCCCCGGGAACGGGGACGACCGGCAGGTTTCGGCGGCGGCAGGCGCGCACGATGCGGAAGCCGGGATCGCTGATCGCAGGTGTGCCGGCGTCGGACACCACGGCGACGGATTTGCCGGCGGCGATCTGGTCGGCAAGTTTTTCGGCGACCTCGGTTTCGTTGTGGTCGTGATAGGCGACCAAGTCGCGGTGCAAACCATAACGCGTGAGCATCGAGCCAGTCGTGCGGGTGTCTTCGCACGCGACCAGATCGACTGCGCCGAGGATGGCGCGGGCACGCTCGGTAAGATCGGCGAGGTTGCCGATCGGTGTCGCCACGACGTAGAGGTGGCCGGGCAGGGGCGTGAGCGAGGCGTTGACGAGAGGTTCGGCCATGTCGCCGTCAACAGGCACAAAAAAATCCGGCCTGTGCGAGGCCGGATTTTTTTGAAGTGCTCAGCGGTAACCGCCGCCGGGGGAGCCCATGCCGCCCATGCCGGGAATGCCGCCTTCCCAGCTGGCGGGACGACTCCACGGAATAGAGGAATCCTGCTCGGTCTTGCTGGTGCAGCCAGTCAAGAGGAGGGAGCCTGCGGCGAGGCCAAGCGTGACGAGGAGCAACTTCTTTAGACGAACCATGTGGTTTGAATTATTGGGCAAGGGTGGCCGTGTCGCCCTTGATAAGGCCGCCTCGGAGCGAACCGGCGGAGATCTGGGCGACTGCGTAGTTTTCCTGGACGCTGCTGACCTGGGCGGTTGCAACGGTCGCTCCCTTGCGGGTGATCGTGAAGTTCTGGCCGGCTTGGATGCCTTTGCCGGAACCTGCATTGAGGATTACAAAAGCATTCTGAGCGCCGATGCTGACGACCTCGGCATTGATGCTGCCTGCCGCGGCGGTGGTGGTGCCGGCGGCGGTGGTGGCCATGGTGCCGGTGGTGCTGCGGTTGGCCTCAAGCTCGGTTACCTTGGCCTGCAAAGTGGCGATGGTGGTCTTGTAGCCTTCGATCTCTTCGGGTGAGGTGCTGAACGAGGCAAGCTTGGCTTGGGCGAGTTCGCGTTTGAGCTGGCTGATCTCGCGATTGAGGGCCTGCTCGGCGTCGTCTTTTGCGGTCAGCTGGTTGCGGATTGTGGCGACATCGCGGGCCAGCTGCGTGCTGCGCGATTCGGCCGCGGTGGCCTTGGAGATGGCTTCGGCACGCTCGTTATCAACGGTCAGGAGTCGTTTCTGCGTCGCCTCGCCCTGGGCTTCGGCTTCGGCCAATTTGGCCTGCAGCGCGTTGGAGTTCGTGGTGGCGGTGGCAACCTGCTGCTGGAGCTGCTCTTTGGTTTTGCCGATCTGAATATAGAAGAAAGTGGATGCGGCAGATCCAAGAATTGCGATCACGCACAAGGCCAGGGTAACGGATTTCATAAGGGGAATAAAAGCTAAGTCTCAGGACGCCAGACCCTGTTGAAAAGGGAAAAGTTTCCCAAAAAAAGCCGCCCGGACGCGAAACACGTCAACAGGCGGCTTGCGGGTCGGCGATTCTTAGGCCGAGTAGGTCGACTCAAACCACGGGGTTTTCGCCGTCTTTTTCACCGAACCATTGGCTGCGAGGTGTTCCAGAACTTTGAATACAAGCTCGGCCTTGGCGGGCGCGCCCAAGGCGGTTGCCAAGGACTCGGCGGTGAAGGCCTGGCCGGCGGAAACCTTGAGCTTCTCCGTGATTTGCAGTTTCAGCGCAATGACCGCGCCGGCGGCCTTCTTGCCGGCTTCGACGCCGGGCTGGTGATAGGCGTTGATGCCGACGAGCGAGGCATAGAAGCCGACGACGCGCTCATAAAGGGCGATCAGAATGCCCAACGTGCGCGGGGAGACGTCGCCCACCGTGATCGAGACGGAGGAACGGTTGCTCTCGGAAAGCGCGTCACGCGTGCCGAGGTAGAAGCCTTGCAGGTAGTCGCCCGTGGTGACCCCGGGATCGACATCAAAAGAGGATCCCTCGCGGTCCTTGAGGACTTCGATGAAGGTGACGAAAAAGTTGTTCACGCCGTCGCGGAGCTGTTGGACGTAGGCGTGCTGGTCGGTCGAGCCCTTGTTGCCGTAAACGGCGATGCCTTGGTTGACGATGTTGCCCTTGAGATCGCGCTCCTTGCCGAGCGACTCCATGACGAGTTGCTGGAGATAGCGGGAGAAGAGGAGCAGGCGATCCTTGTAGGGGAGGATGACCATGTCCTTCGTGCCTTTGCCATCGGTGGCGTAATACCACATCAACGCGAGCAACGCCGCCGGGTTTTCGGAGGTCTTGGTCGAGCGCGTGACGACGTCCATCGCGGCGGCACCGTCAAGGATCGCCTGGATGTCGATGCCCTGGAGCGCGGCGGGCAACAGGCCGACGGCGGAGAGTTCGCTGGTGCGGCCGCCGACCCAGTCCCACATGGGGAAACGGGCGAGCCACTTCTGCGTGACGGCGGTTTGGTCGAGCTTGGAGCCCACGCCGGTCACGGCGACGAAGTGTTTGGTAAAATCGAGACCGGCGGCCTTGAAGGCGGCGGCGGCTTCGAGCTGGCCGTTGCGCGTCTCGGCGGTGCCGCCGGACTTGGAGATGACCACGGCGAGGGTCTCGGAGAGTTTGCCGGCGAGAGCGGCGAGCACGTAGTCGATGCCATCCGGATCGGTGTTGTCGAAGAACGACACCGTCATCTTGTCGGCGGCGGGCTGACCAAGCGCGTGATTGACGAACTGCGGGCCGAGGGCGGAGCCACCGATGCCGATCACCAAGAGCTGGCTGAATTTTTTGCCGGTGGAGCCGAGGATTTTGCCGGAGTGGACGTCGGCGGCGAAGGTCTTGATCGCGGCGAGGGTGTCGCTGATTTCCTTGGCGAGCTCGGTCGTGGGGGCGAGCTTCGGAGCGCGGAGCCAATAGTGGCCGACCATGCGATTTTCATCGGGATTGGCGATGGCGCCTTTTTCGAGCGCGGCCATGTCGGCGTAGGCGGACTGGAGGGCGGCTTCTTTGCCGGCGAGGAAGTCGTCAGGAAAGGGGATGCGGCTGATGTCGAGCGCGAGGCCGAGCTCGGAGTTCTGGTAGTAGTGGGTTTTGAAGCGGGACCAGGTGGACATAGAATGAACAAAAACAGTGATGAAGTCGGGAGGATCAAGGACACGCGAGGGCAGGCAACGTGTGCAGGATGAAAAGATTCTGTGGTTACGATGAAGCGGTGCTTGCGGAAGATGGCGTAAAAAAGCCCGGGTGGGTTAGGTCCGGGCTGGGAGAAAGGAAATATCAGCGCACCACGCGGGCGCTGCCGCCCTTCATGAGTTTCTCGACTTCCTTCTGCGTGGCCATCGAGGTGTCGCCGGGCGTGGTCGATGCAAAGGCGCCGTGGGCGGCGCCGTAGTCAACGGCCGCCTGCGGGTCGTTCTTCGAGAGGAAGCCGAACTGGAGGCCGGAGGCGAAGCTGTCGCCGCCGCCGACGCGGTCGAGGATCTCCAGGCCGGGATATTTGCGGCTCTCATAGAACTTGCCGTCGTGCCAGAGGATCGCGGACCAGTCGTTGACCGTCGCGGTGATGACGTGGCGCAGCGTGGTGGCGGCGACCTTGAAGTTCGGGAACTCTTTCACGGCGGTCTCGATCATGGCCTTGAAGGCGTCAGTCTCGATGTGGCCGAGCGTTTCCTGGCCCTTGACCTCGAAGCCGAGGGAAGCGGTGAAGTCCTCTTCGTTGCCGATCATGACATCGACATACTTGGCGATCTCACGGTTGACCTCCTGGGCTTTTTTCAGCCCGCCGATGGTCTTCCACAGGGAGGGGCGGTAGTTGAGGTCGTAGGAGACGATAGTGCCGTATTTGTTGGCGGCTTTGACCGCTTCGATGGTGAGCGCGGCGGTGCTTTCGGAAAGAGCGGCGAAGATACCGCCGGTGTGGAACCAGCGAACGCCAAGTTTGCCGAAGATGTAATCCCAGTCGAAGTCGCCCGGCTTGAGCTGCGAGGCGGCGGTGTTGCCGCGGTCCGGCACGCCGACGGCGCCGCGAATGCCGAAGCCGCGCTCGGTGAAGTTGAGGCCGTTGCGGACGGTGCGGCCGATGCCGTCGTCTTCGCGCCACTTGATGAAGTCGGTGGCGACGCCGCCCTGCATGATGAAGTCTTCGACGAGGTGGCCGACCTCGTTGTCAACGAACGCGGTGCAGACGGCGGTTTTCAGGTTGAAGGCCTTGCGGAGTCCGCGGGAGGTGTTGTATTCGCCGCCGCCTTCCCAGGCAGTGAACGAGCGGGCGGTGCGCACGCGGCCCTCGCCTGGATCGAGGCGGAGCATGACTTCGCCGAGCGAAAGCTGGGCATAGTGACATTCGGAGGCGGGACGGATGGTAAGGGCCATGGGTGTTTGGGAGGTATTAAAGGAGTGAAACGTGCGGCAACGCTAGCCGTGGAGAACGAGTCGGGGAAAGGGCTAAGTTTTTCCGCGTCTGGACTCCGCCGACCAACGCTAGCACGGAAACGACGACAACCAACGTTCACCTCCGACGCACGCGGCAGCGTCGGAAACCCGTCTCCCCGAAATCATGTCCGACGGACTACTGGGGTGGGCCGCGCTAGAGACGGGGCATGAAAAAGCCCGGGCTGGAAGAGCCTTGGTTTGGCGGGCATGGCGTGTGTTTACCGTGCGCTCAGACCGTGTGGGTCTTGAGGGACGCGAGGTTCCACTCGGGTTGGGCGGCTGCGCGGGCGACTTCGTTGAAGGCTTCGACTTCGGCGTGGGTGAACAAGAGGCCTCCGGCGGCGGACGTCTGCTTGGCGAAGTTGGCTTCGATCTGGCCGGGGATGATCGCGCCGTCGTTGCCGTGGCCGAGGACGTCGGCGAGGACGGCTTTCACGTTCTCGGTCTGGTTGCGGCCTTTGGCAAAAAGTCCGCTGCCGAGCGCCTCGGGGTGGATGACTTGGAAGAAGAAGGCGCAAGTGCCTTTCTCGCCAGCGGGGACTTGGTCCCAGCGGTTGCGGATGGTGGGCAGCGAGCCGCCGATGAAGGCACCGACGACTTCGTTGAGGAGGGAGAGGCCGTAGCCTTTGTGCGCGCCGAAGGGGAGCAACGCGGAGACTTCGTCGGGGTTGGTGGTGGGTTGGCCGTTTTTGTCCACGGCGGCGAGCGGGGGGAGTTGTTTGCCTTCGCGCTTGAGCTGCTGCACGCGGCCCATGGCGATGACGGAGGTGGCCCAGTCGATCACGAGGGGGAAACCGACGGCGTCGGTCGTGGGGAAGCCCCAGGAGTGGGGATTGGTGCCGAGGGTGGGGTGTTTGCCGCCGAAGGGAACGACCTCGGCGAGGGCCGCCGTGCAGTTGGTGTAGGCGATGTAACCGCGGCGGGCGGCGTCCATCACGTAGCCGGCGCCCCAGAGGTAGTGGAAGGCGTTGTCCACGGAGACGGTGCCGACGCCGTAGATGTCGGCGAGGCGGATGGCTTCGTCGATGGCGCGGTAGGCGGTGGCCTGACCAAGCTTTTTGTTGGCGTTCCAGATCTTGGCGGAGGGGAAACGCGAGGGACGTTCCTCGATCTGCGCGCCGGGGACGCAGCCTTTGGAGCCGGAGCCGAAGAGGTGGTCGAGGTGGAGGGCCTTGAGGCCGTTGTGCGTGCGAATGCCGTGGCGGGAGGCCTCGGCGCAGAGACGCGCGCCTTCGGCGGCTTCGTCGGCGAGGTAACCACGGTGCTGATACGCGGCGGCGACGAGGGCGTTATGCTGGAACTCGGGGACGACGAAGTAGGTATTCATAAAGGGGGAAGTAGCGAGTAGCGGGTAGCGAGTAGGCCGAAATAGGAGGCAAACGTGATGCTCGCTACTCACTACCCGCTACTCGCTACTTCAAAAATCAGATGGCACGGGCGATGGGTTCTTTGCCGGCGAGGAAACGGGTGAGGTTTTCCACGGCGCAGCTGGCCTGGCGTTGGACGCTTTCGTGGGTTCGACTGCCGATGTGCGGCGTGAGAACGACGCCGGGCAGGCCGAGGAGCGGGTGGTCGGTGGGCGGCGGCTCTTGATCGAGCACGTCAGCGGCGTAGCGGATGTGGCCGGACTTGATGGCAGCGACGAGGGCGGTGAGGTCGATGAGTTCGCCGCGGCCGGTGTTGATAATGACGGCTCCTTTCGGGAGGAGCGCGAGGCGTCGGGCATCGAGGAGCCCCCTGGTCTCGATGGTGAGCTTGGTGTGAAGGGAAACGAAGTCGGCTTGTTTGAGGGCTTCGTCGAGGGTTTCGGTGCGTTGCAGACCGTGCCGGCGGGCAAAATCTTCATCCCAGTGGTGGGTGAACACCACGACGCGAAGGCCGAAGGCGCGGGCGCGAATGGCGACCTCCTTTGAGATGCGGCCGAGGCCGACGAGGACGAGCGTCTTGCCGCAAAGCTCGTTGCCGGTGATGCGCGTCCAGCGACCGGCGGCGACGTGGTTGGCCTCGACCACGAGGTTGCGCACGGTTGCGAGAAGGAGGGCGAAGGTGTGCTCGGCGACCGTGGTGTGGTTGACCCCAGGCGTGAAGAGAACGGGAAGCGCGAGGTCCTTGGCGGCGGCGAGGTCGATCTTGTCGAGGCCGATGCCGTATTTGGAGATGACCTTGAGGCGAGGGAGGGATTTTTCCATAACGGCGCGGGTCATGGCGTCGTCGCCGCCGAGGTAGGCGTCGAATTGGCCGGCGAGTTCCAGCATGCGAGTTTCGGAGAGCGGCCCGCGCTCGCGAACGATCTCAAAGCCGGCGGCGGTGAGCATGTCGTGGTGGGTGCCGGGCGTGTCCTGGAAGGACGTGGTGGTAAGGAGAACTCGGGTCATGGAAAAGGGGTGAAGCGACCGTTTTTATCGGGTTGAAGCGGGACGACTACCTCTGAAGTGTGAAAACACTTCCATGCCATCCTTCGGACCAGCGACTCGGAAACTCAAAGGCAAACTCGGCCGCCGCGTGACGACCGACCATGATGCGCTGTTCGCGGCATCGTTTGATGGCAGCAAGCTGTCGTTTCTCCCCGAGGCGGTCATCAAACCGAAAACCAATGCCGACGTCACCGACGTGCTGGTCCTGGCAAACAAATACAAAGTTCCGGTGACCGCGCGCGGCGCCGGTTCTTCGCTGACCGGGTCGGGCTCGCCGATTGCCGGCGGTTGGGTGCTCGATTTATCGGGTTGGAACAAAGTCACGGTCGATGCCGATGCCGGTTTTGCTCAGGTGCAGGCGGGGGCGGTGGTGGGCAACATTCACAAGGCGGTCGAAGCGCTCGGTTGGTTTTACCCGCCCGATCCGGCGTCGAAGCAATACTCGACGATCGGCGGCAACATCGCCTGCAACGCCGGCGGCATGCACGGCGGCAAATACGGCGTCACCCGTGATTTCGTGGTGGCGCTGAAGGGCTTTTTGCCGACGGGTGAATACGTGGAGTGGGGGACGGCGACGAAGAAGTTTTCCTCGGGCTTTAACCTGCGCGACCTCTGGATCGGCGCCGAGGGCATGCTGGGTGTGGTGACGGAGGCGACGTTGAAACTCATCCCATTGCCGGCCGCCCGCTGGACGCTGCTTACCTCATTCGAAGACGAGCCGGCGGCGTTCCGGGCGATCCGGGCGCTCTTCGCCCTGCGCGTGCAGCCGGCCATCTGCGAGTTTTTGGACCGTTACGCCGTGCAATGCGCCGAGGCAAAGTCCGGCAAGACGGTGTTCGCCGGTCAGGCGGGACGTCCCGTGATTCTTCTGGAACTCGCGGGCACGGCCAGCGAAGTCGCCGAGACCAAGGAAACCGTGCTGGCGTGGGCGAAGGCCAACACGACGGCGTTCCGAGAGGCGCGCGACCGCGCCGAGGCGGAGGAGTTGTGGGAAGTTCGCCGCAAGTGCTCGGGCGCCATGTTCGCGCTGGGCGACTCGAAGCTCAACGAGGACATCGTGGTGCCGATGCGCAGCTACGAGAAGTTTGCTGTGTTTCTCGACAAACTCCGCAAATCATCGCGCCTGCCCATACCAACATTCGGCCACCTGGCGGACGGCAACCTGCACGTGAACATCATGTATCACCGCGAAAACCGCGCCGAATATCTGCGCGCCGAGAAGGCCGTGGGCCAGCTCATGGCCGGTGTGGTGAAGCTCGGCGGCGCGATCTCCGGTGAACACGGCATCGGTCTGGCCAAGACGCCATTCCTGCGCCTCCAGCATTCCCCGGCGCAAATCAAGGCCATGAAAGCCGTCAAAGCGGCGCTCGACCCCAACGGCATCCTGAACCCGGGGAAGATGTTCACGCTCTTCAAAGTCTGGGAGCACCCGCGTCTGAAGATCGCGTTGCCGTGGGATCATAAGTGAGTCTTGCGATGGCCTGAACTTTGCGTTTGCCGCACGCCGAAGCGGCGTCTGAATGCCCGTTTCTTTTCATGTATCTCAAGGCGCTCAAGCTCCACGGTTTTAAGTCGTTTGCCGACCCCAGCACCCTTCGTTTTGAACCGGGCGTCACGGCCATCGTCGGTCCCAACGGCTGCGGCAAGTCCAACGTCGCCGACGCCATCCGCTGGGTGCTCGGCGAACAGTCCGCCAAGGCCCTCCGCGGCGGCAAGATGCAGGACGTCATTTTCGAGGGTGCCGACACCCGTAAGCCCGCCCAGCTCTGCGAAGTTTCCCTGCTCCTTACCGATTGCGAAAAACAACTCGGCAGCGAATTCCACGAAATCGAGATCATGCGTCGCGTTCACCGCGACGGCCAGGGCGAATACTTCTTCAACGGCCAGCCGTGCCGCCTGAAGGACATCCAAAAGCTGTTCATGGACACCGGCATCGGCCGCACGTCCTACTCGATCATGGCGCAGGGCCAGATCGACCAGATCCTTTCCTCCAAGCCCGAGGAGCGTCGCGCCGTGTTCGAGGAAGCCGCGGGCATCACCAAGTATAAATCTCAGCGCAAGGAGGCCCTCGCGAAGCTCACGCTCACGGACCAAAATCTCGTGCGCGTGGCCGACGTCGTCGCCGAAATCGGCCGTCAGATCGGCTCCCTCCGCCGTCAGGCATCGAAGGCCCTGCGCCACAAAAAACTCTCGTGGCGCCTGCGCCATCTCGCGCTCGCGCACCATGGTTTCAATTACGCCCAAGTCAGCACGACGCTCGCGCAACTTGAAGAGCAGGTCATTCAACTTCGCGCCGCCGCCGAGACCCGTCGCACGCATCTCCAGCAGCAACAATCCGCGCTCGAAGGTCAGAAGGCCCGCCGTTCCCAGCTCAATCAGCGCGTTCAAGAGGCCCAGCAGGCGGTTTTCGACCTGCGCTCTGAAAAGGAACAGGCCGAGAACGCCGCCAATCTTTCCCAGATAAAACGGTCCGGTCTTTCGGATCGCCTCGAGTCGTCCCGCGCCAACCTCGGCGAACTCGAAATGCAGCTCCACGAGCTGTCTTCGCAGGTGGACTCCGGTGCGCAGGACAAGCAGGAGCAGCTTACGCTTCTTGGCGGCTCCGACGCCGTCTTCCAAGACCGCAACCGTGAGCTCGCGGTCGTCGAGGCCGAGTTGACCAAGCTTGAACAGGAGCTTCAGCAAACGAAGTTCCAGCTCCTCCAATTCGAGAGCAACGTCGCCCGCCTGCGCACCGACTGCTCCAGCTACGAGGTCGACCAGAAGACCTCCGCCCATCGCCACGAATCCGTCGCCGGCGAATTGGAACAGCTCCGCCAGCAGCAATCCTCCGCCGCGCAACAACTCTCCGAGCTCACCGCCCGCGTCGAAGAGGCCACCGTCGCCAAGGCACGCGCCCACCAGGAAACGCAGGACGTTCAGATTCAGATCGGCGATCTCACCAAGGAATTCCGCGAGGCGCAGAAAAAACTTCAGGACATCGACCGCCAGCTCGCCCAACGCACCGCGCGTCTGAACCTCCTCAGGCAGCTCGCCGAAAAGTTCGAGGGTTTTGGCGAAGGTGCGAAAGCCATTCTTCAAGGTCGTCTCGCCTCCACGATTGGTGAATCCGTCGCGACGCCCGTCACCAAGGGCCTTGAGGTCGCGCCTGCCCACGCCAAGGCCGTCGAAGCGCTTCTCGGTTCCGCCGTTGAGGCGATCAACGTCGCCGACGTCGCCACTGCGCAGAAAATTCTATCCCAACTCGAAACCGAACAGATCGGCAGCGCGGTCCTGCAGATTTCAAATCTCAAATCCGAGATTTCAAATGGCGTCGCTCTTCCCGCCGGCCTCGCCCCCGCTACCTCCGCGTTGGTGAACTTCGATGCCTCGCATCCGGCCGCCGCTTTGCTCGGCGCGTGCTACGTCGCTGAAAATCTCCACGCGTTTCTCGATTTCTGGAAAGAGAATCCCGCGTTCAGCTTCCTTGCCGTCGCCACGGCCAAGGGCGAAATCGTCGACCGCCGCGGCCTCGTCTTCGGCGGCTTTGCCAAAAAATCCAACAACAGCATCGTTCAGCGCGAAATCGATCTGCGCGAAACCGCCCGGCTGCTCGCCGACGACCAGAAGGCGCACGACGACCAGAAGACGGTCATCGACAATCTGAACGCCCGCCTCGCCGAGGCCGAGGTCGCCCTCGAAGCCAAGCGTGCCGAGGTGCTCGAAGCCTCGCAGAACGTTGCCACCGTGCAGTCCGAAGAGCGCAACGCGCAGCGCGCGCTTGAAGAGATCGGCAACAAGGCCAATCGCATGGATTCGGAGCTGCAAGGCCTCGAAGCCCAGCGCAACGAAACCCTCGCGCGGTTTGAACGCGCCCAGGCCGCGCTCACCGAGGCGTCCAACGCCGTCGAGGCCGGACGCGTCCGTATTCAGGAAATGGAAACGCGCATCGTCGAGCTGCGCACCGACCGTGACGTGAAGCGTGAAACCCTCGGCCAGGCCCGTCTTGAACTCGCGGAACGCCGCCAAAAGGTTGAAGTCCTCGACCGCGGCATCGCCGACATGGAGCGTCGGCGCCGGCAATTGTCCGAGATCCTCGTGCAGCGCCAGCAGGAGGTCGAAGTCTGGACCGAGCAGATTGCTTCGCTCGAATCCGAAAGCGACAACCAGAAGTCCCGGGCCAACCAAATCGCCGAGACACTCGTGGTCGCCCAACAACAGGTGGAATCAATCCGCAACGAACTTGCCGATGTGGAGCGCGAAATCGGCGGTGTCGAAAACTCGCAGGAAGGCATCCGCACGGACGCCGAAAAAGCTCAGTCCGATTTCAGTCGTTGCGAAGTCGCCCTGGCCCAGAACAAGTCGCGCGCCCAGTTCCTCGAAGAGGACGTGCAGCGCGAGTTCCAGATTCGCGTTGGCCAATACGATTGGCGCGCACTTCTCTGGCGCTCGGAAGATGATCCGCCTGATTTGAAGGCGCTGGACCTCGACGAGGATGAAGACGAGGCGGAGTCCGTCGTGGCTCCAGCATCCGCTCCCGTCGCTGAAACGGAACCTGGGCAGGCGGCCCATGCCACTTCGGAACCCAAGCGTCGCAAAAAGAAGGGTCCCAAGCCCGATCCGACCGAGGACGATCTCGTCGCACTCGAAGGCTCCGCCGACTGGAACGCCATCAAGGCCGAGGTGGACGCCCTGCGCCAACGCCTGTCCGGCATGGGCGCAGTCAACACCGGAGCCATCGAGGAATACGCCGAACTCAAGCAACGCTACGACTTCCTCAAGGGGCAGAGCGATGATTTGAACAGCGCGAAGACCGATTTGATCAAGACCATCGACGAGATCAACCAGACGTCGATGAACCAGTTCCAGATCACCTTCGAGCAGATCAAAAAGAACTTTATCTACACCTTCCAGACGCTCTTTGGCGGCGGTATCGCCAATCTCGAACTCATCGTCACCGACGATATCCTGGAGTCCGGCATCGAGATCACCGCGCAACCTCCCGGCACCAAGCTGAAGGGCATCACGCTGCTCTCCGGCGGACAAAAGACGCTCACCGCCGTGGCCCTGCTCTTCGCGCTCTACATGGTGAAACCGTCGCCGTTCTGCTTGCTCGACGAGTTGGACGCGCCGCTCGACGAATCGAACATCGGTCGCTTTACCAACCTGCTCGGCAAGTTCGTGGACAACTCCCAGTTCATCATCATCACGCACAACAAGCGCACGGTTTCGGCCGCGCAGGCGATCTACGGCGTGACGATGGAAGAACGAGGCGTTTCCAAGACCGTCTCGATGAAGTTCAATCAGAACAAGAGCGACATCGAGCCGCACCAGGAAAACATCGCCGAGTCCGTTCGCGGGGCGAAGTCCACGATTGGCGGATAAACGGACGTCTCTGCATGACCATTCCCAAGATCAAGCTCTGCTGGAACGGATCGCGAGCAGAGGCCGACTGGCATCTCGGGCTGTTTGGTATTTACACACGCGGCTCCGAAGGGGGGCGTCTGCGTGGGCTTATCATCAGTATTCGCGGACTGCTGGCCTGGCTGGCCGGGTTGACCGTCGTGGCGTATTTTTCCGGCGCGCTGGCTCTCTGGTTCTGGTTGGACCGGCGTCCGCATAACTACGTCACCTACGCCGACCTGATCCTGCCAACGCGGTGGAGTGGCATCCAGAAGCTAAGGGGCAAGGCGCTTGTCGCCGAGGGCATGGATGACATCAAGGCCCGGCAATGGTCGGCGGGCTTGGCCAAGCTGCGCACGGGCATCGCCCGCAATCCCGAGGGTGTCGAGGGTCGCCTGGCGCTTGCCGAGATATTGACCGCCGTGAAAGCCAGCAAGCTGGCGACCGAAATCTACGACGGCGGCTTCATCGCCGGGTATCCGGGACTTCATTACGTAAAGACGGTGATCAAGGCTGCGAATGACACCGAAAACCACGATTGGTGGCTTCGCACGTGCGACCGGGCGCTTGAGCTGACGACCGACCGCCCCGATTTGTCGGAGGATCGCAGATGGCTTGTTCAGCAAAAAATCGCCGCGTTGATCGCCTTGAACAAAAGCACCGAGGCGCTTGCGATGGCCGAAGCCGAGAATTCCAACAGCCCGGCCATCGGTGAACTTCGCGTGCTCGCAGCGCTCAAAGCCGGAAAGCCGGACGAGGCCGTTTCGTTTTTGAAGACATGGAGCGACCGCCTGCCGAGTGCCGATCCTCAGGTGTTGCGCCTGCAAGTCCGCGCTTTTCGCGAGGCGGGCAACCCGACCGGGATGGATGGTGCGCTGCAGCAGTTGCGCGCGCTTTCGCCGACTGATCCACGGCCCTATGCTTACGGAATTGTCCAGTGGCTGCTTGCCGGGCGTCGTGCCGATGCCAGCGCGGCACTGGACTCTTTCCTGCTTCGATTTGGAAGCACGCCGGCGTATCTGCACGTTTTGGGGAAGCCCCTGATTGAAATCGGTGAGCAACCTTTTCTTGAGCAACTCCTCGCCCACGCCCAGAGACAAGGTTTCGACCTGGAGCCCTTCCGTCGTTTTCTCGTGCAAGTTCTGGTGGGGAAAAGAGACTGGCAGGCTGCCGCCATCGCGATGGCGGAGATCCCCGACTCCGCCAAAAAGGCCGAGTCCCTTGCCACGTGGTATGTGGTGACGCATGCGCAGATCCAGGCCGCGCTCGATCCCGCCGACGGGGTGCAATCGAATCTGGTGAGCATTGTGCGAGGGAAACACTTCACCGTTGGATTTTATAGGGAATTGATCAGCAGCATGCGCGCTGCGGGACGCCCGGCAACGGCCCGGGAAATCGTCACCTATGCGCAAGGACTCTATCCGCAAAACACCGCGATCGACGTCGCGCGCAAAGAACTCGACAAGCAACTGGCTGCCGATCGAGCCATCAAGACCGTGGTTCTCCCAAGCCGTCCGGTGATCGTCCCGAAGCCGGTGCCGCAGGCCGTCAGAGTCGAATTAACCGAAGCCATGTTCCGCGCGCGTCTCGGCGAGTTGACCAAGGCGGGTGACTACGAGGGCGCATTGAAACATGTGCGCGATGCCCGGCTTGAAAAACCGACCTGGCTGCTCGGACGGGAGGCGGAGCTTTCTCGCGAAGAAATCCGTCTCAGCGGACGCACGGGCGATCTGCTCACGCTACGCTCCGCCGTTCGTTTCTACGCCACGGGCGACCGCATCCGCTCGGCCCAAGTGATCGAGATCGCGCGCGAACTGAACACGGCCGGACATCGGGAAGCGGCGGTTCTACTGCTGAAGGAACTGCTGGAGAAAGCCCCTGATTATACCGTCGCTCAACGCCTGCTGACGGAGTGGACGCCAAACGCGGTCCCCCGCTCGCCTTGAGGTTGAGCGCTCAGCGTCGATGCGCATCGATTGTCACGTCCACGTCGTTGGCACCGGAACAAGTGGCACCGGATGCTGGTATCGGCCGCGCGGCTTGACCCGGATTGGCGCGCCTTTCCTGGTGCGCGCGGTGGGGCTTACGATGCGCGACCTGCGCGGGCCCGACTTTGACCGGGTTTATGTCGAACGGTTACTCGCGTATGTGCGGTCGTCGCCGTCCATTGATCGTGCGCTCCTGCTTGCTCATGAGCTGCCATATCGTGACGACGGCACGCCGTTGCCCGATCAGGCGTCGTTCTACGTTTCAAACGACCACGTGCTCCAACTTGCGCATGCACACTCCGAATTTTTCGCGGGGGTTTCAATTCACCCGTCGCGACGCGACGCTTTCGACGAACTCGAAAAATGCCTCGCTGGCGGCGCAGCCGCCCTGAAGTGCCTGCCCAATGTGCAAGGCATCGATTGGAACGACCGACGGCACACACGCTTCCTTGAGCGCATGGCCGAGGCGGGTCTGCCGCTCCTTGCGCATACGGGCAGCGAACGCACCATGCCGGTCATGGATGCGAAGCTGGCTTCGCCGCACGTGCTCACGCGTCCATTGGAAATCGGGGTCGCCTGTATCGCGGCCCACTGCGGCACCGGCATGATGCTGCTCGACCCTGATTACTTCGACGTGTTCGCCGAGATGACCGCGCGTTTTCCTCATCTCTACGGCGACAACAGTGCGCTCGCCGCGCTCAATTTCCGCCTGCGCCCCTCGGCTCTGCGCCGGCTTACAAGCGGCCCCTTGGCGGAGCACATCCTCCACGGCAGCGACCTGCCCGTTCCATCGAGCGGGTTGTTGCCGTGGGCGGGAGGGATGTTGTCATGGCGCGACTATCGATCCACGGCAGCCATCGCCAACCCCCTGGAGCGCGACGCGCAATTGAAGCGCGCGCTCGGTTTTAGTTCGGAGACCTACACCCGGGCAGCCGCCGTGCTACGGCTGCCCCAATCCACACCTAAGCGCTAAGTCCGCTTTTAATACGGGCCGCGGATGTGCGCGGTGACCGATCGTTGATAAAATGCGGCCAGCTTCTCATGCACGTCCGCGCTTAAGGGCGGCAGGGTTGTGGCCGCCACGTTGCCCAGCGCCTGCTGAGGATTGCGGGCGCCCGGAATGACCGTGCTCACGGCGTCAAAGTCGAGACACCAGCGCAGCGCCCACGCCGCCATGCTCACGCCCTCGGGAACCATCAATTTGAGCTCATCGGAGAGTTCCACACCCAACTCGTAGGGCAGGCCCGCGAACGTCTCGCCCACATTGAAATGCTGGCCGTCACGATTAAACAACCGATGATCGTTTTCGGCGAAACTCGTCTGCCTGGTCATTTTCCCGGACAACAATCCACTGGCCAGCGGCAGACGCACGATGATGCCCACTTTTCGGGCAAGAGCGGCGTTGAAGAGCGCGTGAATCGGTTTCTGGCGGAAGATATTGAAGATGATCTGAAGCGTGCTGACGCCGCCGTGCCCAAGGCAGAACAACGCCTCGTCCATCGATTCTACGCTCGCGCCGTAGGCCTTGAGCTTGCCCTCCTTTTTAAGTTCTTCGAGGAAGCCGAGCATCTCGCCGCGCTTCAGGACGGCGGTGGGAATACAGTGGAGCTGCGTCAGATCGAGCGCATCCACCCCGAGGCGTCGCAATGAATCCTCGGTAAACCGTCGAACGTGCTCGCGGGTGAAACCATGCGGCCATTCGCGCCGACCGAGTTTGGTTGCGACAAATACTTTTTCGCGAGCGGCCGGAGTCTCCCGAAGGAACTTTCCGATGAGCGATTCGCTGCGGCCATCGCCGTAAACATCGGCCGTGTCGAAAAATGTCACGCCCGCGTCATAAGCGGTCCGCAGCGTTTCGAGTGCGATGGCATCGGTGACGTTGCCCCAGCCGGCGCCGAGCTGCCAGGTGCCAAGGCCGATCTCACTGACCATGCGTCCGGTATCACCGAGGGGGCGGTTTTTCATGCCGGAACGGTGTGGGGGTGTTCCGTCTAGGCAAGCGTGTCTGTTGCGGAAAGGGACGGAGGCGACGACAAGGTGAAATAAAACGTGGCTCCTTGATCAGGAGCGGCTTTGGGCCAGATGCGACCTCCGTGCTTTTGTATGATGCGTTGCACCGTCGCCAAGCCCACGCCCGTGCCGGGAAAATCCTGCTCCGCGTGCAGGCGCTGAAAGGGAGAGAACAACCGGCTCGCATATTGCATGTCGAAGCCGGCTCCGTTGTCGCGGACATAATAGGCGGGAGTTCCGTCGTCCTGGGGGTCGCAACCAAACTCGATCCGGGCGCGATTGGTCCGGGCGGTGTATTTCCAGGCATTGGAGAGAAGATTTTCCATGGCCACCCGGATCAGGCCGGGATCGCCTTGGACCATGATGCCCGGCGCGATAATCCAGTCGGCTTTTCTGTTTTCGTCCGTGGCGTGCAGTTTTCGGCTGATCTCGCGAGCGACCGCGGAGAGATCGACGGGCGTGGGGTGCATCTCGGCCCGGGTGGTGCGGGCGAGGCGAAGGAGGTCGTCGATCAGGGCGTTCATCCGGATGACATTGGCGCGCACCGTATCCGCAAAATGGTGACTCTTGCTGTTCGCGGGGACGGCAAGTTCTTCGATCAACATTTCGGTGAAGCCGTCGATGGCCCGGAGCGGGGCGCGCAGGTCGTGCGACACGGAGTAGGAGAAGGTCTCCAGTTCTTTGTTGGCGGCTTCGAGTTCGCAAGTGCGGGCATGCAGATGTTGGTGCAGCAGTTCGTTCTCCCGCCTCAGCCGGCGCACGGACAGCGCGCGGGAGAGCACGGGAATGAGCGTGCTGACCTTGAAGGGCTTCAGGATGTAATCGAGCGCGCCTTGTTTCATCGCGGCAACCGCGCTGTCGATCGAGCCGTGACCGGTCATGACCACACCGACGAGACGCGGGTCCATTTCCAGCGCGGCGCGGAGGAGGGCGATGCCATCCATCTCGGGCATCATGAGATCGGTCAGCACCAGATCGAAGTGCTTGTTCTGACGCACGGCGGCGAGCGCATCGCGGGGGGAGGAGTAGCCCGTGGTGATGTAGCCTTGGGCGGTAAGCGTTTCACAAAGCGCCCTTAAGTGGGGGGCTTCGTCGTCAACGATTAACAGGTGATCCTTGTTGCTGGCAGTCATGGTGCGAGCGGGTTGTCGGTGCCTGGTGATGAAGAACGTGGAGGGGCGCCGTTGAGCAGATGAACAAAGGACGACCGCAGCTCGCGCAACTTGGGCGGTTTGCTCAGGACTTGATCGACATGCGGGGGTATGTCGCCTTCGGCCGTCATGCGTTCGCCCCAACCCGTGAGCAGGATGACCGGGGTGCGAGGAGATGCCGCCTTGATGGCGGCCGATACTTTACGACCATCGACATAGGGCATGCCGAGGTCGGTGATGACGATGTCAAAAAGAAGGTTGGTATTTTGTGCTTTAATGAATGCGTCAATGCCGGCCTGACCGCCCGAGGCGGCACACACATCGTGACCCTCGGATTCCAAGGCGTTGGAGAGGGATCTGATGATCAGTGGGTCGTCATCGATGATGAGGAGGCGCAGGCGGGAGGTGGCGGGGGCGCTGGAAATGACGACCGGGGTGGCGGGCGTGGCGGACGGAACCGGGAACAAGAGTCGCATGGTGGTGCCGCGGCCGAGCGTGCTGTCGATCTCGATTTCGGCACCGTGGCGCTGAAGGGTGCCGTAAACCATGGCGAGACCGAGACCGGTGCCACGTTCGCCCTTGGTCGTGAAGAACGGTTCCAGGCAGCGACGGCGAGTGTCGTCATTCATGCCAATGCCGGTGTCGATGATTTCAACCTGAACCTGAGTCGAGTTCGCGTTGATGCGGGTGCGAAGGGTGAGGGTGCCGCCATTCGGCATGGCGTCCACGGCGTTGAAAATGAGGTTGGTGAGCGCTTCGCGGATCTCGCTTTCAATTCCGAGAATGGAGGGAAGCGCTTGCGCGAGCTCGGTCTGGAGTTCGATGACGACACCGTTCTGCAGGGGCATGTCGCTCCAGCGGACGCGGGTGAGATTGAGGACTTGATCGACGAGGCGGTTGAGATCAACCGGGAGCAAAGAGAGCTGCGGTTCGCGCTGGCGGTAAAACTCACGCATGCGACTGACGGTCTGCGCGACGTCCTCCATGGCGTGCTGGATGGTCGTGAGATAGTCCCGGGCGCGCGGACTGAGATTGGGTTCCGTATCAAGCAGGGATTCGGTGTAGAGAGTGACCGGGGAGATCGCGTTGTTGATGTCATGGGCGATGCCGCTGGCCATCTGGCCGAGTGCGCGCAGCCGCTCTTGCTGGAGGATGGTTTGCTGGCTTTGGCGGAGATCGTCGTAGGCTTGCTGCAACGCGCCGTAGAGCTGGGCTTGGTGCGCGGCGAGGGCGACGTGTTCGCTCAGTTGTTTAAGAAACTCGCATTCGCCGCTGCTGAAACTGGCCGATTGGCGACGGGCGGCGATGAGCACGCCGAAGACCTTGCTTTCGATCAGCAAGGGGGCCGCCACCAAGGCATTCAGGCCCCCGCGCGCGAGGCGTTGGGGAAATGGAAAATATACGTCGGCGATGCGCGGCTCGTAAACCAGCTCTCCGCGCACGCAGCGGGAGAGGCCGTTCTGGTCAATGGGGATGGTCGAGTTCTCAGTGAGGGCTAATTCGGCGGCGAGCGACTCGCTGTTCACTCCCACACTGGTCACCGTGAGCGTGTGACCGGCCTCGTCGTAGAGGCACATGCAGCAGAAATCCACGGGGAGGTGGTCTTCCAGGCTGCGAACGACGACTTGAAAAATACTCCTCAGGTCCTGGCGTTCGCCGGTGGCCCGGGTGATCTGGTGGAGCTGATCGAGGCGGGCGAGTTGGGCCTGCACCCGGTGTTCCGCAAGTTTGCGCTCGGCGATTTCCGCGTGCAGTGCGCTTTCCCTTTCCTGGATGCCGGTCACCATGGCGTTGAAGGCGTCGGTGAGCGTGCCGATTTCGTCATTCCCCTGCTTGATAGCACGGACTGAATAGTCTTTGCGTTGGGCGATCACTTGCGCGGTGTCGGCCAGTGCGAGAAGCGGATCGGTGATGGGGCGTTGGAGCCGATGCGAAAGGACCAAGGCCACCAGAAGTGCGATGATAAGAATTATCCCGGCGATGGCGCCGAACAGCCACAGGCGTGAATTAATGACAGCCAAGTCCACCTGGAGGTAGATCGTGCCAATACGTTTCCCCCTCAGAACAACGGGACGAAAAACCAGCAACTCTCCGTTTTCAAAACGATGGCCGTCGCCCTCCGGATGAGCGGGCAAGGTGATGCTTGTCTGCGAGCGGATGTAATGGACAAACAATCCGCCCTCGCGGTTGTAGAGGCCGGCGGACACCACGTGTGGCTCGGCTTGCAACGCATTGAGCATTTCCTGCGCGGCGACATCATCCTCGAAGGCCAGGGCGGCGCGGGTGTTTTTGCCGAGGATTTCGGCCAATACCGTGCTGTCGCGTGCAATCGCCCGACGGAAGTCGAAGACTTCATAGGCGGCGAGGGATGCACACGCCATCAAGAGCACGATGGTGCAGGTTAGCAGAATAACCCTGCTGAGCTTCTTCCTGATGGGGAGATCCTGATGCCGGCTCATTTTGAGAAATCTCCGGTGAGTGATTCCTGCCCGACGATTTTGCCCAGTCGGAGTAGTTCGGAGCTCATCTTCAGACCCAGTCGCTGGGCCGTTCCGATATTGATTTCGAACCGCACTTTTTTGCCGTCTTGGTAAAAGGCGATGACCCCTCCGTGGCGGGCAAAGCCTTCGACTTCACTCACGGTCAGGACCGGATGACTGTTGAGCAGAGGCAGGATGGCATCGATCCGGCGATTTTCCGATTTGCTGATAAAAACGAGCTGGCAGTCTCTCAAATCCTCCACGCGATGCGAACGGTTGACGATCAACCGGCGATGATTGATGGCTTCGTCCCGCACGGCTTCCTCCAAGGCGGACCCAAACGGATCGTCTCCGAGGACACCGATGCGGATCGGGCTGTTCTGATCGGGAAAAACCGTGGCCGGCCACTCGACGAATTGCAGAAAATTGAAAAGGAAAACCGCTTTGACCTGATATTCGCGGGCGGGCGCGGATGGAGCCGCAACGAGAGGCGGCGACGCCGTGAACCACAGCAGTCCGCAAACCAAGCAGAGCACGGTGCGGAGACGCGCAAGAAAACTGGAATGCCGTGTGTTTCCAGAAGGAGATTTCACAGGTGAGGGTGTTGGGGTTGCACGGACGATTCTAGTAGAGCCAGGTCACCTTGGCATAGACGCCTCGCTGAATTTCATGGCGAGACGCGGCGGTTCCGAATTCGGCATGGTGATCGTGGAGCAGGTTCTGGCCGACGATGGAGAACTCAAGTTGTGGCGTCGGATGCCAGGCAACGCGCACATCAAGTTCCCGATAGGAGGGCACGTTTTGATTCGATATTTGTCCGACGTGGCGGAGCGTGACGTCGAACTCCAGGTCCCACGGCAGGTCCAGCGAGGAGCGCAGGAGAAATTGATGACCGGCGTCGTGAGATTCGGCGCTGCCATCCGTCGCGGTGCTGCCGGGCCGGGGACGGAGATCGATCAGCAGGCGGGTGTAGCCGGCTTGGAGCCGCCACGAGTCCGTGACGTGATAGTCGGCAGTCAATTCCACGCCATAGGATTCGCCTTCGAGTCCATTGCCGATGAAGACGGGGAGGGCGGCGGGCGGATTGACCTGCTCCACACTGCGCAGGTCGTCGTAGTCGTGGTAGAAGGCGGCGGCCGAGAGCGAAAGTCGTGGTGTGGCCTGCACGCGATAGCCCAATTCGTAGGCGAAGAGTTTCTCGGAATCGAAGTCGGGGCCGCCTTGGAGGAAACTAAAAGGCGGGTTTCCTGGCACGAAAAATTCACGATCGATACGCGAAGGCGTGCGCACCGCGCGGGAAACGGCCGTCCATACGGTCTGTCTCGACGTGGGTTTCCACGCGAGTCGGGTGCTCGGTTGCACCTCCCAGCCGGTGTAGTCGTTATGTTCGACTTTGGTGCCAAGCGTCAGAACCAAACGGTCGGGCACGAGGGTGACCTCGTCCTGCAAAAAACCGCTGAACCAGTCTCGCGTGACATCGGCGGGCAGAAAGGCGAGCGCAGGGGAGTTTCCTACGTGATCGTCAACCAGCCGGTAGCCCAAACCCCAGATAAGATCATGTCGTTCTCCGATCGCGAAGTGGTGCTGAAGGTCGAGGTCGTGAGTGGCCACATTTTCGGAGAACGTGCCCGGAATGTCGCGGTGAGTGCGGTCGTAATACCACTGAAGTTGGAGATCGGAGTCCGGGGTGAAGCGATGGGTCCACCGACCGAGCAGGTTGCCGCCGCTCACCTCAATATCATCCGGACCAGCTTGATCGATGCGTCCATCGTAAAGGTCGCCTTGAAAGGTAATGAGATTTTCCGTCGAGGGGTTCCAGTCGAGGCGGAACCCGGTCTGCCCCATGTCCCAACTGTCATCCCCGTCTCCACCGCTGGTGCGCAGGGTGCTGTCGCGGTCGAAATATTTGGTGTAAATCCGATAGTGCAGGGTGGGTGAAAGCGCACCGCCGTAGCGCATCCCGGCCAAGCCACGCAATTCCGTGCCGCCGCCACCGAGGAGGAGCAATCCCTGGGTATCCTTGGCTTCCTTGGTGGTGATGTTAATCACGCCGTTGACGGCGTTGGCGCCCCACAGAGTGGCGCCTGGTCCGCTGATGACTTCGATCCGGTCGATGTCTTCGATCAGCGTGTCCTGCACGTCCCAAAACACACCGGCAAACAACGGTGTGTAAACGGTGCGCCCATCGATCATCACCAGCAGCTTGTTGGAGGTCGTGTTGTTGAAACCGCGCGCGCTGATGGCCCATTGGCGCGAGTCGATCTGCGCCACGGACAAATTGGACGCGAGGCGCAACGCTTCCGGGATGCTCGTCGCGCCCGAGCGGCGGATGTCATCCCCGGTGACGACCTGGATCGCCGACGCCGTTTCAGACAATTTTTCCGGGCGGCGGGAAACCGAGGTGACCTCGAGATCCATCAATTCATCGAGGCTCAATTTTTTATAGGTGGCGACGCCGTCATCTTGGGCGAATGCCCCGGACGGGATCGTGGCGAGCAGGCAACTCATCACGCTGAATCGCCAAGTCGCGGTGATGGGCAATAGGCGACGGCTTGATCGCGGATGAGCGGCTTGGGGTGATGAGGGCCGAATCTTCATCGTAAACTCCATGGGGTGGGGGCCGGAATGGGTTGAGAACGAGGATGGCATAAACGTGATCAGGCCGTTCGCCAAGCCCGCAGCATGAGCACGTTTCCATCCGGGCACGAACCAATGTCTTTTAGTAGCGCCATGTCGCCTTTGCGTAAACGCTCCGTTCGATTTCCTCGCGGTTTGGCCCGGGCACGCCGTATTCGGCATGGTGGTCATGCAGGAGATTTTGACCGACCAACGAGAGCTCGAGTCCCGGGGTGGGGTGCCAGGCGAGGCGGATATCCAGCTCGAAGTAACCCGGCACCTTCGCCTCGGCGCCGTTGTTGTTCAAGCGCAGTGCATCCACCCAACGGATACCTGTTTCGAATTCGAGGTGATGGGGGAGATCGATCGAGGAGCGCAGTGAAAACTGGTGCCGCGGATCGGCAGTCTCGTTGAGCGCATTGTTGAGATCGGACTGGCCGGCTTTAACGCGGATGTCCTCCCGTAGAAGCGTGTAGCCGCCGTGCAGACGCCAACCCTTCGCCGCCTGGTAAGTGGTGCTGAGTTCAACGCCATAGGTTTCGCCTTCGAGATTATTGGCAAAAAAAAGCGGTAATATGGTGCCGGGTGTGGTGCTCAGGCTCCGCACGTTGTCGTAGCGGTTGTAGAACGTGGAAACAGAGACGAGAACCTCGGAGGTGACCTGTGCGCGATAGCCCAACTCGTAGGCGATGACGGTTTCGGAAGAGAAGTCGTCGGAGCCCGCCAAGATCGTGGGCGGACTGCTGGGCTGGCGTAAATCGCGATCGATGCGAGAAGGCATGCGGACCGCGCGCGAAACCGCACCCCAGACCATCTGGGTCGTCGTGAAATTCCATTGGAGGCGTCCGCCGGGCTCGACCTCGAAGCCGGTATAGTCGTTGTGTTCGAGTTTCGTGCCGAGCGTGAGCGCCCAGCCGGCCCCGAGGGTAATCTCATCCTGGACGAAAGCGCTGTAGAGGTTTTGGTCGAACCGCTCGGGTTGGAACCCGAGGGAGGGAGCGTTTTCCACCACGTCGTGCGTGCGCCGATAGCCCAAGCCCCAGACTATTTGGTGGCGCTCGCCCAAAAAAAGCCGGTGCTGGAAATCAAGATCGTAAGTGTCGAGGTCATCCGTGAAACGTCCGGCCGGAGCAAAGAAGAATGCGGGCGCGGGCTGGGAGAGATGCGTGCGATCATAATACAATTGCAGACTCATCTCAGAGTCGTCCGCGAGCGTGCGGGTCCAGCGACCGAGCAGGTTGCCTCCGTTCATATCGACACTGGGGCTGGCCTGCCGGTTTTCGTTATTGTCGTAGATATCACCCTGCAATGTGAACGTGGTGTCGGGGGACGGTTCGGCATCAATGCGGAACCCGGTCCTCCGCGTGCTCCAGTCGGTGGACGAGTCGGATCCGTCCGCCAAGACGCCGCCGTCGCGTTCGGTGTATTTTCCGTAGATTCGGAAATAAATGTTCGGCGCGAGGGCGCCGCCGTAGCGCACGCCGGTGAGGTTCTCCAGCTCCGTGCCGGTGGCGACCTCGGTGAAAAGCCCCTGAGTGTCCTTGGCGCTCTTGGTCGTGATATTGATCACGCCGTTGACCGCGTTGGCTCCCCACAGAGCGCTGCCGGGGCCGCTGATGACTTCAATCCGGTCGAGGTCGTCGAGCACGTAATCCTGCACGTCCCAAAAGGTGCCGGAAAAGAGCGGTGAATACACCGTGCGCCCGTCCATCAAAACCAGGAGCTTGTTGCTCAACTCGGTGTTAAACCCGCGCGCACTGATCGCCCAGGCCTGGGCGTTTCGTTGGGCCACGTTCAGGTTGGTGGCGAGGCGCAGTGCTTCGGGAATACTGGTTGCGCCCGAACGACGGACGTCGTCCCCGGTGATGACTTGGATGGCTGAAGCGGTGTCGGAAAGTTTTTCCGGACGGCGGGAAACCGAGGTCACCTCGATGTCCATCAATTCCTGCAGGCTCAGCTTTTTGTAGGTGGTGACCTCGTCTTTGGCGAAGGCGGGCAAAGATGCGAACGTGAGCAAGCACAGGGCGAGGCCGGTTTGCCGTATTACGCAATCGAATGAGGTCGTATTCATACGCAACCGGCGGGGGTTACAGGCATGCGGACGGTCATCAAGCGGCTCCCAAGTTGATGGAGTGAGGGGTTCCGCCAAGGGGATGGATTCCCTTTGGCACGCACCCCATGGTGCAAACCCAAGGCTTTATCGCGAGCTTGTTTGTGCAAAAAATACGCAGTGCGTGCATGTATCATCACCTTTTCGTGATTTTCATAGGTAATTTGTGGGGTGAGTGACTGGCCAACGCCGGCAGGCGCCGATCATCCGGTGGGTGGCGTCGCTTCGAGACGAGTCTCGAACTGCAGGCGCGCCCCTGATTTAAACGAGCGTGGCACACCCCATGGCCGACAGTCGGTGATTGAACTAGGATCATTCTCCCTGTGAGACGCACCCCGCAGAATCCGGCGTCGGCAAGCGAGGACCCGAAGGCATGGCATCATCTCCACGCCAACGACGTTGTCGGTCTGCTTGAGGTCAATCCACAGGCGGGCTTGTCGTCGGAGGAAGTGGGGCGGCGGCGGCAACTGTTTGGGCCGAATATTGTCACGGCACGGCGAGGAACGCCGGCGTGGCGTCTGTTTCTTCAGCAATTCAACCAGCCACTGGTTTATATCTTGGTGGTTGCCTCGGTCATCACCGCGGCCATGGGCGAGACGGTGGACTCGGCGGTGATTTTTGGCGTCGTTTTTATCAACGCCCTGGTCGGTTTCATTCAGGAGGCGAAGGCGGGCAAAGCGATCGAGGCACTGGCGCGTCTGGTGGCGACGGAGACCACGGTGATCCGTGAAGGCCGGCGCCAGCGCGTGCAATCCGCCGACCTGGTGCCGGGCGACGTGGTGATCTTGAAGCCGGGTGATCGCGTGCCCGCCGACCTGCGCCTGCTGCGGGTGCGCAACTTGGATGTCGACGAATCCGCGCTCACCGGCGAATCGTCGCCCGTGGCCAAACACGCCGGCCCGCTCGCCATTGAAACGATTCTGGCCGAGCGAAAAAACCTCGCCTTCGCCGGCACGCTGGTGACGGGCGGCGAGGCCGAAAGCGTGGTCTGGGCCATCGGCGATCAAACCGAGACGGGCCGCATCGCGCGACTCATCGCCGGCGCGGTGGAGCTGTCCACGCCGCTCACGCGAAAAATCGCGCATTTCAGCCGGCGGGCCTTGTGGGTGATTCTTGCGCTCACGGCGCTGATGTTCGCCGCGGGGATGGCGCGGGGCGAATCGCCGGAGGATATGTTCATGCCTGCGGTGGCCTTCGCCGTGGGCGTGATCCCCGAGGGGCTGCCGGCGGCCGTGACGATCGTCCTGGCCATCGGCGTGGCACGCATGGCCAGGCGCCAGGTCATCATCCGCAAACTGCCCGCGGTGGAAACGTTGGGCAGCACCACGGTGATTTGCTCGGACAAAACCGGCACGCTCACCGAAAACCAGATGACCGTGCGCGAAATTTTCGCGGGTGGAAAAACTTACGAGGTCACCGGAGCGGGCTACGAGCCTGCCGGCGAGCTGCGCTTCGACGGACTAAGGCTGGAGATGCCGCGCCATCCGGCCTTGCACGAGTGCCTGCGCGCCGGCGTGCTTTGCAACGATTCACGGCTCATGGTCGATGAGTCGCGCGTGAAGGTGCAGGGCGATCCCACCGAGGCCGCCCTGCTGGTGTCGGGTGAAAAAGGCGGGGTGAACCGCGCCGAGATTCATCGCGAGGCGCCAGCGCTCGATGCCATTCCCTTCGAATCGCATCACATGTTTCGCGCCACGCTGCATCCTGCCCGGGCAGGCCGCGTCATCTACAAAGTCGGCGCGCTTGAACGATTGCTGGAGCGCTGCACCGACGCGCTTGGGGACGACTCCAACTTGATCGCCTTGGATCGCGCCGAGGTTCATCGCGTCGCCGAGGCCATGGCCGCGCGCGGACTGCGCGTGCTTGCGCTGGCCCGTCGCGAGGTGGATGCGCATCATGATCACCTCGAGCACGCGCACGTGGCCGGCGGGCTGACGTTTCTTGGATTGCAAGGCATGATGGACCCGCCGCGACCGGCGGCCATCGACTCCGTGCGCAAGTGCCAGCTCGCCGGCATCGCGGTGAAGATGATCACGGGAGACCACCTCGTCACCGCCCGCGCCATCGCCGGACAAATCGGACTGAAGGGCGCGATGAAAAATGGGAAACTCGCGGCGCTGACCGGTCGGGAACTCGCGGAGATTTCGGACGATCACCTGCCTGACATCGCCGAGCGGGTCGCGGTGTTTGCGCGCGTTGATCCGGAGCAAAAACTTCGCTTGGTGAAAGCGCTGCAATCACGCGGCCACGTCGTCGCGATGACGGGCGACGGGGTGAACGACGCGCCTGCGCTCAAGCAGGCCGACATCGGCGTGGCCATGGGCATTACCGGCACCGACGTGGCCAAGGGTGCGGCGGCGATGATCCTCCTGGACGACAACTTCGCCTCAATCGAGGCCGCCGTGGAGGAAGGACGCGGGGTCTTTGACAATCTCACGAAGTTCATCGTGTGGACGTTGCCGACGAACTTGGGCGAAGGCTTGGTGCTGCTCTTCGCGGTGCTGCTCGGGTTGGCTCAGCCGGCGTTGCCGGTGCAGCTTTTGTGGGTCAATATGACGACCGCCATCTTGCTCGGGCTCATGCTGGTGTTCGAGCCGAAGGAACATGATCTCATGGCTCGGCCGCCCCGCGATCCCCGGCGGCCGTTGATCACGCATGCGTTGCTCATGCGCACGGGGCTGGTTTCGGCGATCCTTCTGACCGGTGCCTTCTGGGTTTTCTTTTGGGAGCTGCGCGAAGGCGCGTCCGAAGCCGCCGCGCGCACCGCGGTCGTCGACGTGATCGTGCTGGTCGAGATCGGATATCTGTTCAGCTGTCGCTCGCTCAAGCACTCCGTTTTCGTGCTGGGCTGGCTGACGAATCTCTGGGTCGTGGCCGGAGCGCTGGCGATGCTGGCCGCGCAACTGTTGTTCACCTATGCGCCGGTCATGAACACGCTTTTTCACACGGCGCCAATCAACGCCGAGGCGTGGGTGCGCATCTGTGGGGTGGCGACCGCCGCCTTTTTGGCGGTGGAGCTGGAAAAGTGGCTGCGCTTCGCCGGTCGGCGCGGCGAAGGCGTGTTGCCCGAGTGACGCGCCAACATGCGTGCGTGCAAAAAAGCCGCAGTGGTGAGGCTGCGGCTTTGGGGAGCCTAGATTGACGCGACCCGGAGGTCGCGTCTCCAGTGGTGAGCTTAGGCGACGGGAGCCTCGGCGGCCGGAGCGGACTGGCCTTCGAGTTCCTTCATCGCGGCCTTGCGGCTCAGGCGCACCTTGCCCGACTTTTCGTCGATGCCGATGCACTTCACGGTGATGCTGTCGCCCATCTTGACGACGTCTTCGGTGCGGCGCACGCGGAAGTCGGCTAGCTCGCTGATGTGGCAGAGGCCTTCCTTGCCGGGCAAGCACTCGACGAACGCGCCGAACTCCTTCACGCCGGTCACGCGACCGGTGTAGATCTTGCCGTTCTCGATCGGGGGACCGCCGGCGTTGCCACCACCGGAACCGCCGCCGCAGAGGCTGTCGATTTCCTTGAGGGCGCGGTTGGAGGCTTCGGCGTTGTTCGAATAGATGAATACCTTGCCGGAATCGTCGTCGGCGATGTCGATCTGTGCGCCGGTCGTTTCCACGATGCGGCGGATGGTCTTGCCGCCGGGCCCGATGAGCAGGCCGATCTTTTCGGGATCGATCTGGATCGTCTGGATGCGGGGGGCGAAGGCGCTGAGGTCTTTGCGGGGCGCGGGGATCGAGCCGAGCATGTTTTTGAGGATCTCGATGCGGGCTTCGCGGGCTTGGTGAATCGCGGTCTTGGCGATCTCGAAGGGCAGACCGTTGATCTTCAGGTCGAGCTGGAAGCCGGTGATGCCCTTGGTGGTGCCGGCGAGCTTGAAGTCCATGTCGCCGAAATGGTCTTCCTCACCGATGATGTCGGTGATGGTCGTCCACTTGGCGATGGAGCCGTCGGCAGCGGTCTCGGTCATGAGGCCGCAGGAGATGCCGGCGACGGGGGCGATGATGGGCACGCCGGCGTCCATGAGGGACAAGCAGCCGCCGCAGATCGAGGCCATCGAGGTCGAGCCGTTGGAGGCCATGATCTCGGAGACAACACGGATGGAATAGGGGAACACGTCCTCGGGAGGGAGCACGGGAACGAGCGAACGCTCGGCGAGCGCGCCGTGGCCGACTTCACGACGACCGGGGGAGCCGAAGCGACCGGTTTCACCAACGGAGAAGGGCGGGAAGTTGTAGTGGAGGATGAAGCTCTTGGACTTCACGCCGCCGGTGAGGGCGTCGAGGTCTTGCGCTTCCTTGGTCGGCCCGAGCGTCGTGAGAACGATGCTCTGGGTGTCGCCACGCTTGAAGGAGGCGGAGCCGTGCACGCGCGGAAGAATGCCGACCTCGGAGTGGAGGGGGCGGAGGCTCTTGGCATCGCGGCCATCGGCGCGCACGCCGCGTTCGAGGACGGTCTTGCGGTAGGCTTTGTATTGGAGGTCTTCGAAGACGACGTTGAGGTCGACATCGGTGAACTTGCCTTCGCCGAGTTCGGCGAGGAGAGCGGCCTTGGCTTCTTCCTTGAGGGCTTTGACGTTGGCACCGCGGACGGCTTTCTCGAAGCCGAAGATGGCGGCGGAAACACGCTCGGCGGGAACAACGCGCTCGATGATGGCGCGGGCCTCGGGAGTGGCGCCGACGAGCGGGAAGGTCTGCTTGGGTTTGCCGGCGAGGGCGACGAGTTCCTTGATGCCCGCGATGATCGGCTGGATGGCGTTATGAGCGAAGGCGAGGGCTTCGATGAAGCGGTCTTCCGGGATCTGGTCCGCGGAGCCTTCGATCATGAGCATATCCTTTTCGTTACCCACGTAGATGAGGTCGAGGGAGGATTGGAACATCTGCTCGATGGTCGGGTTGGCGACGAACACGCCGTCGATCTCGGCGACGCGCACGGCGGCGATCGGTCCATTCCAGGGAATGTCGGAAATGGCGAGGGCGGCGGAGGCGCCGTTGACCATCGGGATGTCGGCTTCGTTGAGCTGGTCGGCGGAGAGGAGCTGGCCGATGATCTGGACCTCATTGAGGAAACCCTCGGGGAAGAGGGGGCGGCAAGGACGGTCGCAGAGGCGGGAGGTGAGGATTTCCTTTTCGGAAGGACGGCCTTCGCGCTTGAAGTAACCACCGGGGAAGCGGCCGGCGGCGGCGTATTTTTCGCGGTAATCGACGGTGAGGGGGAAGAAGTCCTGGCCGGGCTTCATGCTGGCGGCGACGCAAGCGGTGACGAAGACGTTGGTCTCACCGACGGCGACATTGACCGCGCCATTGGCGAGGGCGGCGTAGGTGCCGGTGGAGAAGGTGATCCCGAGGCCGGGGATCGTGACGGAGTGTTTCTGCTGCAGGGACATGATGTGTGTTATATTTTCGGATACGGTTGCGCGTCTCGGATAGAAGAGCGCGGCCTGCGACACGCGGCAGGAACGGCTCGGGTTCGGAAAAGCGGGTGAATTCCCGGAGGAATCACACAGGCGGAAGGCCTATGCCGCTTTCGGAAAGGGGTGATGAAATCTGAACGGGTGACCCGTCTCGCAATCCTCGTCTTGGACGAGAGATTTCTGGTTGGCGCCGAAGTCGGAAGTTAATCCGGCGGCAATCAGAAATGTCCCGCGCTAGTCTCGAGTGTCGGAAAGACAACGGGCGACCCCCGGATGGGGTCGCCCGTGTTGCTAAAGGCTTTACTTGCGGAGGCTGAGCTTCTGGAGGAGCTCGTTATACTTCGGCAGGTTGTGGCGCTTGAGATAGTCCAGCAGCTTGCGGCGGCGGGAGGCCATCTGGAGGAGGCCACGGCGGCTGTGGAAATCCTTGCGGTGCGTGCGGAGGTGCTCGGTCAAGTGATTGATGCGAGCGGTCAGCAGGGCGACTTGGACTTCGGACGAGCCGGTGTCTTTATCGTGGGTTTTGTATTCGGAGATGATTTCGGGTTTAGCGATCGTTGACATTGGTTGAGTTTAACTGGGTTACACGACTATAGGGGACCTTTGCAGGCCCCGTGCCACCCGCTCCCGTCGTGGCGAAAACCACGGCGTTTGCCGGTGTCACCGTTCCAATCCGGCGGAATGCCAGACTAGTCATGGTGGAGCCCCGTAACCGACGGAGCTTCACTAACGCAAGGAGCCAACTTCCCGAATCACGAGGTCGTGGGCAAGCGAAAATTTATCAGAACGCAGGCGATGAATCAGTTGATGCAAAATCACGGCGCGAGTCCATCAGCCCGCGCGGATGTTGAGTTCGCGGACATGCGTGCAACCCGGGAGTTTGCGGATGCGCTCAACGATCAGCTGGCGATGAATGAAAAGTTCGTTGCGCACGACCGCGTGTCCGGCGAGCACGGTCAGACGTCCGCGCGGGTCGATCTGGGCGGCATGCGAATAATGGGCGTTGGCGGGCCCAACGAGTTCGGCCCATCGATCACGAATCGTCTGTTCGGGGGAATCCCGGCCGATCTGGAATTTAACCATCCACTCCTCGACGAGGCCGGTGAGTTCCTTCGTCGGACGCTTTTTCATGCGCTCGGGGGTATCGTCGGGCACGCGACGAAGAGCGGCGATGAGTTTCTCCGCCTGGAAGGAAAACGGCTTGGGCGCGTCGTTGGACATCGCGGTCTCAATCCTTGGCGGAGCGGACGTCGAGCGCGTCACGCAAGCCGTCGCCGAGAAAATTAAGCGAGAACAGCGTCAGCGAGAAAATCGTGCCCGGAAAAATCAGCAGCCATGGGTATTCTTCCATGCGCTCGGCGCCGTCTTTGATGAGCACGCCCCATGAACTCATCGGCGGCTGCACGCCGAGTCCGAGGAAGCTGAGGAACGCCTCCAGCAACATGACGCCGGGAATCGTCAACGTGGTATAAACAATGATCGGCCCGAGGATGTTCGGGATCATGTGACGGAAAATGATGCGCGGCGTGCCCAAACCCAGCGAGCGGGCCGCCTCGATGAACTCCATGCGTTTGATCGACATGATCTGTCCGCGAACGATGCGCGCCATGGTGAGCCATTCGACAGCGCCGATGGCGACGAAAAGAAGGAGGATGTTTCGCCCGAAGAACACCATCAACAAGATCACGAAAATCGTGAAGGGCAGGGCGTAGAGAATGTCGACGACGCGCATCATCACGCGGTCGAGCTTGCCGCCAAAGAAGCCGGACACCGCTCCGTAGATCACGCCGATGGTGAGGGCGACGAAGGTCGCCACGAGACCAACCATGAGGGAAATACGGCCGCCGAAGAGAAGGCGTGTAAGCAGGTCGCGTCCGAGTTGGTCAGTGCCCAGCCAGTGGCTGGCAGATGGGGGCGAAAATGTGTTATAGAGATCCGTCTGCTCGTAGCCGTAGGGGCTGAACCACGGGCCGATCACGCAGAGAAGAGAAAGGGCGATCAGGACAATCCCGCCGAACACCGCGAGGTGGTTGCGACGGAGACGGTGCCAGGCGTTGAGCCAGGGGGACACGCCTTGATCGAGTTGGGCGGGGAGAACTTCAGCCGAGGGAAGTTTTTCGGGCGAGAGCATGGGTGGTGTGCGGCTTACTCAAACTTGAGCTTCGGGTTGAGCCACACCTGCACCACGTCGACGATCAGGTTGAGCGAGATGATCAGGACTGCGTAAAGAATCACCGTGCCGAGCACCAGGGTGTAATCGCGGTTGAAGGCGCTGTTGACGAACTCGCGGCCCAGGCCGGGGATCTGGAAAATGGTCTCGATCACAAACGAACCGGTGAGAATGCCGGCGATGGCGGGGCCGAGATAAGACACGACGGGCAGCAACCCGCCGCGTAACGCATGGCGGAAAATGATGCGCGCTTCCGACGCACCCTTGGCGCGGGCTGTGCGGATGTAGTCTAGATTGAGCACCTCCAGCATGCCGCCACGTGTGAGCCGTGCGATGCCGGCGGCGTAAACGATACCCAGCGTGAGCGAGGGCAGAATGCGATCATCCCACGAATACCAGCCGGAGGCGCTGAACCAGCCGAGATGAATGGCGAAGACCAGCACGAGCAACGGGCCCAGCACGAATGTCGGCACACAGATGCCGACCATGGCAAACGAGGAAGCGATGTAATCGATCTTGGTGTTGCGTTTGACGGCGGCGATCACGCCCGCACTGAGACCGAGCACGAGCGCGATCAGCAGTGAGAGTCCGCCGAGTTGAAGCGACGCGGGGAGCTTGTCCGCAATGATCTCGTTGACGGTGCGGCTGGCGTATTTGGTCGAGCGGCCCAGATCACCTTGGACGATCGCCTTGAGGTAATTGGTGTATTGCTGGTGCAGCGGCAGATTGAGGCCGTAGTAAGCCTCCAGGTTTGCACGTATCTCGGGGGTCGTGGCCTTCTCGCTGTCGAAGGGGCCGCCCGGAACGAAACGGACCATAAAAAAGGTGGCCGTGACGATGATGAAGAGGACCGGAATCGTCTCCAGAAGACGTCGGGCGATGAAGCGAAACATGATGAATCTTTAGCGAATGCAGGGCCGGCGCGGAGGAAGCCAATTAATTCCGCGTTTGAGGCGTAATGTGGGCCAAAGGAATTATCGCGCAAGCAGCGCTTATTTGGTGCGGGCAAGCATCGATTGCGCGAGCCAGAGCAGGAAGGTGGTGTCGCCCGGCAACGCGCGCAACGCCCCGAGGGCCGCATCGGTTTGCTCCTTGGCCATGCGACGAGCGGCTTCGATGCCGTGGATGCTGACGTAAGTGGTTTTGCCTGCTTTCGCATCCTTCCCCGCGGTTTTGCCAAGCGTGGAGGAGTCGGCGGTCGCATCCAGGACGTCGTCGATGATTTGAAAAGCGAGACCAAGATGGCGTCCGGCGGAACGCAGGTGCGCGAGCGCGGTTTCACCCGCGCCGCCAACCAGACCGCCCATCACCAGTGAGGCCTCGAGCATCGCGGCGGTTTTATTAAGATGGATAAACTCAAGCTCCGTGGCGGTGGCGTCGGCTTTCTTTTCGGAGAGGAGATCTTGCATCTGGCCTCCGACCAAGTGCGCAGAGCCGGCCGCATCAGCGAGTTCGCGCACGAGCGCCGTCGCGAGTCGCGGATCGGCGGCATAGTGCGTCGAGAGAAGGAGGAATGCGTGCGTGAGCAGGGCGTCGCCGGCGAGAAGCGCGGTGGCTTCGTCGAATTGCTTGTGGGCTGTGGGGCGTCCGCGCCGCAGGTCGTCGTTGTCCATGCACGGCAAGTCGTCGTGCACGAGCGAGTAGGTGTGGATGCACTCGATCGCGATGGCGGCGGGCAACGCGGAGAACTGCGCGCGAAACAGCGCGGCTGCGGACATCGCCAAAACCGGACGCAAGCGCTTGCCGCCGGCTTGCAGCGAGTAGCGCATCGCATCGTAAATGCGCGCGGGGCCGGCTTCGGTTCCGTTGTGCGCCGGCACGAGTTGATCGAGCGAGGTTTCGACCTCCGAGATGAGTTGGTTTAATTTGGTTGTGAAGTCCATCGGCGCGCACCTAGCTTTCGGCAAAAATACGCCTGAGCAATGCCTTCCCTTGAACAAGTTTGCAAACGCCTCTTTTCCGATCAGTCGTGGTTCATCAAAGCAATCTTCGGCGCCTTGTTGATGATCGTGCCGGTGGGCAACTTTCTCGCGTTCGGATATCTCTATGCGATGATCGAGCAGGCTCGTCGGGGAGAAGCCCTTGAGTTCCCTGAATGGGGCGATTGGAGACGCCTATTTACCACCGGAATCGCCGCATTTGTGATTTTCTTGGTGCTTGGAGTGGTCCCGGTTCTGGTAATTTGGGGTCTGGTTTGGCCGCTTCATTTTGTGTTTAATTACGGGGTGTTCATTTACCTGCCGGTTGCGCCCGCCGTCATGCTGGCAGGACCGCTTACGGTGGCTGGAATTTATCAGTATCAGAAGCAGGAGGAGTTTAGTGATGCGTTCCGGGTTCCGGTGTTGATCGCGATGCTCCGCTCCACGAAATCTTATTTTTGGGTGCCCACGTTCGCTCTGATCGGATTCATCGTGGTAGGTCTTCCCCTGATGACATTTACCATCTTCGTGGGACTGGCGGCCAGTTGGACTTATTACACCGTGTCGTTCCGATTTGTTGAAGAGTCTCGCAAAAGCACCGTGCGTCACTGAGGTTTTCCCGCGTGCCGAAGGTTGGTTTCCTCGTCCGCAATTTATAATTTCCGCATACTCACATGGCTTCCAATAAGAAGATCGAACGCGCTCTGAATGGCCCGGGATTTTTCGAGATCAGCTTCGGAGTGATATTGAGCCTGGCCTTGGGCGTGTTGCTCGCGGCACTCCACCTCATCTTCAAGCCCGTCGAGGTCATTGCCAAGCCACCCGAAACCGAGGTTTCCGGGCAGGTGTATTTACTGGAGGGATCGGCCAGCAGCAGCAAGGCGCAACAGTGGAAGCGCAAGCGTCAGATGCTCGCCGATGGTGCCGCGGCGGACGTATCGTTCACCGAAGAAGAGCTGAATGCCTGGGCGGCCAGCATGACGCCTCAGCCTCAGAAAGGCGCCGCTCCGGCGACAACTGAAACCCTCTTTGCTCCCGAGAAGGTAAATTTCCGTATTCAAAAGGGCATCTTGCAAGTGGGCTTGGTGGGCAAATTGACGGTGTCTGCCTTGGGCCTGAGCCGTGACATGGTGTTTCAGACGCGCGGCAAATTCGTAAAGGGCGACAACGGCTACGTGTTCTCTCCCGATGAGCTTTATCTCGGTTCACTGCCCACGCACACCGTGCCGCACATGACTTCGCTGATCATGGAGCGGGTTCTCGCCGCGCAAGAATTACCGGAGGATCTCAAGGCCACGTGGAAAAAACTTAATCTGGTCGCGGTCGAGGACAACACACTGCGCCTTGTGCTGCCGTGATGAGTATCAGGGGCTGGTGGCGAGTGATGTTGGCATGGCTGGCTGTTGCGGTTGCCACCTCAATCAGCAAGGCGGAAGAAATGAAACCGTCATCGACCGTGACGGCGAATGCGGAACCCGCGCCGCCCCGGATATTTTATACCAGGCAGGGCGAGTTTGAAATCATTGTCCAAGACGTGGACGTCGCCCAGCCGGCATTGGAATTGGGGCGGGCCGTGTGGTCGGCCCTGTCTGCTCCGCTTGGTTTGCCAGCCGATGGATTCTCATCGCCGGTCAGTGTGCGTTTAGTGCCGGCGGCTCAGTGGAGCGAACCGGCTCCATTCACAGTGGTAGTGGAATCTCCAGGGCGAGTGACCGTAAGGGTGCGCTGGTCCAAAGAGATGGATACGGTCGTGGTGCGCCGGGCGTTTGTTCAGGGCCTGATTTTGCGGCAGGCGGTGGCCTGGCATGGCGTCGGGCCGCATCTCACCGTGCCGCTGTGGCTGGAGCACGCCTGCACCGCCTGGAGTTTGGCTCGTGAACGACCGGCGCTACTCGATGCGTTTCAGCAGGAGTCGGCGGCACTCACGTCCGTGCCGCCTTTGCGCGCGTTGTTGTCGTGGCAACGCGGTGAAGTCGAGTCACGCGGATGGGAATTGTCCTCGCTGTGGTTGTTTTCGCAGCTGCAGGCGGAAGCGACTGAGCCCGCACGATGGGGCGGGTGGGTGCGTGGCGTGGTGGGTGGTGCCGCGCCATTTGAAACGCTGCCCCATTTTTATCGCGGACTTTGGACAGATGCGGCGGGAGTGGAGTTATGGTGGCAGGTGAGCTTTCGCCATCAAAGCCGGCTGCGCACGATTCCCGTGATGACGACGGAGGCATCGCGCTCTTGGTTGGCGGACCGCAGTCGATGGCTGGCCGGGCGCCAAGGACGTGAAGTGGTGTTGACGCTCGAAGAGTTGCCGGAATTGAGCAAGGAGCCGTGGGTTCGCGCGGAGCTAATCGAACGAGTGAAACAGACGCAGTCTGTCCTGGGTGTAATCCATCCGTTTTATGTGAACGCAGCCCTTTCCTTGGGGCGGCTTTATGAGGCGGCGCTGAAGGGTAAGCAGGAACAGTTCAAGACTGCTCGTTCCGACTTCGAACGCGATGCGATCGATGGGCGTGAGCTCGAGGATACCGTGAACGCGATCCTCGATACGGCGCCGCGTAAGTAACACTAACGAATTTACCGATGCCATGAGCCGTGCCCGGCAACGCAGCGCGTTTCGAGCACGGCTTGAGTGTTAACCGACCCGGGTGAGCAAGCTCTTCAGGTCGATATTGTTCGTGATCAGATTTTTGATGATCGGAATCTTGTCGGTGTCCTGCGGCTGGGTCTTCACGGTCATGCGATTGATCGTGGAGGTAACCGTATAGCTCTCGCTGCGTGCCGCGATGACCGGGATGTCGGTCTGCGCCAAAAGTTCAGCCAGCTTGGGATGAGGCTGGATGTCATTCGTCAAAATAAGGCCCGAGATGGTGCTGCCGCCGGAGAGGCGGGCGCTGGAGACGGCGGCGAGAATGATGTCATCACGGTCACCGGGGGTGATGATGAGGGTGCCGGGCGTGAGATAATCGACGATGCCCTTGGCCGTCATCGCACCGACAATGACACGATGCACGCGTTGCTTGGCGCCGCCTTTGCGACCGTTGAGCCACTGGCCGTCGATATCTTCGGCGATCTGCGTAAGGTTGGGGGCGGAAAGGATGTTCTCCACGGGCAGAACACCGAGCAGGGGAACGCCGAGGCGCTGAAGTCCAATACCGGCGTATTCGCGAACGATGTCTATCTTGTCAGCCTCGACCTTGTTCAGGATAACGCCGATCACCTCGACGCCGGCCTTGTCGAAGAGCGCTTTGTTGAGCGCGATTTCATCAACGGGACGCCCAATGCCGCCGGTGCACACCAAGATGACGGGCGCCTTGAGCAGCTTCGCGACGCTGGCATTGGAGAGATCGAAGACGGAACCGACGCCGGCGTGTCCGGTGCCCTCGATAAGCGTAAAATCTTTCTCCCAGGAAACGCGGTCGAAGGCGCGACAAATTTTGTTTTTCAACTCCGGCAGAAGCTGCCCGGGGTTTTTGAGATAGCGGCGCGTGAACGTCGTATCGATCGTCACCGGGCTCATGCTCTGAATCGGCACGCGCACGTCGTAGATCATGTCGAGGAGGAAGGAATCCTCGTCCACCTGGGTGCCTTGCACGTCGATGAAGCGCTGGCCGACGGGTTTGATGAAGCCCACGCGCGGGTAAATGGACTGAAGTGCGGCGAAGAGACCGAGGCATGTGGTCGTCTTGCCATCATTCATGCGCGTCGCGGCGACGAATACGCGTTTTGTCTCCCGATTTGTCGGGCTCGGCAGCAGGGGCAGAGGCGGCTGGAGGAATGGATTTTGCGACACGGAATCAGGCGAGGGAGGCATGAGGAATGAAAGGGCGAAGGGCGAGGGGCGCCTGCGCCCCTCGTTGGGAGAGGCGAGACTCAGGCGGAGCCGAAGAGCAGGCGGCGATCGATCGCCTGGCAGCCGACGATGGCGGCCGCGCCAAACACGTCATGAGCGCTGGCGCCTCGGCTGATTTCGGCGGCTGGCTTCGTGAGGCCGGTCAGGATCTGGCCATAGGCGTTCGCGCCGGCGAGGTGATGCACGAGCTTGAAGGCGATGTTGCCCGAGTTGAGGTCGGGGAATACGAGCACGTTGGCTTTGCCCGCGACGGAACTAGTGACGCCTTTCACGTCGGCAACCACGGCATCCAGGGCGGCGTCCACCTGGAGTTCGCCGTCGATCTCAAGTTCGAGGAAGGCGGAGCGCGCCTTGGCGCGGGCAAGCTCGGTGGCTTGGCGGACCTTGACGAGCGCCGGGTGGTTCGAGGCGCTCTTCGAGGCGTAACTGAGCATGGCAACGCGCGGGGTTTCACCGGTGAGATGGCGGGCAATCATCGCCGTGGAGATGGCGATGTCGCTCAGTTGCTCGGCGGTGGGCTCGGGGATGACGCCGCAATCGGCGAGGAACAGGGAACCGTCGCTGCCGACCTTCTTTTCGTCAAAATCGAGGACGATGAGCGACGAGGCGGTCTCCACATGCTCGAAGCGCGGAACGATTTGAAAAATCGGGCGAAGGCCGCTGGCGGCGCTGGCGGTGGCGCCGGAAATGAGCGCATCGGCCTGGCCGGTCACGAGCATCATGGTCGCATAGTAGCTCGTGTTCTTAAGCGCTTCGCGGGCTTCGGTGCTTCGCAGGCCTTTGATCCGGCGGATCTGCTCCAGCTGGATCGCGAGCGTCTCAAAGTCTTCGCTGCGCTCGGGCTCGATGATGCGCATGCCCTGGAGGTTGACGTCGAGCTTGGCGGCGGCGGCCTTGATGAGGGCGCGGTCGCCCAGCAGAATGGGCACGCCCATGCGGCGAGTGACCCACTGCCGGGCGGCTTGAAGAATGCGGGGATCGCCGCCTTCAGGGAAAACGATGCGCTTGGGGTGGCGCTGGAGTTTCTCTACGAGCTTGGGGACAATAGGCATAAGCGTTGCGCGAAATTGTCGCCCCCAATCGGCAGCGTCAATGCCGGTTCCGGGTAAAGAACTTGCTAACCCTATGCGCCGCTCCGAAAAACGGCGCGCGTGTCAAAAAAACTGAAACACATCAGCGTCGTCGCCTCCGCCACTCTGTTTTCGCGCGTGCTCGGATTGGGACGCGACATGCTCACGACAGCGGTGTTTGGCACGAGCGCCCTCAATTCGGCGTTTGTGACCGCGTTTACACTGCCCAATTTATTTCGCCGCCTTCTTGGCGAGGGGGCGCTGACGGCTGCATTGGTGCCCACACTGCACGAGGAGATGGCGCGCAGTCGTCGCGAAGGCGCGTTTGTGCTGGTGAGCCAAGTCGCGAGCTGGCTGCTCGTCGTCACCGTGACGCTCGTAGCCCTGTCCATGTTTGCACTCAGTCAGGCGGGACGTTTGGCGGACACGGCGGGCGGGTGGGGCGTCTCGGCCGACACGATGGACCGCTGGCTGCAGGGCGCCGACCTGGCCGTAGTGCTTTTCCCTTACATGATCTTCGTGTGTCTGGCGGCGGCGTTCAGCGCGACCCTCCAGACGCTAAATCGGTTTCTTGAACCCGCGTTATCGCCGATCTGGCTGAACGTTTCCATGATCACGCTGCTGGCCGGCGCGGCTTATCTGGGATGGGCGGACGGACAGGAGGGCGCGATGCGTTGGTTGTGCGCCGGGGTGCTGATCGGTGGATTTCTCCAGATGGCGGTCCCTGCGGCCGCGCTGATGAGGGAGGGCTGGCGGCCGCGCTTCGATTTGAGGGCGGGCGATGCGTTGCGCGACATCGTGCGGCTCATGGTGCCGACCTTGTTCGGCTCGGCGATTTATCTGGTGAATATGGCGGTTTCCCGTCTCGTCGGGCTTTCGCTCAACGAGGCCGCGGCCTCTGTGCTGAATTTGGCGACGCGTCTCATGGAATTGCCCATTGGCGTATTTGCCGTGGCCGTATCCACCGTGGTTTTTCCTCTGATCGCGAAATATGCGGCGCAGGGTGATTACGCGAACCTCGTTGCGTCTTATCGGAAGGGCATGCGGCTTATCCTGCTCGTCAACACGCCGGCCGCGGTGGGGCTTGCGGTGCTTGCCGCACCCGTCATCCGGGTCCTGTTTCAACGAGGAGCTTTTAAGGCGGACGACACCCAGATGATGGTGCCTGTGATGGCGGTGTTTGCCTTGGGCCTGCCGTTCCTCTCGTTTGTGAATCTGGTGCTGCGGGCATTCTATGCGCAAAAAGACACCAAGACTCCCGTCCGGGCCGCCTTCCTGAGCTTCGCGGTGAATCTCGGCCTGGGCATCGCGCTCATGGGACCGCTTTCGACGCTGGGTTTGGCGATAGCGAGCAACGTCGCGGTGGTCGTGCAAGCATGGTATCTGCAAGTGCACCTCGCCCGCAAACAGCCCGAGATGGCGTTTCACCACCTCGCCAAAGACACGTTCAAGGTTGTTCTCGCCAGCTTGCTGATGGGCGCGGTGGTCGCTGCAGGTTGGTGGAGCCGTGGGCTGGCCCCCGAGAGCGTTTGGATCGACGCCGTCGCACTGGCGATGCTGATCGGCGGAGGTGCGCTCGTTTATGCCGGACTTGCGTGGGTATTCAAAATCGAGGCGCGTAACGACATGGTTTCGTTGCTCAATCGGCGGAAGAAAGCCGTCGCTTCGTGATGGGGCAGGCTTCATTCATGAGAGACTGCTTGATCTTGTGCCCGGCGTAAGCAACTTGCGGGCATGGGCAGAACCAGCGATGCCGATGAACGTTTGATGACCGCCGCCCTCGATCTCATGTGGGAGGAGAGCTATGGCGCGGTTTCGATCGACGATATCTGCCAGCGCGCCAAGGTCAAAAAGGGCAGTTTCTACTACTTCTTCGAGTCAAAGTCCGACCTTGCCGTGGCCGCGCTCGACCGGAGTGCCAAAGACCAAAAGGTGGTTTGGGACGAGCAATTCTCGCCCGGCAAGTCGCCTCTGGACCGTATTCGCGCCCGGGCTGATTACACCTATCAAAAACAGGCGGAGATCAAATCACGCACCGGCAAGGTTCTGGGATGCCCCCTGTGCTCCCTTGGCTCGGAGATATGCAACCAGGACGAACGTATCCGCTTAAAAATACAGGAGATCCTGGCCGGCAAAACGAAGTATTTCGAGTCCGCCATCCGTGATGCGCAGGCATTGGGCATGATCGGTCCGGGTGATGCGGCGGCGAAGGCTCGTTGCGTGCTCGCGCTCTATGAGGGACTGATTACGCAGGCTCGCATTCACAACGACGCGGAGATCCTGCGTGACTTGGGAGAGCTGATGCTCGCGCACCTTCACGCAAAGTGCCCCGAGGCTCAGGTCGCCTGAGCCGAAGATTCAGGTCGAAAATCGTGATGCCCTGCTTGTTGTGGTGAGATGTTGAACCAGGCCGGGCGCCACGTTCTTGCCCACAAAGAGCCGGTCCACATCCCTGCTTGGCATCTTTTTCCTCCACTCAACTCATGACAACCATACCCACCTCGCAATTGCTCGACGCCCTGAACTGGCGCTACGCCACCAAAAAATTCGATTCCACCCGAAAGATTCCTGACGGCACGTGGGCCGCGCTTGAAGAGTCGCTGGTGCTCACGCCTTCTTCTTTTGGAGCGCAGCCCTGGAAATTTATTGTGGTCGATAATCCCGAGCTTCGCGCAAAGCTTGTGCCGGTTTCATGGGGACAAACCCAGGTCGTGGATGCATCGCACCTCATCGTGCTGGCGTTCAAGCAAGACCTCGATGAGGCCCACATCACACGCTATATGCAGCGCACGGCCGAAGTGCGCGGGACGACGGTTGAGGCGATGGATCCCTTCAAAAAAATCATCATGGGAAGTCTCAACGGCGCGCGAGCCAAAGGATACCTGGACGTTTGGCAATCGCGCCAAGTTTACATCGCGCTCGGCCAGTTTATGACGGCCGCGGCTCTGCTGGGTATTGATACGTGTCCGATGGAGGGCATTGAAGCCCCCAAGTATGACGAGATCCTTGGCCTTGCGGGAACGGGCTACATCACGTTGTGCGCCTGTCCCGCGGGCTACCGGGCGGCGGACGACAAATACGCCGCCACGCCGAAGGTTCGTTTCCCGAAGTCGGAAGTCGTGGTGCACCTGTAACGGTATCCGCGCAAGCGGTTCAAACACGCGGGAGTCATCATGGCTCCCGCGAATATGTGCCTCAGGCCTTCTTCACAAAGCAGGCCTTGAGCGCGATGGCCATGCCTTCGATTTTGCAGTCTATCTCGTGATCACCTTCCACGAGGCGGATGTTTTTGGCTTTGGTGCCGGCCTTCAAGACCTGCGAGCCGCCGCCGAGCTTAAGGTCTTTGATCAGGGCAATGGTGTCGCCATCGGCGAGTGCGTTGCCATGAGCATCTTTTACTATGCGGGCGGCCTCGGGCGGCTCCTCCTTGGGCCATTCATGTCCGCACGTGGAGCATTCCCAGTGGTCGGCATGGGAAAGGACATCTTCAAGAGTGCAGGCAGGACAGGCGGGATTAGGCATAACGGGCAGTTGAAGACTTATGTCGGAAATTTGAAACCCGAAAACAGGCCGAGGGTTTGTTAGTTTTTAGTCACCGACACCTCTCCGTTGCACTCCAAGATTGCAGATCGCGCCGCTTCGGGTCGCTCGATTCCATTAAGGCGAAGATCCTCCATGAGATCGTTCGAGGTGAGGCTGTGGCGTCGCAGCATTTCGGTGTCCACCTTGCCTTGGTCGATCAGCACAACGGGCGAGCCTTTCATAAATCGTCCGACAAAATGAAAGCGAACGGCAGTCCAAGTAAGTGCACGATGCAGAAAAATTAATCCGAACCCCGCCACGATGGTTGGCAAAAACGCGGCACTCCCGTTGATCGCGCGCGACAGGGTGGACGCGATGATAAGCGCGAGCAGCATGTCCAACGGATTTCGTTGTGCGAAAAATCGTTTGTGCGCCAACCGCAGCATCAACAACGCGGCCACGAATATGACGAATGCCCTCAGCGACATTTGAACCAGAGTCAGGTCCTTGGGTTCGATATCCAAACCAAGCATACACTTCGCACCGTCGTAGAGGTGATGCATCATCGCCCAGCCGACCCCTGCACGCCCATGCGGTTCGATTGGGAATATCGAACGACTCGTTATTTTTACTCGTAATTGACAGTTTGGGATTTAGAAAAGAGATGCGTCTGTAGCAAATAGTTGACCGCAATCCCCTGTAAAAAAAGGCTACGCGTTCTTCTTATCCCTGAAGCCCTTGTGCCCGAATAGTTATCCCCGATCTACCTGAGCCCCAATATTTAAGTCATGCCCAAAATTCTGCTTGTTGATGATGACGATGCTCTCCGCAAGATGCTGCGACTCATACTCACTAAAATGGGCCACGTTGTGCGTGAGGCGAGAGATGGTCAGGAGGCAATTGAAATGTGCGGACAGGAAGAACCTGATCTCGTGCTGACTGATATCGTTATGCCAGGGCAGGAGGGACTCGAAACGATTTTTGCCCTGCGGCACTCGAAACCGAACGTGAAAATCATCGCGATGTCGGGAGGAGGCCGGATCAGTTCGACCGACTATCTGCAGATCGCCAAATCGCTCGGTGCGCGGCGTGTTCTCGCCAAGCCTTTTTCCAGCGAGCAGTTGTCTGCCGCCATCGGTGAAGCATTGGCTTCGCTCTAAAGGTTTGCTCTGCGCGATCTCCGATCATCCTCACTCCTGAGGAATGATCAGCCAATTCTTGTGTGCGAACGCCAGAGATGGGACTATTCGCGCGGATGCCCGATCCCGATACGTCTTTTTCCATGTTCACGCCGCAGCGCGAAGTGCATTGCGCTGATTCGATTGCATGGATGAAGGCTCGCGGACGGATGGATGGAGTCTGTGCAGTGACCTCGCTTCCGGATGTATCCGAAGTGGGCAAGGCTCTCCCTGTGTGGCGTGAATGGTTCCTCGATGCCGTGCGCCTTGTTGTCGACTCGGTCGCCGATGAAAGCGCTGCGCTGTTTTTCCAGTCTGATATCAAGCGCGAGGGCGTGTGGATTGATAAAGGCGCAATGGTGATCCGCGCGGCCGAGGATGCAGGCGCGCGCGTGCTGTTTCACAAGATCGTCTGTCGTCGCCCTCCAGGCATGCTCACCTATGGACGACCAGGGTTCACCCATTTCATTGCGGTTTCCCGCGCCATGAAGTGCCCGGATGTTTTGCCCATACCCGACGTCATCACGGACGCGGGGCGGTCGCCTTGGGTCCGCGCGATGGGTGTCAGGGCTGCGGCGCACGCCGTGCGTTTCGCTAAAAACGAGGTCCGCGCCCAGTGCGTCTTCGATCCGTTCTGCGGAGTCGGCACGGTGCTGGCCATAGCCAATACTCTCGGACTCGACGCACTCGGGATAGAGTTGTCGAAAAAACGTTGTGCGCAGTCGCGCGAATTGACCGTGACCGCCGATGAGCTCTGATTAAGTGGTCGAATTCCCAAGGACATTTCGTGCCCCCTTGTGTGAATTCAGTTCATATGCGTTTAATGGTGATAATTCTTCGCACGTTGACACTTTTAGCCGGTGAACAACGTCTGTTTGGCGCGTGCGTTTAACACGTGAGTCACCGGTCCTACTGCCTTGCCAAACCCTACGGATAAATTTGGGAACAATCCAAAAATACGCGCATCACACTTCCTCTGAACGTATGTCTACGAAAGCTCAGGAAGTAGCATTAGATCGCTTGCTGGTCGACCGCTTCAAAGGCGGCGACGAAGCCGCCTTTAACGAAATGGTCAGTCGTTACTGGGATCGCATCTACGGCATGGTGCACCAACTCCTGCGCAACCAGCAGGACGCCGAAGAGGTAACCCAGGATGCCTTTATTCGCGCGCATCGCGCGCTCGCCAACTTTCGCGGGGAGTCCGCTTTTTCCACGTGGCTTTACCAGATCGCCACGAATCTTGCCCGTAATCGTTACTGGTATTGGTGGCGCCGTAAACGGGATAAGACGGTGTCCTTCGACCAGCCTGTGAGTGATGACAATGCAACACCTCTTTCCGAGGTATTTTCCACCGAAATGGACACACCCGGCGACATCACGGTCACCCAGGAACTCGTGGATCACATTGCCGTGGGCATGGAGAAAATCAGCGCAAAACACCGCGAGATTTTGATCCTAAGAAACATCAAAAACATGGCCTACGAGGACATCGCCGAGGTGCTGAATATCTCGGTCGGCACAGTGAAGAGCCGTATCGCCCGAGCCCGTGAAAGTCTTCGCGACGCCATCGGAAAGGACTTCCAATGAACGACCGTCGCTTCATCGAATTGCTGAATCTGTATGTCGATCAACAGATCGATCCGTCCGAGGCCGCCGAGCTTGAGGCCGAGGTGCTGCGCAGCCCCGAACGCCGTCGCACTTACAACCAATATTGCCGGTTGCAGCGTGCTTGTTGCCTGCTCGGCGATGGCGCGCGTTCAACGGCTCCGTCTTCCGCAGGATTTGCGCGTTCGCTGCGCGATGCAGAACGGAAAATCAACGAGCCGCACCGCCCGGTCTGGCGCACTGCTTACACCGGGATATATGGAGCGGCTGCAATGGCTGCCTGCGTGGCCGTTGTGTGGGTGGTGAATCGACCCGCCCCGGCATCGGGTTCTTTCGCGACCAATACCGGCGCGGACGTCCCTGTGGAGACGCGCGTTCCCGGGGTGCAAATCGCCTCGGCTCCGCTTTCATCAGCGCTCTTGTCTTCGTCCTTTGATCTTCAACCGGCTCTCGCCGCTGATGTGCTTGGGGTGGCGCGCAACGCTCGCGAGGTCGAAATCGCCTCCACCGACCGTGAGGCGCTCGAATGGATGCAACGCGTGGACTTGCTGCCTGTTCAGCGAGTCGTCGTCGATGAGCAGGCGTTCGAGTCACGAGCTACGCTCCAGCAGGACAATCGCGTGTTCCGCAGCCGCCATTCGGTTCAAGGCAGCACGGAGTTCACCGCGTTTCAGTTCCAGCGTTAACGGAAAGACCGGGCGCGCGATCAGGGCGCCGTCCTCATGAACTGAGCGCTTTTTTGATGAGCTGCTCAGTGGTGGCCTTGGGGCCGAGCGCCAACGTAGCCCGGCGGATGGCCTCATCGGCATCGGCGGTTTTGTAGCCAAGCGCGTTAAGGGCGAGCACGGCATCGCGCATCTTGGTATCGGCTGGAGTGGACGTCCCGCCATCGGACCCGCTGGCGGACAGCACGGTTTCCGCCGAGCCGGTTGCACCGACCTTGGCGCGCAGTTCGATCACCAAACGCTCGGCGGTTTTTTTCCCGATACCCGGGCATTTCGCGAGCGTGGTGATATCGCCGCTGCCGATGGCGCTTTGAAGCGAGAGCAAGGAGAGCTTGCTCATGATGGTGAGCGCCATCTTGGGACCCACGCCCGTGACGTGCTCGATCATCAGACGGAAAAAATCGCGCTCAGCAGGCGTGGCGAATCCGTAAAGCGTCTGCGAATCCTCGCGGTAAATCACGAGGGTATGGAGCTTCACGGTCGAGCCGGTGACCGGCAGTTTTTCCGCCGTGGTGACCGGAATGTTCACCTCGTAGCCAAGCCCGTTGAGTTCGATGATCGCGTGCAGCGGAGTCGCCGCAGTGAGCAGGCCTTGGATGGAGGTGATCATGAGGAGGCGGAAATGACCAATGTCCAATGACCAATGTCCAATGATCGAAGCGGCATAGAATCAGTGTGAGTCGCGAGGTCGGCCATTGGTCATTGCGTCATTGGCAACTGGTCATTTCGGACTGCGCTTCAGCGCAGTCCGAGCACGTCCTGCATGTCGTAAACACCGGCCGGGCGTCCGGTGACCCACAGCGCGGCACGGATCGAACCCCGGGCGAAGATGCCGCGATCGGAGGCTTTGTGCGTGAGTTCGATGCGTTCGCCGAGCGCGGCAAACATCACCGTGTGATCACCGACCACATCGCCACCGCGCAATGCGTGGATGCCGACTTCGGTGGAGGTGCGTTCACCGGTAATGCCTTCACGTCCGTGACGAAGGGCTTCGGAGGTAAGTTTACGTTCTTCCAGGATAATTTCGAGGATGCGAGCCGCCGTGCCGCTGGGAGCGTCTTTCTTAAAGCGGTGGTGCATCTCAATAACTTCGGCATCGTAGTCGGAACCGAGCACGGAGGCGGCACGACGGGTGAGCGCAAAGAGGAGGTTCACGCCGACGGAGTAATTGCCAGACCACACGCACGGGATTTTGGCGGCCTCGCCAAGGAGATGTTTTTTCTCATCGGCGGAGTGTCCGGTGGTGCCAACAACAAGCGGCTTGTTGTGAGCCACGGCCAGGCGCACCACCTCGGCGGAGATTTTATGCGAACTGAAATCGATGACGACATCGCTTTGGGCGATGCCGGCGGCGAGGTCATCACCGGAATCGATCGCGGCGGAGATGAGTGCGCCGGCCTCGGTGGCGGCGGCAGTGATGGCTTGGCCCATGCGGCCGCGGGCCCCGACGAGAGCAATGCGAAGTGACATGGGATTATTTGCCGAGGGACTTAAGGACGGAAACGAGCGTCTGCTCGCTGACCTTGGTGAGCTCGGAGAGCGGCTCACGAACGAGGGCGGACTTGATGATGCCGGCGCGCGCCAATGCGTATTTTACGGGCACGGGATTTGGCTCGATGAAGAGCGCCTTGAAAATCGGGTAAAGCTTGCGATGGAGCTTTGACGCCTTGGGCAGGTCGCCGGCGAGGCCGGCGTTTACGAGTTGCACGACCTCCTTGGCAAAGAGGTTGGAGGCCACGCTGATGACGCCTTCGGCGCCCACGGCCATGAAAGGCAGGGTGAGGCTATCGTCGCCGCTCAGGACCGTGATGTCCTTGCCGAGCGCATTCTTGATTTGATCGACGCGATCAACCGAGCCTCCGGCCTCCTTGATGTAGGAGACATGCGGATACTTGGCGCGGAGGCGCTCAACGACGGGCACGCTGATCTCAATGCCGCAACGACCGGGAATCGAGTAGAGAATGACAGGTTTGTCGGTGGCTTCGGCGACGGCCGCAAAGTAACGATAAACGCCTTCCTGCGAGGGCTTGTTATAGTATGGAGCGACGACCAGCACGGCGTCGGAGCCGGCCTCGGTGGCGAGCGCGGTGAGCTCGACGGCTTCCTTGGTCGAGTTGGAGCCGGTGCCGGCGATCACGGGCACACGACCACGAGCGGCTTCCACGACGGCGCGAATGACATCGAGGTGCTCCTCGTGCGAAAGGGTGGGCGATTCGCCGGTCGTGCCGACGGGCACGAGGCCATTGATGCCGGACTTTATCTGAAACTCCACGAGTTTGCGCAGATCGTCATAGGCGACGGACTGGTCTTTCTGGAAAGGGGTCACGAGCGCGGTGATCGTGCCTGTAAGAGGGCGGAGTTTCATGGCTGGTTTACGGAAGATACCTTGCACAGCAGAGCACCCCACTTTACCAAATCCGCAACGTTTTTCATCCACCCCCACTTGCATGTCGCAGACCACTGAAATTTTCAACGACTTGCTCAAACTCGCTGTGGAAAGCGGCGCGAGCGACATCGTCATCAAGTCCAACAAGCCCGGTTACGTGCGACTGTCCGGTCGCTTGAAGCCGGTGGACATGGATCCGATCTCGTCCGACGAAGTGCGCGAGTTCGTGGATACGCATGTGCCCCGCGTCTTCAAATCACGCTGGGAAGACGAAGGTCAGGTTGACTTCGCTTATTCGGCGGAGGGTATCGGTCGTTTTCGCGTGAACGGGTTTCACCAACGTGGCACGGCCAGCATCGTGATGCGTCATATCAAAAGCCGCGTGCCCACGTTTGCTAATCTTGGCCTTAATCCCGAGCCGATGCTTAACTTGGCCAAGGCCAAGGATGGCATCGTGCTCGTATGCGGTGCGACCGGCTCCGGCAAGAGTTCGACGATGGCCGCCATGCTCGGCTGGATCAACGAAAACGCCGACAAGCACATCGTCACGTTGGAGGACCCGATCGAGTTCACGTTCCAGGATGACAAGTCGGTGTTTCAGCAGCGCGAGATCGGTCTCGACGTGCCGACCTTCGAACTGGCGATCAAGTCGGTGCTGCGTCAAAACCCCGACATCATCCTGATCGGAGAAATGCGTGATCGCGAAACCTTCGAGACCGCTATTTCGGCAGCCGAAACCGGCCACTTGGTGTTCTCCACCATGCACGCTGCCACGGTTGCGCAGTCGCTCACTCGTTTGTTTGAGTTTTTCCCGCCTGAGCAACAAATCCAAGCGCGTCGCCAAGTCGCCGGTTCGCTCCGCGGATTTATCTGCCAAAAGCTGGTTCCCATGATGGAGGGCGGTGGCCGCGTGCCCGCCAATGAGATCCTTGCCGCCGACACCGTTGTCAGAACCCTCATTCTTGAAGGACAGTTTGAGAAGATTCAGGGCATTCTCGAGTCCGGCACCGACTCGGCCAGTTTTTCGTTTAACCGCGATCTTTACCGTCTCGTTAAGGCCGGCACGGTGAGCAAAGCGGAGGCGCTGCGCTTCTCGCCGAATCCGCAGGCCCTCGAGATGAACCTGAAGGGTATCTTCTTTAAGGCGTAACTTAGGTGAGACACACGAAGTGCTTGGCGCTTCGGTATCGTTTTCGGGCTTGGTTTCGGCCTGACAGGGCCTTAGCCGTGATCGCTTCAAATCATGGCTAAAGCACTTATTTTCTCCGGTCAGGGCGCACAAAAGGTCGGCATGGGCAAGTCGCTCTACGAAAACTCCGCCACGGCGCGCGCCCTCTATGATGAGGCCAACCGTGTCCTCGGCTGGGATCTCGCCAAGATCTGCTTCGAGGGACCGGAAACCGAACTCACCCAGACGAAGGTCTGTCAGCCGGCGCTTTTCGTGCATGGCCTTGCGCTGCATGCCATCTTGAAAGAGCAGGGGAAGCTCACCGATGTGAAATTTGCCTTCGGTCTGAGCCTGGGCGAAGTCACTGCGTTGACCGCCGCCGGGGTGTTTGATTTCGCAACCGGCCTCAAGGTCGTCGCCGAGCGTGGTCGCCTGATGCAGCTCGCCTGTGAGCAGACCACGGGGGGCATGGCCGCTATTCTCGGCGAAGAACGCGCCACGATCTATGATCTGTGTGCCGCCTTTGACATCGAAGCCGCCAACTTCAACGCCCCCGGCCAGATCATTGTTTCAGGCGACAAGGCCAAGGTGGACGCCGCCGTCGCCGCCGCCAAGGACCGTGGCATTAAGAAGGTTATCCCGCTCAATGTCGCCGGCGCTTACCACAGCCGATTGATGGAGCCGGCCCGCGCCGCGTTCGCCACGTTCCTGCAAGGCATTCAGTTTAATGCACCGCAGCTCACCGTGTTTACCAACACAACCGGTCAGACCGTAAACGAGCCCGCCGCCATCCGTGAGGCGCTCGTAAAGCAGGTTGTTTCGTCCGTCCTGTGGGAAGATTGCATGCGCTCGGCCGTCGCCGCAGGCGCGACCGAGTTCCTCGAACTCGGGCCGGGCGGAGTGCTTGCCGGCCTCGCCAAACGCACGGACAAGGCGTGGGTCGTGAAGAGCCTGGCTGAGTTTGCCGATTTGGGGGCTTGAACGCCGCAAGGGACGCCCACACGGTGTCCCTTTACACAATTCAACCGCATTCGCAGTCCCGCATCGCGGGACTCCTCAGCCTGACCGCATGGACGTCTCTCTCACTCGCAATTTCTGCATCATCGCCCACGTTGACCACGGCAAGACGACGCTCTCCGACCGTCTCTTGGAATACACCAACACGGTCGAGCAACGCGTCCTCACCGATCAGCATCTCGACGCGATGGATCTCGAGAAGGAGCGGGGCATCACCATCAAGTCCCACCCGGTGACGATGCATTACCCGGCCAAGGACGGCCAGCGCTACAAGATCAATCTCATGGACACGCCCGGCCACGTGGACTTCGCCTACGAAGTTTCGCGTTCCCTGGCCGCCTGCGAAGGCGCCGTTCTCCTGATCGATGCCGCCCAAGGCGTCGAGGCGCAGACCGTGGCCAATGCCCACCTCGCCACCGCACAAGGCCTGAAAATCATTCCGGTTATCAACAAGATCGACCTCCCGTCGGCCAACTTGGACCTGTGCATCACGCAGCTTGAGGACATTCTCATGATCCCGGGCGAGGAAGCCATTCTCGCCAGCGGCAAATCCGGAATCGGCATCCAGGACATTCTTGAAGCCGTCGTCGCGCGGATACCGCCGCCCCGCTGGTCGCATTATCCCGCCACGCGCGCGCTCGTGTTCGATTCGCTCTACGACAGCTACCGAGGCGTGATCACTTACGGACGCGTGTTCTCCGGCTCCGTCAAGGCCGGCGACCAGATGGTCCTGATGAGCAACGGCCAGAAGTCCGAAATCAAGGAGGTCGGCGTCTTCACCCCGAAGATGACCAAGACCGAAACGCTCGGAGCAGGCGACGTCGGCTACATCGTCTCCAACATCAAGGACACCGCCGACATCAAGATCGGCGACACGTTGACTCTCGCCAAACAACCCGCCACCGAGATGCTTCCCGGCTACAAGGAAGTCCGTCCGATGGTGTTCTGCGGCCTGTATCCGCTCGAGTCCAACGACTACGAAAAACTCAAGGCCGCCCTCGGCCGCCTGCGCCTCAACGACGCGGCCTTCTTGTATTCCTCCGAAAGCTCCGTCGCCCTCGGCTTCGGCTTCCGCTGCGGTTTCCTCGGCCTGCTCCACATGGAAATCATCCAGGAGCGCGTCCGTCGCGAGCATGACGTCGAGATCATCTCCACGTATCCGAGCGTTGTATACCGCGTAAAGCCGCACTCCCGCGACGAGATCGAGGTGGACAACCCGATCAACCTGCCGGACCCCGGCACGATCGAGTATATCAGCGAGCCGACGATCAAGGCCTCCATCCATATTCCCAACGAGTCGATGGGCGACATCCTCGCGCTCATCATGGAAAAGCGAGGCGTCTGTGATCACACCGACACGCTCGACGGCAACCGCGTCATGCTCAGCTGCGTGCTTCCGCTCAATGAAATCCTCGTTGATTTCAATGATCGTCTAAAATCCGTCACGCACGGCTACGGCTCGATGGATTACGAACTGGGCGACTACCAGCAGTCCGATCTGGTGAAGATGGACATCATGATCAACGGCGACCCGGTTGATGCGTTTTCAAGCATCGTCCATCGCGAAAAGGCCGAGGGCAAAGGCCGCGTTCTCTGCGAAAAACTCGCCGAGATCATCCCTCCGCAAATGTTCAAGGTCGCCATCCAGGCGGCGATTGGCGGCAAGATCATCGCCCGCGACAACGTGAAGGAAATGCGCAAAGACGTGACCGCAAAGTGCTACGGCGGCGACATCTCCCGTAAGCGCAAGCTCCTCGACAAACAAAAAGAGGGCAAAAAGAAGATGAAGATGATCGGCAAGGTGAACATCCCGCCGGACACGTTCATTCAAATTCTCAAAAACTAACCACAATCAGGGCGCGTTTTTCAGACGCGCCTTTTCCTTGCTCGCGTCCACACGCCCTCAAAAACCATCTCGATGTTTTTCGGACTCTTCTCCTCGGTTGAAAAGAAAACGCGCGCCACGGCCGCCAACTGGCTGGAGCTGGCTGACAAGGTTTATCACTACCGCCGTGATGTCCTCAATGATGCCGAACGAACCGCGCTTTCCCAAGCCACCGGGGTGGTGCGTCGCCAGCTCCAAGAAAAGAGCGACGCCGGCAAGCTGAAGCTGAGCATCGAAGAACTCGAACGCGTGCTGCGCCGCACCGGCGGCACGCATTATCCGAAGTCCGGCTGGATGGAGAACGTGGAGTTTTTTCTCGTCGCCGCCATCGTGATCCTCGGTGTGCGCATGTATTTCGTGCAGCCATTTAAAATCCCGACCAACTCGATGTGGCCGAGCTACAATGGCATGACGCCCGAGGTGTTCGCTTCGAAGGCCGATGAACCCGGCACCGCGGGCAGGGCGCTTCGCTTGGTGGCGATGGGCGCGCGTCCTCGCACGCTCGATGCACCGGCGGACGGCGAAATTCTTATTCCGATCGCCGGACGCCAGTCCCGCGGATTGGTCAAGTATCACGAGGTGGCCGGCCGCTCTTGGGGCGTTTTCCCTGCGCGTGACCGTGAATACACGTTGCTGGTGGGCGATCGCGCAGTGAGCACTCAAGTGCCTTTGGATTTCGATTTTGATTGGGTTGTTCGCGATGCGTTCTTTCCGGGCGAGCAGTCCCTGGCCGAAAGCCTGGAAGCAAAAGTGCGCAACGGTGAATATGTGGACAAAGAAGTGTCCACGCCGGCGGGCATCGAGCGCGTGCGTTTCATCCGCACGGGTCGCACCGTGCGCAAAGGCGAGCGTGCGTTGTCATTCGACATTCTTACCGGCGACCAACTTTTCGTGGACCGTGTCAGCTATCATTTTGTGAAGCCGAAGGTCGGCGACGGATTTGTTTTCCGCACCGACCACATCGATAGTCCGTCCATGAGGGACGCAGCCGGCCGGCAGTTGGAACAATATTACATCAAGCGGCTCGCCGGTGTGCCGGGCGACAAATTGGAGATTCGTGAGCCCGTGCTGTATCGGAATGGTGCGCCGATCACCGGTTCGAAAGCTTATAACGCCAACGCGACAAGGGTCGATAATTACCCAGGCTACCGTGCCGGCGGACTACTGGCGGAAGGAAAGACATTCACCGTGCCAGAGGAATCCTACATCGCTTTGGGCGACAATTCGGCGAACAGCCTGGATAGCCGCTATTGGGGCACGGTCCCGGCGCAGGACGTGGTAGGGCGGCCATTGTTCATTTATTATCCGTTCACGAAACGTTGGGGCATCGCACCGTAAAAGGGGACTGATCGTCCAAATCAGAACAATCGCGAGCAATGACCCGAGACCAGCATCGGGACTTTACCGGATAAGTGTTGGTGGGGCTCGATTCCTGATTGTCGCACGGCCAGACAGTTACTTACTGGCAGGCAGTCTCCTCGGTCCGGTTTGTCAGTCGCCATGTTTATCGCACAATAAACATTATGTCTAATCAAGGCGGCTGGTGAATTGGAGGGATCGCATGGAGGCGCACATCAACTGTCTCCCACGACTCCTCTCTTCAACTGGCTCCAAAAGCGTTCCACTGGCGTTCTCCTTCACCCGACCTCTTTTCCCAATGACCAAGGCGTGGGCGTGCTCAATGGCGCGGTGGATCAGTTCCTTGACTTCTTAAAAGATTCCGGCGCCCGCCAATGGCAGATCTGCCCTCTCGGGCCTACGGGTTATGGCGACTCGCCCTACCAGTGTTTTTCGTCCTTTGCCGGCAACCCTTACCTGATCGATCTGCATCCGCTCGTTCATTGCGGACTGCTGACCAACGGCGATCTCGACAGCGTGCGTCAACTCCCTCGCGACCACGTCGATTACGGTTGGCTTTACGTTACCAAGTTCCCGCTGCTCTTCCGCGCCTTCGAGTCCTTCGCGGCCCGGCGTGATTCTATAAAACTCCCCTACGGAGATTTTGAGGCGTTCAAGGCGTCCCAAAGCAACTGGCTCGAACCCTACGCGCTCTTCCTCGCAATCAAAGATTACTACCACGGCGCACCGTGGTGGGAATGGCCGGCCGACGTTCGTTTCTTTGCCAACGCAAAAAAAAGCGCTCTCGCCACCACTCTCGCCGCCCGCGCCGAATCCCACGCGTTTTTCCAGTATTTGTTCTTCGGCCAATGGAGCCGCGTCCGCGCCAAGGCCACCTCGCTCGGCATCGAAATCATCGGCGACGTCCCCATCTTTGTCGCCCGCGACAGCTCCGATATCTGGGCATCTCCCGAACTGTTCCAACTCGACAAGAAAACCGGCGCTCCACTCGTCGTTGCCGGAGTGCCTCCGGATTACTTCTCGGCTGATGGTCAGCTTTGGGGGAACCCGCTCTACGACTGGAGCGCCCACGCCAAGGAAGGCTACGCTTGGTGGATCTCGCGCCTCCAGGCCAACTTCGCGCTGTGCGACATCGTGCGCATCGATCACTTCCGCGCATTCGATACCTACTGGGCGATTCCCGCCAACGCCAGGACGGCGAAAACCGGAGAGTGGAAGCAAGGCCCCGGCCTCGCCTTCTTTCAGGCCATCAAGACCGCCCTGCCCGACGCCCGCCTGATCGCAGAGGATCTGGGCGGCTTGTTCCAATCGGTGCGCGATTTGCGCGACGCCACGGGTCTGCCGGGAATGACGATCCTCCAGTTCGCCTTCGGCGGCGACGCAGGCAATCTCTACCTGCCCCATAATCTCACGGCGAACAGCGTCGTGTATCCGGGAACTCACGACAACGACACGACCCTGGGTTGGTATCGGTCGGCATCCGAAAAAGAGCGCGATCACGCGCGTCGTTATCTCCGCATCAGCGGCGACGAGATCGGCTGGGATTTTATCCGGGCGGCCTACTCCTCGGTGAGTAATCTGGCGGTCATTCCGATGCAGGATTTCTTCAGCTTGGGCGCCGAGGCGCGCTTCAACACGCCGGGGCAAGCCGCGGGCAACTGGCAATGGCGTTACGATGAGCACCAACTTCGCCAGCTTCATCATGAAGGTGGCGCGGCTTATCTGCGAGAACTCGGCGAACTCTACGGTCGCTAAAAAACAGGAATCGTCCCTGCCCGCCATGCGGTGCCGGCGAGGGCAGCCTGAAGCTGGTCTAGGACTTTAGGCTGCTTTAATCCCATTTCCGCAAGCGGACTCTTTATCCGCTGCAGACATGGGAAAGCCACAGGCTTAAACAGGCGGAGCGGAGCACTCCGGAGTTCGGAATAGGACCTCGCTTCTGCGCAAGCTTCATCCCGCCCGCAGCCACACACGACTATGGCTGCGGGCGGGAATCGGCCCATAACGGGATCGCGCTTGGCTAGATGGCGCTTTCGCCGGATTCACCGGTGCGAATGCGCACCGCTTCTAGAAGATCGACCACGAAGATTTTGCCGTCACCGATTTTCCCGGTTCGGGCTTTATCCGCGATGACCTTTACCGCTGCGGCGACTTCAGCGTCTTCGACCGCGATTTCGATCTTCACCTTGGGCAGGAAATCCACCGTGTATTCAGATCCACGATAAATTTCGACATGGCCCTTTTGACGGCCAAAGCCTTTGACCTCGGTGACCGTCATGCCTTCGATGTTCATCGAGGTGAGGCCTTCTTTCACTTCCTCGAGTTTGAACGGTTTGATAATGGCGATGATCAGCTTCATGGCTGTTGAGCTAGGGTGTGGTTGCTCAGCCGATGTAGCCTTCTTCACCGTGCTCGGAGGTATCGAGACCGGCGGACTCGACTTCCGGAGCGGCGCGCAGGCCGACCACAGCCTTGACGATGAAGGCGATGACGACGGTCGCCACCACGCTCCACACGATGGTCAGGGCGCAGGCCTTGAGCTGAGCGACGAGCAGGCCTTCCTTGAGAGGGCCCACGACCGAGTTGATCTTCTCGTCGGCGAACACGCCGGTGAGGATCGCACCCATGGTGCCGCCGACGCCGTGCACGCCGAAGGTGTCGAGCGCGTCATCGTAGCCGAGGACCTTCTTGAGGTAGGACACCGCGAGGAACGGAACGATACCGGCGAGCACACCGATGATGACCGCGGAGTTCATGGAAACGAAACCGGCGCCAGGGGTGATGACCACCAAGCCGGCGACAATGCCCGAGCAGAAACCGAGGACGGAGGGATGGCCCTTGAGGACCCATTCAGCCATACCCCAAACAAAACCAGCGATGGCGGCGGCGAGGGTCGTGGTCGCGAAGGCGTTGGAGGCGATCGCATCGGCGCCCAGCGCGGAACCGGCGTTGAAACCATACCAGCCCACCCAGAGCATGCCCGTGCCGACGGTGCAGAGGACCAGCGAGTGCGGGGGCATCGGGGCTTTGCCGAAGCCGTTGCGCTTGCCGAGCATGATGCAGAGCACCAGAGCGGACCAACCCGAGGTCATGTGCACCACGGTGCCACCGGCGAAGTCGATCGCCTTGATGCCGGCGCCGGCATTCAGAATGCCGGACATGAAACCGGTCGTGGACCAGACCATGTGAGCAAAGGGGAAGTAGACGGCGAACATCCACAGGGCGACGAACACAAGGACCGAGATGAACTTCATGCGCTCGGCAATCGCGCCGATGATAAGGGCCGGAGTGATGATGGCGAACGACAGCTGGAACATGGCCCACATCGAGTCGCTGATCCAGTAGTAGCCGGCACCCACGGCACCGGGATTGACACCGTTGAGGAACGCATAGGCCGCATCACCGATAAAGGCGTTGCCACCGCCGAAGGCCAGGCTGTAGCCGATCGCCCACCACAGGATGGTTACAAGGCCGGCGATGCCCATGCATTGGGCAAGGACGGAGAGCACATTCTGTTTACGAACGAGGCCGCCATAAAAAAGGGCCAGACCGGGCAGCGTCATGAAAATGACCAAAGCGGTGCTGACCATCTGCCAGGCGTTATGGCCGGGACCGGGGCCGGGGATCTTCGAAGCGACATCCGGGGTGCGCGCCGTGTTGTTTACGTAGGCCTCAAGGTCGGCGAGACGCTGCTCGACCGTCGGCTCAGCCGGCGGAGCGGCGGCAGCAGGTGAAGCTTCTTGGGCTTGGCTCGTCGAGAGCGCACAAGCGATCAGAAGGAAGGCAAAGAGGTGACGCGCGAAGCGCGAAAGAAACAGTTTCATATATAAGATTTGAGTGGTTCAGAGCGAGGGATGGAACGGACGGGACCCGGCCAAAGAGGACGGCGGGTCCTTGTTTTTCATGTAATCCACCTGAACACCTTGGGCTTCCGATGCCGCCACACGGAGCAGGGATTCGATGACCTCAACCGTCACTGCAGAGGTTTGCCCCTTCTCGGGATTGAAAACATAAGACACGCCTTCGATTGCCCTTGGTGCGTCATGAGTCGGCGCCTCGTCATAACCGCATAGCCCACCGCGACTGGGCGATGCGATCGGAATTAGAAATGAGGACGCAGGCGAAGGCATGGGCGTCGCTGTTTAAGCAACTCCCGTTCCACCCCACCCTAGCTACGTGCGCCTGCCGGCTTAATGGGCCATTTCGGCTTCCGCCTTGCCCGAGCCGTTGCTGCGGGTGAGGCGGTCGATCCACGCCAACACCAGGGCGGACATCACGAAGGTGATATGGATGAGAACCTGCCACATCATGGTCTGCTCGGTCATCTTGTCGGCGTTGATGAAGGTCTTGAGCAGGTGAATCGACGAGATACCGATCAATGCCATCGCGAGTTTAACTTTCAGCACGCCGGCGTTCACATGTGACAGCCACTCGGGCTGGTCGGGATGGTCTTTTAAGTTCAGGCGCGAGACGAACGTTTCGTAGCCACCCACGATCACCATAATGAGCAGATTGGCGATCATGACCACGTCGATGAGTCCCAGCACGGTGAGCATCACCACGGTCTCGGTGTCGTGCACGCCGACAGGCACCGAGGCGGGCGGCGTGTGATCCAGCACCGCAAACCCGATCAGATGCCAGAGTTCCACCAAGAAGCGGTAAACATAAACCACTTGGGCGACGATCAACCCCACGTAAAGCGGCGCCTGCAGCCAGCGACTGAAGAAAATGAGATCGGCAAGCGGGGACAAGGAACGGCGTTGTTGAGGCAATGGCATGAAGGAAGAAAGGGATGACCAAGTCGGATGAACTTAACGTAGAAACTGAGTGATGCGCGGGATTACTTCGGTATTCGCGTCCGCGAGCACGTAGTGGCCGGCGTCCTCCAAGTAATACGACCGTGCCTGCGGCAAACGCTTTTTCCACTCGTTGTAGAAATGATCGTTGAAACAAAAATCGCGGCCGCCCCAGACAATCAACGCGTCGTTTTGCTTGAAGTATTTCAGGCCGGCGGCGGTGTCGCTCAACGTGCGCCAGGTCGGATGCGACGGCAGCATCGGTATGTCCTTCACAAAAGCATCTACCGCCACTCGGTTATTCCATGAGTCATACGGAAGCAGGAAACCGCGTTTTTCCTCGGCGGTGAGTTTGCGACGGTGCATCGACATCCACACGGCCGGGCCCGCGAAGCCGTTTAACCCGCGAACGAGCGCCGTGCCAGGGAAGCCGGTTTTACAGAGTCCGATGCGACGAGGGATGTGCGGCGACGGAAACGCGCTGGTATTAAGCACCACCAGCTTGCCGATGCGCTGCGGATAACGCGCCGCATAGCCAAACCCAATCGCCCCACCCCAGTCGTGGACGACCAGATGAATGCGTTTCACTCCGAGATGCGTAACGAGCGCATCCACGTCGCCGATACGCGTCTCCAGCGTATAAGGATAATCCTGCGGCTTTTCAGAAAGGCCCATGCCGATGTGGTCGGGCACGATACAGCGCATGTTGGGCGCGATGGCCTGGACCAGTTCGCGGTAGTAAAACGACCACGTCGGATTGCCGTGCAACATAAGCACGGCCTCTTCGGAATCGGGCGTGCCGCCTTCATCGAGGAAGCTCATCCGGGCGCCGCGCGGCGTCTCGAAGGACTTCGGTGTAAAAGGATAGAGCGGCTTGAGCCAGTCGGGGATCGTTACCATTCGAGTGCGAGCATCAGGCAATTGAGTCCGCTACCGATGCCGAGCAGCGCGACCTTGGTTCCTTCGGTCACTGCGCCGGCTTCGACGGCCTTGGCGAGCGTGGCCGGCAACGCCACGGAACCAGTGTTGCCGAGGGTTTCAAAGGTGGAGAAATCTTTTGTGAGATCGAGGCCGAGCGCTTCGTAGAGCTTGCGGCGATGCGTGCTGCCGACCTGGTGGCAGATGAATCGGTCGGCGCTCGTCGCGGTATAACCTGTTTCAACTGTAAACGCGTCCCATGTTTCACGCGCGAGGGCCAGGCCTGCTGTGAGGAGCGCCTCGCTGTCCGTCTGCATCGCAAGCGCATCTGCACCGTGCGTGTCGCCCTGGCAGAGTTCGCTGTGCACGGTGGCCGCACGGGCAACACCACCGAGCAGTCGATGCGGTCGCGCCCCGGCCGGCAGAAGCGATTCGTGGCACACCATGGCGCCGACCGCGCCGGAACCGATCGTGAGATTGGCAAAGAAAGGCTTGATGCCGTTGCGATCGAGCGGCTCTTCGAGCAATGTCTTCAAGGTTTGTTGAACGAGCGGGCCACCGTTCTCACCCGAGACGACGAGCGCGCATTTGATTTGTCCGCTTTCGATCAAGCCCGCCGCGACCGTGAGTGCATTGAGAAAACCGAGGCAGGCGTTGGACACATCGAAAATCTGCGCGGTCGCCGGCAGGCCGATCTTGCGATGCGCAAACGACGCGGTCGCGGGCTCCATCATGTCGCGACACACGGCACTGTGGATGAAGAGTTCGACCTGCTCGGCGCGCAGGCCCGACTTGGCGAGCGCAGCCTTGCCTGCGGCGGCGCTGGCATCCGACGGACGTGTGCCGGCCGGCCACACGCGACGTTCGCGAATGCCCGTCATGAGTTCCAGACGGCCGAACGGCAGTTTTAGGCGTTCGTAAAGCGGGCGCAGTGTTTCTTCCACCTGCGTGGTGGTGAGAATGTCGTCGGGCAACGCGACAGCCAGCGACTCGATGCAAGTGTGAGCGAAACGCATGAAAGTAGCGCAGACTTCCAGTCTGCTATTTGGTGGACGGAGCAGGCTGGAAGCCTGCGCTACTTTCCATGCGCATGGCGAGGCGCACGATCTCCTTGTCGAAGAAATTGCTGCCCAGTCCGGCATCGACCGTGACGGTGGCGGCGTTGATTCCGCTGCTGCGCTCGCTGAGCAGAAACACTGCGGTGTTCGCGACTTCCTGCGTGCTGAGGTTGCGCTTACGGAACGTGAGTTTTTCCGCGTAGAGGTAGCTTTCCAGATAGCCGGGGATACCTGCCGAGGCGCTCGTCTTGAGCGGACCCGAACCCACCACGTTGAAACGCACTTCGCTGTGATCGCTGAACGACTTGGCAAGAAACCGTGAAGCCGAATCGAGCGCAGCCTTGATCGGGCCCATGTAGCCGTAGTTGTCGGGTGTCACCTGCAGCGACGAGATGCCGATGGTCACGACCGAAGCGTTCTTGGTGAGGAGCGGTTTGAAGGCGTTGGCCACTTCGATCAACGAGAACGCCGAGATGGCGGTCGCCTGCAAGAAATCGGCGCGCTTGGTCTCATGGAAGGGCTTGAATCCCTCGCTGTAGTTCGCAAACGCGATGGAATGAACGACGCCGTGGATTTCGGCATAGCCGGCCGCCTTGATTTCGGCCGCAAGCAACGCGGGCGCGCCCTCGGCCTCGACGTCGCACACGAACACGGGTTTTCCGGCGAGCGTGGCGTCAAGGGTGGCTTTGCGGGCGGGTGAACGCACGCTGTAGAGCACGGTCGCCCCCTGCTCTTCCAAGGTCTTCGCGGTGAACCACGCGACGCTCTTTTTATTGGCGACGCCGATAACGACGAAGGTCTTGCCGGTGAGATTGAGAAAATCAGGCATGGGATGTCAGACGTAAAATCTGGAACTCAGGAAATCAGGAACAATCCGGATAACTTCGCTGTATTTTTTCCTGAGTTCCTGAGTTCCAGATTAATTATTGCTGGGCCTGCTGCTGCTGGCCCTCGGGGGTTTTCCAAGCGACCGCGAAATCGACCGTGAGCACGCGGGTGCCGTCGGCTTTTTTGATCGCGCCAACCATCATGGTGAAACCGCCCACGACTTCCTTTTTCTTTACCTCGATGACGATCTGATCGCCCGGATACACCGGGTTGCGGAAGCGCACGTCGTTGATCTTCGCGAGCAACGGCACGCCCTCACCCGGCTTGGCGCCGGCCGCCTGGGCCTGTCGGGCCATGAACAGCGCGCCGGTTTGAAAAACCGCTTCGCACAACAATACGCCGGGCGTGATGGGCGCGTTGGGATAATGGCCCTTATAAAAATCCTCTTCGGCGCGCCACGTGCGGCGGGCGGTCAGACTGTCGGCGGTTTCGGAGACGATATCGTCCACGAAAAGAAAGGGCGGACGGTGCGGGATGAGGTCGATGACGGCTTGAGACATGCGAACGTAAAACACACCGCGCCCGCGCCCGTCCTGCAAGGTCGGAAATCACCCTTCAATTCAGCGAAATTTTCACGCTGACACGCCCGCGAGTCGCCCGCGAATAGGGGCACGTCTCATGTGCGAGCGCGAGAATGTGCCGGGCATTGTCTTCATCCACTCCGGGGAGACTTACACTGAGCTCCACCTCAAACGGCCTTTCCTCCTCGGGTTGCAGGTGCACGCGCGCCGTCACCGTGGTGCCTTCGACGTTAACATTTGTCTGCTCCGCATGATGGAGCACCGCGCCATGAAAACATGCCGCCCACGCCGCTCCAAACAGGTGTTCGGGGGTCAGCCCTTGGGATAGGCCCTCGGGCTGAGTGAGTTGAAGTTTAAAGCCGGGTTCGGCCGTTTCCACCGTGCCCGTGCGGCCGCCTTGGGAAATGGTTTCTGCATACGTTGTGGTCGTGGATTTCATGCGAAACGGGTAACGTTCCGATGGGATTGGTTCCCTTCCTGCCCCCACTCGATTGCCCGGTTATGCCAAGGCCTTTGCCACTGCATCGATATCGGCGAAAATGTCCTGTCGGTTGACTTTCGGGTCGCACGCCAGCTCCTCACCCGACTCCGTGATCAGCGGCCGGTAATCCAGATTTTTCAACGTCGCCAGTCGCCAAAAGCAGGGATTGATATACGAGCGGTTAAACAGCTCCACGACACGCGCACCCGGTTGACAAAACGTCATGTTTGCCAGCCCGGCACCATGCGGAGCCACAATCACTTTTGCTCGTGCAAACGCGTTGATCTGCTCCGCCCACGTCAGCTCTTCCATTCGGACTTTTTTGAAACCACGCGTTTCGAGGTGGCGCCACAGTTCGGCCTCGTTGGACACGCGACGGCGTCCGGCGTTTTCGCGCGTGATGTAGAGACGTTCCCCGAGCCCGCCCGTCCGGTTAAGCAAAGGTTCCGTAAAGTCCGTCAACAAACTCACGACTCGCGGAGTCGGACAACCAGCCCTGCCAACCAGACTGGGTATGAGCAGTTGCTCACCTTGAAAATGAGAGTAGCGCCGCGCTTCCAGCACTCGTCCGCAAAATCCGCCGAACGAGAACGCTTCACGAATAAACGCAGCACCCCGATGCGCGATCAACGAGAGCCTCGTCCGATCGCCACCCAGCATCAACAGCCGCGGAAGCTCCTCCAGCAGCCAATGACAATATCCCTCGCCCAGCGTCACGGCAACGACAGCGGTCGTGCCGTCGATGTGAACGGGCGGCCGAATTTTGTAGTAGCCCAGCAACCAGTGTTCATCGAAACGTTTCCCAAAATCGGTGGAAACGTCGCGGGCGAGCGAACGCCCATCCGGAGCGACCACTATTCCAGGGCCAAACACACGTCCGCCCGGCAGACGCGCGATGAAATCCGATTCGGAACCGGGTGCTTGATAGGTTTTTAAAAACGCACGCATCTCGTCCGAAGCGTGCGTGGGCAATGGATACCGGACAGCGGCGGAGCCGGCTAAAACCTCAAGCGTTCCGCCAAACCGCGGCAGCATGTCGGCGAGCCGTTCGCACGAAGTCGGCGGAGCCAGGTAGGCGGTCGGTCTCACGGTGCCTCGCCCATCCGATCAATGCCGCCGGCGCGGAGTCGTGCGGGGAGACCAGGAAAAATATCCGCCGGGTGGTGGTTCTTCCGGTTTCGGGGCGGGCTTGACCGAGGGCGATGTCGGCGGAAGTCCGGCCGCTTCGCGCAACTTGTCCTTCTTGCTCTTCCGTTTGCCCTTGATGCCACCGGCCTGCGGCGGGGCGGGCACGATGGTTTCGAGCGGCTCGAAGCCGGCGATCTGCTCGCGTGGCACGTCGAGCCGGTTGCGCTTCTCGATGAGGCGGAAGTGTGCGTCGGTCTCCGCGCTGATAAAGCTCACCGCGACGCCCTTCTCCCCTGCCCGCCCGGTGCGGCCGATGCGGTGAACGTAGTCGGCGGGCGAGCGCGGCAGATCGTAATTCACGACGACGGGCAATTGCTCGATGTCGATGCCGCGCGAGGCGACGTCCGTGGCGATGAGCACGCGCACGCGGCTCGCCTTGAAATCGGCGAGCGCCTGCGTGCGCGCACCCTGACTGAGTTCGCCGTGCAAAGCGGCCGCCTCGATGCCCTGGCGGCGAAGTTTCTCCGCCACGTGTTCGGTCGCGTATTTGGTGGCGACAAAAACGAGGACGCGCGTCCACTCGTGCAGCACGATCAGGTTGCGGAGAAGCTGCGTGCGTTGGGGCATGTCCACCTCGATGGCGCGCTGAAGAATGTCGGGCTTTCCTTCCGGCGTGGCGGCAATTGTGATGCGCACCGGATCGTGCAGGAGGGCTTCGGCAAGCGTCCTCACTGGAGCCGGGAACGTGGCCGAGAAGAGGAGCGTCTGCCGGCGCGCAGGCAGCATGGCCCTGATGCGCCCCAACTCATCCGCAAAGCCAAGCGCAAACAACCGGTCGGCTTCGTCGAGAACCACGGTCGACACGGACGAAAGTGAAACCGAGTTGTGATCGATCAGGTCGAGCAGACGACCCGGTGTCGCCACGATGATGTCGGCCCCGCCGCCGAGGGCCATCATCTGCGGGTTGATGGACACACCGCCCACCACCACCAAGGTTTTCAGTGCGGATTCGCGCGGCAGGTGCTGGCTGTAATCCTGAACTTCGCCGGCGATCTGCGCGGCGAGTTCACGAGTGGGCACAAGAATCAACGCGCGCACAAAACGTCCGCGTGGACGCGGACCATCCGCAACCAATCGTTCGATGATCGGGAGAACGAACGCGGCGGTCTTGCCCGAGCCCGTCTGTGCCGATGCCCAGACATCCGAACCGCGCAACACGGCGGGAATCGCCCCGGTCTGGATCGGCGTCGGCTCCGTGTAATTGCGCTCGGCCAGAGCTGCGAGAATCGGTGAAGAGAGGCCGAGGGAAGAAAACGACATGGTTGGTTGGTTCTATTTTGTTATGTATTTCGTAGCAGCCGAGGTCACGAGGCTGAAAGCGAATGGCATGCTACTTCCAGCCTCCTTACGTCGGCTGCTACCCGAGCCGCTTGGACTCGCTTACCCCCTTGACTCCGCCAGCGCGGCCTCCACGGCCTTGATCAACTCTTCGGACTCCGGGGCCACTTTGGATTCGTAGCGGGCAATGAGTTTACCATCACGCCCCACGAGGAATTTATTGAAGTTCCAGCTCACCTTGCCGGGGAATGGGGAGGCATCGCCGGTGAGGAAAGTGAAGAGCGGAGCCCGACCGGGGCCATTGACCTCCACCTTGGCGAAGAGCGGGAACTTCACGTTGAATTTCACGGAACAGAATTGCTGGATTTCCTCCTCGGTGCCCGGCTCCTGTCCGCCGAACTGGTTGCAAGGAAAGCCGAGCACGACGAAACCTTGCTCCTGGTATTTGGCGTAAAGTGCTTCGAGGCCGGTGTATTGCTTTGTAAAGCCGCAGCGCGAGGCGACATTGACGATCAAGACCACTTTGCCGCGGTAAGCGTCGAGGCTGACATCCTTGCCCTTGATATCCTTGACGGTGATGTCGAATGCGGTGGTTGCGTGCATGGTGGTGAGAGAAACACAGAACACGGCGGCAAGGAGGAGGAAGGATTTCATCGGGTAAGCCAGATCAGGCGACGGGTGATGACGGCTGTTTCAAAGCGAACAGGTATTTGTCGATCTTGTTGGCCGTGATGACGCCATAATTGATCGTGCCCAACCAGCCCGACATGATGATGCCGACGCTGCCGGCATGGAAAAGACCGGGGAGTTTTTCGGAGAGGTTCATCGAGACAGGCAGACCCTCGAACTTCGTGCCGAACGAAGTGCCTTGGAAATGCGTGGTGTAGCGCTCGATGGTGCGCGGCGTGGCGGCTTCCTTCCAGTCGATCTTGGCGCGCACATCGGGGATGTATTTTTCCAGCGCGACGATGCTTTCCTCGATCATGCGCTCCTTCTCTTTTTCGTAGTCGGCTTCGGACAGACTGTTCCAATCCGGGTAACGACCGTTCAACGAAGCGACCACCGTGTAACGATCCGAGCCAGGGCGGGTGTCGGGATAATACACCGAGAACGTGCGGCTGGTCGTGCGCAGCGAAGTAAGTTCCTCGTTGCTGTATTCGGGTGCCTCTGAGGTGAAAACCAAGTCGCCAATGTGCGGGATCGATTCGCCTTTGCGAATGCCGAGATAGACCTGACACGAGCTCGTGTTGATGCGCACGGCCTTGGCCTGCTCGATGAAATCCGGCGGGAAGTTCTCCTCACCGGCGAGGCGGAAAATCGTGTTCTTGATGTTGGCGTTGGAGAGAACCGCCTTGGCGCGGATCACGCGGCCATTCTTGGCAACGATGCCGCAGGCGACTTTTTTGCCATCGTGCTCTTCAACCAGGATTTTTTCGACGAGAACTTTCTTGCGGAGCTCGACGCCATTTTTACGGAGCTCGTCGGCCATCTTTTCGATGAGCACATCGGAGCCGCCTTGGAACGTGTAAACGCCCGCGCCCATGAAATTGGAAAACACGATGCCGAACGTGATGGCCGGGTCGTCGAAGTTGGAGCCGTTGGCGTAGGAGATCGGCTCCATCAGCAGGCGATGCACATCGGGGCGGCCGGGGAAAAAGCGGTTGAACATCTGCCCCGTGGTTTCGGGGTTGTTGTCATAATAGTTCATCGCCCGCAGGTGATCGTAAAACGCCTCAACCTGTTCGCGCGGGAGTTTGAACTGCTCGACCAACACGCGGGTGTAGTCGTCGCGGGTGAAGGTGGTCCACACATCCATCTGCGGATTCACGAAGCGCACGTCCTTCAACTGGTGAATCGAATCGGCGATTTCCTTGGTCCAATAGCGGCGGCAGCTCTTGATCATGCCGCTCGGGAAACCGTGAAGGGAGATGTCGAAAATGTGTCCGCCCTTGCGCGTGAACCACGTGGCGAGGCCGCCAAATTGATAGTGGTGCTCAAGCAAGAGCACCTTGTGGCCCGCCTTCGCGAGGACGTTGGCGCCGGTCATGCCGCCCAAGCCGGAGCCGATGACGATCACGTCATATTCATCTGCAACACCTTTGAGCCAGTCGTAAGCCATGAGGGAAAAGGAAACGAGTGAAGGCGCGAAGCCCGTGGGCGCAAGGGGGTTTTGCGGCAGGCCGGGTCGCCTCCGACGTGGCATGGGCGGCCCGCCCATGGTTCCGACCACGAGCTGGACGCACCCGCTTGCGGCATGAGTAACTATCAATCCTAGCTCCGCGCAGGCTTGCTGCCACCGGCATCGCCACTAGGTTTTCTGTTATGAGCACCGTCCAAGAGATCCAAGCAGCCATCCTGCATTTGCCGCCTCAGGATCGCGAAGCCCTCCGACACTGGCTCGACGACACCGAGGAAGAAACGCCCGAGATGCTTGCCGCAATCGATGCCGGGCTTCGCTCCTTAAAGGAAAAAGGCGTGATCCCGCTCGAGCAAGTCCGTCAAAACATTGCTTCATGGGCTACCAAGTCGGCCTGACCGAGGAGGCGCAGGCCGATTTGGGCGTGGTGGTGCGTTTTCTTGCCCAGCAAAGCCCGGAGGCCGCCGAGCGCATCGGCCACGAATTGCTGGACGCCGCGCTCACCCTGACGCTCTTCCCACGTCGGGGTGCGTCGGTGCGGCGCAGGCCTGGTCTTCGCAAGCTCACCCACCGCCACTACTTGATTTTTTATCAGGTCAACGAAACCGCCGCGCAGGTCGAGGTCGTCCGCATTTGGGACGGTCGCCAAAATCCAGCCAAGCTCCGCCTGCCCTGATTCGTAGGATTCAGTCTGTGTAGGAGCGTCAAAAACACAGCCGGTTCAGAGTCGCCTAAAAGGTGGCATGGGCGGCCCGCCCATGGGCTTGAAACTGCTCCCCCGGACATGGGCGAGCCGCCCATGGGGATTGAGCCCGTTGCATCCGGACATGGGCAAGATGCCCATGCCACTTTGGCCAGCGTGACACGGCCCGCCCCTGCACGGTCGGAAATTCCCCCATGCCCGCGCTTGCTCCTTTATTAACGGGTTCCCAGCCTCATCCGCTTTGCGGAAACGCGACTCGCGTCGGCCCGCCCTCTTTCTCCCTCCTTTCACTCGCTTCTCTTCATGCTCACCGGCGAAATCCGCAGTCAAATCGACCGTATCTGGGACGCCTTCTGGTCCGGCGGCATTTCCAACCCGATCGAAGTCATCGAACAGATCACCTACCTGCTCTTCCTCAAGCGCCTCGACGACCTGCACACCCTCGAAGAGGCCAAGGCCGCCCGCTTTAACAAGCCCATCGAGCGCCGCATCTTCCCTGTCGGTAAAGATTCTCGCGGCCGACCCTACGACGACCTCCGCTGGTCCCGGTTCAAGCACCTCGACCCGAAGGCCATGTTTGAAGTGGTCGACGACCACGCCTTTCCCTTTCTCCAGACCCTCGGCGGCGACGGCTCCACCTACGCGCAGCACATGGAGGACGCGCGCTTCACCATCCCCACTCCCGCCCTCCTGGCCAAGGTCGTGGACATGCTCGACCACGTGCCGATGGAGGAGCGCGACACCAAGGGCGACCTCTACGAATACATGCTCGGGAAGATCGCCGCCGCCGGCCAGAACGGCCAGTTTCGCACCCCGCGCCACATCATCCAGCTCATGGTCGAGCTCACCGCGCCCGGCCCGCGCGACATTATCTGCGACCCCGCCTGCGGCACCGCCGGCTTTCTCGTCGCCGCCGGCGAATACCTCCGAGACCGCCACCCCGAGGTGCTCCGCGACTCCGCCCTCAAAAAACATTTCCACGAGCGCGCCTTCCACGGCTTCGATTTCGATCGCACCATGCTCCGCATCGGCAGCATGAACATGCTCCTCCACGGCGTGGAAAAGCCCGCCATCGCCTACCGCGACTCCCTCGGCCAGGACCACGCCGGCGAGGAGGAGAAATACACCGTCATCCTCGCCAACCCGCCCTTCGCCGGATCGCTCGACTACGAAAACTGCGCCAAGGACCTCCTCCAGATCGTCAAAACCAAGAAGACCGAGCTCCTCTTCCTCGCCCTCTTCCTCCGCCTTCTCAAGCCCGGCGGCCGTGCCGCCGTCATCGTGCCCGACGGCGTGCTCTTCGGCTCGTCCAAGGCCCACCGCGAGCTCCGCCAGAAACTCGTCGAAGAGCAGAAACTCGACGCCGTCATTTCCCTTCCCGGCGGCGTCTTCAAGCCCTACGCCGGCGTCTCCACCGTCATCCTCCTCTTCACCCGCACCGATTCCGGCGGCACCGACCACGTGTGGTTCTACGATGTGGACGCCGACGGCAAGAGCCTGGACGACAAACGCACCGACCTCGTTCCCGAGGAAAAATTCGGCCCCGTGCCCCGCGTCACGCTCACCGCCGACGACCATGCCAAGAACAACCTGCCCGACATCCTCGCCCGCTGGGCCAAGCGCGACGGCGCCGAGCGCCAAAACCCGCGCACCGCGCAGAGCTTCTGCGTGCCGAGAGCCGACCTCGTCGCGCAGGGCTACGACCTCTCGCTCAACCGCTACAAGGAAGTGGTCCACGCCGAGGTCGCCCACCGCCCGCCGCAGGAAATCCTCGCCGCGCTCGCGAAGCTGGAGACCGAAATCCAGCAAGGCATGAAGGAACTGGAGGGGATGCTGCGGTGAATGTCCAATGTCCAATGTCCAATGCCCAATGGAAGCGGGTGCGATTGGATGAATGCACCCAGATTGTCTCCGGAGCTACGCCTGACACGTCCGACTCGGGCTTCTGGGGCGGCGACATTTGCTGGGCGACGCCCAAAGACCTGAGCGAACTGGATGGTGCCTTCATCACGGACACACCCCGGAAAATCACGCAAGCCGGCCTCGATAGCTGTGCGGCAACCATTCTGCCGCCGATGTCGGTGCTCTTCAGCTCACGCGCTCCAATTGGACACGTGGCGATCAACAAGGCCCCGATGGCTACCAATCAGGGGTTCAAGAGCTTCGTTCCCGATCCGAAACAACTCACGCCGGAGTTTCTTTATTGGTGGCTTCGGACGAACCGTTCTTACCTCGAAAGCCTAGGTAACGGGGCCACCTTCAAAGAAGTCTCCAAAGCCGTAGTCGCCCGTATCGAAATCCCCCTGCCGCCGCTGGCGGAGCAGCGGCGGATCGCGGAGGTGCTGGACCGGGCGGAGGCCTTGCGGGCCAAGCGCCGCGCCGCCCTCGCCCACCTCGACACCCTCACCCAATCCCTCTTCCTCGACCTATTCGGCGACCCGGTGGCAAATCGGAAGGCCTTCCCAATTTCTCGAATGGGTGACGTTTGCGATGTGCGAGATGGCACTCACGACTCTCCCAAATACGTCGCGGAAGGCGGCTACCCACTCGTCACATCTAAAAATCTGAGTGGAGGATTTTTAGATTTATCGGACGTAAATCGCATCTCCGAAGCCGACTACGTCCAGATCAACAAACGGTCCAAAGTGGACCGAGGCGACATCATCATGCCGATGATCGGGACGATTGGTTCGCCAGTCCTCGTGGAAGACGAACCCCGCTTCGCGATCAAAAACGTCGCACTCATCAAGTTTACTGACGGATCGCCATCGCCAATCGTCGTCCGCCACCTGCTAAGCTGCCACTACTTCGACCACATTGTTGGCCAGAAGAACCGAGGCGGGACGCAAAAGTTTGTTTCACTTGGGGACCTTCGAGCCTTTCCACTCCCCCTCGCCCCCCTCCCCCTCCAGCGCGAATTCGCGCGCCGGGTGGCTGCGGTGGAGAAGCTGAAGGCAGCGCAGCGCGTGGCGCTGGCGGAGCTCGACGCCCTCTTCACGTCCCTCCAACACCGCGCATTCCGCGCTGAACTCTGATCTAAGCCGATGAGTATCGATCTCGACAGACATCGGATCCGGATCGAATGCCCCCAGTGCCACTTTCCAGCGCGTCCATTCTTCCGCCAAGTAAAACACCGGGACGTTTTGGTCTGCGGCGGGTGCAAATCTAACATCCAGCTTGTCGATCACCTCGGCTCGTATCGAAAAGGTGAGCGAAAAATGAGGCGAGCACTGGAAGAACTCACGTCTTCGCTCAAAAACCTCAAATTAACCATTCGGCTCTAATGGACACCAATGTTCTTCAAACCCTCCGCTATAAGCTCCAGAAGCGACTCAAGAGAATCAATACCGCCGACTATCAGATCTATCACAGCATCTTGGTCCAAGCTTGGCACTTTCTGAGTTCTAACTTGGTAATCAGCGGCATACTCAATGATCTTGAGCGGCGGGTGCCGAGTGCTGAAAAAGACAGCGAGCAACTTTTCGCCGGCCAAATGCTCACGGGAGAAAATGAGTCGGAGCATGCAGCTCTTTCTTATTGGCTCTTTAAACGAATTGCGACCTCTGGCGACGCTCACAGACCGATCTCACTTGCGCATGCTTTTGATCGTTCATCCAGCAAGCACAACGAGGCGCTGGAGTATTTGACCGAACACTACGTCGAACCTCTGTTTGAATATATCGACGAACAGATCGACGATCAACGCTGCGTCCTGGCTCTGCTCCGCAAATACAAGCACCGGGTGGAGTGGTTTGTTCGGGATGAACTTCGCGAAAAATTCACCAACGATACGCAGCGCGGCGAAAAACGGTTGGCGATGGATCTCTACGCTTATCTTCACGACCAAGGGCTGGAATTCTCCATCGAGCCCACTTCTATTTCCGGCGAGGCCGACCTGATCTCGGCGCAAACCGGTGCGGACCGTCTCGTCGCCGACGTAAAGATTTTCGACCCGGGCAAAAGCAAAGGGCTCTCCTACCTTCACGCCGGCTTTCATCAGGTCTACCAATACACCAAGGACTACAACGACCCCTTCGGCTACATGGTCATCTTTAAAACCTGCGCCGAGGATCTGTCGGTCAACGCCCTCCACCAAGACTCCTCGATTCCGTTCTTCACCCATAACAACAAGACTATCTTCGTGCTGGTCATTGATATTTTCGATTACCCAACCTCCGCCTCGAAACGCGGCGCGCTCAAAAGCTATGAGCTACTCGAGTCGGACCTGATTAGCACGTTCACTTAGGTCCAATGCTTCGCATCCTAAGCCCCAATCTGTGGCGGGAGGTGAAAACGGCCGCCCATCGTGCCGCGCAGCGAAAGGCCGCGGTCGCCTACGTCACCAAGGATCTCATCGGATTTCACCGGGGCGACGTGCTGGTGACCGATGCCTCGGAAGGCGCGATTCGCTCGGGCGAGACTGACGGGAAGCTTCTGCTCCGTCTTCATGGGAAAGGCGTGCGCATCTATAGTTGTCCGCGGCTGCACGCCAAGGTGCTCCTTCTCGGCGAGGTTGCCGTGATCGGCTCAGGCAATCTGTCGCTCTCCTCAGAGAAGGCACTTATCGAGGCGGCGGTCTTGACCGATCAGCCATCGGCGGTCGCAGGCGTCGCTTCCTTGATCGAGCAGTTAGTGCACGCATCTGAACCGCTGGATGAGCCAAAGCTCAAAAAGCTGGCGAAGATTAAAGTCGCGCGCAGTGGACGCACTCTGGTTTTTGGCGCTTCGTCCAAGCCCAAGATTTCCTTGGGGTCCCGCACCTGGCTCATTGGTATTTATGAGTCGGACGACAACGACGAGGCCAAGGAGCGCTGGACCGAACAACAGGCCAAGGACGCTGCAAAGACGCACGGCTGCACCGCTGACAAAGTCGATTGGATCGAGTGGGGAAAAACGGGACGCATGGTGCGCGAGGCCAAGCCGGGCGACCTCGTAATTCAGATTTTCCGGAAGAGCCAGGAGGCCAAAACACCCTCGATGGTTTTCAAAGCAACTCCCCTGCTGCTAAAACGAGTGCGCAAGGGCATCACTTACCTTTTTATCGGGGAGACAAAGGGCAAAAAGGCCCAGGTATCGTGGCCCACGTTCCAAAAGCTCTTGAAGCGATCAGGAGTAAAGCCGGCCTCGAAAGATAGCGAGCGCCTACTGTCACCAAAGAGCGCGGAGGCGATTGAGGCTCAGTGGAAATCTCTGACCTCCAATGAGTGACCTTGCCAACCGCCGGCAATTTACAATTGCGTCTGACGCCGAGCTCCTCGTCGCCCGTCGCACCAAGGGCTACTTGCTCGCCGAGGTGGGTGCGAAAAGCCAGGACCGTCGCCTCGTCATCATCGAGGCCATCACGCGCGACTGGCTGCACCGACACTTCCCCGGCCTGCGTTTTACGGGCACCGATGACGCCTCGCTTGCCGCCGAACTCGACGTCGAAACCGCCCGCGTGTCGTGATCTCTTCTGGCCATACCAGAGGCTCGTCACCGCACAAAATCCCTGATCAGACGAAACCACAAAACTGCTTCAGCCTGATTTGTCTAAACCTGCTGGAAACGGCTTAGCCGTTTCCAGCAGGCCTCATCGGTGGCACCGCCTGGGTGCCGCAAGAAAGAAGACTTGTCAGAATAGGCATTCTGTGGGAAATAATACCCCGTTTTTCCCACAAAATCATCGTGCCAGAAAAGTCACAAAGCATAGAAAAATCAGTGGCTAGCCGAATTTATGGACGCGGCCGGGGTTGCGTGTTCTCCCCGAATGAATTTCTGGATCTCGGCAGCCGTAAATCCGTCGATATGGCAATCAGCCGCCTTACAAAGGCCGGAACGATTCGGAGGCTGACCCGTGGGTTGTATCACTTCCCCAAATCAAGCGCCTTGCTAGGTGAGCTTTATCCCACCGTTGAAGCGGTAACCAAAGCGATCATGGCGCGTGACCACGTGAAACTACAGCCATTCGGCGCCTACGCAGCCAATCTGTTAGGACTCTCAGAGCAGGTGCCGGCCAAAGTGGTGTTCCTGACCGACGGTTCTGCACGGAAAGTTAAGCTGGGGAAACTCATCATCGAATTGCGGCCCTCGACCTCTCGCCAGATGGCAACCGCTGGACGCACCAGCGGCTTGGTCATTTCCGCCCTACGCTACATGGGCGAGCAACATATCACCCCGGAACGCATCGTCCATTTACGTAAGACCCTGTCGCTTGAAGACCGGAAAAAGCTCATCCGCGACCTTCACTATGCGCCCGAGTGGGTGCATGACGCCCTGCGGCAAATCGCCGCCGACTGATTCCAAATGAAAACCTTTGCCACGCTGGACGCACAGGAACGTCGGTCGGTCTTCGAAGAGTTCCAACTGCGGGAAGGCGTGAGCGCGGTCATCGTCGAAAAAGATTTCTGGGTCGTGTGGCTGCTCGCGCAAATCTTTAAGATTCCGAAGCTGGGCGGCCAAGCGGTGTTCAAAGGCGGCACCTCACTTTCCATGGTCTTCGGTGCCATCGCCCGTTTTTCCGAGGACATCGACCTTGGCATCAGTCCCGCAGCCTTGGGGTGGTCGGAGGCTGAACTCGAGTCCGCGTCCAAAAATGCATGGACCGAACGGCTCCGCCCCAAGTTGGAGGCCGACTGCGCCCGTCACGTCGAGCAACAGTGGCTTCCTACCTTGGAATCGGCGGCGCTTGAAACGCTCGGACCGGCCAAACACCAGAAATCCTGGTTCCGCTATCAACTCGACGAAGCAAGCCGCTCGCCCGTGATTTTCTTCGACTATCCCGGAGCATTATCGCGGGGCGTCGATTACATCGCTCGTTCGGTGAAAGTTGAATTTGGTTCACTCGTTGATCAGCGCCCCACCGGTTGGCACCCCGTCCGTGCAATGGTCACGAAACTTGTGCCCGTAGCTTTTCCCGACTTCGACGCGCAGGTCGTTGCTTTGGAAATCGAGCGCACGTTTTGGGAAAAGGCCACGATCCTGCACGCCGAGTTCCATCGTCCCGGCGACAAAGCGCAGCCGCCTCGCTACGCACGCCACTATGCGGACTTCGCAGCGTTATGGCGTCATCCGTCAGGTGCAGTGGCCGGCAAGCAACTCGACCTGCTAGAACGCGTGCGCCAGCACAAATCACGTTTCTTCGTATCCGGTTGGGCCAATTACACCACCGCGATTGCTGGAACCTTGCGTCTCGTTCCGCCTGAGAGCCGGTGGACTGAACTGCGCGCCGACTACGCCGCCATGCGACCGATGTTCATCAACGAGCCGTTGTCCTTCAACGAAATGCTCGCCGTCCTGCGCGAGGCTGAGCAAACCATCAATCGCGCATGAGCTCCCAGTTCGCCTTTCTCCAGCCCGAATGGCCCGACGTGCACGAAGCCGCGGCCAAGGCGGAGGCGATGGCGATTCCCGATCCGCGCACGGCGTGTTTCCAAGCGCGACGCGCACTGGAGCTCCTCGTCCACTGGCTCTACAAATACGAGGGCAAGCTGACGCTGCCGTATGACGACAACCTCAGTGCATTGCTGCACGAGCCGTCGTTCAAACAACTGGTCGGCGAAACGGTCTTCGCGAAGGCGCGCGTCATCGTCACCCTCGGCAACCGCGCCGTGCACAACCGTCCAGTCGCCCCGGCCGACGGGGCGACCGCGGCGAAGGAGTTGTTTCACGTCGGCTATTGGATCGCTCACACGTATGCGCGAGGCCGCAAGCCCTCCGCATCGCTCGCCTTTGATCTCGCGGCGCTGCCGCGCACCGCGCCATTGCCGCGCCAGACGGTCGAGCAGTTGCAGCGTCTCGAAACCGACCTGCGCGCCCGCGACGAAAAATTGTCCGCGCTCCTGCGCGAAAAAGAGAACCTCGACGTCGAGCTCGTCCGCGTGCGCGCCGAGGTCGCCGCCGCCAAAAAGGCCAACTCTGCGCAAGCCGACACCCACGACTATTCCGAAGCCGAGACGCGCGACACGTTCATCGACCTGCTCCTCAAGGAAGCCGGCTGGACGCTCGACCAGCCGCGTGACCGCGAGTTCGAAGTCGCCGGCATGCCCAACACCCAGCGCAAGGGCTACGTTGACTACGTGCTCTGGGGCGACGACGGCAAACCGCTCGCCGTCGTCGAAGCCAAGCGCACCAAGCGCGATCCGCGCGTCGGTCAGCGCCAGGCCGAGCTCTACGCCGACTGTCTTGAAAAGCAGTTCGGCCGCCGCCCGGTCATCTACTACACCAACGGCTACGAGCATTGGCTCTGGGACGACACGCAGTATCCCCCGCGCCCCGTCCAGGGTTTTCACAAGAAACCCGAGTTGGAACTACTCATCCAACGCCGCTCCACCCGCAAGCCGCTCGGTTCGGCCAAAATCAACGACGCCATCGTCGAGCGCTATTACCAGACGCGCGCCATCCGCCGCATCTGCGAGGCGTATGAGAAGGACAAGGACCGCAAGGCGCTCGTAGTCATGGCCACCGGCGCCGGCAAGACGCGCACGGTGATCGCGCTCTGCGATCTCCTCATGCGCTGCAACTGGGCCAAGCGCGTGCTCTTCCTTGCCGACCGCGTCGCGCTCGTGAACCAGGCGGTCAACGCGTTCAAGAAACACCTGCCCGAAGCCTCGCCGGTCAACCTCGTCACCGAGAAGGAAACCGAAGGCCGTGTTTACGTTTCCACTTATCCCACCATGATGGGGCTGATCGACGAGACGAAGGACGGCCAGCGTCGCTTCGGCGTCGGTCACTTCGACCTGGTCGTCATCGACGAGGCGCACCGCTCCGTTTACCAGAAATACAAGGCGATCTTCGACTACTTCGACTCGCTCCTCGTCGGCCTCACCGCCACGCCGCGCGACGAACTCGACCGCGACACCTACGGTCTGTTTGACCTCGAAAAAGGCGTGCCCACCGACGCCTACGACCTGAAGGACGCCGTCGGCGACAAGTTTCTCGTGCCGTCCAAAGCCGTCTCGGTGCCGCTCAAGTTCATCCGTGAAGGCGTGAGCTACGACGAACTGAGCGAGGAGGAAAAAGAGGAATGGGATGCCAAGGAGTGGGACGAGGACGGCGGCAAACCTGACCACGTCGAGGCCGAGGCGGTGAACAAGTGGCTCTTCAACATCGACACGGTGGACAAGGTCCTAGGTCACCTCATGACGCGCGGCCAGACCGTCGCGGGTGGCGACCGCCTCGGTAAAACGATCATCTTTGCGAAAAATCAGGCGCACGCGGATTTCATCCAAAAGCGCTTTGACCTCAACTACCCGCACCTCGCGGGAAAGTTTGCGCGCGTGATCACCTTCAAGACCGAATACGCGCAGAGCCTGATCGACGATTTTTCCCAGAAGGAAAAAGCCCCGCACATTGTCATCTCGGTCGACATGCTCGACACCGGCATCGACGTGCCCGAGGTGGTGAATCTCGTCTTCTTCAAACTTGTTCGCTCCAAAACCAAGTTCTGGCAGATGGTGGGTCGCGGCACGCGCCTCTGCCCAAATCTCTTCGGTCCCGACAAGCACAAGGAGTTTTTCTACATCTTCGACTACTGCCAGAATCTCGAATTCTTTAAGCAGAACCCCGCGACCGTGGACGGTTCACTCGGCGAATCTCTTGGCAAACGGTTGTTCAAAACACGATTGGAGCTGGTCCAAACACTGGACGGACTGAGCACCGGAGCACTGGAGGATCCATTACCCCGCGACGCCGATCTGCGCCGGGACGTCGCCACGGTGCTCCAGACGGAAGTCGCCGCGATGAATCCGGACAACTTTGTCGTCCGTCCCAAACGACGCCTCGTCGAAACGTATGCGCGGCCCGAAGCGTGGAGCGATTTGCGCGCGGAGCAGTTTGTCGAGTTGGCCGAAGAGGTGGCCGGCCTGCCCGCGGAGCTTGATCCCGAAGACGAGGAAGCTAAGTGCTTCGACCTGCTGCTGCTCAACCTGCAGCTCGCCGTGCTGCGCACTGAGCCGTCGTTTAAACGCCTGAGCGAACAGGTAAAGGGGCTCGCCGGACTGCTGGAAGAGAAGGCCAGCATTCCGATGGTGAACGCACAGATCGTGCTGATTCAGGAGATTCAGACCGACGAGTGGTGGGAACATGTGACGCTCACCATGCTCGAGAACGTGCGACGCCGGCTGCGTTCGCTGATTCGCCTCATCGAAAAGAAACAGCGGAAGCACGTCTACACCGACTTCGAGGACGAGTTGGGCCAGGAGGTGCCCGTCGAACTCGCCGCCTTCGTCTCGGCCGATGGCTTCGAGCGCTTCCGGGAGAAAACCCGCGCATTCCTTCGTGAGCACCAGGACCACATCGCGGTGCAAAAACTGCGGATGGCCCAACCGCTCACCCTGCTGGATTTGACCGAACTGGAACGCATGCTCGCGACCGGTGGAGTCGGTGCGCCGGAGTTGATCGAAAAAGCCAAGCAGGAGAGCGAAGGCCTCGGCCTCTTCGTCCGCTCGCTGGTGGGTTTGGATCGCGAAGCGGCAAAGCACGCACTCAACCGCTTCACGGCCGGAAAGACTCTCTCCGCGTCACAAATAGAATTTGTGAACCTCATCGTCGATCACCTCACCGAGGACGGCGCGATGAAGCCGGAGCTGCTCTACGAGTCGCCCTTCACCGACATCACTCCGCAAGGCCCCGACGGACTTTTCGCCGCTGGGCAAGTCGATGAATTGGTCGCCTTGCTGACCGAGCTGCGTAACCGCGCCCAAGCCTGAACGCTGGCGTGTGGCACGGGCATATTGCCTGTGGGCGGCGTGGGCGGCGAACATGGGCGGGGACGCCCATGCCACGTTTGATGTAGTCTGGGGCTTCCTTTAAAACGTGTAGGAGCGTCGGGGCGCGGTTTGGGGCTCGCCGAAGAGATCATCGATAACATCGAAGCCGGCCTGGCTACCCACTACTCGCTATTTCGCCCACACACTACCCTAAGACCGTCAGCACGATGCCGGTGATGATACCGAGGACAGGGACCAGCTTTTGGCGACCGTTGGACTCGCGGAATAACCAGATACTGCCCGCGAACGCGATCAGCGTGCTGCCGCGGCGAAGACTGGAAACCAGTGATACCAGCGCCTCCGGGTTGCGCAACGCATCAAAGTAAAGGAAGTCCGCCGCCAACAAGGCGAACGACACCCCCACGATGCTCCATCGCCAGTGAAAAACATTGCGCGGCCACCAACGCAGTTTCCAACCGACCGCGAGCGGCAGAAAAATCAGCGCCAGGTAAATTGAAAACCAGCACTGCACGGTCGAGGCGGTGAAGCCGGCGCGTGACATCAGAAATTTGTCGTAAAGTCCGCTGACGGCACCCAGCAACGTGCCGCCCAAAATCCAGGCGATCCATTGGTTTTTGTGGAAATGCACACCCTCGCGCGCGCCGGCAAGGGACAAGCCGAGAAACGACACCAACGTGATGCCCACCCCCACATACTCCAACCAGGTTGGACGTTCGCCGAGGACCAACAAGGCACCGAAGAGCGTCCACATCGGACCCGTCGCACGGATCGGCGCGGCGATCGAAAGCGGCAGGTTTTTCAGCGCGAAGTAACTGCACAGCCACGACCCGGCCACGATGGTGGATTTGAGCAGGAGCTGCAGGTGCTGAAACGCGGTGAGGTCATCGACCTTCAGTGCCATCGGCAAATTGACGAGGCCTGAGGCGTCAAAGCCAAGCATCGCCAGCCACACGAGCGAGCTGCACACGTTGGCGAGGAACAGCACCGGCAGCACCGCATTGTCGCGCACGGCGTGCTTGGTGCTCAGGTCATAAAACCCAAGGAACAGGGCGGACAATAAACTGGCGGCGATCCAATGCATGCAAACGTCCAGATGTGCCCTTTGCGCGAACGACGCGCAAGCATGCCGATGGGTCTGCGCTTGGCTGACGCCGGATTGTGCCTACATAGTGACCGTTCGTTTCCGCAATGCCCGCCGATTTCCTCAACATCTCCACCTACAAGTTTGCTCCATTCGAGAGCGGCGATCTGCCTACTCTGCGCGAGCGGCTTAAGGTCGTGTGTGCGGACTGCAAACTGCGTGGCACGATTTTACTGAGCACGGAGGGGATTAATCTCTTCGTCGCAGGCCTGCCTGAAAACGTGGCCAGACTAGTGTCGGAATTGCGCACGATCACGGGCCTCGAAGATCTCGCGCCCAAGGAAAGCTTCAGCGGGGAGCAGCCATTCAACCGGATGCTCGTGAAGATCAAGAAAGAGATCATCGCGTTCGGAGTGGACGGCATTGATCCGGCTCGCAAACCCGCGCCCAAGCTTTCACCACGAACGCTCAAGCAATGGCTCGACGAAGGCCGTCCGGTCACGTTGCTCGACACGCGCAACGATTACGAAATTCGCATGGGCACCTTCAAGGGCGCGGTCGATCCGCACATCGATCATTTTCGCGAGTTCCCCAAGGCGGTGAGCAAGTTGCCCGAAGAACTAAAAACGCAGCCCGTCGTTATGTTTTGCACCGGCGGCATCCGTTGCGAAAAGGCCGGGCCACTCATGGAGCGCGAAGGTTTTGAAAACATCTTTCAGCTCGACGGAGGCATCCTCAAATATTTCGAGGAGTGCGGCGGCGCGCATTACGACGGCGAATGTTTCGTCTTCGACCGCCGCGTCGGCGTGAATTCCGAGCTGAAGGAGACCGGCTCGGTGCTCTGCTGGAATTGCCAGATGCCGCTCACCGTCTCGGAGCAAAAAGACCCGCGGTATGTTTACGAAAAGTCCTGCCCGCATTGTTACAAGGCCGAGTAGCGCAGGCTTCCAGCCTGCCTGCACGGGCCGGTCGGAGCAGGCTGGAAGCCTGCGCTACTTTCCCGGTGTCTTCGAGGCGTAGTGCGGCACGAGTTGCTTGAGATGTCCCTGCACGACCGCCGCGATGGTCGCCGCCGGGACGACGTCCTTGTGCAGCTCGAAAACCGCGACAAGCAACGCCAGCTCGATGTCCACCTTGTTGGTGCTGGCGGCCTTCATGGCCGCAACGATTTCGAGGGCCTTTTTTTCGGCCTTCTTGTAGTTGAGGAAATTCTGGTCGGGCGCGGTGTCGCTCATGCCATAAGGGGTCCCGCTTAGTTACGCTTTCGTCAAGAGCCCGGTTGCGCCGTTGCATTTGAATAGCGAATCGCGATTAACCTTACCGCGGCCATGCACATTAAGACGCTCCTTCTGCTCCCGCTTTCGTTGTGGATCTCCGGTGAAACGCTCGCGGCGGTCTCCGCACAATATCAATCGGCGACTCAAGCCCGTGTTAATGGCACTTACATGATGGTGGTCTTTGCGGATGGGACCAAGTCGATGGTGCCGACCGTTTCGCTCAAGCCGGAAGATCACGAGTGGCTGCTGGCCTTGAGCCAGAAAAAGCCCATGGCCGCGGGCAAGTCTACGGTCACCGTCGTGGCGCCCAGCGAGGCGAATCCCCCGAAAACGAAGAAAACCATCGAGACCGCCTCGGTTGTCGGACCTCTGGAGACGGTGCAGCTCTGTCCTCCCAACGTCATGCGCGACCAAATCGGCGGCACCTGCATGCTCTACGCGCGTATTCATTGGCTGGATATCGCTGGCTATTATATCCAGACGCCGGAGATCTATAAAATCATCAACGGCACCCCGCCCGAAGCGCCTTGGCTCGAGCCTCGTTATCTTCGCGGGCTTAGCTCGGTGTTTACGTCGCATAAACCCCAGCCGGTCCGCCACCCATTGCCGCCGCAAGCAGAGCCGTTTGAGTGGGCTCGTGACCAGTTGCGGAAAGGACGTCCGCTGCTGGCGGCGTTTCCTCGGGAAATCTGGCAGGCGCTTCCGCCGGGCTTCATCGCCGCGCATCCGTGGAATGGCGGCAATGTTGGCCATCAGATCATCATCAACGGTTTCACTTGGAACAAAGAGACGCGCAAGGGCACGTTCCATATCATCAATTCGTGGGCGGAACTGTCCCAATTTGACCTGACCACCGATGCGGCCGGCGGAGGCGCCTTGGTGATCGAAGAAAGCCTCTCACCCATCGGTGAGTCGCTGCAGGAGACGGGAGGAGCAGCCGCCAAGGAACTCGTGAAAAGCATCCGCCTCATCAAGGCGGTCGGGGCGGTCAACCTCTACGACGTGGAGACGAACCAAGGGAGCCGCCGCATGGTGGCCGCCAGTGAAGAGGCCGTGCGCGAACTGGTGGAGAAACCGTGATCAGCCGATCAAGGCCTCGCGCATGGCGCGAAACTTGAGCTCGGTCTCGGTAAATTCACGCTCAGGGTCCGAGCCTTCAACGATGCCAGCACCGGCATAAACCCGGGCTTTGTTTCCCTCGATCAACGCGGACCGGATGCCGACCAAAAACTCGCCGCCGCCCCGGGCGTTCATCCAACCAATCGCTCCGGCGTAGAGACCGCGCGGGAAACCTTCGAGCGAGCGAATGCGCGCGACGGCCTCCTCGCGAGGAGTGCCGCCGACGGCCGGCGTGGGATGCAGTTGCGCCAGCGCATCCAGCAAGTGAACGCCCGCAGGCATGGTGGCGGTCACGGACGTGTGGAGATGCTGGACATTGGCGAGCTTGCGCAGCACAGGCCGACCCGCGGACTCCGGCTTGATGCCCAGCGGAGCGAGTCGGCGAGTGATCGAGTCGAGCACGTGCTGGTGCTCGCGCAGATCTTTCTCGCTGGAGAGCAGCGCGGAGCCGAGCGCGGCGTCCTCGCTGGCCCCTACTCCGCGACGCGCAGAACCGGCCAATGCCTCGGTTTCGAGAACCCCTTTGCTCACGCGCACCAAGCGCTCGGGACTCGCTCCGATGAAACTGTGTCCGCGACCATTCGCGACCGAGAAACTATAACACTCGGGAAAACGTTCACGGAGGCCATTCAGCAGGCGCAAGGGATGTAGAGGCCTGTCGGCTCGCATGTCTTGTGCGCGAGCCAGGACGATTTTCTTCACGGAGCCTTCGGCGATGGCGGACAATCCGCCGGCGACTGCTGCACGAAAATCACCCACCTCGGTCGTCTGGAACGCAACGGGGGCATCCGGTTCGGTCGAGGCGGCGGTCGCGTAGTCGAAGTGGTTGAACTTTTGGTGCGCACGCCAGATGCGCTCGCCCAGCGTGACGAGGTCGGCGTCGGGAGCGACCAAGAGGTTGGCAACCGCCGTCGTGATGTCCCCTGCCCGTGCGACTTGCCAGCGTGGCACGAAAACGCGCGATGCGGGAAAGGCTTCGCCTGGTTCCACCTCGTTTAGAAAGGTAAACGCACTAAAAAAATGCGGCCCTCCAAACGGCGCATCCACGTCGCCCACCGCGATGGTGCGCGCGAGCACGTCATCCATGAAGCGTTGAGTGGAGGCAAACCGATCAGCACCGGATGCTTCATGCGTGAGCAACGCCTCGGCGCCGGCGATAACGGTCTGGGTGTTGGGACGCTCGGCGTAGAAATGCAGTTCGCCCGGTTCAAAGATGGCCTCGAGCACGGCCAGCGGATCAAGCGCATCCACTTTAAGCGAGATGCTGACCAACCGCTCCCGTCCATCCGAGCGCGCGGCCTCCCGGCACTGGCGCAAAAAAGCGACCAGCGCCTCAGGCGAGGCGTTCTCGGCGGGGTGGATCGGAAGGATGGTCACAGCTGGAAATCGTTCTTCGTTCTCTTACTCGTTCTCGTTCTCTCGGGATACGATACGATCCGGACTCGACCCGAGAACGAGTAAGAGAACGAAGAACGAGAACGATTACGCCTTCGGTTCGACCTGCGGGCGTGGGAAGAGAATCGCCGTCTCCGCGACCTTCGAGCCAGTGAGACGCGAGCCCCACACGAGTTCGTCCGTCCAAACGGCACCGGCGCTATAGCCGAGAACGCCATGGATTTTTGCGGTCGTGCCGGGCATGATGGCGGGCAGTAGCGACACCCCGAGACGCAGGGCCTCGGCAATGGTCGCGAGGGTGGTCTTGAGGAGCGCTTGGTCCTTGGGCTCGGTGGATTTGCCGAGTTTCCACGGAGCGCGCAGCTCGATGTAGGCGTTGGTCGCGGTGATGAACGCGAAGGTGCGTTCCAGCGCGATGTGGAACTGAAAACCCTCGTGCAACGCAATGACCTCGTCGCGGGTCTTGGTCCAGAGTGCCTGCAAATCCTGCTCGGCTTGCTCGGAAACTTCGGCCGCGGGAACCAGGCCGCCGGCGAAGCGGTTGGTCATGTTGAGCGCGCGGTTGACCAAGTTGCCGAGATTATTGGCGAGCTCGGCGTTGTAGCGGGCGAGGAATTGCGCGAGCGAAAAGTCACTGTCCTGGCCCACACTCATCTCGCGGATCATGAAATAGCGGAGAGCATCCACGCCGTATTTGTCCGCGAATTCGGCGGCATCGACAAAGTTGCCGGTGCTCTTGGACATCTTGGAGCCGTTGATCGACCACCAGCCGTGGGCGAGGAGCGTCTTTGGGGGCTCGATACCGGCGGCCTTGAGCATGATCGGCCAATACACGGCGTGCGGCGGCACCAAGATGTCTTTGCCGATGACGTGGAAATTGGCGGGCCAGAACTCGGGCTTGTCCACGACCGCCGTGTAATAATTCACCAGTGCGTCAAACCACACGTAGGTGACAAAGTTCTCATCGAACGGAAGCGTGATGCCCCATTCGAGGCGCTCCTTCGGGCGCGAGATGCACAGGTCGTTGAGCGGTTCGGAGAGGAACTCGAGAACTTGCTTCTGGCGGTAGCGAGGGAAGACGAAGTTTTCGTTTTGTTTGAGATGATCGACGAGCCAGTCCTGATATTGGCGCAGCTTGAAAAAATAGTTCGATTCGGTGATCTCGGTGACCTCGCCGAAGAGCTCCGGCCAGGTGCCGTCGGGATTGCGGTCCTTGTCCTGGAGAAACTGCTCCTGGCGCGTCGAGTAGAAGCCCTTGTATTCGGCCTTGTAGATCTCGCCCTTGTCGAAGAGCTGCTGAAGGAGTTGGCGAACGACCTTCTTGTGGCGCTCCTCGGTCGTGCGGATGAAGTCGTTGTTGGAGATGTTGAGCTTCTTGCAGAGAGCGCGGAATTCCTCGGACACCTCGTCGCAAAACTGTTGGGGCGGGATACCGCGTTTTTTGGCACTCTGTTGCACCTTCTGGCCGTGCTCATCGACGCCCGTCAGGAAGTAAACATTGTCACCCATCAATCGACGGAATCGGGCAATGACGTCCGTCAGCACCTTTTCATAGGCATGGCCTAGGTGTGGCGAACCGTTCACATAGTCGATCGCGGTCGTGATGTAGAAGTTCTTCATGGGCGAAACGGGGAACAGAAGGCACGCCCCGACAAATGTCGAAGATTTTGACGGCACCGCTCCGCCGCTGCGCAGCCAACGCATAAAATAAGGCAGGCAATAAATATTAGTTGACCCTAATTCACTGGCCCTAAATTTAGGTGCGCCTAATTTTATATGACACACAAAATATTACTCTGGTGCACTCTCCTCGGACTCGGGGCGGTCGCCGGCAACCTGAACTCGGCTCATGCCGCTCCTGAACGCCCACGCGTGCTGACGACCTTCACGATTTTGGCCGACATGGCGCGCAATGTCGCCGGTGAGCACGCCGACGTCGAATCGCTCACCAAACCGGGCGCTGAGATCCACGGCTACGAGCCCACGCCTCGCGACATCGTTAAAACTCAGCGTGCCACGCTCGTTCTCTGGAACGGCATGAACCTCGAGCGCTGGTTCGAGAAGTTTTTCGCCAACGTCAAAAACGTCCCGCAAGTCACCGTCACCGAGGGCATCGAGCCCATGGGCATTACCGAAGGCCCCTACACGGGTAAGCCCAATCCCCATGCGTGGATGTCGCCAACCAACGCCCTCATCTATGTCGAAAATATCCGTGCCGCCCTCACGCGCATCGATCCGGCCAACGCCGCCGGCTACAAGGCCAACGCTGAAGCCTATTCCGCAAAGATCCGCGCGCTCGAAGAGCCTGTCCGCGCTCAACTCGCCCGCATCCCCGAGTCCCAGCGCTGGCTGGTGACCAGCGAAGGCGCCTTCTCCTACCTCTGCCGCGATTACGGGCTGCGTCCGCTTTATCTCTGGCCGATCAACGCCGATGCCCAGGGCACCCCGCAACAGGTTCGCCACGTCATCGATCAGGTTCGTGAGCACAAGATCCCCGTCGTCTTCAGCGAAAGCACGGTGAGCGACAAGCCTGCGCGCCAAGTCTCCCGTGAAACCGGTGCCCGCTACGGCGGCGTGCTCTACGTTGATTCCTTGACCGACGCCAAAGGCCCCGCGCCCACCTACCTCGCCCTTCTCCAAACCAACGCAAACACCATCGTTAACGCCTTCCTCGGCCAATCCTCCGTAAAATAATAATGAAACATCTCCTCTTCCCGGCCGCCTTGGCCGCCCCGTTGTTCGCATCCGCCGTCCACGCGCAGCCGGACAAATCCGCCTACACGCTGTTCAACCCGACTCCGCGCGATCAAATGCGCGAGCTCAGCACGGACCGCCCTGACCAGACGGAAAGCCCCTACTCCGTCGATGCCGGCCACTGGCAGATCGAATTCGACTTCGCCAACTACACCCATGACGACGAGGGCGGCGTGCGCACCGATACGCTCAACGTGTCCCCGGTCAATGTGAAGCTTGGCCTCACCAACTCCACCGACATCCAATTTGTTTTCGACAGCTACAGCCGCGAGCGCGTCCGCGCCGCCGGCACCACGACCACGACTCGCGATTGGGGTGATCTGACGATTCGCGTAAAACACAACATCTGGGGCAACGACGGTGGCGACACCGCCTTCGCCGCCATGCCCTTCGTCAAAGTCCCGCTCCAAATCGGCGATGCCGGCAACGATCTCGTCGAAGGCGGTCTCATCCTGCCGCTCGCCGTGTCGCTCCCCCGCGGCTGGGGCATGGGGCTGATGACCGAGTTTGACTTGCTCGCCGACCAGACCGGCAACGATCGCCATCTCGAATGGATCAACACGATCACCTTCAGCCACGACATCACGTCGCAGCTCGGCGGATACGTTGAGTTTGTCTCGGTCCACAGTTACGAGAACGGCAACGACTGGATCGCCCAGGCCGACCTCGGCCTCACCTACGCGATCAACGCCGACACCCAGCTCGACGCCGGTTGCAATTTCGGTGTCACTCGCGAGGCGCCCGATGTGCAACCTTTCCTTGGCCTCACGCTTCGCTACTAATCACCCGTCATGACCACGTCCGCCACGCTCAATGAAACCCTCGCCCTCGAAGCCCTTGGCGTGGCGGTCACCTATCCGAACGGAAACACCGCGCTGCGCGACGCCACGTTTCGGCTCGAAGGCGGCACGATCTGCGCCCTCGTCGGCGTCAACGGCTCGGGCAAATCCACGCTCTTCAAGGCGTTGATGGGCTTTGTGACCCCGACGCAAGGACGCGTGCAGATCAACGCCCGCCCCGTCCGCGATGCGCAAAAACAAAGCTGGGTGGCCTACGTCCCGCAGGCCGAGGAAGTCGATTGGACGTTTCCCGTCAGCGTGCACGACGTCGTCATGATGGGCCGTTACGGCTACATGAGTTTCCTCCGCATCCCCAAGGCCGTCGACCGTGCCGCCGTCGAGGAAAGCCTGCGTCGCGTGGGCATGTGGGATTTTCGCGACCGCCAGATCGGCGAGCTTTCCGGCGGACAAAAAAAACGCGTCTTCGTCGCCCGTGCGCTCGCCCAGCGCGGACGTGTCATTCTCCTCGATGAACCCTTCACCGGCGTGGACGTCAAAACCGAGGAGGCGATTATCACGTTGCTTCGAGAATTGCGCGCCGAAGGCCGGCTTATTCTCGTCTCCACGCACAATCTCGGTTCCGTCCCGGAGTTTTGCGACCAAGTCGTGCTCATCAACCGCACCGTGCTGGCCTACGGTCCGACGGCGACCGTGTTCACCGCGGAAAATCTCACGCAGGCTTTCGGCGGCGCGCTTCGCCACTTCGATCTCGATCGCTCCACAGTGAATGATCACGACGGCCGTCAGGTCACCGTGCTTACGGATGACGAACGTCCGCTCGTGCTCGGCAAAAAGGGACACCTTGAATACCGCGACCGCACCGGCCGTCAGGACCTGATCGACGAGCGCGAGAAGGAGCAGGACAAGTCATGATCACCACCTGGCTGACTCCGTTCCAGTATGACTACATGCTCACTGCGATGTGGACGTGCACGTTGATCGGCGGCGTCTGCGGCCTCTTGTCGGGGTTCATCACGCTCAAGGGATGGTCGCTGATGGGCGACGCGCTTTCCCATGCGGTCGTGCCGGGCGTGGCCATCGCCTATCTCGCCGGCGTGCCTTTCGCCCTCGGGGCATTCACCAGCGGCGTCCTCGCCGCCGGGGCGATGGCATTTGTTAAAATGAAAACCCCGGTGCGGGAAGACGCGGTGATCGGCATCGTATTCACTTCGTTTTTCGCGCTCGGCCTCCTGCTGATCTCATTGTTCCCCAGTCGCGTTGATCTGAAATCGATCATCTTCGGAAACATCCTGGGCATCGTGAAAGAGGATGTTTACCAACTGGTCATTGTCGCCGCGGTGTGCCTGCTCGTGATCGCCGTGAAATGGAAGGATCTGCTGCTCTTTTGCTTCGACCCCAACCAAGCGCGGGCGCTCGGGCTGCGCGCCGGTTTCCTCCATGTTCTGCTCTTGCTGCTCCTCTCGGCCACGGCGGTGGCCGCGCTGCAGGCGGTCGGCGCGATTCTCGTGATCGCCGTATTGGTCACGCCCGGTGCGACCGCCTACCTGCTTACGGATCGTTTTGGCGTGATGCTTTTGCTCGGTGCCGCCATCGGCGCGGTCACGTCCTTCATCGGCGCGTATGCCAGCTATTTCGTAAACGGTGAAACCGGCGGCTGCATCGTGACGCTGCAAACCTTGGTCTTTCTCGCCGCCCTCGTTTTCGCTCCCAAGCACGGTTTGCTGGCCGGGCGTCGCGCACGCCGTCAGGCCTGTATTTTGGGGTCCTCATCATGATCGACACGCTGCTCAAGCCTTTCGAGTTCGACTTCATGCTGCAGGCGTTCGCGGTGGGTGCGCTGGTGGCGACGGTGGGCGCGGTGTTATCGTGTTTTCTCGTGCTGCGTGGCTGGTCGTTGATGGGCGACGCGATCTCGCATGCGGTGTTGCCGGGCATCGTGCTCGCCTACATCGCCGGGATCCCGCTCGCCATCGGTGCATTTGGCAGCGGGCTTTTCTGCGCGGTGGCCACCGGCTGGGTGAAAAACAACAGTCGCATCAAAGAAGACACCGTCATGGGCGTGGTCTTCGCGGGCATGTTCGCCGTCGGTCTCGTGATGTTTTCAAAGACGCCGAGCGATATGCATCTGGATCACATTCTCTTTGGCAATATTCTGGGCGTCTCGTCCGAGCAGCTTTGGGAAAGTGGCGTGCTCTCGGCCATCGTGCTCGTCACCGTGTTGATGCTAAGGCGCGATCTTTTGCTGGTGTGCTTCGATCCGTCGCACGCGCGAGTCATTGGCCGGCCCGTGCGAACGCTCACCTATCTGTTGTTAAGCCTGCTCTCACTGGCGATTGTCGCAGCCATGAAAGCGGCGGGTTTGGTTCTGGTGGTCGCGATGCTCATCACGCCCGGCGCGACCGCTCTTCTGCTTACCAAGCGTTTTGACCGGATGTTGGTCATCGCAACATCCATTGCGGTCGGCTCGTCGTTGAGCGGTATCTACATCAGCTTCTTCGCGGACGCTTCACCGGCGGCCTGCATCGTGCTCATCCAAGCCGCGGTCTTCGTGGCGACCTTGGTTATTCGCGGCCTGCGCCAACCCGCCCTGTCACCGATTGAGTGACAAACAGTTCGGGCGACTTCCCCCTTGCGGGCGTTCGCGCGGGCTGAACACACTGCGCATCGATGTCGCAGTCGTTTGCCCGTATCGTATTTGGATTCACGGCGGTTTTCTTCGCCGCGTTTTTCATCTGGCCCATTTTTCAGATTCTTAAGGGCGGCTTCATCGACGCCAATGGGCGTTTCACGCTCGAATACGTCGGTGCGCTGCTTTCCGACCCGATCTATCTGGGCGGTATCGGCAATTCGTTCCTGCTCGCCTGCACCTCCACGGCCCTTGCGTTTTTGATCGCGCTGCCGCTCGCGTTCATCAGCGATCGGTTTCTTTTTCCCGGCAAGGTCCTGCTTGGTTCGGTGGTGCTGATTCCCATGATTCTCCCGCCGTTTGTGGGTGCGATCGGGATCAAACAAATCTTTGGCCAATATGGCGCGCTCAACGCCTTTTTAATCGAGCTCGGGTTGCGGCCCGAGGGCTGGACGCACGACTGGTTTGCCGCGAGTCCGTTCTGGGGAATCGCGCTCGTCACGGCTCTCTCGCTCTACCCGATTATTTATCTCAACACCGTCGCCTCGCTGGCCAACGTCGATCCCGCCATGGAGGAGGCCGCCGAGAATCTCGGATGCACCGGTTTCCGCCGCTTCTTCAAGATCACGCTGCCACTGATTAAAAGCGGACTGTTTGCGGGCGGCACTATCGTGTTCATCTGGGCTTTCACCGAGTTGGGCGTGCCCCTCATTTTCGACTACCCGCGGGTCATCGCGGTGCAGATTTTTTATGGGTTGAAGGACATCGGCGGCAACCCCGCGCCTTACGCCTTGGTGGCGATCATGCTGTTTAGCACCGTGCTGCTCTATGCCATCGGCAAGGGACTGTTCGGACGCCAGACCCACGCCATGATGGCCAAAGCCACCAGTTCGGGAGGAGCGCGTGTATTGTCCCCTGCCCGCGCCTGGCTTTGCACGGCGGCTTTCGCCGGCGTCACTTTCATCGCCATCCTGCCGCACATCGGCGTGGTGCTCGTTGCATTCTCCAGCGACTGGTATGCGAGCGTGTTTCCGCAGAATTTAACGTTGGAAAACTTCCAACTCGCGCTCGGGCACAATCTCACGGTTCCGGCCATCGCCAACTCGCTCAAATTCGCCAGCATCTCGACCCTTGTCGATGTGGTCCTCGGCATCGCCATCGCCTACGTCGTGGTGCGCTCGAAAATCCCCGGGCGTCAGGTTCTCGATTTTCTCGCCATGATGCCGCTCGCCGTCCCCGGCCTCGTGCTGGCGTTCGGATATCTGGCGATGAGCCAGGAAGGGAAGTTTTTCTCCTTCATCAACCCGGTGCGCGACCCGACCATCCTGCTGATCATCGCCTATTCCGTGCGTCGGCTGCCGTATGTTGTGCGCTCCGCGGCGGCCGGGTTTCAGCAGACGAGCGAGGCCCTTGAGGAAGCCGCGCGGAACCTCGGCTGCCCGCCGGTCAAGGCGACGTTCAAAATCACCCTTCCGCTCATCGCCGCCAACCTCATCGCCGGCGGTCTTCTCGCGTTCTCGTTCGCAATGCTCGAGGTGAGCGACTCGCTGGTGTTGGCGCAGAAGCAGGTCTTTTATCCCATCACGAAGGCGATCCTTGAACTCTTCCAGCTGCTCGGTGACGGCAAATTCATCGCCAGCGCCCTCGGCGTGTGGGCGATGGTTTTCCTAGGTGTCACCATTGTGGGCATGAGCCTGATACTGGGGAAAAAACTCGGGGCAATTTTTCGCGTCTGACGCCTGCTTGCACGATCTCTCCGCGTTCGACTGTATCGTCACCGATTCATGGTTCCTCTCATTTTCGTTTCCCTGCTCTGGGCATTTTCCTTCGGCCTTATCAAGGGTCGGCTGGCCGGTCTCGACCCGGTCGCGATCAGCGTGCTGCGCCTGGCATTTGCGGCCTTGGTTTTCCTCCCCTTTCTGCGTCCAAAAGCTTTGCCGCGCCGCGATGTCATCACGCTGGCGGTGATCGGTGCGATCCAGTTTGGCGTGATGTATATGCTCTACACCGCCGCCTATGTTCAGCTGAAGGCGCATGAGGTCGCGCTCGCAACGATTCTCACGCCCATCTACGTGGCCTTACTGGATGCGGCCGTGGAGAATCGCACGCGCTGGCGGCACATCATCGCCGCTTCACTCGCCGTGGTTGGCGCGGGCGTGCTCATCTGGCAGAACCGCACGAGCGATACGATCATCACCGGCTTCCTGGTCGTTCAGGGTGCCAATCTTTGCTTTGCCGCGGGCCAAGTGGCCTACAAACGCATCAGGCCGACGCTGCCCAAGGGCGTCACGGATGCGGGAATCTTTTTTTGGCCATGCCTCGGCGCACTCGCGATTACAGTCGTGACCTCCCTCTTTTTCACCCAATGGGGAGATTTCCGTCCCACCGCATCACAGTGGGGAGTGCTCGCCTATCTTGGCGCACTCGCCTCCGGGCTGGGTTTTTTCCTTTGGAATTATGGCGCGACACGAGTGAACACCGGGACGCTCGCCGTGTTTAACAACGCCAAGGTCCCACTCGGAGTCGTCTGCTCGGTGGTCTTTTTTCATGAGACACCCGATAGCCTTTCTCGGCTCTTCCTCAGCCTTGCTTTGCTCGGTGGCGCCGTGTTGGTGGCCGAGTGGAAGCCAGCAGCCACAAAAAAGGCGGGCCAGTGACGGCCCGCCCGGGGAGTCTTACGTGTTGAGCACTCAGGCTGCCGAGTAGAACGCGTTGATCTTGTCGGCGACATCGCGGAAGCCGATGTCTTCGCTGTAAATGATCTTATACTCGGCGATGGCTTCCGTCTTCTTGCCCATGCCTTCGTAGCATTCGGCAAGTTGGTAGATCACGTCTTTCTTGAGATCGTCCATCAGCGGGAGCTCGCTCTTGGCCGTCTGGAATTGGGCGACCGCCAGATCGAACATTTTGCGGGCCTTGAGCGCCTTGCCCATGCCGGCGAGCGCCTGAATGCGCACCTTGGGATTTTTCTGCGCCTGCTGGTAGTTGGCGATGGCGTTTTGGTGATCTCCGGACTCGAAGTAGAGATTAGCGAGCGTGTAACGCGCCGCGTAATCGTTGGGATAGCGCTCGGCGTAGGCCTTGGCCTCGGCGAGTTGGGTCGCCGCGAAATCAAGCTTGGCCTTGGCCAACGCCGCGCCGAGCTCGGTGTTGCCGGGCGACTGCGCAACTTGCACCTCAAGATCCTTGATGCGTTTTTCCAAGATCGATGTCTGCAGTTCGCTTTCCTGTTTGGCGAGGGTGGTGTCCGCGGCACCGGAAGGAAGTGCGCGCGCCTGACGAACGTAGACAAGAGCGTCCTCAAGTTTCCCGAGCTTCTTGTAACCGTCCACAATGCTGCGGAAGTGATTCAGATTGTCGGGCTGGGCCTTCAAACGCACGAGGGCTTCGTCGATGAGTTTCTGGGTCATCTCGTCGGAGGTGACGATCTTGGCGGCCTGCTCGAGCATGGTGGCCTGGGTCTCGTCCTTGAGCTTGTCGCGGAAGGAGCCCTTCTCATCCCAGTTGCCCTTCTCGGTCGTCTGGGCGATCGCGGCCTTGCGCATCAGACTCAGCGCATCGCCGTCCTGCGGCTTCAGCTTCAAGAGTTCGTCGGCGGCGCGCAGCGCGTCCTTCGGGCGTTTTGCGATGAGGCAGGCTTCTCCGTAATTCAAGAGGGCTTCGCGATCAGCGGGGACCAGCTCGTGAATCGCCTCCCACGCGAAGACGACGGTCTCGGGCATGTCCAAGGCCAGGGCCGCTTCCGCGAGGAGCTTCAGGGCGGGCACGCTGGTCGGATCGGACGCGAGCATCTTCTCGGCGGTCTCCAATCCCTTGGACGGATCTTTTTTGCCGCCGCCAAAAAGAAAACCGGCCTGGGTCACGGATCCAAACGCTTTGGCAAAAAGTTTATTCTTGGAGCCAAGCTGACGGAGCTGCGCAACGCGTTGCAACCTGCGGACAGGCAAGCAGCCTGGAGCGGTTTTCAAGACCTGGGTGGTGACATCCAGCACGTAGTCGAGATTGCCGCGCTGAAGCGCGATCTGGGAATTCTCGATTTGTTTCTGGACACGGGGATCGAGCGAGGAAACGGGGATTTCTGGCATAGGGGAGTAGACGAAAGAATTAGCCCACGCCCCAAGGGTCAACGCTAGATTCCCTCTTATATGATCTGCAAATCGATGCCTGCCGCCAGCATCAGCTTTTCAATGCCCTTCCCGATTACTTCGTCGGAATAACCCTCAACCAGCAGCCGGAGTTTTGCCTCCGTGCCGGAGAAACGCACCAGCACGCGACCGCGTTCGCCCAGTTCGGCTTCGAGCTCGGAAATTGCCCGGCTAAGCGTCGGACAATCCGAGAGTTCACGTCGCTCCTTGACCTTCAAATTCCGAGTGACCTGCGGAAACTTCCTCAAGGCTTTCCGCAGCTCGGATAACGGACGCCCATCCGCCAGCATGACCTCGATCACCTTCAGCGCGGCGACCAAGCCGTCGCCGGTTGGTGATGTATCCGCACAAATGATATGCCCGCTCGACTCGCCGCCCAAGGTCGCCCCGGTCTCCAGCATGCGTTCGATCACATAGCGGTCGCCGACCGACGTGCGGACCACGCGTCCGCCGGCAACTTTGATCGCCGTGTCCACGCCGAGGTTGCTTTGCACGGTCACCACCAGGGTGGAGGCGGCCAGTTTGCCGTGTTTCATCGCGTGCAACGCCAAGAGCGTAAGCACTTCGTCACCGTCCAAAACAGAGCCGGTTTCGTCGCAGAGAATGCAACGGTCTCCATCGCCATCATGGGCGATGCCGAGGCGTGCGCCGGTTGCGCGAACCTTGTCGGCCAGTTTCTCCGGATGCTCACTGCCCACCGCTGAATTGATATTTGATCCGTTGGGTGCATCGCCGATTCCAATGACTTCGGCACCAAGCGCTCGCAACACCACCGGGCTGGTCGGAACCGTGGCGCCGTTGGCGGTATCGAGGACGATACGCCAGCCGGCGAGCGATTGCGCGGGCAGCAGGCCACTGGCGGCGTTGATGTAGTCAAAAAATCCATCGCTCACCGGGAGTGTCGTCAGCGGAGCGCAAGGCTCGGCGGGCAGAAGAGACTCGATGTGAAACTCGTCTTCATCGGTGAGTTTGATGCCGGTGCCGGCGAAAAACTTGATGCCGTTATCCGCAGCCGGGTTGTGCGAAGCCGTGATGACAACACCCAGGACGGCTCCGGATAAACGCACTGCACGAGCCACCGCCGGAGTCGGCACCACGCCAAGTGAAACCGGCTCGAGTCCCGCCGCTGCCAGTCCGGCGGCGACCGCCTTCACCAGAGATTCACCCGATGCACGCGTATCACGACCGATGAGCACGCGACCGCGGGTTCCCACCCATCGGCCCGCCGCCTCGCCCAGTCGTGAGGCAAACGCCTCGTTCACCACCGGTCCACCGTAGGGACCACGCACGCCGTCGGTGCCGAAATAGATACGCTTCATTTTTGAAAAAATTCCTTCGTGGCGGCGATCTTCGCCTTGACCGCGCCACCGAGCAGAAGATCCCTCGCGTGCTCCGTGCCTTCGGAGATCGACCGGGTCTTTCCCGTGATCCAAAGCGCAGCGGCCGTGTTCAGAACGATCGTGTCCACCAACCCGGCGGGCGCGCGTCCGGCGAGCAGCGCTTCAACGATCGCCTGATTCGTTGCAAGGTCGCCGCCTTCGAGGTCGGCAAACGAGGACGTTTTAAAACCATGGTCGGCCATGTTCCAAATTCCATCGATGGCGCGAAGCCTGCCGATGCCGCGCACCCGGTTGGGCGTGGCCGTAGTGAGTTCATCGATACCGCGTCCGGGTGCGATCACCCCATGGGCGGCGAGGCCCGACTCCGTCCCGAGCAAGTCCAGCACGTCGGCGAGCTTGGCCACCCAGTTTTCGGCAAACACCCCGAGTAGAATGTGGGCGGGACGCCCAGGATTGATGAGCGGGCCGAGAATATTGAAAACAGACCGGCGTCCCTGCGCGGCCAATTGACGGCGGGCCGGACCGATATGCTTGAAAGTCGGATGGTAGGCTTGGGCGAAGAAAAACGCGAAGCCCAGCTGATCCAGGGCGCCACGCACCTTCTCGTGCGATGCTTCCAAGTCGACTCCCAGCGCCGCCAGCAGGTCGGCGCTTCCGCATTTTGAGGTGATGCCTCGATTGCCGTGTTTCATCACGGTCACCCCGGCACTGGCCAGTGTAAGCACGACCATACTCGAGATATTAAAACCGCCCGCCATGTCGCCGCCCGTGCCGACGATGTCGATGGCTTCAGCCGACCAGCGCCCCACCCCTGGATCAATCGCGCGCGCCCGGAACGACCGTGCAAACGCCGCGATTTCACCGGCTGTTTCCCCCTTGTCTCCCAAGGCCGTCAGGAACTCGATCTTGATGCCATCGCTCGTCTCGGGGGAGGCCAGCGAGGTCGCGGCGATTTCCACCTCGGCAGCCGACAATTCCAATGAGGAGCGCAGCCTGGCAGTGAGTTCGATGAGGTCTGGCATGGGTAATAATCATGGAGCTAAAAACCGCCGATTGTGGGAAGCATAAACTCGACAGTCGCCACCAGCTATGGGAGCAAACGCGCGTGCGTCGCTTACTATTACTCATCGGCCTTTGCGTGGGATTCAGCCAATCCGCACCCGCCCAACCGGTCGCGGGTGTGCCTGAGGCAACGCCGCTGGCCGAGCTCAGCGCCCGCGATGCCGTCATTCTCGGATTGGTCGAGGGTGTGACCGAGTTCCTGCCCGTCTCCTCCACCGGCCACCTGATTATCGCCAGTCATGCCCTCGAATTGGAAAGCGAGGAGCCGCTGCACGATGCCGAGGGCCAACCCATCTGGTATAAAAAACCGTCCCCCAAGCACCCGGAAGGTATTCCGCTCACCACCAAACTCGCGGCAGACACCTATGTGGTTGTCATCCAAGCCGGCGCGATCGCGGCAGTCGTATTGATTTTCTGGAGCCGCCTGATGGGGATTCTCCATGGCCTGATGGGGCGGAATAACGCCGGTTTGCGGCTCCTGCGTAACATCATCATCGCCTGCGTTCCGGCGGTCGGTATCGGCCTCGCTGCGGGTGATCTGATTGACGAATATCTCTTCTCAATCGAGGCGGTGGTCGTCGCGTTGGTCAGCGGAGCGGTCCTGATGATGGCGGCAGAACGCTGGCGCAAGCAGCAGCCGGTAACAGGCGCCTCCCGGCTGGACCCTGCGGACCTCACGATCGGGCAATCGTTGGGTATCGGCCTGATGCAATGTCTCGCCCTCTGGCCGGGCATGAGTCGCTCCATGGTGACAATGGTGGGTGGTTATTTTGTGGGACTGTCTCCCTCACGCTCGGCTGAATTTAGTTTTCTTGTGGGACTACCGATCCTCACGGGCGCGGCGTTATTGAAGAGCTACAAGGCGGGTCCTGCCATGATCGAGGTGTTCGGCACCTCCTCTCTGATCCTCGGGAGTTTGGTCGCGGCCATTTCCGCCGCGATTGCGGTGAAGTTCTTGGTGAGCTATCTGTCGCGACACGGCTTGGGGGTCTTTGCCATTTATCGACTGGCCCTCGCCACGGTCCTCGCCGGCTGGTTTTTATTGGGGTGATTTTATACTATCACAAACCGGTTGGTGATAGCACTTGACGGCGTAAAGCGCCGCCCTCTACGTTGATCCTTTACCACTCATAACAGACCTGTTCACACGAACGTCACTCACCCTTTAATCCACACCGACCATGGCTAATCCGAAACGCAAGCAGTCCAAACGCCGTAGCGCCAACCGCCGCGCAGCCAACGCCTTCAAAGCTCCTGAGCTCTCCCGCGATGCTGATGGCACCGCTTCCCGTCCGCACCGCGTGAACCCCACGACCGGCACCTATCGCGGTCGCCAAGTCGTTAACGTCGAGGTCTAATCCTCGCGCGACCATCGCGTTGATAATATAACCATCCCCGAGATGGTCTCCTCATCCGGCCTTAGCGGGCGCATTGCGGTTGACGCGATGGGAGGCGATTTAGGCCCGCCCGAAGTGGTTGCGGCCATAGATCTCGCCTTATCGGAATTCACCGGGCTAAACCCCATCACTCTCGTGGGTGATGAGGTTGTGCTCAAGCCGCTGATGAAGCGGCACGGCCTCGACGGGCATCCCTCGTTGAGGCTTTTTCATGCCTCCGAGGTGATCACCATGGAGGACAAGCCACTTCCCTCGCTTAAGCGAAAGAAGGATGCGTCGATGTTTCGCGCCATCGAATTGGTGAAGTCGGGCGAAGCCTCGGCGGTCGTTAGCTGCGGCAACACCGGCGCTCTCATGGCGGGCGGCACCATTAAGTTGCGCACGCTTGACGGCATCGACCGGCCTGCGCTCGCGGCCATCATTCCTCGCAAGAATGGTCATTTCATCCTGATCGATGCGGGTGCCAATCCGGAGGCCGAAGCGGAACACCTCGTTCATAATGCGCTTCTTGGCAGCCACTATGCCCGGGTTGTGCTTGGCGTGGCCAACCCCCGGGTAGGCTTGCTGACCATCGGCACCGAGGAAGGCAAAGGCAACGCGCTGATCAGCGCGACCAACGACCACCTTAAAAATTTAGGAAGCCTGATTAATTACGTCGGCCCCACCGAAGGTTTTCAGGTGTTCACCGACCATTGTGATGTCGCCGTATGCGATGGTTTTGTCGGCAATCTTCTCCTGAAGAGCTGGGAGTCTCTCGCTCATTTTTTCTCCGATACACTCAAGTCGGAGCTCAAGGCCAATCCGATCCGCATGGGTGGCGCGATGCTGTCTCGCGGTGCGTTCAAGGCGTTAAAGAAACGCATGAACCCGGAGGTTTACGGAGGTGCCCCCCTACTTGGTCTTCGCGGCAATGTCTTGAAGGCACATGGCTCCAGCAGCCGTCACGCAATCAAGAATGCGATTCTTGCCGCCAGTAAAATCATCAAGGCCGACATGCTTCACCTCATTGAAGCGGACGCCGCCCGTGCGAACGCCTTGATCGCGCCACCGCAAGATTCCGCCCCCACCACGCTGGAGGCTCCCGCCTCCTGACGTCCTCCACGCGGAAAGTAGTCCGCGCGTGATTTCATCTGACCGACCACCATGGGTTCCCCCGCCATCGCGATTCTCGGCACCGGCTCCTACGCCCCCGAAAAGATTCTCACCAACAACGACCTTTCCAAGATCGTCGACACCTCCGACGAATGGATTTTTTCGCGGTCGGGAATTCGCGAGCGCCGGATTGCCGGCGAGAATGAAACCACCTCTCAAATGGCCGCCGCCGCCGCCCGCTCGGCCTTGGAGAATGCCGGGCTGACGGCCGCCGATATCGATCTGATCATCGTTGCGACGCTCACGCCCGACCTGCCCATGCCGGCCACCGCCTGTTTCGTGCAGCATCACCTTGGCGTATCCACCCATGCGGCGTGCTTTGATCTCAACGCCGCATGCTCCGGGTTCCTCTACGCGCTCGACACCGCCTGGGCCATGGTGGGATCGGGACGTTATCGGCACGCCTTGGTGATCGGTGCTGAAAAAATGTCCACGGTCTTGGATTGGACCGACCGCACGACCTGCGTTTTATTCGGAGACGGTGCCGGTGCGGTGGTCCTCGGCCCCTCCCGAGGCACTGCGGAAATTGTCGGCGTGAAACTTTACGCCGAGGGTGCGCACACCAACCTTCTTTGCATCCCCAACGGCGGCAGCAACGCCCCCGCCACGTCGCCCACCGCTCCTGTCACGCCACGCGCGATCACGATGAAGGGTCGCGAAATTTTCAAAATCGCCATTCGCGAGATGGAGGAGGCCGCCCGTGATATCCTGGCTCAACACCAGATCTCTGCGGCTCAAATTGATTGTGTGATTCCCCACCAGGCCAACTTGCGAATCATCGAGGTGATTGCCCAATACCTTGAGCTCCCCATGGAGCGTTTCTTTGTAAACCTCGATCGTTATGGCAATACGTCAGCCGCCTCCATCCCGATTGCGCTGGACGAGGCTCGCCGTTCCGGTCGGGTGAAGGCCGGCGACACGACTCTGTTCGTTGCGTTCGGGGCGGGCTTGACCTATGGGTCCGCACTGGTTCGCTGGTAACTCTTTACGACATGTTCAATTTATTCGTCCGCGCTCTGTCCAAATTCACCGTTATCGGTTTCGCGCTGGCGATCCTTTCTGGTGCCTACCTCCGGGCAGATCTCGTTTGGTCCCCGGCTACGGGCTGGAAAGCCGAGGGTGGCGTGCTCTCCGGCTTGGTTCCCGAGGAAGGTCGCAACGCCCTTGAGTCTATGAACAAGGCCCGTGCCGAAGAGGAAAACGGCCGGCACTCCTCCGCGATGTCACGCTACGAAAGCGTGGCGAAGAAATATCCCAATTCCATCTATGCGCCCGAGGCGCTCTACCGTGCTGCGCGCATCCGCTTGGAGCGCCGTCAATATTTCAAAGCCTTTGATTCGTTCCAGAACGTCGTTTCCCGTTACCCCAACTCGCCGCATTTCAACGAAATCATCGGCGAGCAATATCGTATCGCCAACGCCTTGATCGAGGGTGGCCGCAACCGTTATTTCGGCCTCATCCCCGGTTTTAAGAACCGCGCGAAAGGCATCACCTATTTTGAAAAGATCGTCGAGACTGCGCCCTACAGCGATTACGCTCCGCTGGCGTTGATGAATATCGCCCGCGGTCACCAGAAACTCGATCAGCCAGAGGAGGCCATCGACGCACTTGATCGGATGATCAACAACTATCAGCAAAGCCTCCTCGCTCCCGACGCCTACTACAAACTGGCCCAGACTCACGCCTCTTTGGTTCAAGGCCCCTACTACGATCAGGCCTCCACTCGCCAGGCCATCACCTACTTTGAGGATTTCCTCATCCTCTTCCCCGCCGACTCCAATGTGCCTTCGGTGGACAAGAGCCTCGCCGATGTCCGCAAGACCTTCGCCGAAAGCAAAATCAAGATCGGCGACTTCTATTTCTACAAGCGCGACAACTACAAGGCCGCGCGCGTGTTTTATAACGAAGCAATCACCTCTTACCCCGACTCCGAGTCCGCCGCCGAAGCACGCAAGCGTTTGGAGGAAGTGGATGCCGCCGAAACCAAGGCCAAGACGCCTGACGCTCCCCGCCCCAAGCCCAAGCATAAGAGCTTCTGGCTGTTCTAATCGGTTCTCTTCGTCCGCCCCCTGCCGGCCTCCGTCCCCTTCGTTTCCATGCGCGCTTATTTTCTACTTTGCATCACGGGCGTTTTGCTCCTCTCCGGCTGTGCCAACTACCGCTTGGGCACCGGTGGCCAGGTATCCTTTCGCACGCTTTACGTTGCTCCCGTCGTCAACGAGAGCAACGCCCCTCAAACCGTCGCCATCGTCAGCACCCAACTCCGTGAAGCGTTCCTGCATGACTCGCGCGTCATCCTGGTAAACACCGCCGAAGAGGCCGATGCCACGCTCACGGTTCACCTGCTTAAATACTCACGCGAAGGACAGACGCGTCAGACCGTAGACACCGGCTTGGTTCGTAAATTCGACGTCACGCTCAATGCCGAGGCGACCCTGCGCGATAATCGCGATAACAAACTTCTCTTCGAAAAGCGCAAAGTGCAGGCCACTCGCCAGATCTTCGTCGATAGCGGCCAGCTCCAGGCGGAATATCAGAACATCCCGCTGTTGGCCGAAACCCTCGCGAAGAACGTTCTCGGCGCCACGCTCGACGTGTGGTGAGCAGTTCTTGCCGGCGACATTTGCCGGATAAGATTTGAGTTCGTGTCGTCTTCGTGACGCTTCGAGTGAATTCGGCTTTCCATCTCGCACGCTTCACTCTGATTGTGAACGCGTGAAGCACGCGTCCATTCTAGCCCCTTCGATCCTAGCCGGCGACCACGCCAATCTCGCCGGCAGTGCCCATACGGTGGAATCCCTCGGCATTCCATGGATACATCTCGATATCATGGATGGCCACTTTGTGCCCAACCTCACCTTCGGACCGCAGACCGTGGCCGCATTACGCAAAGGATCGAAACTCTTTTTCGACACACACCTGATGCTCGATGAGCCGCACCGCTACATCGAGGCTTTCGCCAAAGCCGGCTCCAACCTGATCAGCGTGCACATCGAGCCATCCTACGATCATGCCGCGACGCTCGCACGCATCCGTCAACTCGGCTGCCTGAACGGTATCGTTCTTAACCCGGGCACGCCCGCCGAAGCAATCGAGCCTTTTCTTGGCCAGGTGGACCTCGTGCTTGTGATGACCGTTCAGCCCGGTTTCGGCGGGCAACCCTTCCGCCGCGACATGCTCCCGAAAATCGCGCAGATCGATCGTTGGCGCCAAGAGCGCGGACTCACCTTCCGTCTCGAGGTGGACGGCGGCATCGACCTCAAGACCGGTCCCGAGTGCCGTGCCATGGGCGTCGATACGTTTGTGGCCGGCACATCATTCTTCGGAGCCGCCGACAAAGCCGCGGTCGTTCAGGCCGTTGGCGCTTGGTGATTCCTGATCAACCAGATTTCAGAACACAAAAAAGCCGCGCTTCAAACGAAGCGCGGCTTTTTTGTTAAAGGTGGTGGCAAAACTCGGAATCGAACCGAGGACACGCGCATTTTCAGTGCGCTGCTCTACCAACTGAGCTATTTTGCCGTAACAGGAAGGTCAGAGAAAAAGCTCCGTGCGGATGGCGTCAATGGGAATCTCCCACAGTCGAACGGTTTAATTTTATTCGCTCACTCGCCAGTCCACCAACTCCACCTGCAACAGCTTGCGATCATTGAAATGATTCCACGCAAGCTCCACCGCGAAATCCAGCGGCACGCCAATTGGCGGCAGGCGATTCGCCATCTTCCACGCCACACCAAAAAGACGCCGGCCGCGTGAATCGTCGAAGCTGAATCGGAAATGCGACTGCTTGAAAACCTCGGGACGTGAACGCAGCACGACACCGCGCACGCCGAAAATCGGCTCCGGGTTTCCCTGCCCGAACGGCTGCATCAATTCCAACTCTTCCATCAATTGCTCGCGGATTTGGTCCGCCGTCAGCCAGGCCGAGATCGCCAGGATGGGTTCGATCAGATCACTGCCCGCGGTCGTGCGCACCGCCTCGGCAAAACGCGTGCGGAAAACATCGAGGTGGATCTTCTCCAGCGACACGCCCACGGCCATCGGATGGCCGCCCCAGCTCGTGAGCTGTTCGCAACACGTGCCCAACACTTCGACAAGATTGACGCCGTTGACGCTGCGACCGGAGCCTTTCGCGAACGCGCCTTCGTTGCCGAGCACCACGCAGGGCCGGTTGTATTTGCGAGTGACGCGACCGGCCACGATGCCGACCACGCCTGGGTGCCAGTTTTCGCCGAACAGCACGATGCCGGGCCAGTCGGAAAAATTCCCCTCGATCATGCGCTCGGCTTCCTCGGTGATGAGGCGCTCGATGTCCTGGCGCTCGCGATTGAACACGTCGAGCTGCTGGGAGGTTTCGCTGCAAAACTGTTCATCGTCGCTCAACATGAGCTCGACCGAGAGGGCCGCGTCGGCGAGACGACCGCTCGCGTTGATGCGAGGTCCAAGGCGGAAGGATATGTCGACCGGGTTGATTCCGTGATCGGGTTTCACCCCCGCGATTTGCATGAGCGCGCGAATGCCGGGGCGCTCGCACCCTTGGAGGATACGCAGGCCGAACCGGGCGAGAATGCGATTCTCGCCCGTGAGCGGAACAAGATCCGCCACGGTGCCCATCGCGGCAAGATCGAGGTAATCGCGCAGCTTGATGGTATGCGCCACCGCGTGGTTTTCGGAACGCAGGAGCTTGAGCAGGCCATGCGCGAGTTTGAATACCAAGCCGACCGTGCAGAGGTTGCGCCAGGCTTCATCACCATCGCAGCCATGGACGTGCGGATTGATCAGCAAGCCCTGGGTCAGCGGCTTCTCTTTCGAGCGATGGTGATCGATGACGATCACCTCGATGCCCTGAGACACCAGGTAGGCGACTTCTTCGTGCGAGTTGGTGCCGCAATCGAGCGCGATGAAGAGCTGCGGCTTCCCTTGCTCCAACGCCCGGTCGATCGCGCTGCGCGACAGGCCGTAACCATCCTCCATGCGGCGCGGCACCACGAAGCGCGGCTTCGATCCAAAGCGACGCAGAATGCTCACGAGCAGCGTCGTGCTGCTTACGCCGTCCACATCGTAGTCGCCGAGCACGACGATGTCATCGCCGGCCTCGATGGCTTTGCGCAGACGCGCCGCAGCCTTCTCCACATTGGGGAGAAGGAACGGATCATTGAGCTCGGCAAGCGCCGGCCGCAGGAAACTTGCGGCGGCGGACGGATCGCCGAGTCCGTTGCGAAGCAACAGCTCGGCGATCACGGGGCTGACCCCCGTGTGCTTGCTCAAGGCCCCGACCTCTTCGGCCGGGGACGGCTTGTAGGTCCAGCGCATCAGCGAAGGATGTCGCGGTTTATTGCGATGCCTTGCTTGAAGCGTCCCACTCGTAGGTGGGCTTCACGTCGTGGCTCTTCTCGACATGCTTGCGGTCGCCCTTGTGCCACCAGAAGAAGATCGGGCTGGCGATGAACAGGGAGGAGAAGGTGCCGGTGATGACGCCGATGATGAGCGTGATCGCGAGGTCGCGCACTTCGCCGCCCGCCACCGTGGCGAGCACGATCGCCGTGAGGAAGGTGGTGCCACCCGTGATGATCGTGCGGGAGAGCGTGAGATTGAGCGAACGGTTGATCACGGTGCGCAGCGACGTGGTCGGGTTGAGCGTCAGCTCTTCGCGGATACGGTCGAACACGACGATGGTGTCGTTGATCGAGTAACCCACGATGAGCAGGATCGCCGCGACCATGGAGGCGTTGAACTGTCCGCCCAGCAAAACAAACACGCCGATCGTCATGACAACGTCGTGGAGCGTCGAGATGACCGCGCCGATGCCGTAACCGATCTCGAAGCGGAAGGCCACGTAGACGAGGATCAGCACGAGCGACCAGAAAATCGCCCAAGCCGCATTGGACTTGATCTCGTCACCGACAGAGGGACCGATGCGCGATTCGCTCACCAGCGTGAGGCCGGCCTCGGGATGCGCGGACTGGAGCGCCTGCACGAGCACCTTGGCTTGGTCGAAGGGCGTGGTGAGACGCAACACCTCGACGTCGGAACCGATCTGCTTCGTGTAGGCCAGACCGAGGTCCTGCACGCCCTTGGAGCCGGCGACTTTGCGCACCTCGGAGAGATCCAGCTTTTTTTCGAATGACAGGGCGACCTGGTCGCCACCGCTGAAATCGATGCCGTAAATGGCTTTGCCCTTGAAGGCGACCACACCGACGCCGATGAGCACGATCGACCACGAAACAATGAAGGCGGGGCGGGCGTGTTTAAGGAAGTCGTAGTTGGTGTTCTCAAGCACCGAGAACATGCGCATCTTTTTCACGAAGCCTCCGTAAATCGCGAGATTCAGGAAGAGGCGGCTGATGACGAGCGCCGCAAACATCGTGGAGAAGATACCGATCGCGAGCGTCACGCCGAAGCCCTTCACGGGACCGGTGCCGAGGGCGATCATGATGCCGGCGGTGATGAGGGTCGTGAGATTGCCGTCCAAGATGGCGGAGAAGGCCTTTTCAAAACCGGCCTCCAGCGCAGAGGGCAACGATTTGCCCAGACGGAGCTCTTCCCGCATGCGCTCGAAGATAAGAATGTTGGAATCCACCGACATGCCGATGGTCAGCACGATACCGGCGATGCCGGGCATGCTGAGCGTGGCGCCGATGCTGGCCATCACCCCGAGGATGATCACCACGTTCAGGATCATCGCGAAGACCGCGAGAAGGCCGCCCGTCGTGTAGAAGAACATGATAAACACCGCGGTGAGCGCGGTGCCGATGATGAAGGCGAGCTTGCCGCTGGAAACGGAGTCGGCGGCGAGCGAAGGGCCGACCTCGTATTGCTCTTTGATTTGGAGGGGAAGATCGAGCGGGTTGTTGAGCACGTTGGAGAGCTCGAAGGCCTCGCGCTGGGAGAAGCTGCCGGAGATCTCGGCGGAGCCGCCGGAGATTTCTTTTTCCACGCCAGGAGCGGAGTAAAGCTTGCCGTCGAGCACGATGGCCAAACGGGCGCGGGCATTCGGATTGCCTGTCTGCTGCACGAGCTGGCGGGAATACTCGGCGATTTCACGGGTGACGTCGGCGAAGCGCTTGGCGCCCGCATCGTCGAAGCGAAGGTTGATTTTGAAGCGACCGAATTCATCCATCACCGGATAGGCATCGGACACACCTTCGCCCGTCATGGCGGGAAGGCGCTTCACATAAACATCCTCGGTGACCGTCTGGCCGCGCACGTCCTGTTCGAGCGTGAGCACTTCATAACCGGCGGGCGTCTCGCCGAGCATGGCGGGTGTGCCGAACGGATAAACGAGGCGGAAATCGAGGCGGGCCGGCTTTTGAACACTGGAGACCACCTCGGGATTGTCCTTGGTGTTTACGCCGGGGAGCTGGACTTCGATACGATTGGAGCCGACCGCGCGAATGAGGGGTTCGGCAACACCGAGACCGTTGATGCGTTCGCCGATAATCTCGATCGCCTTGGATAGCTTTTCCTTGCGCTCGACTTCGCCGATATTGGCGGTCTCGGGGGTATTGGCGGCTTCGAGGGTGAAGGCCACGCCGCCCTTGAGGTCGAGGCCGAGTTGCAGCTTGCCCTTGGATTGGGCGAGCAGGTGTTCGAGCAGGATGGCGTTGCGCTTCTCGATGTTGCCCAAGGAGGACTCGATGGGATATTGCGGGAAGTATTGGGTGAGGTCGATTTTGCGCTCTTTCGCGATGGTCTTAAGCGCAACGAACACGCTGGCGGACTGGTTGGACTCGACGCGGGCGGCAGACTCTTTGATCAGCGCGGCGAACTCGGCGGATTTGGCTTCGGCTTTTTCTTTGGCGAAATCAGCAAAGGGCCGGTCTTGGATGGGGAACAGTGACGACAGGGCCCAGAGGACTACGGCCAAGCTGAGCGTCAGCTTCCAGAAGTTACGTTTGAACATGGTTGATTTAGTTTAAATTGAGAGGGGCAACTCGCCGAAAGCGGAGCGGGTCGCACGGGAAAAAACAGGAAAACCTCCGGGTGCAACAAGGGCACCCCGGAGGCCAAAAGGATCGCGCTATCGTTCTGAAAACATCCCGGGTGGGAACGGGAAGGCACCGCCGATTTCGTTACGGCGGGGTTAATTTTTTAGCCGGCCTTCTTCACCAAGGCGTGGATGAAAGCCTTGCCGATTTCGACTTTGGTGCCTTCGGCGATGCGGATGACGAAGCGGTCGTCTTTCTTATTGGTGATCTCGCCATAGATGCCGCCGACCGTGATGACTTCGTCGCCGGTTGAGAGGGCATCCAGCATCTTGGTGTGCTCCTTCTGCTTCTTGCGCTGGGGGGCGATCATCAGGAAATACATCGCCGCGAAGATGAGGATGAACGGAAGAAAACTCATCAAGCCTTGGGGACCAGAGGGGGTTTGCTGGGCGAGAACGGACGGGATCTCTGCGAGGAGGGACATGGTTGTGATTTCGTGTTGTGGTTTTTGAAAAATGAAACACCTACATAACCGCTTACATCTTTCCGAACGCAAGCCATAACCCAGTCCGCATCTCTCCCTCTTTGAAAAGCAAATCCGCCTCTTCCTGGTCCGTCGCACAATCCGAAGAACTCTACGGTTTTAAACGCTGGGGCACCGGACATTTTGGTGCGGATAATGGCGGCTTCGTCAACGTCCAGCCGCTCGCTGACGGTCGCGAGATCCGCATCATGGATGTGGTCAATGAAGCGCTCGGCATGGGCCTGAAAGCCCCGCTCGTGATCCGCTTTCAAGACCTGCTTCGCCATCGCGTGGCCCAGCTCAACGAATGCTTCCGCAAGGCCATCAAGGAAGAGGGCTACAAAGGTGAATATCGCGGCGTATTCCCCATCAAGGTCAACCAGCTCCGCGAGGTCGTCGATGAGATCGTCGAAGCCGGCAAGGAGTTCGGCTATGGCCTCGAGGCCGGCTCCAAGCCCGAGCTGATGATCGCGCTCGCGATGCATGAAGGCAGCAATCGCCTCATCATCTGCAACGGCTACAAGGACCACGATTACATCCGCCTCGCGCTCCTCGGTCGCAAGATAGGCAAGAAGATCATCATCGTCGTCGAACAACTCGCCGAGGTGGATGACATCATCGCCATCTCGGAAGAGGTCGGCGTGAAGCCGCTCATCGGTTTCCGCGCCAAGCTCCAGACCCGCGGCGAAGGCAAGTGGTCCTCGTCAACGGGCGACAACGCCAAGTTCGGTCTCAATACCGCGGAGATTCTTTTCGCCACCGAAAAGCTCCGCGCCGCCAAGCTCACGCAATGCGTGAAGCTCGTGCATTTCCACATCGGCTCGCAGGTGCCCAACATCATCACGATCAAGAACGCCGTGATCGAGGCCACCCGCTTCTATTGCCAGCTCGTGAAGATGGGTTTCCCGATGGGCTACCTCGACTGCGGCGGCGGCCTGGGTATCGATTACGACGGCTCGCGCACCAACTTCGAGTCGTCGATGAACTACACGCTGGCCGAATACGCCCGCGACGTCGTGGCCAACATCCGCGACATCTGCGTCGCCTCCGACGTTCCTGTGCCCGACATCGTCACCGAGTCCGGTCGCGCCGTGGTCGCCCCCCACTCCATGCTGGTCGTCGAGGTGTTCGAACGCATCAACAAGCGTGAAACCCTCGGCCAGCAGCACCAGCCCAAGGTTAAGCACAAGGTCGTGACCGACCTCGAACTCCTCCTTAAAAACAAAGCCAAGCTCGGCAAACTCGAGCGTTTCCACGACGCCATTCAAAAGAAGGAAGAGGCTTTTAACCTCTTCAACCTCGGCTACCTCGACCTCGAGAATCGTGCCGCCGCCGAGTCCCTCTACTGGCAGGTGTGCGAACAGATCGCCAAGGAAACCCGTGACGCCGGCTACGTGGAAGAAGAGCTTCACGACCTCAACGCCCTCCTCGCCGACCAATACGTCTGCAACTTCTCGGTGTTCCAATCGCTCCTCGACCACTGGGCGCTCAAGCAGCTCTTCCCGATCGCCCCGCTTCACCGCCTGGCCGAGAAGCCATCGGTCAACGCCATCCTCGTGGATATCACGTGCGACTCCGACGGCAAGATCAGCACGTTTATCGATCTGCAGGACACGAAGGACCACCTCGCCCTTCACCCCCTCAACGGCAAACCCTACTACCTCGGCGTGTTTCTCACCGGCGCGTATCAGGACATCATGGGCGACCTCCACAACCTCTTCGGACGCGTAAACGAAGTTCACGTGTTCCTCGAACCCGACGAACCCAACGGATTCTACATCGAAGAAGCCCTCGCCGGCAGCCGAGTCTCCGACGTCATCGACGGCGTGCAATACCAGTGGGAAGAGCTGTGCCGCAAAATGAAGGCCCAGATCGACGCCGCCACGAAGAAGGACTTGGTGAAACCGCGCGAAGGCGTGCGCCTCGTCGAATTCTACGAAGAGCAGATGCGTTCGAAGACCTACCTGAACATCGAACGCTTGGCCAAAAAGAAGCCGAAGAAAAAGACCTGATTCCGGAGTCCAGAAAAGGTGCGTTCGCTCCGGCTCCCGCGGAATTCCGGCCTCCGTCGTCCGACTACTCACTAGTCGCTACCCGCTACTGCGTCCCAAGCTATCCCAATCCCATCCCGCGGCATCAGCCGCGCCTCCGCTTAATTGCGGAGCCATTGGCGAGAGCCACACCCCAAGAATCGCACATTGGGCGATTCATTAGCGGTTAAAAACTCCGACTCGGGACCTTTGCCCCTCAGCGTCTTCGCGATTCAAATCTGAACCCTCGACCCGATCGATCCATGTTAACCGCTAATGTGCGCTAATCGCCGCTAATCCAATCCAACCGGACTAGGTTTAATTCTTCCGTGTAGTCCGCGTGTGGCCGACTGTCGCTTCGCTCGAAACGTGGTTAAAAAATCCGTCTTCCTCACTCTGCCGTCTCCGCCTTTCGTGGGTTGAGCGACCCGTAGCCCGTCGCGCTTGACCCATTCCGCTTTCCAAACGAACTTCCCCCCGTGGAAACACCGGCGATCAAAGTCCTTGGCAGTTGCGCAAGACCCCTTGGCAACGATTTGCCCGCCTCCAACGCACGGCTGCCCGCCTCGCCGAAGGTCGTGAACAACCCAAGGGTGTTTTTAAATTCGCCAGCAACGAAGCCTGCACCACATGGACGGCGAGCCTGAACCGGACAAAGAACTGACGCGCGACCCATTATGTCGGACCAAGAAATCAAAGATCTGGAAGCCAGTTTTCCCGCCATCTCCGGCCAGGCATTTGCCCATGCCCGGGAGCGTGTGCTGGCTTCGGGCCAGAGCGTGCTTGAATCACGCGACGGCATGATCTTCGAAGTCTTCCCCGACGGTCGGCGTGTTCCGGTCAAGCGCATCGATCCGCCCCGCCCTGCCGTGCCCGGCACGATCCGCGAAATCCGGTGAGTTCTCCCGTCCCCCGGCTTCGCATGTTTGCCGGTCCCAACGGCTCGGGCAAAAGCACCCTCAAATCCTACCTGCCCGAGCCCCTTCTTGGGATTTATCTGAACCCCGACGAAATCGAGCACGATATCCGTCGCCAAGGCTTTCTCGACCTCGCTGCCTACGGCATGGGTGGGGCCGATGCCGCGGAAAAGGCCCGCGCCTTTTTCACCGAATCAACCTTTCTCTCCGAAGCGGGACTTTCCGCTGCAGTCGGACGGCTGGCCTTCGATCGGGAGCGGATCGATTTTACGGCGGTGCCCGTTAATTCTTACTTCGCCTCAGTCGCGAGCGACTTTCTCCGCCGGCAACTGCTTGCTCGGCGCGACTCATTCACCTTCGAGACTGTCATGTCGCACCCCGGCAAAGTGGACTTGCTCACCGAGGCCCAAGCCGCCGGCTATCGCACCTACCTCTACTTCGTGGCGACCGACGACCCAGCCATCAATGTCTCTCGTGTGCGCAACCGCGTGGGCCTCGGCGGTCATGACGTGCCGGAAGCCAAAATTGCCGAACGTTATCACCGCTCGCTCGATTTGCTGATCAATGCGATTCGCCACACGAACCGTGCTTACGTCTTCGACAACTCCGGTGATAATGCCGAAGGACGCCATACTTGGCTGGCTGAAATTACCGACGGGCGTCGCTTGGAGCTGAAAACCGACCGCCTACCGGCATGGTTTCAACGCGCCGTTCTCGATAAGATCGGCTAGACCAGTCTGGAAAGTAGCGGGTAGTGGGTAGCGGAACGGCGGAACCGTTTCGAGCCATGTTAACCGCTAATGTGCGCTAATCGCCGCTAATTCAATCCGCCCCATCCGAACCCCCGATCTGCGATCAGCAGATCCCTCCGCTCTATCGCAGAGGCGATCAGCCGGAGCAGCCTTTCAAGAAATCGCCTTTGGCGAATTTCCATTAGTGGTCAAAAACTCCGATCCCGAATCCGACTTTCGTGTGTTTAGTGGGCAAATCCCCTCAGAGGCTCCAGATCCTCATCCGCCTTCCCCAGCTCAACAAACCCCTCATCCAATCCGCAGGCTGTATCCAAAAACACCCGCGCATCGGCCAGGTTGCCCAGCTGCGCCTCGTAGCGGGCCAGGGTGTGTCTTCGAAATAAACCGATGCTTTGGGGCAGGGAAACTGGGCTCGGCCAAGGCGACCGATGCGGAGGCGGGCCAGAGGCCCGTGCCGCTGAGGGCAACGCCGGCCCAGCTCTGTTTCCCTGACACCCGCAGGGGGGCCGTGGCAGAGCGTTGCTTTATTTTGAAGATACACCCGGGATTAAAGTGAAACATTCCCTCGAGCGGATGCAGACCCAAGCCGCGCATGAGAATCGCCCGCGCCTCCAGAATGCCAACGTGTCGCCGCGTGGCATACGCCCACTGGACCCAATGCCCGGGGACTTCCGGCGCACGAGTGCAGAGCGCCTTCCCGATGACGGCCGCCCGCCGCCAATCACCCTGCTCGATCCGCACGGTCAGCCCCAAGGCCAGCACCGGAGTCGCCGTTCGATCTTCGCCGACAATCTCCGCCAACGCCTCGCCCGCATTCTTTTTCATCCCCAGCGCAAGGTATCCCTCGGCATAGCTCAACTGGCGGCGCGTATGTGTAGAAAGTTCAGGTTTCAAGTTTCAGCGCTCAGGTTTCAACATTGAGGAGAGTCATCCATCTCTTGCTTGCAGCACCAACACAAGCAAAGGCCCACTCCCCCGTTTGGTCTCCGCCCGACTACTCGCTACCCGCTACTCACTACCCACTACTTCGTCCAAAACCTACCCGGCTATTGTTTCCTCGTCGCCCAAAGGGCACCCGTCATCGGGCCCCCACTTCGCCTTCACTTCGGGCCACACGCCCCGCATGTGACCAGCTACGCCTCTCGGCTCCGTCACTACCCGCTACTTGGAAATCCTCCAAATTCCCCGAAACCAGCGTTGCGCTAAGCGTTTGCGCGCCACACAACCTTCCGGGTTCGCATGTCGCTTACTCCCGAAGCTCTCGGCCGCCAACAGATCGACGCTTATGAATTTTAACGAGAACTCCCGCGTTAAGATCCCTGCGTTGTTACATTTCACGCGCCTAGGCTACTCCCGCCGTGGAGTCTTTCTCTACAAGTTCCTCAACGATAAGTTCGCCTACGAGGCCAAGCGCATCGACCCCAAGCTCGCCAAGGCCGAGAAATGGGAGGACTCCCTTCGCGCATACAAGCCCGCCGACTACGAGATGCTCCTCATCCAGCTCGGCGCCAGCACCGCCCAGCTCAAGCCCGAGCACTTCCTGTCCACGCTCTACGGACGCCAAAACGAGGCCGATTTTGCCAAGCTCCTTGATAAGACGCTGGTCGATATCGCCGCGCTTACCAAGTCCTGTGCATTTAAGATGCCTCCGCGAAGCACGGCGCGTTAATTTTAATGCTACTCATGCCAAGAGACGCTTTATGCAGCTACGATCTGTGCGTGGATCTTTCCCGAGGCCTTTGAGAATAAAGTCAGTCTTCGCGTCACCCCTCAGCCCCTTTGCTTTCGCTTCAGCTTCCAGTCGACGAGCCTTATCTTTCTCCTGCTGCTTCTCCTGACGCGAAAGACTCAACTTGGGGCCTTGTCGGGCTGCACCGTGAGCTTTGTGAAGCCGTGAGATCTCGCGCCATTCAAGATCACGATGCGGATCAAAGCTCCAGAACTTGGGAATGAACAGCATGGTCCCATGCGGAGTCGGGTTCACCGTAATTTTCATGATCAGCAGCTTGTCATGCTCGACTCCATACAGATTCCAACGGTGACAGAATGCATCAAATACCGTGCGAAACCGTTCTTTCTTGGTAGTCCACTTAAACCGCAGGTCTCGGAAATTTCGTTCCGAAGAAAACCGGCGGCGGATTATGCCATGAGCATTACGATACTTCGACACGTCGAACCGGGTGCAGATATTTTTCCAGCCGGCCACCGCATCGGCATCCGCGCCCAAGCGAGCTTCCAGTTCCGCAAACTTCTCAAGTCGTTTTACTAAGTTGTCGTAGCTGCCAGCCGCAATCTGCCGCTCAAATTCAGTCATCGTGTCGCGTGCCTCCTTCCCCGGCGGTGCGACTAGCGTATCTATCAATGCGATACAGTCCTCATCGATAGTTCGCTTTGCCTCGATCCGTCCGAGTAGATGTTTGGCGACTCCAACCACATCAATCGGCCACAGGGAAAATGGCACCAGAAGCCAATCATAGACGCGCCAGATTTGAGCTTCGTTTGGATAGATTGAGATGCTTTTCGTCAGCAGGTGAAAACGGGCGAGCAATTCTTTTTCGGCCTTGCCTTGCGCGAACGCCCGTCCAGCAAGCAAGGCGGTATCCACCGCCAAATTCCGGCGAGTAGCTTTGCTCCCATGTGAGGCAGCCCGGGTGGTGAGTTTGTCCACATTCTTTGCCCCAGACGCTCGAACACGGGGCTGGTATGCTGGGCGAACACTCCCACTTACCGATGCCTCGTGCACTACCTCACTTAATCTTTGGCGCTCTGGCTGCGGCCTCCGCTTCATACTTGGAGCAGAGACAGTTGGCCGTGGTGATGCAAAGCCAAAGCAACTCCAGCGCACTCACCTTCTCGCCATCATTCGGCCGGATTTTCAGGAGTGCTTTACTAGGCGGCCTTGGTGGAGCCCTTCCCGACCGACTCGAACCTGCCGATACCCCAAACCATCGGAAGTTCTTTCACAGCCTTGTAGTCGGCTTTGGCGTCGCGGAGGCAACGCGGCGTGTGTTGCGGATGCCTCCCAGCAATCTCCGGAGCGATCTACTGGCACTCCTCTCCGGCTACGGAAGCCACTTGGTAGCCGATGCCTTCACACCTCGCTCCCTCCCTCTCTGCTAACCCACACAAAACAATGCCTAATCAACATGTAGTTCCCCGCGGCTCTGACTGGGCCGTAAGAGGCGCCGGAAATAGCCGCGCCACTTCTCTTCATTCAACGCAGAGTTCTGCCGCCGAGGCGGCGCGCACTATCGCGAAGCGCCAGAGTTCGGAAGTGGTCATTCATCGTCCCGACGGGCGTATCCGCGACAAAGACAGTTTCGGCAATGATCCCTGCCCGCCCAAAGATCGGCGTCACTGATCTACCCAGATTCAACACGGAAAGGAGGTAATTATGAGATACAAAACCGGACAACAGTGCCCAATCAAAGGGCGTTATCAATTCGATGGCTATGTCGACGGAACGTCGTCGCCAAGTCCAACAGCGGAGGAACGCGTTATCCCGCTCGACGCGGGTGATACGTTTCCGCCCGTTCGTTCTTCGAACAAGGCTGCTTGGTGGCGCTATATCGGCAGCTAAGCCCTGCCATTCACGGCGGCAGGAGGAATCCTGCCGCCTATTTCTTTTCTTCACTTCATCCACGGTGCCGCGCACCGATCACCAACGCCGGCCATCAGCAATTCATCAAAAATGAGCACAATACGCGTCTCCATAAACGGGAACGATCGCACCAGCGACCAAGTCACACCTTCGTGGCTAAAGGAGCAAATTGAAGGTCGTCGAGCTACGAGTCAGATTGTCTGTGTTAGCGCTGCAGGCTTCGCAATAGGTGAGATCCGATGCCACGGTTTCGCCAATCCTCATCCCGCCGTCATGGAGACGATTTGGGAAAGGCTGTCATGGCCGTGGTTTTCGGCCCCGTCAGTCGGTCAACGTGACCGCTTACCTCGCGGCAACCGTTTTGGGAGGATGTTATCTGGTTACGCTGGCTTGGATTAACAGACGCTCGAATCGTCGGCCGGCCGATACGAAGCAATCACACCCCAAGTATCCACTCGGTAATCGCCCCGGCGACGCATGAACACCTCCGCTCCCAAATCCCCTCACTTCGCTAATTTGGTTTAAATTTCAGGCCTCAGGTTTTCCACCGACTACCCGCTACTCACTACTCGCTACTTCACCCACCACTATGACTACTCCGATGGCTGCAAAACCTCCCGCCGCGCCCCTGCTTGTCTGGTGGATTCTCTGGTTTGCCATGACCACGGGACTGATCCTTCAGCGAGTGTTTATCGGCTCCAAGGTGAACGTGTCGTCGAACACCATCGGCTATATCGCCTTGGCGCCCTTGGTCATCAGTGCGCTCATCCGGTTCCTGGTGCTGCCGCGCCTGAAGACCAAAGCCAAAGCCTTCCCGTTTTTTGTAGCCGGCCTGGCCACCGCGGAAGCCTGCGGCCTGACCGGCCTTTTCCTAGGCGGCAGCCACCGGGACCCGATTTTCGCGGTCGGCTTGGGAATGCTCCTGGCCTATGTTCCGATCTTCGTCCGTAACTACGACGGCGGCGGCAACACCAGCCCCTTTCGTCAGTGAAGAGGGATACCAGAGGCCCAAACCCCCGGGATGAAGCCTGCTCAGTTCTGCCCGTCTCTTCCATCCGTTCCCCCATATTGAGCGTTGGACGTTCAGCGTTGAATGTTGAACGTTGCGGCATGACCAAACCCACCCGCACTGCGTCCGTGCGGCCGCGCGCCGTCAAAGCCGAGCACCCGCTTCAATGGCTCGCCGATCCGCTCCTCGACGAACCGACCTTTGTCCTCAAATCCTGGTTCGGAGGGCGCACGATCATGCTGCACGGGAACCATCAGTTGTTTCTCACCACTCAAGGCGAACCCTGGCAGGGCGTGCTCGTCTGCACGTTTCACGAACACCAACCAAGTCTGCGAGCGGAGTTCCCCGCCCTCGTGCAGCATCCGATCTTGGGCAAGTGGCTCTATCTCCCGGAAAGCGCCGAGACGTTCGAACGCGACGCGAAGCGCTTGGTCCAATTGGCGAAAGCGCGCGACCCGCGCATCGGCATCCCGCCATCATCGCAAAAGAAGAAGGCAGTGAAGCGCGTGCGGTTTGGGGATGCGCTTTAGCGCACGCGCTAGCAGTAGCGGGTAGTGAGTAGCGAGTAGATCTGAGTTCGATCCAGGCTAACCAAGGTTAACCACTCATCATCACTAATGAGCACTGATCACCTCGACGGGCTACGAGGACCAGCGATCAAATTGATCTGAAATCTGGGCTGGGCCTACTCACTACCCACTTCTTCGCGCTTCCCCTTTCAGGGCAGCTTCGGGCTCGGCTCGGTGCCGCACCACTGGGGATGCGCGCCCTCGGGCAGCGGCGGGATGCCGGGCGAACCGGCGGGCGGCAGCGTGCCGTTGAGTTCCTGACGCCAGTGCGCCACGTCGCCACCAGGGCAATACACGTAGATCATGTGCATCGGCTCGTCGCCCGTGTTGGTAAGCTGGTGAAAAATTCCGGGAGTCATGTAGACGGCCTGACCCGCCTTGATCGGGCTGCGCTCGGTGCCGACGCAGATTTCGCCTTCACCCTGCACGATGAAGTAGACCTCTTCCTGCTCCTGATTGTGCCAAGGCACTTGTCCGCCCTTGGCCTCGATCACGGAGTAACCCATTGAAAAACCCTTGGCCTGGATCGGCTGCGGGCCTTGGCCCACAAGACCGCGGCCCCAACGGCGCGCGGGAAAAGTTCCACCGGGTAGTTTGGCGAGGTCTGCAATAATCATGGTCTCCAAAGCCAAGCCGCTCGCGTCGCATCCCGGCGATTCTATTCCGTGGCAACCACCTCCAAAACACCGGCGCTGTGCTAGGGAGTTCCGGGTATGTGCTAGGGCTCAATCGAACCACGATCCGGTTAACCACTGATGAACACTAATCGGCACTAATCACAGTCCCACCGAGTCGATCTGTTTTGCCCACGGAACACACGAAATACACGGAAACAAAAATCACCGCAGCACCGTGTTTTGTCCGGCCTTCTTCCGTGTATTCCGTGTGTTCTGTGTGTTCCGTGGGCATCACTCCGACTCCGAACCCCAAACTCCGCCCGCTCCACTCTCCCTTTCGTGTTTTTCGTGTGTTGGCCGACTGTCGCTTCGCTCGAAACGTGGTTAAACACTCCGACGCTGCTCCGTCAGAACGGAAACCCCACCGAGAAATGCAGCGTGCCACTCGGGTCTCCTTCTCGTGGGTTGATGTTCCGACCGTATTCCAGGCGCACCGGGCCGACTATCGTCTGGTAGCGGATGCCCAAGCCCACCGAATATAGCTGTTCGTCCCATGGGTAATCGCCCAGTTTCGCCGATTCGCCGAGGGCGTCGCCGAAGACGACCACCGACCACGCTTTGGTGATCGCCTGCTCCAGCTCCAGATTGAAGAGTGTGTAGGTCTCCGCACCGATGAAGCGGCCGTCCGGGCCGCGCGGCGCGGCTTCGTCCTGCTGATAACCGCGGATGCTGCTGTCTCCACCCGGGAAAAAGCGGCGGTTCACCGGGATCAACTGATTTTCGGGTGCGCCGAACGTGGTGATCGCCCCGTGCGTCACTCCCACGTGAATCCAACGGCTGCGGCCAAACGACGTGTGATAGGTCAGGCCCATTTCGAAGGCTTGGTAATCCACTTCGCCACCGAACGACTCACTCGCGAACTCCGCCTGAGCGAACCAGCGGTAGCCACGGCGCGGACGCAGCGGGTTGTCGCGACGGTCTTTCGTGAGGCCCACGTCGACGCTGGCCACGGTTACGTTCTCCTCGTCGACCGTGCTGGTGGTGAGCGTGTTCTCGTCGTTGCTCAACGACTGATAGGTGTAGCCGAGCGTGCTCTCTGCCCTGAGCCAGGGGATGCGCTTCCGCACGCCGACCGTGCCGCCGTATTCCTGACGCACAAACGCCTCCTCCTCGCGCCGCAGTCCGAACACGCGCGCCGTGCCGTCGATGGTTTCACCAAACAGCTCCGGCACCGTGTAGGTGTATTCGCCGCGCGTGCTCTTGATCGACTGCACGAGCAAGAGCCGGCTCTGGTGCGCGCGGCCCAGCAGGTTCGTCTGCTGCAACTCCACGCCACCGCGCAACTGCTCATAACTCCCGTAGCCCGCCAGCAGGCTGGCATCCCAGCGCGGCAGTTCGCGCACGGTGAACACCGCATCGCGCACCTCGCCGGTCGGCGGCTCGTAACTCACGTCCACCGTCTCAAACGCACCGAGTCGCGCCAGCCGGTAGCGCGATCGCTCAAGCACGAGTGGATTCAACACATCGCCCGTCTGCGCGCGCACACGCCGGCGCAAGATCGACTCGTGCGTGTGCTTGTTTCCCACGAAGCGGATGTCCCCCACGGTCACGGCCGGCCCGGGTGTCACGCGAATGACCACCGCCACGTCGCGTTTGCCCGCCACCTCTTCGGAGGGCCAGGGCTCCACCTCGATCTTCACGTCGGCATAACCGCGTTGATAAAAATCGCGCCGCACCTGCTCGGCCACGTCCTGCTCCCACAGCGGCGACCATGGTTCATTGAGCCGGCGTTTACCCAAATCCGGCTTTGCATTCGGATCCGCCAGTCCGGTCACTCGCGCCGAGGTCACGATCCAACGCGGACCTTCGCTCACCGACACCAAAATATCCACGCGACCGGTGCGCGGATCGTCCTTGGCCGCGGACGCTTTGACGACCGCCTCGGTATAACCCTGCAATCGCAGGGCATCCTGCAAACTCCCCGCCGACCTGCGCAGGCGCGACGGCGCATACGCCCGCGCTTCGGCGCCCACCAACGGCACTTCCCGGGAGCGGAAGTATTCCCGGGCATTCTCTTCCGGGATCGCGGTCAGCCCGGTAAAGCTCACGTCCTCGATCACCGAGCGCACACCCTCGTCCACCTCGAAGCGCACGGCCTTCGCCTCCAGCGAGCGCGGCAGCAACGTGGTGAGCCCGGCGTCGAACGTGAAAGCCGCCTCCTTGTTATCGGTCAATGTAAGGCGAGCCTTCACGACCGGGCGCTGAAACCCCTGGCCTGCGAGTGACGACACGATCATGAACGCCGCGTCTTCGACCGTGTTGGCACCGATCACCGGTCCATGCTGCTCGCCGAGCATGCGTTCAAGTGCCGCGCGTTGCTCCCGATTATCCCACCACCCGAGGCCGGAGACCGAGAGCTTGGCCGGCTCGGGTTTGCGCTCCGCCGAAAACGCAACGGCGACCGGCAACAGTAGCAGTGCGCACACCGTGAAGGTCGTCTTCGTGAGATTACTTCGGCGCATCTTTTTTCTCCTCCTCCGGTTTCTTCTCCGAGAGCACGCGCCATTTCACACCGAGATTGTATTCGTCGAACTCGTCGTATTCGCCGACCAACGACCAACGCGGATTGAGCACATATTCGGCGCCATACGTTTCCCGTCCCTGACGAGAGACCCGCTCACCGCTGGTGATCGAAAGCCGCTCCGTCGCGGTCGCGTCGGGGCCGAGCTGACCCAGCAACGAACGGCCCAGATAGGCGCCCAGCCGGGCGGCACGTTGACGTCCCGAGTAGGTGACCTCGTTTTGCGGCGTCTCGCCGGCCATGACCATGAGCAGCACTTGCTCCGACTCCAGCGGAGGTGTGGAGGAGAACGTGAGGATGGGTTTTTCCACGGTGCCGGTCACTTCCATGCGCAGATCGTATCCGTAGCGGCGACTGGTGCCGATGAGTGAAATCCGCGGCTCAAACGGGTTTGCTTCCGCAAGACGCACGTTGGCTTGCCGGACTGCAAAGGTGGCGAACGGCAAAATCACCTGCCCTTGATCGACCACCGCTTCACCGATCGCGCGCGGGTCACCCAGCGTCCCGCCCAAACGAAAGTGCGCCGAGGCCACGCCACTGAACACGGGCGTCCGCAATCGCAGGAACCGGTCGCCGTCCACCGTCACATCGAGCGGCCACTCGTCAAACGGCGGCACGTCCACCGAAAAATACGGCGGACGCCGCCCCGGTGCGTTGCGCGGTCCGCCAGTCGGAAGAAACGCCCGCACATCCATCAAGAAGAGGCTGTCGCTCAACTTCGTCGCGCCGGTGATTCGTGTGACTTCGTCGTCACCCGTGACGATTCGCAGATCGAGATCGCCGCGCACGAGCAGACCCGCCTGCCGCACAAACGGGAGTTTTTCCCCGCGCAACGCGAGGTCGAGACGCGGAGTCTTTCCTTCAGGCAAGGCGACCGTTCCGCTCAAGGTCACCAATTGCCCGCCCGAGGAGGCGCTGACCTGTTTCAACTCAACGGTGCGTCCGTTCAGGAAAATCTCCGCTCCCACCGATTGCAGGATGCCGAGCGGACCCAGCGGACGCGTGGCGGCATCCTTAAGCCAGATGCCGCCTTGCAGTTGTCCGCCCGGCTTGAGCGAGACATCCACTTTCAACGTGCCGGTCGGCGCAAGGTAGGCGGGCGCATAACGTGACAACGCGGCCACGTCGGCATTCGGAATCTCGATACGCGCCTCGCCTTCGGCTTCCACGAGACTGAGCGGGTCCTCAACCAGGCCGGCCCATTGTTTCACGGGCAGCCGTCCACTCACCTGCACCGATTGTCCGCCTACTTTGAGCGTAAAGGTCTCCAAAGCCACGCCGGCACGGTCGGCCGTGAGTCGTGCATCCAAATCATCGATCTCCGGCAACCTGCGCAGCCGCCCCTTCCCGTCCGAGACCACCTTTGCGATGCGCACGGTGGCTTCTCCGACCGGCTTCTTCACGGTGCCGGTCATCGTCACCCGCACCGCGGGATCGGTGATCACCAACCCGGTGAGCGCGGCGAGTTGCTCCCAAAAAAAAGCGTTCGGCTCGGTCGCCGCGTCGAGAGAGAGAGGTGCGGTCTCGTCAATGCGTAGCAGCGGTGTCTGCCCCGGATGAATCGCCATTGGCAGCGTTCCGGTCGCACGCGCCACGAGCTTTTTATCCATCGAGGCCCGCACCGCCTCCAACTGCACGCCCTGAGGATTTCCCCGCGCCGAAAACACCAGCTCCGCCTTCCTCCCACCCTCCACTGCCACGACACCCGCGCCATTTGCAGTAAACGTGAGCGGTCCCTTGTCCCAAGCGCCGTGCACGGACAACGAAGTCACCGACCAGGCCGGGCCACGGAGCGCGACGAGTTCATTCAGCCAGGCGGACTCAAAGCCTTTGACGTCCAGCTTCACTTCACCCGTTTCACCCCACGTCAGTTTGCCCGCCACGTCGACATCCGGGCCCTTGAGCTGGAGTTCGCCCACGGCGAGTGAGGGTTTCCATTGCACACGCACCGGAGCGGACAGACGCAGACGCTCGGCCCCCGCTTGTGCGAGCACCACCTCATCTATGCGCACGGAGTCCTCGGCCACCGCACCCCGCGCCTGCAACCGGCTGCCGCCGGCGACCGCATCGACGATCACGGAATCGAGTGTGCGTCCGGTGCCCTTCCATTCGAGATCGAGCGCCAGTGGTCGCACAGGTGGCACGCGCAAGCCGAGTGCCTTCGCCCGGCCTTCATGCGTAATCTGCGGCCACGTCCCCGACGCGGCGACATCGACTGCGAGGTTTTCAAAATCTCCTTTCGCGGTCGCGAGCCAGCGGGCCAGGGTGGCGCGACTGACACGCCCCTGCACGCGGCCTTGGGCCAAGGTGCGGGTGCGGACGTTCCATTCGCCGCCCAGCGTGAGTTCATCGCCATCGGAGAGTTTCACTGTGGCGGTCTTCACGCTCAACAACGGCCATTGGAGCTGCGCGTCCACGACGGCTTTCGTCAGCGCCCAGTCCGCCACAACCGCGTTGGCGGTCGACAAGGTCGCACTCACCAAGGGCACGCCCTCCCGTTGCGGTGCGACTTGGATCGAGCCGATCACCTGTCCCTGCCCGATGAACCACGGTTGCTTGGTCAAATCCACGGACAGCTCGAGCCGCGAGGCACCGGACAACAACCGACCATCGCGGCCAATGACGACCGGTTCATTGAGATGTCCGGTCACTCCCGGCATCTGCACGTCGAAACGATTCACACTTAACTGGTCGATCCCGCCTGAACCCTGCAACTGCACCTGCAACGGCGGCGCTTCGCCGGAGGCCAGCGGCTTCCCTTCGGCCTGCACGTCCACTGAAAATTTGCCTTCCTGCCACGTGATCTTCGCGCTGCCTGCAACCGCGTCGTAGAACTCGTCCATCCCGAGCCGCGCCGCAGGCAAACTCCAGTCAACCGCCTCGATGTTCGCATCGACCGGCAACCAACCCGTCTCGGCAAACGTCGCTTGAGCGGACAACGGCTGTCCCCACCAGCGTCCCCGAGCGGTGAGTTGCGGGCCTTGGCTTTCCAACAACACCTCGGCCTGACCGTCCGTGGCGCGTGCATCGACCCGCAGGCGCTCGCCTTCGTGAGTAATCGCCACATCGGCGACGTGGTCCCGCCAGGCGAGCCCGTTGACGTGCAGCCTGTGTTCGCGCCAATCAGCCCGCACAATCTTCAGTTTGCCACCGGGCCACGAGATCTCGCCCGCTCCGGCGGTGGTCGAAGGCAGCACGCGTTCCAACATTTCGATCACCGGATCGAGTTGCGCCCGGAACGGCTGCCAACCACGCGGCCTATCTGCGGTCGGTCCGGCTTTCGGCGTGGTTGTAACGGTCCACTCGGCGACGGTGACCTCGCCCTGCCGGCCAATCAGCCAGGCGAGTGGCGTCCCGAGTTCGACCCTGGACACGTTGATCTGCACACCGGGTCGGCGCACCTCGACGTTTTCCAACACGAACCGGGCGTAGCCAATTCGCCGATACTCGCCAAAGGTTAACCCATAGCGCCGACCGACCACATCGAGCGCCGTGCCCAACCACCACGGCAGCAAAACCAGCGCCAGCAGGAGGCCGGCAAGGACCGCGATCGTGGTAAGGGCGAATTTACGGCGCATGACACGGCCTACGCGGCCGGTGCCAATCCGTTGCGCACCAGCAAGGCCGCGAGATCAGGGTCCCGACCCATGAAACGGCGGTAGAGTTCCGCCGGTTCAGCGGAGTTTCCACGGCTGAGGATGTGTTGCACGAACTCGGCTCCGACCCGGGCGTTGAAGACGCCTTCGCGTTTAAAGCGCGTAAAGGCATCTGCATCGAGCACCTCCGCCCATTTATAGGAATAGTAGCCAGCCGCGTAGCCCACGGGATCACTGAAGAGATGGCCAAAGCGCTTCACGATGGTGCGCCCCGGAGGTTCCGTCGGGATCATGCAGTCGGCGACCAACGCGCGGGCCTTCGTCTCGATATCCCCGTCGACGAACTCCGGTGCGCGCATGTGCAGCAGCAGGTCCATCCGCGCGAACTGCACCTGACGAATGGTCGCGCAGGCCGAGCGGAAGTTTTTCGCGGCGGTCATCTTTTTGAAGATGTCCTCCGGGATCGGCGCGCCGGTCTCGTGATGGCGCGCGAAGAGATCGAGACTCTCGCGTTCCCAGCACCAGTTTTCCATGATTTGCGAGGGCAGCTCGACGAAGTCCCACGCCACGTTGACGCCGTTGAGCGACTTGATCTCCACCTCGCCGAGCAGGTGGTGCAGCAGGTGGCCGAACTCGTGGAAAATCGTCTCGACCTCGTCGTGAGCGAGCAACGCGGGCTTGCCCTCGGCGGGTGGCGTGAGATTGCCGCAGATGTAGCCGAGATGCGGAGCGCGCGAGCCGTCGGTCTGCGGGCCGCCGGTCACCAGATAACCCATCCACGCGCCGCCGCGTTTGGACTCGCGCGGATACCAATCGGCGTAAAACGAGCCAAGGTGACGGCCGCTCGCATCGTGCAGATCGTAGAACTTCACCTCGGGATGCCACACCTCGACCTTGCCTGCCGGGGCCTCGGTGATGCGCAGACCAAAGATCCGCTCGGCCAGTTGAAAGAGACCGCTGATCACGCGATCCATCGGCAAATAGGGACGCAGCACTTCGTCATCGAAGTCGTAGCGCTCTTGGCGAAGTTTTTCGGACCAGTAACCGACTTCCCACGCCTTCAGCACGGAGCGAGGCGCGCCGGTTTGCCTGGCTTTAAACTCTTCCAGCTCGGCGCACTCGCGAACAAACGCGGTCTGCGCGCGAGCACCCATGTCCTCCATGAAGGCGAGTGCACGTTGCCCAGAGCCGGCCATTCGGCGTGCGAGCACCAGGTCGGCGAAATGCGGTTTATCAAGGAGGCGCGCCTTCTCGTCGCGCAGAGCGATGATTCTTTGAATGAGCGGGGCGTTGTCGTGCGGCGCCTGCGCGCCGACGGCGGTCGAGGCGGCCCACACCTCGTGACGGAGACTCTCGTCGTCGCCATAGGTCATGACCGGCTCCTGCGACGGCATGTGCAATGTGAAGCGCCACGCGGGTTTTTCCGGCGAACCGAGCCCCTTGCCCTCCGCGCCGCGTTTCGCGGCGGCGACGGCATGGGCCGGCAAGCCTCGCAGCCTCGTCTCGTCGGTGACGACGAGCTCCCAAGCGTTGGTCGCGTCGAGGACGTTGTCCCCGTATTTTTGGGTGATCTCGGCCAACTCGGTTTGGAGTGCTTCGAGGCGGGTGCGCTGCGCCTCGGGCAGGTCGGCACCGGCTTGTTTAAACTCTTCGACCGTCTCGTCGATGAAACGGCGATGAATGCCCGTGAACGCAGCGGCCGTGGGCGTAGAGGCGAAGGCCTTGAGGCGCGCCCAGAGTTCGGGGTTGAGCGGAATGCGCGCGAAAAACGCCGAGACCGCGGGCAGCAGCGCATTGTGCGCATCGCGCAACGAGGGCGAGTCGGCCACGGACTGAAGGTGCGTGACCTTGCCCCAGGCGTAGTTGAGTTCCTCGGTGGCGCGTTCGAGCGCGAGGAACGTGTTGTCATAGGTGAGCGTCGCGAGGTCGCGGGTCGCAATGGCGTCGATGGACGCTTGCGCACGGGCGATGGCCGCCTCGATGGCGGGAGCGATCAGCTCAGGGGTGTGCTGTGACCAGCGGACTTCGAAGGCGGTATCGAGAAAGGGATTGGTTGCCACAGCTCGCAATGACCCCGCGCCTGCCCCGGTTGTCAATCTCACTCAAACTTCCATCCGGCTTCAGTCCACCCGCTCGGCCTCGAATCGATGAAACACCCACGTCGAGCGCACGCCTTGGACCTCGCCATGCCGGGCATCATATTCGCGCAGAATCTTCCGCAGCCGTCCCGACGTAAAGTGATGGAACGGCGCCGCCCCCACCCCGTGCAAACTGCGCAACAGGTGCAACGCCGACGGATGATAAAAGACGCGTTCCTCCGCCTCTGACCGCACCAGACGCAAGCCCCCCTGCTCAAGGCTCTCGGCCCACTCTTCCGGCATGCGCCAGGTGAGCGGGGTCCACCCGTTCGTCAGCACGCGCAGCTCGGGCAAACTGCCCTCGGAGAAGAGTCCGGCCAGCACACGACCGCCCGGCTTCAACGCCTTTCTCCACGCCGCGAACACCGCCCGCGGGTTCTCCACCCATTGCAGCATGCTGCTCGATAAAATCCAGTCGCACGGCTCGCCGGTCGGAGTCTCCGCCCGCATCACCTGCCAGTCCACCGAGGGTAACGTCACGCGTCCTTCCTCGCACATGGCCTTGGCCATGTCGGTGGCGGTCAACACTCCGTTCCACGGCAACAACCGCCGCGTGAACACTCCCGTGCCCGCACCCAGTTCCAGTGCACGACCGGTGCGCTCCGCCGGCAACCACTCCGCCAGCCAACCAGCCATCGCTTCCTGCACGACCGCATGACCCGCATACGTGCAAGCCGCCCGGTTGAAACTACCGTGCACCGCGGCGAACGATGTGACTTCAAGGCTCATGCGAAATCAGCCCGCCACGCGCGGATCAATGCTTCCGGATGGTGCGTCGCTCCCGCCACGCACGTAAGCGTGGAGTCGAGCCGCACCAGTTCACGTGCGTCCAGCAACGGGTCGTTTTCACCGACATAGCCGCGCCAGCCCTTCGGCAGTGGCGGCTCCACGCGATCCTGCATCAGCCGCTCAAGCCCCCATTGCAGAAACCCGGCAGGGGCGTTCAGTTCCCCGGCTTCGCAGCCGGCCATGCCCGCCCTCGCATAAAAATCCGCCAAGGCAGCGGTTGGATCGGTCTTAAGCCAGCGTGTGAGATAACGCACTTGAGTGAGCGCGATGCGCCCGCCGAGTCCCGCCTCCGCGGGAAACGCCAGCACGGGAGCCAGCAGCGTCACGCGCGGAGCGAGCCGGCCGACCGCCGCACGTTCCTTTAACATCAACAGCGCTCCCAGGGAGTGACCGGTGATCGCATCCCAAGGGCCGGTCGCGGAGATCTGCCCCAACCATATCGGCGAAGCCTCAAAAAAGCCGTGCTCCGCCTGTGGAAACGCCGCGCGCGCCAGCGCTGCAAACCACGTTTCAGGAACCGCCCAGCCGAGCACCCATGCGATCCTCATGACGACGCCCTCCACGCCCGCATGACGGCGAGCACGCGTGCCGCATCAGCCTCACTGAACGTGCGTTTCAACGAAAACCGCAGGCGGCTCGTGCCCGTCGGCACGGTCGGCGGACGCACCGCCGCGGCAATTATCCCCGCCTCACGCAAGGCCGTCGCCAGCGCCACGGCGGTTTCCGGGGCGCCCAGTTTCACCGGCACAATGGGCGAGTCGCCCTCGGCTGCGTCCCACCCGTCGGCCCGCAGGGCCGCGCGAAAGGAGCGCGACTGCGCACGCCAGACGGCCTGCTCCGTCGCGAGGACTTGAATACGCCTCACGGCCGCCTCCGATGCCGCAACCGTCGTGGGTGGAAGTCCGGTGGAATAGATGAATTCCCCCGCGAGATTCACCAGCGCATCACGCACGGCCTCGTCGTTGAAAAGCGCATAAGCGCCGCCCGAGGCCAGAGCCTTGCCGCACGTGCCGACCAGCACGTCCACATCGGCCTCGATGCCCGCCTCGCGCACCAATCCGGCTCCTTGCGGACCATACCAGCCGAGCGCATGCGCTTCGTCGACGATCCAGAAAAAGCCAAACCGACGCTTGAGCTCCGCCATGTGGACCAGGTCGGGATAATCACCGTCCATGCTGAAGACACTTTCGGTCACCACGAACACGGTGCGGCCGGGCTCGGCACGTTCCAGCTCCGCTTCCAACGTGGCGAGGTCAAGGTGCGGATAACGCTTGAGCCGTGCACCGCTGCGCAGAAGACCCGCAACCATGCTGTGATGGATCAACCGATCGGCGAGGACCAGGTCGCCCTTTTGCGGCAATACGCCGAGAATCGCCGAGTTGGCCGCGTAGCCACTGCTCCAGAGCAGACCGCGGGGCAGACCATGCCACGCGCACAACGTATCCACCAGTTGGGCGTGCGGTGTCTGCCAGCCAGTGATGAGCGGAGAGGCTGATGCCGAGGTGCCATGTTCAACCGCCGCCCGAGCCGCGGCCGCGGTCACGACAGGATCGTGGGCCAGATCGAGGTAGTCGTTGTCCGCGAGATTGAGCAGACGATCCCGCCCCTCGGTCACTCGAAGAACACGACGCAGCCCGCGTTCATCGCGCTCCGCCAACGCACCGCGGCAGCGTTCAACCACCCCGCCCGGCGCGCGCTCCGACGAAAGCGGAGGAGCGGCCACAAACAAGGCGGTCAAGGCCGAGACCACCTCCGATGGGTTATCCGGAAGCAGATCGCCATGATGCTGGACGGCGAGCGGGGCGAGGCCCGACGCACATAGTCCCGTGAAATTCGACTCGGCCACGTCAGCGGTCACAGGCGCGCATTCGTTGAGCCAGATCAGAGGACTCAACCCACGAGCCTGCGCATAAGCGTGCGCCATGCGCGCTTGGTTGATGGAGCCGAGGCGGTTGGGCACCACCAATACGAGGCGAGGATCCGCCTCGACCAATTTGGCGAAATCCATCCAGTCGCGTCCGTCGGTCGTCAGCGGAACCGCGAGACCACCGGCGCCCTCGACGATGCGCCAGTCGCAGTCGGGAAGCGCGTCGAGCCGTTCATCCAGCTCCGCCAGTGTGATGCGGCGGTCTTCAAGGGCAGCCGCCGCCAGCGGTGCCAGAGGCGCCTTGAACGACATCAAGGTAAACGCCTCCGCGCAGGTTCCGGCCAGGCGCCAGGCGCGTTTGGCATCGTTCTCGTCCGGATCGCCCCAACCGGTTTCCAACGCCTTCACGATCTGAATGCTGCCGCCCTGCGCGGACAGCAACCGCACCAAGGCCGCCACCACGCGCGTCTTGCCGATGCCCGTGTCGGTGCCGGTTACAAAGATCGTGCGCATCGCTCAACGTTTTCAGCCGCAGCCACAGCCAGACTCGGCGACGGCAACCGGCTCGCCTTTCGCCGCAAGCGACGAAGGCGATGCGGCCAGCGGATGCAGGCCGAGACGATCCATGAGCGCGAAGTCGTCGTTGCGACCGGGATTCGGCGTGGTGAGGAGTTTTTCACCGAGAAAAATGCTGTTGGCGCCGGCCATGAAGCAGAGGGCCTGCAATTCGTCGCTCATTTCGGTGCGACCGGCGGAGAGGCGCACCATGGTTTTCGGCATGAGGATGCGGGCGATGGCGATAATGCGCACAAAGTCGAACGGATCGACCTTGGCGTTGTCGGCCAGCGGCGTTCCCGGGACGGGCACCAAGGCATTGATCGGCACGGAGTCGGGCTGCGGGTTGATGCTCGCCAGCTCGACCAGGAGCTTCAGGCGGTCGTCGGTCGTCTCGCCAAGGCCCATGATGCCGCCGCTGCACACCTGCAAACCCGCGCGGCGCACGGCGGCGATGGTGTTGAGGCGGTCGTCGTAGGTGCGCGTGCCGATGATCTCGGGGTAATATTCGCGCGACGTATCCAGATTGTGGTTATACACGGTGCAGCCGGCGGCCTTCAGACGGGCGGCCTGATCCTCGCGCAGCATGCCAAGCGTGCAGCACACCTCGAGGCCGAGATCGGAGACACCTTTGACGGTCGCCAGCACGGAGTCGAACTGGGCGCCGTCGCGCACCTCGCGCCAGGCCGCGCCCATGCAGAAACGGGACGCGCCACCCGCGCGAGCGGCTTGCGCGGCGGTGAGGATGCTCGCGGTTTCCATGAGCGGCTCGGGTTCGAGTCCGGTCGAGTAGCGCGAGGATTGAGGGCAATATTTGCAGTCTTCGGGACAGCGGCCCGTTTTGATGGATTGCAAGGTGCACAGCTGCACGCCCGCGGGATCTTGATGGCGGCGGTGGGTTTCCTGGGCACGGAAGAGCAGTTCAGGGAACGGCAGCGCGTAGAGTGCGCGAGCGGAATCGAGGTTGATGGCGGTAGTCGAGGTCATGGTCGTGAAAATCTGAATGGTTAAAAAGCGAGAGTCGGCAGAACGTCGTCGATGGCGCGAAGGGTGCGCGTCACGAGTTGGTTCAGTTCGGTTTCGTCGAGACAGAGCGGTGGCACCAGCAGGAGCGAGTCGCCGAGTGGACGCAGCAGCAGTCCGTGTTCGCGGGCGCGAAGGCACACCTTCAACCCGGCGCGCAACGCCACCGGATAATCCCCGCCGTCGGCGGGCGCGAGGTCGAGCGCGGCCGCGAATCCTCGATACCGCAACGCCCGCACATGCGGGTGCGCGGCAAAGGCGGCCTCAAGCAGACGCCCAAACGCGGCACTCCGACGTGCAAGCACACCCGATTCGATGAGCGGACGCAGCTTGCGGACGTTGGCCAGCGCGACCGCCGACGCGAGCGGGTTGCCTGTAAACGTATGTCCGTGAAAAAACGCGCGGCGACTCTCGTAGGTGCCGAGAAACGCGTTGTAGATTTCAGCGCGCACGAGCGTCGCCGCGAGCGGCAGGTAGCCACCGGTCAACCCTTTGGCCAGACAGAGAAAATCAGGGTTCACGCCTTCGTCGGAGCACACGAACATCGGCCCGAGTCGGCCAAAGCCGACGAAAACCTCGTCAAGAATGAGGTGCACCTCGTGTTGCCGGCACAGGTCGGCGACGGCACGCACAAACCCCGGAGGTTGCAAGCGCATGCCGGCGGCACCTTGCACGGAGGGTTCAAGGATGAGGCAGGCGGTCTGGCCGTCTTTCGCTCGCAGCAATTCAGCGAGTGCCGCGAGACTGGCATCGGCGTCGTGCTCTTCCGGTGCGGGAAAATGATCGGTGGCAAAACACCACGGACGGAACCGGTCGTGGAAGAACCCACTGTCCCCCACCGCCATCGTGCCGAAGGTGTCGCCATGATACGCGCCCGCCATGCCGATGACGCCGCGTTTCTCCAGGCGGCCCGCGAGTTGCCAGAATTGAAACGACTGCTTGAGCGCGACCTCGACGGCGCCGGAGCCGTTGTCGGTGAAAAACACGTGATCGAGTCCGGCGGGCGCGAGGCCGACCAACTCGGCGGCCAGATCCGCGCCGGGCGCGTGCGTGAGGCCGAGCATGGTCGCGTGGGCAACGCGCCCGAGCTGGTCGAGGAGCGCGGCGTTGAGATCAGGGTCGTTGTGACCATGGACGTTGGTCCAGATCGAGGCGTTGCCATCGAGGTAGGTGCGCCCGTCGCCATCCGTCAGCCAGCCGCCCCGACCCGAGGCGATCACGACAGGCGGCAGCGAGGCGTATTCCTGCATCTGCGTGAACGGATGCCACACGTGCCGACGGTCAACCTCGGCAATATCCAGTGTGGTTACGGATGTGTTCATGCGTGCCCAAAACGATCACCAAGCGTGGCGCGCGCCGACTGAAAATTGACGAAGCAGCTCAACCGGGGCAGCGTCCGCACGCAGCGTCAGCGCTGAGAGAATAACAAGGGACACCGGGCAAACACATCGCATCCACAAGGGCTAAAGACCCTTGGCACCAAAACAAGCCCTTTGTTAATGCGCCACAACTGCTGGACTAACAACACCCTTCCGCCTCACGTGCATGGACACAAAAAAGCCCCGCTGTTAAGGCGGGGCTTGGGAAATGAGTGATGGGGCGAATTACTCGCCGTCGTTGCCGATGGCCTCAACCGGGCAGCCCTCAAGGGCTTCCATGCACAGCGCCGTATCTTCCTCGGTCTCGGGCTGCTTGTGAACGAAGGAGTAACCACCCTCGTCGTGACGGGCGAAAAACGCCGGGGCGGTCTCGCGACAAAGGTCACAGTCGATGCATTGCTGATCGACGTAGAACTTACCCGTGATGTTCTGCTCCCATTTGTCTGCTTTGTTGGCCATGGTCTCGGCAAGAAAGACAAATGACTCCCACTGTCAAGGGACCAAGCGAGGGCTTGTAAGGAAAATGTGAGGAACGGGGACGCCGCCGGAAAAAATGCCGGCTCATGAGGTGCACGGCTTGTGTTTGCCGTAATGCTTTCCATTTTTGAAGGAGCATGCTTTCCGATCGCCCCTACATGCGTGACAGCTACGGCCACTCGCCCTTCTCAGCCTTAACGTGGCTGATTTGCTCCATCGCGGGAGGATTCGTCATCGAGAACATCTTCCTGCGTTCGTTTGGCCCCGATGTGGCGACGCATTTCACAAATCTTCTGACACTTTCGTCGGAGGGGATCTCCCGTGGTTTCGTATGGACCCTCGTCACCCATGGGCTGTTTCACGATCCGAACAACTTGTTTCACTTGGTGTTCACCCTCCTGACCCTGTTTTTATTTGGCAGGGCGGTTGTGCCGGAAATCGGTGCGCGCCGGTTTTTAGCCGTGTTCACTGCGGCAGTTGCGTTGGGCGGTCTTGCCTGGCTGGCAGTCAGCTGGGGGCATGGCGGCAGGCTTTACGGTGCTTCGGCCGGAGTGAGTGCATTGGTCGTGGTCTTTGCCTGTCTCGCCCCTCACCAACCGATCACTTTTTTCATGATGGATATCGGGATGCGCGCCAAGCATCTCGCCATCGGGTTGTTGGTTATCAACGCGCTTGGGTTGGTTCTGCTGGAAATCCCCGGCCGGGATTCGTGGTTTGCCATGGCTCACTCATCCCAGCTCGGTGGCATGCTGGCCGGCTGGCTATATTTCCAATTCGTTCACCAAGAATCGTGGGCGGGCTTCAGAAAGCCCTCCATTGAGCTTCCCCGTTGGTTCCGGAAAAGTCGCAAAACAACAACACCCGGCCCTACCTACACGGTTAACCTAAACTCGGGGGAAGACTTGCGTGCCGAGATCGATCGAATTCTCGACAAGATCAACAGCGATGGTTTCCAGTCGCTCACCGCAGAGGAGAAGAAACGCCTGGACCACGCGCGTGACCACCTCAGTCGCCGGTAAACGGACGTCTCCATGGTCGATCATTTCGCACCACCGATATTTTTGAACTTTTCACTTTCCCGCACACTCCAATTTTTTTGATGCACTTGTCCCTACGCCCCACGCGCCGGTTATTTGTTTTGTTTGCCTTTGCCTGTCTGACGCCTGCTCTGCGTTCCGAGCCGGAGTTGGGAAAATTCGAGGTCACCCATGAGCTGAAAATCGAGGCGAGCACCCTGATTCAGCTCTTGCAGCAATATCATTATAACCGGGACGCGGTGAGCGCCTCCAGCTATGCCGAGGTCATCCCCGACTACATGGCCAGCATGGATGGCCAGCACCTCTTTTTTCTGGAAAGCGACAAGCAGGCTTTCACCCAGAGATATCAGCCCGACTCGCTCTACTGGACCATCACCTCGATGGGCAAAATCGACCCCGCCTACGCGATTTTTTCCGTTTACCAAAAACGTGCGACCGAACGCGTCGCATGGATCCAAGAGGCGCTCAAGAAGGGCTTCGATTTTCAAACCAAGGACACCTACTTGATCGACCGCGCGAAATCCGCCTGGCCGACAACCTCCAGCGAGGCGGACGAACTCTGGAGCCAGCGTCTGCGTTTCGAGATGATCAAGGAGCTCCTCAACAAAAAGACTGTCGAGGAAGCCACCAAGATCGTCAGCAAACGCTACGAGCGCCTGCTCAAAAACATCGCCGACATGGAAAGCTCCGACATCTCGGAGATGTTTCTCGCCAGCATCGCGCGCCTCTACGATCCGCATTCCACTTATTTCTCTGCGGACACCTACGCGGATTTCGGCATCCAAATGCGCCTCCAGCTCGTCGGCATAGGAGCCCTGCTCGGAATCGAAGAGGATCAGTGCGTCATTAAAGACATCATTCCCGGCGGCCCTGCCGATTTGGACAAGCAGCTCAAGCCGAACGACAAGATCATTTCCGTCGCTCAGGATGGCGAAGAACCGGTGGAAATCATCGGCATGAAACTCCGCAAAATCGTCGACATGATCCGCGGCACGAAGGGCACCCGAGTCCGCCTCCTGGTTGAGCCGTCCGAAGGCGGCGGTTCGACTCTGCGCAAAGAAATCGTGCTCACACGCAATGTTGTGAACCTCGACTCGTCTCGCGCCCACGCAGCCATCTTCGAGGTGCCCGACGCCTCTGGAAATATTTCTCCGATCGGAGTCATCACCTTGCCCACGTTCTATGGCCCCGACGTATCGAGCGACGGCAAAGCCCAGAACAGCGCCACCAAAGACATCGAGGAGCTTATCACCCGGTTGAAAGCCGCCCACGTGAAAGGCCTGGTGCTCGACCTGCGACGCAATGGCGGCGGTTTGCTCAGCGAAGCGATTTCACTCACCGGTTTGTTCATCAAAGACGGCCCGGTGGTCCAGGTCCGCTCCTACTCAGGTGAAATCAAGGTCGATGATGACGAGGATGCCGCCGTGGCTTACGATGGACCGCTTACCGTGCTGGTCTCCCGGTTCAGTGCCTCCGCTTCGGAAATCGTCGCGGGGGCCCTGCAGAACTACGGACGCGCCGTGATTGTCGGAGACAGCTCCACCCATGGCAAAGGCACTGTTCAAACGGTCCTCGAACTGCGTAATGTCAGCCCGTATCTCGCCGAGAACAAAATCAAGAGCGGCGCCACCAAGCTCACGGTTCAAAAATTCTACCTGCCCAATGGGGCCTCCACCCAGCTCAAGGGCGTCGTGCCGGATATCATTCTGCCCGCCATCGAGGATTACCTGCCGATTGGTGAGTCCGATCTGCCGCACGCATTGGCGTGGGACAACATTCCTTCGAGTCGCTTTGATGGGCGTCCGCTCGCTCCCTCTTTTCTAAGTCCGCTGGTCGCCGCCAGTGCAAAACGGCAGGATAAATTCGCCGAGTTCTCCTATATGCGTCGCGCGATCGACTGGTTCAAAACCCGTCAGGAACAAAAAGAGGTTTCGCTCAACCTTGATCAGCGCAAACAGCAAAAAGAGACGGATGAGGCCTTTAAAAAGGCCATGAAGGCGGAACGCAAACAACTCGCCGACGCCGGCTATAAGTTCACGGAAGTCATGTTGACTCCCCCTCCGCCACCGCGTCCCAAGTTGGAAAGACGAGATGACGATGGCTCGATCGAGGATCAAGAAGCTCTGGGGCCCGATGAGAGCGAACGCTATCCTGCCGTGGATATTCCGCTGCGCGAGGCGCTCCGCGTCGTGAATGACCTGCTCAAGCCGCCCGCGATCTTCATTAAAGAGGGTGACGTGGCGAAAGCAGGCTCGGTCAAACTTTGATCCGAAAAGTCACCAAGGCTGGAAGCCTGCTGACCGAGAAGCGCGTTATTCCGATTTACGGGCAAAAATAAACCGATCCCGGTCCGTAAGATCGCGACACGATTCCACCGCGACAAAACCGGCCGCGGTGAGCAATTCGCGCAACGCGGCATGGTGCGCGATACCGGTTTCAAGAGCGATCAGTCCACCGGGCTTCAAAAACCGTGGAGCGCCCGCAATGATCGCGCGCAAATCGTCCAATCCGCCGCCGCCCGACGTGAGCGCGGACGCCGGTTCATGCACGCGAACCTCGGGTTCGGCAGCGGCGGTTTCATCCGCCGTCAAATAAGGCGGATTTGAGACGAGCAGGTCGTAACCGTCTCCCGGTGTAAGCGCATCATACCAACTCGACTTCACGAACTCGACCCTCGTGGTGAGTTCAAGCGCCCGACTGTTCTCGGTCGCAAGCGCCAGTGCATCGGCGCTGAAATCAACCGCCATGACCGCCGCGCTCTCGTAGCGCTTGGCCAAGGCCAATGCAATGGCACCCGAGCCCGTGCCCAAATCAAGAATCCGCAAGGGTGGCGCGGCGAGGCGTTCCACGATCAAATCGATCAACAGCTCCGTCTCGTGCCTGGGAATCAGCGCCCGACGATCTACTTTTAGCCGCAGGCCCGACCACTCCGTGTCTCCGATGATGTATTGCAACGGTTCGCGCAGGCTCCGACGCTTCACAAGCGGGCGAATTTTCTCCAGCTCGGTTTCGGCCAACACCCGTTCAAATTGAAGATAGAGCTGCATGCGCTTCAGCCCCAGCGCGTGACCAATGACCAACTCGGCATTCAACCGAGCCGACTCCACTCCCTTGGCCGCAAGGAAATCGGTGGTCTTCTGAATAATTTCCAAGAGCGTAAGCGGGGATGCCATAGCAGCGGATAAAAGGGACGAGCGTGCGTGAGTTAATCGATTACTCGTCATCTCCCGCGCCAGCCCGACGTGGCGTGTAGGCCTGGCCGGTGAGCGCAGCGAATTTTTCCTCAAAATCCGCGCGCTGCAACGCTTCGATGACCGGATCGATGGCTCCCTGAATGATCTGAGAAAGGCTGTAGAGCGTAAGTCCGATGCGGTGATCGGTCATGCGGCTTTGCGGGAAGTTATACGTGCGAATGCGCTCACTACGTCCACCGGTTCCGATCTGGCTGCGGCGTTCGTCGGCGTATTTGGCGCGCTCGGCCTCCTCTTTGAGTTGCAGCAAACGCGAACGCAGCACGGCCATGGCGCTGGCCTTGTTCTTCTGCTGCGAACGTCCATCCGCGCAATACACCATCATGCCCGTGGGCTTGTGAATGATACGCACGGCGGAGTCGGTCGTGTTGACGCCCTGCCCGCCCGGTCCACTGGCTCGTTGCACGCTGATCTCCAATTCCTGCGGGTCGATGTGGATGTCAACCTCCTCGGCTTCCGGCAACACGGCCACGGTCACGGTGGAGGTGTGAATACGCCCGTTTGCCTCGGTCAACGGCACGCGTTGCACGCGGTGAACACCGCTCTCGAATTTAAGCTGCCGATAAACGTCCTGCCCCGTGATCAGAAAGCTCACCTCGCGAAAGCCTCCGCGTTCGCTGAGGCTGCTCCCCATCGGCTCGACCTTCCAGCCACGCGCTTCCGCATAGCGCTGATACATGCGAGCGAGCTCGGAGGCGAAGAGCGCCGCCTCCTCGCCTCCCGTGCCGGCACGGATTTCCATGACGGTGTTGCGCGAATCGCTCGGCTCGGGCGGAAGCATTGCAGCCAGAACGACGTCATGCAGCCGGGCATGGGCGGCCTGCAAATCAGGCAGCTCGGCAGCGGCGAGTTCCCTCAGCTCCGCATCGCCAGTGGCGTCTTTGAGCAACGCATGAGCTTCTTCCAGCTCAGCCCCGATTTTTTCGTAGGCTTTATGGTCGGCCACGAGTTGGGCGAGCTTTTGCTGCTCGCGCGATATATAGGCGGCCTTACGGGCGTTGGCGTAGAAGGTAGGCTCCGCCATCTGCGCATCGAGTTCATCAAGGCGACGTTGAAAGGGGAGAATCTCAGGCAGGGAATCCATGCGAAAAAGGACAGATTGCGTAGGCGCGGAAACGATTTGCGCATTGCGAAGGCATTTGCGAGCGGCTTGGGTAAGCCCGCTCAACGAGAGCCGCGGCACTATTGCCTAGCGGTGTTGATCTGCAATGGCCACGACGCTTTTCACTCAGAACATCATCGCGTGCATCTGGGATTTCGACAAGACCTTAATCCCTGAATACATGCAGTCCCCGTTGTTTCGCCGCTATGGCGTCAACGAAAACAATTTCTGGAACGAGACCAACAATCTCGTCTCCCATTACCACAAACGTGGCTATCAGTTATCAGGAGAGATCGCCTACCTGAATCATATCCTCACGCATGTGCTGGCCGGTCAAATGGGCGGCCTCAACAACCGCATTCTCCGTGCGTGCGGTGCCGACATCCAATTCTACCCGGGCATGCCATCGTTCTTTGATCGCAGCCGCGCGTTTGTTCGCGAAAAGCCCGAGCACGTTAAGCACGAGATCACGCTTGAGCATTATATCGTAAGCACAGGGCTTGCCGAAATGATTCGAGGCAGTGCCGCCGCACCCGGCGTGGATGGAATTTGGGGCTGCGAGTTCGTCGAGAACCCGCTTCAACCAGGCTTTCTCAAACAAAAGGAGATGGACCTCACCGCCGAAGCCGAGATCGCCCAGATCGGCATGGTCATCGATAACACGACGAAGACCCGTGCGATTTTCGAGATCAACAAGGGCACGAATAAAAACCCGGCCATTGATGTGAACTCCAACATCAAGCCCGAAGACCGTCGCATCCCGCTTCAAAATATGATCTACATCGCGGATGGTCCGAGTGACATCCCGAGTTTTTCCGTGGTGAAGAACGGCGGGGGCAAAGCCTATGCCGTCTACAACCCCGACTCGACCGCCGAGTTCGAGCAAAACGACCGCCTGCGACAAGTAGGGCGAATTGATCACTATGGTCCGGCCGACTACGGAGAGAAGAGCCAGACCTCTCGCTGGCTCCGTCTTCAAATCCATAGAATCTGCGACCGTATTGTGGCTGACCGCGAAACGGCGGTCGCCCAGCGCGTCTCTCGTCCACCGCGCCATTTATCGACCACGCCCGAAGAGGAAGCCCGGCAGCAGGCCGTCAAAATCCCCCGGCAGACTTCGTTTATGGAGGACACATCTCCACAGGAATAAATTCCCCTATCACTGATCGGGAACTGTGTTCCCTCCCCTAGTTAACTGCCCTCTGGCTGACACCAGACCCTGAGTCAGAACACAAAAAAGCCGACGCCCCTTTTGAGGCGTCGGCTTTCTCAAACAATACGTAGATTAGGGAGAGGAGGGGCTAACCACGGTGATGTCGATAATTTCAACACGGGTCGTATCGCCGCCGTCTTTAATTTCTTCTTTGACTTCATCTCTAGCAGCTTTGGCCTGCTCCTTTGTGGCTTTAACCGGCTCGCTGATAGTGCCGTTTTGGTCCACAACAACGACGTAGCCAGGCAAAATATCAACCGACTGACCCGTGGCAGGGTTGTAGAAAGTCACTACACCGGTCGTGACGTAGGTTGTGATGTTTCCAGAAACTCCAACGGAAACAACATACTTGGTGCCACGAGCAGCGGCTACGCCCTTCGGTGTGCGAATCGAATAATCGTTGATGGCCTTCTTGGCGGGATCGAGGCTCGAGATCACGTTGCCTACGCTCACGCTAATCAAAGCGGATTGTTTGGTTACCACGCCGCCGGAGGTGGTCAGCGAGAGCTTGCTCAGCTCAACCTTGGAATCCTCGGTGATAATGGTCGAAGAACCAGAAAACGCTTGAAGCTCCAATTCGGAACCAGCGGCCGTGACAATCTTCGTGCCTTGGGGCAAACGATCGCCCACCTTGATCTCGGTCGGGGCTGCTTTACCAGGAAGCGTGACTTGAACATTACCCTTAAGGGCAAGAACAACCGCGTCGGAAGCAGCTTCAGCGGCATGAACGGAAGCCACCGTCACGCTGAGAATGACGGCGATAAATAAAGAAGAGAGCGACTTTTTCATGGATGATTCTGGTGATATGGAATATGTAGACGACTTGATTTAGGTAAAGAGGATGAATTAAGCTGCGGCAAGCACGAAGGTGATGATGCGGTGATAAATCCAATGGCCTGATTGGAGGCTTGGCAAAGCACTTGGATAGGAGTGATTGCGACATCCAATGTTTCGACGACCGTTCACCGCCGACGCATCTCACGAACGTGGCCATGATACCCGCCCAAATCCAGCACGTCCTCGCCCGCCTCAGCACCAACACGGGAATACGTTCGCCGCCCTCGCCGCTGGTGCCGCGCCGCCGAACGCATGAAAGCCGCTCACCCGCGGCCTCGCCTCCTACGATTCGGCCACGCCGCTGCCGCACGTCGAATGCGATCCGGCCGAACTCGCCCTCGTCTTCACACTCGGCAAAACCCGCCAGGCCACGCCGCCCGCCCACCCACCGCATCGCGCCGTTCCAATTGCGTGATCAATCGAACGGCACAAATTTCGTCTTGCCGCCGATAAAAAACCGCCCGTAGTAACGCCCTCCCTTACGCCGTAACAGGCCCGGGGGCTTGGTTCTTTCCCACGTCTGGTTTTCTCTTTGTTGCTATGTTTGCGCCGTTGGCTCGGCCAAATCATAAAAACGACTGTGAAAAGCAGGCTGTTCGGAACTTCCAAGTAATTGATAGTAAATTCGCCAGAGTAGCTCAGTGGTAGAGCAGAGGACTCATAAGCCTTTGGTCGCCGGTTCAATCCCGGCCTCTGGCACCACTTTACACGGGATGGCCGCTATATTTGCCATTGCCTGAATAAATGACGGAGACACGGTCGTAATGCTAATATGGCCAACGCGCTCCGGCTTTTCGTATTCTGTCTCGCACTGGCCGCCGTGGGATCAACTGCCACGCTTGCCCAACTTTGGGTGCGCAAGCGCGCCGAAACCAGACAGCAGCAACCCGTTCCGACTTACGACGAATTGCGTGCCTACAAAACTGATCAACACAAGGCGGTCGGCCTGATCGTCGCGGTATCCTTTGTCTCCTTGGTCGTGGTCGCGCTCGCCGTCGGTTCGCGTCGTTCATCCGGCGCGTCGCCTGAAAACCTGAAGCGATCACGTAGCGACATGCAACAAGTCGAGCATCTCGCCAAGTCCGCCGTGGTGCGCGAAGAGGCCCTTCGCCTCGAGCGTGAGGAGCGCCAGCGCGCGGATGAAAACCTTCATATTCAGCATCTCCTCCTTAATCAGGCGCTCGCGGAAAAAGTTCGCATCGGCCGCGATCTGCACGACGGCGTCATTCAGTCTCTCTATGCCACGGGACTTACCTTGGAATCTTCACGCCAAACACGCCCGACTGATCCCGCGGCTGCGGAAGCGCTGTTCGACCGCGGCCTTCAACTGCTCAACGACAACATTCGTGAAATTCGCGGCTACATCAACTCGCTCTCTGAATCGGAGTCCCTGACTCGACACGGCTTTTCGAATGCCCTTGCGGTGCTCATCGACAATGCGAAAGGCGGCCGCCCCACCGAATTTATCGTGCGCATCGATGAGGCCGCAGAAGCTCGATTGTCCCCCACTCAGATTCCCGACATTCTCCAGATTGTGCGGGAGGCGGTCAGCAACGCCCTTCGACATGGCGCTGCTTCACAAATCACGATTCGTCTCCATGAAGATGGCGACCGCCTCGCGCTGCTGGTCGCCGACAACGGCACGGGGTTTGATCCCGCCACCGCTTCACGGGAAGGGCACGGGATCGTCAATTTTCGCGCTCGCGCCGCCTTGCTGAATGCCGAATTGCGGCTTGATAGTCAGCCCGGAGACGGCGCTCGCCTTGTGATTACCTTTCCGACTCTTCCTTTGGCATGAATTCATCGTCCCCCGCCCCGCTCACTCGCTTGGTGATCGTGGACGACAGCGAACTTGTCCGCGTCGGTTTACAAACGCTCCTGCAAGGCGCGACCGGAATTGAACTGTGCGGGGTGGCGGCCAATGCAGCCGAAGCCCTGGTCGTTTGCCGGCGCGAGCGTCCCGATGTGGTGTTATTGGACATACATCTTCCCGATGGCACAGGCATCGATGTTTGCCGCGGCCTGCTCTCGGACGGTGGCAATATCCGGGTGCTCTTCCTGACATCGAGTTCGGACCAGGGTGTAGTGGATGAGGCGATTCGCGCCGGCGCCCATGGTTATTTGCTCAAGGAAATCAACACCCCCGCCCTTCTTCAGGGCATCCGCGATGTCGCCGCCGGGCGTTCGATTCTCGATCCCCAGATCACGGCCCGCGTGATGGACCTCTTGAAGAACGAGCGAAACAAACCGTTGATCGCGGGACTCTCGCCGCAAGAGCAACGAGTGCTCGCCAAAATCGCCGAGGGGCGCACCAACAAGGAAGTGGCGGCCGATTTGGGACTGACGGAAAAGACCGTCAAAAACTACCTCAGTAATATTTTCGAAAAGCTCCACTTCACCCGACGGGCGCAGGCGGCGGCCTATTATACGCAAACCATGAGTCGCTCCACACCGCGTTAAAACGCGCAGGCGAAAATCAAATGCGCGTTCGCAGCCAGTCGGCCAGCTGGACCCACGCGCGTCCGCGATGACTCAACGTGTTTTTCACTTCGTCACCCAGCTGGGAAAATGTCTGCACATGGCCAGTCGGAACAAAAATCGGATCATATCCAAAGCCGGCTCCGCCCTGCGGATCGTTGCTTAATGATCCCTCGCATTTTCCCTCAAAGATCGCCTCCGTTTTGCCTGGACCAACGAGCAATAAAACGCACGTGAAGTGCGCCCCTCGCTTTTCTGGCGCCACGCCTCGCATGACCTCGATCAGCTTTCGAAGGTTGGCGGCACCGTCGCCCTGCGCTCCCGCGTAATAGGCGGATTCCACGCCGGGACCGCCACCAAGCGCATCCACACACAGACCGCTGTCATCGGCCAAAACCCAGGCGTCGGACGGCAACACGGCTTTGAGTGCGAGTGCTTTTTTGCGCGCATTGCCGATAAACGTGCCGGCATCCTCGACGACGGAGGGCATTCCACCGGCCGCCTTGGCCGAGATGATTTCCACCGCGAGCCCGCTTGCCTGAGCGAGCGTATTCATTTCCGCTACTTTGTGGGCGTTACCGGAGGCCAGATATAGTTTCATCCAAAAGAAGCTTTTCAGGGTAAACCACGTGTCCGCGCATCAATGAATCATCGCCAAAAATCTCGTTGCGCACGTGGGATAGCCGCACCGCTTGGTCCAGTTTTTCCGGGCGCAATCCATGAAACATCGTCTTGGCTTTGTCGTCGGCGAACAACACCGGGGCACGATAGGTGAACAAATAGTCGAGCTGCCGTGAACGCACCAATTCGCTGATCAGCCGGGCGCCTCCCTCGAAGTAAACGCCCGTCACCTTCTCCTCGGCGCACCGCTTGCGGAAGTCCGCGAAGTTGACCCGTTGCGTGGGCGTATCCAGCACCCACACGTTTACGCCCAAATCGCGCAATTTTCGCACGTAGCCCATTCCGCCATGGGGCGTGGTCACGACAACGGTGCGCTCGCGATATTCATCGGTGTAAACGTGGGGGAGGTGCGCATCGCTCACGGTGCGTAGCAGACCATCGAATACAAAACGCAAAGGACACCAGGTCTCGCCGTCGGCCGTGCGTGCCGTGAGCTTGGGATTGTCCTTTAGAATGGTCATCGCGCCGGCGGCTATCCCCGGGAAATACCGGCGCCACTCGTGAACATTGGCACGGGCGACTTCGCCGGTGATCCAACGCGATTCGCCAGTGCGGCAGGCTATTTTCCCGTCGAGAGTGACGGCCACTTTGGCGGCCAGCAAGGGGCCGCCGGTGGTGATCCAGCGATTAAAGATCAGATTTAAGTCGGCGCACTCGGCGGCCAGCACGCCCGCGGTCACCTCGATGCCCGCCGCGCGTAGCACCTCCAGCCCATGTCCGGCGTGCGAGGGATTCGGATCAATCGCGCCAACAACCACGCGCTTGATGCCCGCCGTGCGAATCACATCGCAACACGCTCCGGTGCGCCCGTGAGTTGAGCACGGCTCAAGTGTGACATAGATCGTCGCACCTGGTTTCGGGGGGCGCCCGAGCGCCGCCAGTGCGACGCGCTCCGCATGAGGACCGCCGTCCATGGCGTGAAAACCCTCCGCCACGATTTCGCCGCCTTCGACGATCACTGATCCTACGAGTGGATTCGGATGAGTGCGCCCCGAGGCCTGACGGGCCAGCGCAATTGCGCGGCGCATGAAAAACTCATCCTTGTTACATTCACTCATCAGGTGCGTTCACTCATTCCGCGCGCCTGCAAAATGACAAATGCGAAAACGTGATTGCGACGCTCCACGCGGCATCATTCACGGCCGGACGGACACTTTAGAACCCCATCACGCTTTCAGGCGCCTTGCCTTGCTGTTCAATCCTCAGGCGCTCCTTTTCTTTGTCGCGAAGGTCTTTGGCGATTTTTTGCTGCCCGATCACGTAATTATCCAAGCGGGTCGAAAAGATCATCAACCAATCACCTTCCTGTTTCGCCCTCATAGAGCCGTCCTCCAGCTCATAGTCATAACCCATTCCGTCGATTCCGCCTCCTTCCTGGGAGATTTTACGCCAAGACGACGCACCTCGATTAACCGCCAGCAAGGCTCGCACTTCGAATTCATTGAGGCTTTCGCCCATGCGACGATATGCCTCAAGAGCGGATCGCCCTCCAACATAGAATACGTGGACTTTCCAGCCATTGTCGTTGCTCAGCTGGTTCGCGAGGGCTGATTTCCAGTATACGCCCTCACGCGTGTCGTCGGGGAAAAAAATCTTCGCTTCGTTAAACGGCTGTCCGCTCTCTTCCTTGAGGCGCTCACGTTCGGCCTCGCGAGTCTCTCGTCCATCTTTGTCTTTAGCGCGGAAAAACGTCTTGCCCAGATTGGGCTGCATGATGCGGCGCTCGACCACCTCTTGGGTCTCACCTACACGAGCAAGAGCGGTTTCGGCTAAGCCGAAAGAGACGATGGCGGTCAAAAACGCAGCCGCGACGCGAGGTGCAGGGATATTCACGATGCGGATGCTAGGTGGATTTATCTTCGCTCCGCTATTCAAATCCCATCAACGAGGGGAGCTGCGCAAATGATGCGTAAATTCGCAAATATCTCCTTGCGTGAGCTCACCCAAAAGCTCTTAGTTCTCCCTTTTATTTATGAAAGCGACCATCAAAACCCAAGGCCAGCAGTTCGCTGTTTCCGAAGGCGACATTCTCATTGTAAACCGCTTCCCCAACACGGAAGCCGGCTCCACCGTCGAGATCACCGACGTCCTCTCCGCTGGTGAAGGCGCCGAGTTCAAGATTGGCACCCCGACCCTCGCCGGTGCTTCCGTCACCGCCAAGGTCCTCGAGAACAAGCGCGGTGACAAGGTGATCGTTTTCAAAAAGAAGAAGCGCAAGGGCCACGAGAAAAAACGCGGCCATCGCCAAGAGCTGTCCGTCATCAAGATCGAAGCCATCAAGGCCTGATCACCACTTAAACTTTTAAAGGAGAAACCATCCCATGGCGCATAAAAAAGGTGCAGGCTCGACCCAGAACGGTCGCGAGAGTCACTCGAAACGTCTCGGCGTAAAGAAGTTTGGCGGCCAGTCCGTCATCGCCGGCAACATCATCGTTCGTCAGCGCGGCAGCAAGCTGCACGCCGGCAAGAACGTTGGCATCGGCCGCGACTGGACCCTGTTCGCCCTCACGGACGGCAAGGTCGAGTTCGACAAGGTCCACCGCAAGGTGAATATCGTCTAAGGACGATCCGGTTCGCTTTCCCAAGGCGCCGTGGCTTTCGAGCCCGGCGCCTTTTTTATTTTGCCGTTTTGCCGGTTCTCTACGCGATAAGCCCCCTCCCTCCTCGCCCATGAGTGAACGCCTCCGCCATCTCCAGCGCCAGCAGACTCTCCTACGCGAGCACCTCGCTTGGATCGAGAGTGAGATCATCAAAGAATCTCCGGCTGGCATATCACCAGATACGCCTCCGACCCCGCCGGCACCCATGGCATCACAACCCATTTCGGCAACGACGGACGCCGAGGCCGATGCGCTGATCGAACGTTACGCCGCTGATGAACGACAGAATCCCGGCGATGTCCGCCGCGGTTGCCTGATCATCTTTGCCGGAGCCCTGTTAGTGCTCGTAGGCAGCGCGATCGCCGTCTGGCTGGTTTATTATCGATGAGGTTTTCGTGTTCGCAGATGAGCTGCGTCCGGCAATACGGGAAAATCGCCAACTTCCCTCTTGCTCCACCGGTTAAAAACCTGAACAAACTTACCTTTCCGCCGTTCGCTCGGTAGCGACCGGTAGCCTTTGGCAGACAAACCTTCACGCATGCATAGTTTTTCCGAGCAGTGTCTCGACATGGCCCGATCTATTCTCGGGCATAACTTGGACTCGATCCAACCCGACGGCAGCATTCTGCCCGCTCCCGGCGAGGAGCCCCGTGCCGACGAACCCGGCCACGTTGCCTACGCTCTCGGCGAATACTATCGCGCCACCGGCGAAACCACCCTGAAGGGCTACGATCTCATCGATCTCACCGCCCGTTGCGTGACCGCCCAGATGTTCACCGAGCCGGCCACCGAGAACGGCTTGGCTTACGCCGCACTCGGCCTCCTCTGCTTCGGCCCCTCCAAGGAGCGCAATCCCGTCTGGGAGCGCCTCGTCGAAGAGACTCAGGTCCGCATCGACAAGCAGCTCCTTCACCGCAGCGACCACGACAACCACTGGCAGGCGTTCAACGTCGCCAAGGCCGTCGCCCGCTACTCCTTCGGCCTCTCCAAGAAGGACGAAACCTCCCGCCTCATCGAACGCATGGTTGAGCGCATCAACCAGACCAGCTCGACGGGTTTCTTCGACGACTCCACGCAAGGCCTCGGTGGTAATTTTAATCTCTACGGGGTGATGACTTTCGTGTTCGTCCGCTCCGCTCTGCAGCTCCATGCGAACAGCGGCGTTCGCGACCGCAAGCTCCCCACCCTCCGCACCTACGCCGAGAAATACCTCAAGATGATGCCCGACCTCGTCCGCCAGGACGGTCTCGGCTGGGCCTTTGGACGCGCCGCCGGCGCCTATGGCCAGATGCACTGCATCAGCCTCGTGCTCCAAGGCCTCCGTGATGGCTGGATTCTTGAAGACCAGAAGCAGAAATATTTCGACCTGCTTCGCCGTCTCTTCGTGTTTTTCTACCAGACCTATTTGGATCAAGAGCACGGTTTCCTCGATCTCCGCGACGAAGAACGCACCGCCTACGGTCATCACACGACCCGCATGGCCAACTTCGATGCCGCCCGCTACCTTTGCCAATGGGCCCGCCTCGCGAAGACCGTGCAAGTTCCCGCCGGCGGCCCCAAGCCCGACGCCAGCCGCACCGTGGGTCGCTTTGTCATCTTCGACAAATCCAACCGCAAAGAGCAGGGTCTCTTCCTTTACCGCGATGCCGAGAGCGGCCTGCACGCGCAGATTCCGCTGATCAGCTCCGGCACCAGCCTCACCAGCGATTCACTGCCATTCCCTCACTGCCCCGGCGTGTTCGATTGGCCGAATAACGTCTACGTGCCCGTGATGCTCCCCGAGCTCACGTTCAACGTCGGCGGTGTCGAGCAGGTCACCCTTCCCGCCTTCTACGGCAAGAACTGCGTCACCGGCCTCGGCCTGCGCAACAGCTTCTACTTCCGTTACGAACAGCCCGAGTTGATCAACCTCAAGGAAGAGATGCTCAAAAATCTCGGCTCCGTGAAAGTGCAGTGGAATTTCTCCGGCTCCAAGATCAACGCCGAGTTCACCTACACCGTGAAACAGCAGGTCGAGCTCACCAAGTTCCGCTACGTGCTCGCCATCGCCGCGCCGCACTCGAAATACCATGTCGGCAGCGCCATCGCGCTCGGCGCCGAAGGTCACCGCTGCACCGTGCAGAAAGATGATTTCCAAGGCGTGTGGCAGGATACGGAAGTCGTCACCAACGACCCGATTTACCGCACCAATTACGGCAAGATCCACTACCTGCAGCACCTCGTGCGCGACCACCCGCTGGTCATGCGCCCGGGCCAGAGCTACCGCCTCGTGGTCAACTTCGAGCCGGACATCGCGCACACGGAAAACTGACGCGCCGCCGCGGCGGGGAATGACCAATGTCCAATGACCAATACCCAATGAACGGAGGCTCCGTCATGGCTTGGCATTGGTCATTGGGCATTGGCCATTGGTCATTTTGAACGATGTTATCGCGAAGAGTCATTCCCTGCTTGGACGTCCACGCCGGTCGCGTGGTCAAAGGCATCAAGTTTCAGGAACTGCGTGACGCCGGCGACCCGGTCGAGTCCGCCAAGGCCTACGACGCGCAGGGTGCCGATGAATTAGTGTTTCTCGACATCACCGCCTCCAGCGACGGTCGCGGCATCATGCACGATGTGGTCGCCCGCACCGCCGAGCAGTGCTTCATGCCGCTCACCGTGGGCGGAGGCCTGCGCTCCATCGACGACATCGAGCGCATGCTCAAGGCCGGAGCCGACAAGGTTTCGCTCAACACCTCCGCAATCAAAGACCCGCAGCTGATCGCCGCCGCGTCGAACCGTTTCGGTGCGCAATGCATCGTCGTCGCCATCGATGCCCGTCGCGAACCCGATGGCAAATCCTGGCGCGTCTTCACCCATGGCGGGCGCAACCCCACCGAGCTCAACGCCGTCGATTGGGCGAAGCAGGCGGTTGCCCTCGGTGCAGGAGAGATCCTGCTCACCAGTATGGACTGCGACGGCATGAAGACGGGCTACGACTGCCCGCTCACACGCGCAGTGAGCGACGCCGTGCCCGTGCCTGTGATCGCCAGCGGCGGCGCCGGAGAATTGTCCCACTTCGCCGAAGCGATCACCCAAGGCCATGCCAGCGCCGTCTTGGCCGCCAGTCTCTTCCACTTTGGCACCCTCACGATCCCGCAGGTAAAAGATTACCTCGCTGGCCGGAACCTGCCCGTGCGCCGGTAAGCTACGCGTCAATTCCCATTCGCTCCACGCAGAAAGCCCGCATGTCCTCGGGCAGCGGCGCGCGAAACGTGAACGGCAGTCCGGCCGCTTCCAGGCCAATCTCGGCGCAATGCAATGCTTGCCGCTCCATGAGAAGCCTCGCGGCGAGCGCAGGCGTCCAGCCGTGATCGATGAACTCCAGATAGTGTCGAGAATCAGGCCCGTAGATTTTATCGCCCACCACTGAATGCCCGAGCCATTGCAGATGCGCACGAATTTGGTGTTTTCTGCCCGTCTCCAGATCGGCGCGCACCAACGAAAATCCATTCGCAACCGCCTCGGTCGTGAAATGGGTCACCGCTTCCTTCGCCTCCATGTCACCCATTCTCACGACGGCGCTCTTCACGAAGACCGGGCTATGCAAATCAACGCCGAGCGGTTGGTTCACCGTGATCGGATCACGCAGTTCGCCCCACACGATCGCCCGGTAACGCTTCGTCACGCGCCGGTCCTGCACCGCTTTTTGCAGACGCGACGCCATTGCCGGATCCTTCGACAGCACGATGATGCCGCTGGTCTCTCGATCCAAACGAAACACCAGATGCACGGTGGGCAGTCCGGTATATTCGCGCGCCGCGCCGACCAGACTCGACCAAGGCCCGGCTTTTGATGGATGGCAGACCACGTCGCCAGGCTTTGAAATGACCAGCAATCGGTCGTCTTCATGGACGATCCACGTGCGCAACTCCTCCGCCCCGATCATGCGCACCGTGCCCTCGCGCGGCTCACCTCGACGCGGCGGCCAGGCACATGCACGGATATCGTAGTCAACCGATGCCGGAGTCTCTCTGGCCGGAAGCGGCGCTGCCATCTCGTCGCTCACTTTGAAACCTTGTTCAGGCGCCAACGCCTCAGGATTTTCGCGCTGATGCGTGTAACCCAAGGCTTCGGCAGTTTGGAGGAAACCGCCGTCATCACCTGGTTTTTCCAACCGGTGACGACCTGCGCCTTGCCGCGCGCAAGCGCCTGCAGCGACTCACGCACGACTTCCTCGGTCGTCTGCCCCAGTGAATCCGCCACCGATCCTTGTTGAAGACCGGCACGCCGGAAAAATTCAGTCGTGGTCGGCCCCGGGCACACCGCCAGCGTGCGCACGCCCGTCCCGCGCAATTCCTCGTTGAGCGCGAGACTCCAGTGCAGCACAAACGCCTTCGTCGCTCCATAGGCGGCGAGATACGGCGTCGGCTGAAACGCCGCAGTGGAGGCCACGGTGATGATCGCCCCCGTGCGCGTTTTTATCATCGGCAAGAGAAGGCCCGTGAGCTCCACCACAGCGCGCACATTGACGTCCAACATCTCCAATTGGTGATCCAGATTGGGCTCCGGAAAAATGCCATAGGCACCGAACCCGCTGTTATTGATCAACAAGACCGGCCCGTCCGGCGCGTGCTCCTTTAGAATTCTTAATACCTCGCTTGCGCCCGCGCTCACCGCGTCATGCCTGGATAAATCGCATGGAACATGGCGTAAGTTAAGCTGACTTAAATTTATGTCCGGAACGCGTCTTGAAAGATTGCAAATGAGCAAACCCGGTTTCAACGTCCCAACCAGCGTGATAAACGATTTTCCAATGCCGGAAGATCCGCCCGTTATGACAACGGCCGCATACTTGTTTATTACTTCGCTTAGCGAGGACACGCGGGACAGCAGGCTACCAATTTCAGGCTAGGTCTAACCAAAAACATACCGCAGTCATGAATAGACAAAATAATCCGCAGGAAGTGATCGTCTCAGGCATTCATCTCGAATTGACCCCGTCTCTCAAAACCTTTGTCCAAGACAAAGCGGAGCGCCTCTATCGTCACGAGGAACGCATCGTCCGCGTTCGCGTAGAGCTCGAGTGCGACCCGAAGCAAGCCGTCGCCCACCGTTTTACCGCCAAGGGTCATATCCAAATTTACGGCCCTGACATGAATGCCTCCGTTTCTTCCGACGAGTGCCACAAGGCGGTCGCCATGTTGATCGACAAACTCGATCGCATGCTCGAACGCCGGGCGCACATGATTAAGTCTAAACGTCAGCGTATTCGTGTGACCGACTTGGAAGCAGCCATTCCGGACGCCATCTGATTCGTCCTCGTTCTCGTAAAGGTTCCAAACCCGCCGCTCCTAGCCCGGCGGGTTTTTTATTGGCCGAAACCGACGCAACGGAACGTCGAAACAAAAAGCCCGTTATCCTTGAGGAATAACGGGCTAAAAATGGTGCAACCTTAGGGAGTCGAACCCCAAACCTTCTGATTCGTAGTCAGATGCTCTATCCAGTTGAGCTAAGGCTGCGCTGAGGAGAGGTGAAAAAGCCGCTTTTGATGGGCGAGTGCAAGCGCGAATTTAGGTTTTTCCGCAGGCATTTTTCACCGCCTTCCCCGACCGTTACTTCTGCGGATAAATTAACACGCGATCATGCACCATCAGCAGCAGATCTTTTTTTCCATCTCCCGTCACATCAGCCACGATCGCCTCGCGCGGTTCCAGTGAGTCTCCTTTTCGTCCTTGGAAATGTTCATCCGTTTCAAAGACCTTGAAGTGGACCCGGCTCACCCAGGTCTTGGTCGATTCGTCGCGTGCCAGCACCTCGACCACGCTGGTGTCGGGGTCGAGCGTCACAAGTTCCGCCTTGCCGTCGCCCGTAAGGTCGCCGGCGATCACGTCGCTGTAATTGATGCCCGGCAGATCGGTGGTGTAGGTCTCGATCGAACGGGCCGTGAAATCGCCGCGCTCCAGCGGGAGCCACCAGAAACGGTCTTTGCCGAGGAGAAACAGCTCGGGCAGCTTGCCTCCCCGGGCTGACGGACGAACTTCGCTCCCCACCACGTCGATGCGGCCCGCGGGGATGCTGTCGGCCACTTCGTAAACGCCCTGCTTGTTGGCGCGCAGGCGTTGGAACTGTTCGCCCTTGCGATCATAGAGCAGCACTTCGGGAGGTTTGCCTTTGACTGAAGGAATCACGAACGACGCGGTGATCTCGGCTGTGGTGTCACGGGCGTTGAACTGGTCGATCACGGTCAGTGCCCCTGCATCGTCCACCCGCAGAGCCCGCGCAAAACCACCGACACTTACGAGCAACGCCGCTTTGCCATCACCGGTCACATCACCCGTCGTGACCGCGGCGGGGTCCAGGTTGTCGACGAGGCCCTTGCGGAAATCGCCGGATTTGGAGGCATCGGCGAAGCTGCCGTCTTTCGCCTGCAAGAAGAGCCGTAGCGAATCGAGCGGCGTGAATACCGCCACATCGAGCAGTCCGTCCTGATTGACATCGATCAAACGCAGGCCACGCGGATCAGTCTTGAGACCGGGTAACTCCACCGTGCGGGTGAGTGCAGGAGCGCCATCGGCGTTGCGTGCGATCAGATCGAACCAGCGTTTTCCCTTTTCCTCGCGCAACACAACCACCGTCGGCTTGCCCGCGCCGGCAAGATCACCGGCAACCACCGCCAGCGGGCGTCCGGCGCCAGGGAGCGGCTTGGGATAATCGAGACGTCCGTCGGCGTTGATCGATGCAATGCCGGCTGCCTGCTCTTTGAGGCTCGTCACGATCAACTCGGTGCGTCCGTCGCCGTTCCAGTCGCACGCGGCGAGGCTGCGCACGTCGGCAAAGCTCGGGAACCGCTCGGCAACCGTGAAGCCGCCATCCGTCTGCCTGAGATAGATGAACACTTGAGCGCCATCGGCATCGCTCACCGCGACATCTTCGCGACCGTCGCCGTTGAAATCGCCGAACGCATAAGCGGCGGGCGTCTTCCCGGAAGCGCGTGGCGTGAACACGCGCGGCCGCAGAGCCGCTGCCCCGCCCGCTTTTTTCGTGGAGGGCTCAAGACTCACGAATTCCAACTGCCCGGTGCGTTGTTGCGCGAACACCAATCGAGCGGGCTGTTTTTTGGCTGCGTCGGCGCTGTTCAAAATTTGCAGGGTGCTGCGCGATTCCTTGATCGCATAGGCCTGCTCGGGACCAAACTGGCCTTGGATATTTTGCAGGCGCACACGCAACGCGTCGCGTTGGCTCGTGCTCAGGTAGGTGATATCGATGCGACCGTCGCCGTCACAGTCGAAGAGTTCGAGTCCGTAGCAATTTTCGTCTGCGAGCGAGAAACGCCTGGGTGCGGCCAGTTCGCCTGATTCGGCCTGGTAAAACACGGCCAGCTCTTTCAGCCCGAGCATGACCAAGTCGGTGCGTCCATCGCCGTTGAGATCAGCCAGGCGCAGGCCGCCCGGTGACTGGATCGGACCGGGTGCTTCGCTCAGACGCGTCTCGAGCCATGTGCCGTCCTCTTGTTGATAACACGCCGTGAGCGCTTGTGGGTCTCCACTGTAAACCAAGTCGGCGCGTCCGTCACCATTGAGGTCGCCGGCCACGAGATCATACATGGTCACGCCCGTCGTGACGCGTTCACGGCGAAAGCGGGCGTCTTCGACGACGGGTTCCCAGCGATTGGAGCGGGCCGACTTGGCGGCGACATCACGGGCTTCTCCGGACTTGAGTTGGTAAAGAATATCGACGGTGGCCCGGTCGTTGTTCGCGACCAGCACATCGAGCAAACCGTCACCGTTCATGTCCGCGGTCTGGAGCCCGCGGATGTTCCAATCGAGTTTCTGAACGTCGGGGCCGGAGAGCACGACCTCGGGCGCGGCGGCGTGCACAGTGCAGATTACCAGGCCCAGGGCCAGCCACCGTGCGAGCGTCAATGCGCTGCGCCCGTTGAAGGATTGTTCGTTCATTTTTGAGGGTGTGCGAGACGGGTCGTTGAAAAGAGGCCTTCCGAGGTGCGAGTGACGTAGCCGCTGGAGAAACCCCAATGGCGGGCGATCACGTCGGAGTCGGGACGCGCGGAAACGTCCAGATAACCCGTTTGTTCACCATCCGGCTTACCTGCGTTTTCGGCTTCCTGAAGCTGCACCGCGGTTTCCACCAACGATGCGATGAGCACGCGGAGATCCTGCACTTGCAGACCGGAAGCATCGGCGGGCAGGTCGGCTAGCGCCGTCTTCACATCGTCGCGTTTCCAGAAAAGCCCTTGCGCCGAAGCCATGCCTTGAAGCGCGCTTTCCACCGTGGCGGGCGAGCCGATGCCAATGAGCAGTGTTCCGTTGGCGATCGCGTAGCTAAAGCCCTTCGCTGGTTTTGCCCCTTCGGCGCGAGCCGGCTGATTCAGGGTGTAGAGCGTGTGGCCCAGATAATCACGCTTAGTGAACAGCTGCTCCGCGGCGGGACCGGCAAGATTTTTCAGAGCCTCCACCGATTTTGTGAAGGCGGCGGGATTGGACAATGAGAACGCGATCAATTGATCCATCTCTGTCCAGGCGGGCACCACGCCTGCGTCCAGCCCGGGCGGCAGTGCGTAGGCTGAAATGAGATCATCGCCGATGCTGTCGACAAGATCGCGCTTGATGTCGATACGAAGCTGTTTGTTGAAGGCGCGGATTTGTCCCTGGGCCATGCCCGACAGCATGGGGCTCAGTGAATCGATAAATTCTTCCAGTCCGGCATAAGCCTTCGAAAGGCTGAACCGCGCGGTCGAAACACTCGGCCACTTGGCAGGAATCCAATCAGGCTGCGCCGTCGGGCCGGGTTGATAGGCGATCAGTTTGAGCAGACCGCGCTCCTCGCTGTAAATGAGACCGGCGTCCATGCGCGTTTCTTTGTCGTCAACGCGCAGCGCGACATAGCCTTCGCCCAACGCATCAAGGCCGAGTGCGTTGAACACCGCCTCGGGATCGAGGCCCATGGGATTAAAACCACCCGCCGACTTGGCTTTCGCAGCCGTGACGGCGTTTTGCAGCGCCGGATAAATCGCGGGGATGTTCAAGTAGGCGAGCGACTGGGCGCCGTTCACGCGTTCGCGCGTGCGCAGGAATCGTTCGCTCTTCCCGAGCGCGGAATTCACCCCGCCCTGTTTGATCGCGTCGATGGCGGAAAACACGCGGGTCTTCTCCGCACTGAGCAACCAGATGCCGTCCACCGTCGCCCAGCTGATCGTCGGCTGAGCCTCGCTCTCCGTGTTATTAGGAGAAAGGGGGCGGTGGTGGACTTTCACGCCCGAGAAGAGTTCGACCTCGTCCTCCAGATTTTTCTTTGCCAGCGAATCAGCGAGGATTTTTTCGAGTTTCTCGGACTGACCGCCTACTTCGAGCGCGACCAAAAATGGCGGAGGGGCCTTGTCGTCGAGCTTCGAGAAATCGACCGCCGGCACCGCGATCAACGCCTCCCCCTCGGCCAGTGCGAGCAACTCGCGGATCGTAAGACCGGTCGCCGCCTGCGTTTCCGCATCCCACTCCTCAACGTGCAACTCCGCGCGCAACGGGGCGATAAACTTGATGACCTGCGGATCATTCCACGTCGAGGCGATGGGCCCCGCATCCCAGCCGCGCAGCAACGCGGGCGCATCGGTCACCGAAAGCACGAACACCGTCTGGTCGTCGACGAGGTTGACGAGCGGCACCGAGGGCGCTGCCTGCAGCAGTGCGGCGGTGAAAATAAAAATGGGAGCGAGGATGCGAGGGAGCATGGAGGCTGATAAAATCACGGTTTGCTGGAGGTGGCTGCGGGCGCGCTCTTCACCGGTTGCGGTGGTTCAAGGTAGCGATAACCGGCGTTGGGATTGCGCGGGTCGAAGGCGAACGCATCACGGTTGCGCAGAAAGTTTTTCAGCACCGGAGACGGGATCGCGAAGTTAAGGCCCTCAACACCCACTTCCATCGCCTTCATGTTGTTCACGCCCACCACCTCGCCACGGAGATTGAAAAGCGGACCGCCCGAGTTGCCCGGGTTGATCTGCGTGGTTGTCTGAATGTAGAGCTGCCCATCGAGCGGACGTGTGCGGGCGCTCACGATGCCTTGCGACACGGTGCGATCGAGACCCAGCGGGCTACCGATCGCGAAGACCGTCTGACCGTCATTGAGATCGCCACCGTCGCCAAGTGGAACGGTCGGGAAAAGCACCGGGCCAGCGTCTTCGATTTTCAGCAACGCAAGATCGAGGCGTGAATCGAGGGCGACGATGCGGACCTTGCTGTATTGAACTTTTTCCAACTCGGTGGCGCCGCGACGAAACTGCGTGACGGTGATGTTGTATTCACCGGCGATCACATGCTCGTTGGTGACGATGTAGCCGGAGGAGTGGATGAAGAAGCCCGAGCCGAGTCCGACCGGTGTGCGGATCAACACGACGGCTTCGCCGACCCGGTCCACGTTTTCCTTCACGGACAACACGGGGAGATTGGCCGCGACACGATAAAGGTCGGTGTTGTCGGCGACAGTGGCGACGCCAGAGGTTTCCTTGGATTTAAGACTCTCAATCTCGTCTCGCGGAACACTGATGACCGTGAAACCGAGATCGACGACGATGCGGTCGGCTTTCTCGGCGATGACATCGGCTTCAATGCTGGCCCCGCTTTTAAGTTGGACCGTGCTCAGCGCGAAGACGGGGGCGACCGCCAAAATCAGCGCGGCGCCGAGTGCGGCGGGAAATAAAGTCTTCATGTTTTAAAATCAGGAAAGGTGGACCGGCTCAGTTTGTCTTCGCGGGACGTCGCAACGCCCAGAGCTGGCGGGCTTGCCTGATGGTGGATGCCAGCACGTCGGGGGTGAGCGCCTGCTTGGGGTCGTCGCCGATGCCTTGGCTCGGCTGCACGTGCGCCTCGATGCAAAGTCCGTCGGCTCCATAGGCCACGGCGGCGAGCGCGCAGGCGGGCACGTAGGATGCCTTGCCCACCGAGTGCGACGGATCGACGATCACGGGTGCCCACGTCTTTTCCTTGAGAAGCGGCGTGATGCTTTCGTCGGGATGGTTGCGGTAGCCGTCGAGCGTCGGAGCGGTGCCGCGTGGGCACAGCAGCACGTTGGGATTTCCGAAGCTCACGATGTATTCGGCGGCCGAGATGAACTCACTGATCGGCCCCATGTGGAGACTGCGCTTGAGGAGCACGACGGTTTTTCGATTGGCAACCCCGCGCCCGATGGCGCGCAGGAGCGAATAATTGAGGGCGTTGCGCGCTCCGACTTGGAGCATGTGCACGCCGGCCTCGAGTGCGAGATGGAGCTGGGTCTCATCCATCACCTCGGCGTCGACCGGCAGGCCGGTGCGGCGGTGCGCTTCCATCAGAATGTCGAGGGACTTGATGTCACCTTGGAACGAATACGGATTCGTGCGCGGTTTCCATACGCCGCCGCGCAGCACATGGGCACCGGCTTCCTTCACGGCGTGGGCCGTTTCGTAGAGGAAGTTGGGATTCTTGGGATCTATGGTGCACTGGCCGGCGATGACCAGCAGTTCATCGCCGAGGGTGACTCCGCCGAGCGTGATGCGATGGCTGGCGAGGTCGGAGCGGCGATCCATCAGCTTGTGCGGAGACTGGATGCGATCGACGCGCTCGATGTAATCAAGGCCTTCAATTCGGTTGATCATCAGCTCGTCGCGCTCATCGCCGACGATGGCGTAGATCGTGCGAATCGCTCCGACGATCGGCTGCAGGTTGCACCCGAACGGCTCAACAATCGCGGTGACCTCGGCCAGTTGCGCCGGCGTGAGACGGGAGCTTTTGGGGAGGATCATGGTGATTAGAGTTTCCGGGAAATTGTGGCCGCGAGCGTAAGCGAGTGGAGATTCGCCCACTCGCTCACGCTCGCGGCCACGTGTCAAAGCAGCTGGGCAAATTCCGCGGGCAGCGGCGCGGTCGCGGTGAAGTGGAATTTTTTACCGAGCCACTCGTAATCGAAGCTTGTTTGATAGGAGTGCAAGAAGAGGCGCTTGTGTCCGGTGGACTTGGCAAAGGATTTATTGGCCGCGAAATCGCCGTAGGTCAGGTCGCCGACAATGGGCAGGTTGCGGGCGGCACTTTGCACGCGCAATTGGTGGCTGCGGCCCGTCAGCGGCTCCAGCTGAATGAGGGCGAGCGGCGGGACCGCGTCGCGCTTTTGGCGGACAACCGTCATCTTCGATTCAGAGGCTTTGGCCGCCTCGGCTTGCGAGCCCACGCCTACGCGGATCTTGGCGCGGCTTTTTTGCACCGAGAGACGGTCGCGCCAGAGTTGCGAGGCTTCGGATGGTTTTCCGAAGACCACGGCTTGGTAGAGCTTTTGAATGTGTTTGTTGAGGAAAAGCTCCCGCATGTAGGTCGCGAGTTTCTCGTTGGCCGTGACGAGGATCACGCCGGAGGTGGCGGAATCGAGACGGTTCAATAGATAAAGGCGGCGGGGCGCGGCGCCGGGAATGTCTGCGGGGGTCCAGTTGAAGCTCTCGCCCTTGATGGTGTAGGGCACGGTGAGGATGGCGCGCGGGACCTCGCTCTCCATGTTGGGATGCGAAAGCACGCCCTCGGGCTTGTTGAGGGCGGCGAGTCCGTTGGCATCGTGGCAAAGCAAGGTCACGCCGGTGCCGAGGGGAAGCTGTTCCCAGAATTTGGAAGGAAGGGCACTCATGTGGTGATGTTAGTTATATAGAAAAGTGAAGGTGATCTCCTGCGAGTCGCCAAGGACGCCAATCATGTCCTCGGGCCACTCGCCATAGGGATCGCGGGCAACGATCGCGCTGACGCAGGCGTCCTGGGCGGCGCGACCGCCACTGGTTTCGACTTTGACGATCTCGGAAATACTCCCCTTCGAGTTCATGCGGAACGTCACGGCAACCTTGGTGCCGCGCACGGGATAAACATTGCTTTGTTCGATGATGCGCTGCCACTGGATGTCCACCGACTCGATGAATTTTTGCAGGTATTCTCCGTAGGCGCTCCACTTGGCGTTGTAGGCGACGGCACCGATGTTCTCGGTGCCAAACTCGCGGTTCGCCAGCGGGGACGGACGGGCTTTGACGACATTGGGCGCGAGCGTGGGGCGGGTCTGCGGACGTTTGGCATCCACCTTATAGTAGAGACCCACACGAGGGCCGGTGTCGTTTTTGGAATCAGGAGAGCCCTCGACACGCTCCGGCACGGGCGTGGTGTTGGGGGCGGGTTTTCCGATATTGGCGCCAAAACCGTCCGGGCTTTCGCCTTCGAACTTCTCGGTGCCGGGCAACGGATTTTGCGCACGGCGGGCGGCTTGTTGCTCGGGAGTTTCGGGCTCGTTGGTCGGAGGTGGAGGACGGCGAGCGGGTGGTTGCGGCTCGGTTTGTTGTCCGCTCACAATGGCGGTGGACGAGGTGGTTGGATCGCCCTTGCTGGCGGGCGCGTCGGTTTTGCCGTTGGGCGTGGGCGTTTCTTGGGCGACCTGCTGATTTTGCGCGGCGATGTTCTCGGTTTTATCGGGCGCGTTGTCGGGCGCGTTGGGATTGGCCTCGACGAACTGTGGCGGTTTGACGGGCACCGGCGGCTCGGTGGCTGGATCGGGTGCCAGTTCGATCTGAAATTCACGTGATGCCCAATCGTCGGACGGAGCCGAGGAATCCCGTGAATCCAGCAACCGCTCGATTTTCGGTGCCAGCACCAGCAGCAGCACATGCACGAGAATCGTCACCACCACGCCGATCTGCACGGAGCGCACATCGGGGTTCTTCGACCACAACGACCGCGCAGGACGCCGCGATGCGGGCGGCTTGGCGGGTGTGGACGGAGGTTTAATCATGGAGGACGGTGACTGCTCAGGATTTAAGCAGACCGCAACGAGTCAAAAGTTGTTTCGTTTCTTCCAAGGGCAACCCAATGATATTGGAGAGCGAACCGGTGTAATTCGCCACAATCAGCTCCCCGTGGTCCTGAATCCCATAGCCACCCGCCTTGTCCAAGGTGTGAACCTTCGCCAGATACGCCTCGATAATCGCCTCATCCAGCACGCGCATGGTCACTTCGCTGGCCACGCCTTGATCGATCCGCACGCCCTCGGCCACATTCCGCAAGGCAATGCCGGTAAACACCGTGTGGTTGCGTCCGCTCAATCGCCGCAACATCGCCCGTGCTTCGGCGCCGTCCTGCGGCTTGTTGAGCGCATGACCGTCGATGAAGACCGTGGTGTCCGCGCCGAGCACCCAAGCGTGCGGATTCCGCTCGGCCACCCAGTCGGCCTTCAACGCGGCGTTGTGGGCGACCATCACGCGGGGATCCGTCGTGGCCTCTTCGTGTTCGGTCACCTGCGCGGTCACCACATCGAACGTCACGCCCAACTCGGCCAGTAATTCGCGGCGTCGCGGCGAGGCGGAGGCAAGGATGAGGCGCGGTTGAGACATGCCGCTTGTTTGTTCACCCGGAATCCTCGGCGCAAGCGCGCCTTGCGAGTTGTCAGAACTTGCCCATCTCTTAGTCGTTTTTACCTTCTCACCGCTCATGCGCATCGGCCTCGCCCAGCTCAACACCACCGTCGGCGATCTCACTGGCAACCGCCGGCTCATACTCGACGCCTACCACGCACTCGTTGCTCAAGGTGCCGAATTGGTCGTCTTCCCCGAGCTGGTGATTTGCGGCTACCCGCCTCGTGACTTGTTGTTTAAGCGCCGGTTCGTTTCCGACATCGAGGCGACCCTTGCCGACATCGCATCGCAAATCGGCAACGCCCCCGCCCTCATCGGCACGGTTGCCACCAACCCTGCACCGGAAGGACGCCGCTTTTTCAACGCCGCCGCGTTCTGCCAAAACGGCCGCGTGGTCAGCGTCGCGCACAAATGCCTCCTGCCCACCTACGACGTATTCGACGAGGACCGCTACTTCGAGCCCGCTCCCACCCCTCCTTCGATCATCACGCTCAACGGCAAAAAAATCGGCATCACCATCTGCGAGGACATTTGGACGCATCCGCAGCTTGCCCCGCGCAATCTCTATCATTTTCAACCGCTCCAATGGCTCGCCACTCAACAGCTTGACCTGATGGTCAATCTGTCGGCCAGCCCGTGGCACCACGGCAAAGGCCACCTGCGCACCCAACTGGTCACCGACGCGGCCCGTCAACTCGGTTGCCCGGTCGTTTACGTCAACGCGGTCGGTGGCAACGACGAGCTCATCTTCGACGGAGGCAGTCTCGTATCCAGTGCCCAAGGACAAATCACCGCCACCCTGCCCGCCTTCGCAGCGACGACGCACATCGTTGACGTCGCCTCCCTTGCGCGCCCGGCGGGCACCGTCGATCAACTCGGCGACATGGCCGCCATCCATGCCGCCCTTGTCCTAGGTCTGCGTGACTACGCCCACAAGAGCGGCTTCAAAAAAGCACTGATCGCCCTCTCAGGTGGCATCGACTCCGCCTTGGTCGCCGAACTCGCCGTCGAAGCCTTGGGCTCGGACAACGTCATCGGCGTCTCCCTCCCTTCGGCCATTTCGTCACAACATTCCCGCGACGATGCCCGCGATCTAGCGCGTAACCTCGGAATCCGTTTCGAAACCATCTCAATAGCCGACACGGTCGCCGCCGCCGAAGCGTCCCTCGGCCCGGTTTTTGCCGGACGCCCCCGCGACGTCACCGAGGAAAACATCCAGGCGCGCGTGCGCGGCGTCCTGATGATGGCGCTCTCCAACAAATTCGGCGCGCTCCTCCTCACGACCGGCAACAAGAGCGAAGTCGCCGTCGGCTATTGCACGCTCTACGGCGACATGTGCGGCGGACTCGCGGTCATCAGCGATGTGTTCAAGACGCAGGTTTACGACCTCTGCCGCTGGATCAACCGCGACCGCGAAATCATCCCGGTCAACACCATCGAAAAACCACCGAGCGCCGAACTGCGTCCCGGCCAGGTCGATCAAGACAGTCTCCCGCCCTACGACGTGCTCGACGCCATCTTGAAAGGTTATGTTGAAGAAGGCCTCTCCCGCCGCGATCTGGTTGCGCAAGGCTTCACCGAAACGGTCGTCAACGACATCGCCCGCAAAGTGGACCTCAACGAATACAAACGAAAGCAAATGGCCCCCGGCTTGAAGATCACCCCTCTCGCCTTCGGCGTCGGCCGCCGGATTCCGATTGTTCAGAAATATGTGAGCTAACGGCTCGCGTGGTTTAATATTTCGCATGCCTTCCCTCGACTACGACGTCCTTGTCATCGGCGCCGGCCCGGCTGGCAGCTCCTCAGCGACGCGCACCGCCGCCGCCGGACTCAAGACCCTCGTCGTGGAAAAAGAAACGTTCCCGCGTTTCCGCATTGGCGAATCTCTCCTACCCTGCGGCAACGCCTTGCTGCGCGAGACCGGCGCCTGGACCAAAGTCGAAGCCGCCGGTTTCATTCCTAAATACGGAGCCAGCTTTCACCTTGCCGATGGATCGGCCGACAAGGAGGTCATTTTCGCCAACGGCCTCATCCCCGGCTTGGATCAAACCTTTCAAGTCGAACGATCCAAGTTTGACGCGCTCCTCCTCGATCACGCCCGCGAGACCGGCGCGACAGTGCGCACCGCAACCACCGTGCGCGCCATCTCCAGCGATGCCGAGGGACATCGCATCACCCTCGAATCAGCCAATGGCAACACGCCCACGCAGGTCACCGCGCGCTGGATCATCGATTCCAGCGGACGCGACCAGTTTTTTCCGAGCGAACTGAAACGCGTGCTCGACCCGTCGCCATTCCCCAAACGCGTCGCGATCTACAACCACTTCACCCACGTTGCTCGAGCCGAGGGCATGGCCGCCGGACACACCGTGATCGTTCGCCTGCCGGACGGCTGGTTCTGGATCATCCCGATTGATGCCGAACGCACCTCCGTCGGCCTCGTCACCACGGTCGAAGCAATGCGAAACGCCCGCCTTGAACCCGCCGAGTTTTTCGACCAATCCGTCGCCTCGTCCAGCAAGCTCCGCGACCTCATGACCGGCGCCCAACCGGTGATGTCGTTTCACGTCACGAGTGATTACAGTTATTTCCGCCGCGAACTCGCCTCGCCCCGCCTGATTCTTGCCGGTGACGCCGGAGGTTTCTTCGATCCGATTTTCTCATCTGGCGTCTACATGGCGTGCCACTCCGCCAAATCCGCCGCCGAACTCGTGGTGCGCGCGCATCGGGCGAACCGTCCGCTCACCACTCGCGAATGCCTCCGCTACACACGGGATTTCAAGGCTCATGCGGGTGTCTTCCAGAAGCTGATCGCCGCGTTTTACGACAACGCCAGTTTCTCCGTCTTCATGTGCCCGCGTCCACCGCTCGGCCTCGCACCCACAATCACTTCAATCGTCGCCGGTCATTCTCGACTCACCTGGCCCATGTGGTGGCGTTTTAAGATTTTCTTACTGGTCTGCCGCTTGCAGCAGCGCTTCACGCTGGTTCCTGATCTCTCCATCGCCACCACGGCTCCCGTTCCCGCAACTCCGCCCGCCGTCGCATGATCGATCTCACCACCAAAAACACTCCGTCCAACTGGGACGCGATCGTCTTGGGCGGCGCGCTCTCGGGTGCATCCACGGCATTGCTACTCCTGCGGCGTAATCCGCGGCTGCGCGTCCTCATCATGGAGCGCAGCGAGCAATTCAAACGCCGGGTCGGTGAGTCCACGGTCGAGGTGAGCAGCTATTTTCTCGGTCGCGTTCTGGATCTAACCGGGCACCTGCACGAAAAGCACCTGACGAAGCAGGGCCTGCGTTTTTGGTTTCACAACGAACACGCGAACTCACTCGAAACGTGCAGCGAAACCGGTCCCGGCTACAACGTGCGGCTGCCCGGCTACCAGGTTGATCGCGCAGTGCTCGACGAAGAAATCCTTGCGCGGGCCGTCACTGCGGGCGCTCGGCTGCTGCGTCCCGTTCGCGTGACCGATGTCACGCTCGTGCCTGGCGGACAACAAACGGTTGCCTGGTCGGCCGACGATGGACGCAAGGGCGTTGAATCCGCCCGCTGGGTGATCGACGCCTCCGGCGTCGCCGCGCTGCTCGCCCGCAAGAACGGCTGGCTTATCCCCAATACCGGGCACCCCATCGCGTCCGCGTGGAGCCGGTGGACCGGCGTAAAAAACTGGGACTCGCGTGATCTCGCCGAGAAATTTCCCGTCTACACCTCCCGCACCAAGGCGTTGCGTTTCAACGCCACCAACCACCTCGTCGGTCGCGGTTGGTGGACATGGATGATCCCGCTCAAAGGCGGCGACGTCAGCGTAGGTGTGGTCTTTGATCAACGCCTGGTCGATTTACCGGAAGGCGGCGATTTGGCCGGACGCCTTCGGACGATGTTGCTGGAGCACCCCGCCGGACAAGAGATGCTCGCCGATGCCCGGTGCACGGAGGGTGACGTTCACTTCCGTCGCAACCTTGCCTATCGCTCGTCCACGTTCGCCGGCGACGGTTTCGTGCTCGTCGGTGACGCCGCCGGTTTCATCGACCCGTTCTATTCGCCCGGCATGGACTGGATCAGCTACACCGCGAGCGCCGCCGCCGCCCTCGTTGACGGCTCTCTGCGCGGCAAGCCCAAGGCTCCGCGCATCGCCCGCCACAACGAACTTTTCTCGACCAGTTACGACCGGTGGTTTCGAGCCATCTATCAGGACAAATATTACTACATGGGCGACTTCGAGCTCATGACCTTGGCCTTCCGTCTGGATCTCGGCCTCTACTACTACGGTGTCGTGTCACAGCCTTTCAAATACGGTGCGTCGGCGCTGGAAACGCCCACGTTCTCCGGACCTTACACCAAGCTGCCATCCCGCTTTATCGCCTTCTATAACCGCCGGCTCGCCGCGATCGCCCGGTCGCGCATGCGACGCGGCGTCTGGGGCCGTCGCAATCACGGCGCCTATTTCGGCTTTCGCAGCTACGAACTCACCTGGACGTTGCCCTTCCGTTTGCTCGGCGTTGCAGGCTCTTATCTGAGCCTCGAGCTGCGCGAGGGTTGGCGCACGTGGTTTAGTTCTCCGGCCATGGCGGATGGCAAGGTTCACGACACCGGAAAAAGCGCTATCGCCAACCAAGGCGTGGCTCTTTCTTAATCGGTCTCGTTGCTGATCCATGTCTCAAGATTCCACTCTCCCCGTTTCCCCCAAACCCAAGTCGCAGAAGTCCGGGCCGCTGGATAAATTCCCCGCCGAAGTGCGCGAAGCCCATGCGCGGTTTCTTGCCAGCGGTGATGTGGACTCCCTCGACACGGTCGTGCTCGCGGTGGTGCGAGATCACCAACCTGCGCACGCCCGCACTCCTGAATCCTTGAAACTGGCCGACTCGGACAAACTCATGGGCGGCCTTGGCTTCGATTCGCTGGCACTCGCCGAGATCGTTTTCTTCATCGAAGACCTCTACAAGGTTTCAATCACCAACACGGAGCTCGTGACGATTACCACGGTCGGCGAACTTCGTGGCTTCATCCGAACCAAGGTGGCCGCCGCCGGCGCTTCGGGACGGTCGCCGTCCAACTAAATCCGCCGCGTGTCTCGTTCCGCCCTCATCACCGGTCTCGGCTTCATCACGAGCATCGGCAACGACTCGGCTTCCGTATCCGCGAGCTTGCGAGCCGGTCGTCATGGAATGGCCGTGAACCCGCTCTGGGACAACCCCGCCGTTCCCATCAAAGTCACCGCGCCCGTGCGCGAGTTCGAGGTGGATTCGCCCAACTGGCGCGACTGGAGCTGGCCTGCGCGTTACGATCTTCCGCGTGAAACGCTCCGCAGCCTCGCGCCTCATGGCGTGTATGCGTTCTGCGCAGTCGAGCAGGCCTTGGCCGATGCCGGACTGACCAAAGCGGATCTTGGCGACGGCGCCACGGGATTGTTCTGCGCCTCCGCCGGCTCGGCGTTCATGCTGCACCACCATCTCAGTCAGGCACATGCCAGCAACTTTGAGCGCGGCAACCCGATGGGCGTGGTCTCTTCCATCGCCGGCACGCTCAATTTCAATCTCGCCGCGCATTACGGCATCACCGGGGCGGTCGCTGGTTTTGTCTCCGCCTGCGCTTCGTCCAGTCATGCGATCGGCTACGCGCTCGATGAAATCCGCCTGGGGCGCCAAGAGCGCATGATCATCGTCGGCGCCGAAGAGCTCAACGCCGATACCTTGCTGCCGTTCGCGCCAATGCGCGCGCTCTCCGTGAATCCCGATCCCGCGACCGCCTCGCGTCCGTTCGACTCGGGTCGCGATGGCTTTGTCGGCACGGGCGGCGCAGTGGTGCTCATCATCGAAGAAGCTTCGCTCGCGCGTCGTCGCGGCGCGACCGCTTACGCCGAACTCATCGGTTGGGGGCAGGCCTCCGATGGATACAGTATCGCGACGTCTCACCCGGATGGCGCCGGCCTGCGCGAGGCCATGCAACGCGCCTTGCGTGATGCCGGAGTCACACCCGCGCAGATCGACTACGTGAACGCCCACGCGACCTCCACGCCGATTGGCGACCGTGCCGAAGCGCATGCCCTCCGCGCGGTGTTCACCGAATCCGGAGCACGTCCCGTCGTGAGCAGCACCAAGGGACTCACCGGTCACGGTCTCTCGATGGCCGGCGCCATGGAAGCGGGATTTTGCGCACTCGCTCTTCGCGAAGGCTGGATGCCGGGCAACCCGCACCTCGTGCATGCAGACTTCTCGTGCGATGGGTTGAACCTGCCGCGCGAAACGCTGTCCGTTGCTCCCTCGCTGGTTCTCAATAACAGCAGCGGGTTCGGTGGCAGCAATGTCTGCCATGTTCTCCGCCGCGTCTAAATTCACAGGCTTGCGCCCCCTGCGGAGCTTCCCTGTTATCTCGCGTTAATTCATGCCTGATCCGCTCGTTTCCAAACTCAAGGTTCTCGTCGTTGAAACTCTTCGCCTCGAAGACATCGTCCCGGCCGAGATTCCCGATGACGAGCCCCTCATCGGAGGCGGTCTCAGTCTCGATTCCATAGATGCGCTCGAACTGGTGGTGCGCTTGGAGAAAGAATTTGGCATCAAGATCAGTAGCAGCGAAGAATCCCGCACCGCCCTCGCCAGCATCGGTTCGCTCGCAACCTACATCCGCGCGCACGCCGCCCCCGACCGCCTGCCCGCTTCCTAATCGTTCTCGTTCCCCTACTCGTTCTCGTTCGTCAGTAATAACACCGAGAGAGAACGAGTAGGAGTAAGAGAACGAGAACGAACAGAATCCGGACCTTCCCCATGAGCGCCAATCCGCCGATCCGAATCGCCGCCTGCGGCGCACTCACCGCTTTTGGCGATGAGTCGGTCACGCTTGCGGCGCTGCTCGATGGCCGTCGCGCGCTCGTCCCCGTTCCGGTGCTCGGACGCGATGGCGGCGACCGGGTGCCGCTCGCGCTCTGCGCCAACCACAGTTATGACGAAACGGTGCCGCCCGGCTGGATCACGCCTCTTCGCGAGCTTGCCGCCCGCATCCCGGGCGAAGGCTGGGGGTCGCCGCGACGTCCGGTGTTTGTCACCAGCAGTAATTTCGGCGTGGGCAGTCTTCACGCATTCCGCAGCACCGGCGATGCCGGGCATCTCGCCTACGGCACACCGTTTCGCAGCGTCGAGTGGCTGGCCGGCGAACTTGGCTGGGGCCCCAACATCACCACGTTTTCCCATGCCTGCGTCTCGGCTCACCTCGGCCTGTTGCAGGCGTCGCGCGTGCTGGCCGCCAATCTCGCGGACGAAGCCCTCGTCTTTACGTTCGATTTCCTGAGCCCGTTCGTGGCGGGCGGATTTCATGCGTTGAAGATTCTCAACGCCGACCTGCCCACGCCGTATCAAGACCGCCCGACCGGCTCCATCGGTCTGGGAGACGGCGCGGGTTTCGCCGTGCTCACGCGCGACCGCGGTGATTTCACGCTGGTCGCCCAGAGTCTGCACAACGAGATGCACCACTTCACCGCCAACCAAGCCGACGGCGGGGGCTTCGACGCCTGCCTCGAGCCGTTGCTCGCCGCCACCGCAGGCCGTCGTTTTTGGCTCAAGGGCCATGGCACCGGCACACTCGAAGCCGGTCGTCTCGAGTCCAGCGTGCTCGCCCGCCACTTCGCGGGTTCGCCGCTCGTTGCATGGAAAGGAAGCCTCGGCCACACGCTCGGCAGCTGTGGACTGGTCGAGCTCGTCATCGCCCTCGCCGCGATTCGCAGCGGACGCGCCCCGGGAACGGTTGGCAGCGCCGGACCGACGTTTACTCCCGACGTTGCGTTGGCGCCATTCGACCTCGGCGCATTTGATAGCGTTCTCTGCACCAGCAACGCCTTCGGAGGAGCCCATGCGGCCCTCCTTCTCAGCCATGCTTGAACGCTGGATCACCGCCCTCCACACCGAGGACCCCGGGCTCGAGGAGCCCGCCGCCACGCGCGACCGTTTCAAAGAGCGTTTCCCCAAAAACGCCACACGGCGCATGACCCAGCTTGGCTTGCTCGTCGGTTCCACGCTCGAACCGCTTGGGCTCGGGGAAAACGACACGCTCGTTTACGCCTCCGGCTACGCTGAAACCCGCGCGCTTGAAAGCTACCTCGACAGTTTCCCCGCGACGAGCCCCACCCTGTTTCAAACTTCGATCCACCCCAGCGCCGTGCAACAAGCGCTCATCGCGCGACAACAGGCGGTGAAACAATTCTTCCCCATGACCGGTGGCGCTTTCTTGCCCGCGCAGGCCTTGCACGTCGCGTTGCTCGCAGAAACCTCGCGCACGATTCTTTGCGGAGGAGAGGAACGCGGCACGTGGCTTCTCGAAAACAAGTCCGCCAGTGAACGTGCGTTTGCCTTCGCCCTTGCGTTGTCCGCTTCGTCCGACGGCGCGCTTGCTCGTCTCACGCTCGATCAAGCCCAAGGCGCAACCGATGCCGATATCCAATTCACTTTGGAGACCTTCTTCGACGTGCTCCACGGTCGCCGATCTTTCGAGGGCAATATTTCGCCTTCGTGCCGTCTCTCTCTCGTCTGGCTATGAACGTGTCCACGCTCACCACCGCCACGGTCACCGCCGAGAATCAGGCCAGGCCCGCGCGCAATCCGGGGCCGAGCTGGGGCTACGGCTTTCTTCGCATCGCCGACCGTATCGTGCCGGAATCCATCTACCGCCCCGCGCGAGCGTTTGGCACGTGGATCGCCATGCTGGGCATGCACGAGCAACGCCGGCATTCACGCAACTACCTGCGCATCGTCCTCGGACGCGAGCCGACCGCACGCGAGGTATTCCGGCATTTTTTCATCTTTCAGGAAGCGCTCATGTTGAAGCTTCGCGTCGCCAATGGACGCCCGCATCGCGGCGTGTTGTCGGACAATGCGAAAGATTACCAAGCGTTTCTTCGTTCGGATGAGCCCGCTTTCCTTGGAACATTCCATTTCGGCAATTCCGATCTCACTGGTTTTTTGTTCGGCGGACAGGAAAAGCGTCGCGTGACACTTGTCCGTCACCGTGTCGGCAACTCCCAGGATACCGAGCAACTCGGCGAACGGTTTTCCGACTGGGTCTCGTTCATCTGGGTCAACGAAGCCGACAACCTTCTCTTCGCCCTCAAAGACGCGATCGCCGCCGGAAACTCCATCGCCCTCAAATGCGACCGCCTTGAATTCAGCGCCAAGCGGGAGGTGTTTCAGTTTCTTGGCGCCCGGCGGTTGTTCCCCTTCACCATTTACCACCTCGCACTGATCTTTAAAAGGCCCGTGCTGCTCAGCGTGGGCGTGCTGGGCTCCCCGGGTGAAACCTGCGTGCACGGTTCCCCTGCCTGGCGCGTGGATGCGTCGCTCGATCGCGAGCAAAACCTCGCCCGGGCGCGCGAACATTTTCAGGCGTTCCTCACGCACATCGAAGGCCTCCTGCGTATGAACCCGTATTGGTGGTTCAACTTCATCGAACTCAACCCCGAGGTCACCGACGCATGCTGACGCTGCTTCGAAAACTTTGGCTCCCCGTCGCCTATTATTTGTCGTGGGTGTGGTTCGGGCTGGGCGGACTCCTGTTGAATATCGTTTTCGTGCCCTTGCTGTTGCTGCCCAATCGCGAGCACTACGGACCGCGGGTTCGCCGCATCACGCGATGGATGTTTGGCTTCTGGTTAAAATGGATGCATGCCTCCGGAGTCGTGCGCGTGACGTGGAATGGTTTCGATCGCCCGCTGCCGGTCGGAGTCGTTTATGTGGCCAACCACCCGTGCTTGGTGGACGCGCCGTTTCTCTTCGCCCGGCTGCCGGACACCGTGTGCATCTTTAAACCCGCGTTGCTCCGCAATCCATTCATCGGGCCCACCGCGCTTCTTTGCGGCTACGTCTCCGCGGGCGACAACGGCCTCGATCTCATCCGCAACTCCGTCGAGCGCCTCGCCGCCGGACAGTCCCTCCTCATTTTCCCCGAAGGCACGCGCACCGCCGTCGGCGCGAACCTCAACCCGTTCAAGCCCGGCTTCGCGCTCATCGCGCAGCGCGCCGGTTGCCCGATCCAACTTATCCGCGTGCGTTCAAGTCCGCTGCTCACGCGCAAAAATCTTCCGTGGTGGCGCGTCCCGCCCTTGCCCGGCTGGGTTGAGTTCACGCTTGATGAACTCATTCCCGCCGAAGAGATCACCGATCCGGCTGATTTTTCCGACCGCATCGCTGCGCATTTTAAAGGTCAATTGTCGGTTGTTCGATAACGCATGACGTCTTCGTCCACCCATCTCGTGCTCATCCCGAGCTACAACACCGGCGCCCGGCTCCTGCCAACGGTGGAGGAGGCGCTTCGTCATTGGCAACCGGTGTGGGTCGTGATCGATGGCAGCACCGACGACAGTGCGCGGAGCCTGACCGCCCTCGCCGCCCGTGAGCCTGCGTTGCGCATTCTCCATCGTCCACGCAACGGTGGCAAAGGCGCCGCCGTTCTGACCGGCGTTGAAGCCGCGCTCGATGCCGGTTTCACTCACGTGCTCGTCATGGATTCCGACGGACAACATCCCGCGACCCACATCGAGTCCTTCATGACCGCCTCGCAACGCGCCCCCGAGGCACTCGTGCTCGGCTTGCCGGTCTTTGGCCCCGAGGTGCCACTCGAACGCCTGCACGGACGCAAGCTGAGCGTCGGTCTGGTTCATTTCGAAACCTTCAGCCAGGCAATCGGAGATCCACTCTTCGGTTTTCGCGTTTATCCGGCCGCCGCATTGCGCGCCGCGCTCGCGCAGACCCGCGCCGCCCGCGGCTTCGATTTCGATCCCGAGATCGCGGTGCGCATGGTTTGGGCCGGCGTGCCCACGCTCAATGTTCCCGCGCCTTGCCGTTATTTGTCCAAGGCCGATGGTGGCGTCTCTCATTTCCACTACCTGCGAGACAACGTGAAGATGGTCTGGTTGCACACGCGGCTCATCACTCAACTGTTGCTATGGCGCTGGCCGGCTGTCCGAAGAATTGCCCGAAACTCACGCACCGCATGAACATTCGTCGCCTTCTTTGGATCTTTATTCTTCTGGCGCTTCCCGTGGTCGCCGAGCCCTACGCCGCCGAGCTCTCCGCACCCTGGCGCACACGTCTGGCCGCCCTCGTGAAACCGAAAACCCTCTCTGCGCCGTTCACCGAGAGCCGTTCGACTCCTCTCAAAAAACGCCCCGTCGTCGTCACCGGCACCGTTCGCATCGACCGCGCGCGCGGACTCAGTCTGTCCTACGATCAACGTCATGCGCCCGTCGTCATTCTCGACGAGCGCGGCCTTCTCCTTCGCCATGAAGACGGACGCGAACAATCCGCCCCGCCCGAGGCCGAGTCAGACCTACGGCTGCTCCACGCCCTTTTTTCTTTCGACCTCGCCACGCTTGAAAAATCCTACGCTCTCACCGCGACGGATTCGCCTGATGGCAAATGGACGCTCGTCTTTACTCGCCGTGACGGTGCAACCGCCACCTATCGCGAGCTGGTTCTCGTTGGAACCCTTGATCGCCTCACCGGAATCACCCTCGCCAAGACCCCGAACCTAAAAACGGAAATCGTCTTGGGTGAGCCGCAACTCGATCCCGTGTTCACCGCGGTCGACCTCGCCCGTTACTTTCGTTGATCGTGCCGAAATCCAACCGCTACGCACTCGCCGGGCTTCTGCTGTTCGTCGCACTCTGCGGCGCATGGATGCTTTCGATCGATTCTCGCGAGCGTTTCACGACCGATGTCACCGAGCTTTTGCCGGCAGACGAGCGAGACCCCGAGGCCCGCTTCGCGCTCTCCCTCGTTCGTGAACGGCAAGGGCGCGTGGTGTTGATCGCCCTCGATGCTCCGCCAGGAACATCGCACGCTACTCTCACGGCAGCATCACAGGTTTACGCCGACACACTCCGCGCTTCGTCCGCTTTTTCCGCAGTCTATCCGCTGGCCGATCAATCATGGCAGCATGCCCTCGGTCGCCTGCTCCACACGCGCCGCTTCGACCTGCTCCTTCCCGGCTGGCTTGCCGAACAACGCAAGGCCTACGTGGCCGAAGCCTCTGCCGAGCCGTTTCCGACTTGGCTCGCCACTCGGGTAACCGCTGCGCTTGACGCCCATCTCGCTTCACCGGCATCCGCAGCGACCGTCGATCTCGTCCCGTCGGATCCGTTGCTATTGCTCGTTTCGCTCGCCGACAAAGCCGCTCCCCTCGCCCCCACGCCTGCAGCTTCCAGTAACCGTGTTCTCATCTGGGCTGAAACGCGCAACGGTCCGCTCAGCGAAGCCGGACAGCAACCCGTGTTCGATGCCCTCGACGCCGGCAAGGCCGCCGCCCGCGCCCAGGTTCCCGATCTTACGGCACGTTTTACCGGCGTCGCCCGTTTCGCCGCCGCCGCCAAGGCCTCGACTCGCGCCGAGATCACCCAGCTCAACACCATCGCCATTGGCTGCGTGCTTTTGATCACGGCATTATTTCTAAAGCGACTCCATGCCGTGCTTCATCTGTTGCCCGTGGTGCTCATGGCAACGTTGGGCGCAGTCACCATCACCACACTGCTTTTCCCGCGCGTTCACGTGCTGGTGTTCGTGCTGGGAGCACTCCTCTCGGGGGTGGCCGTGGATTATGGTTTTCAAATCGTGCTCGCCCGCCGTGAAAACGAACCGTTCTCCTCCCGATTGCGACGTCTCGCGATTCCGTTGCTCGGCGGTGCCGGCACGACCTTTGCCGGCTTTGTCGCCCTCACCGTGTCCGAGCTCCCGCTTGTGCGCCAGCTGGGTGTTTACGTGGCGGCCGGCATCGTCGTCGGGCTCGTGGCGACGGTCCTGTATTTTTCGTTGTTCCCTCGCCTCGACTTCGCGCCACGGCGTCTGACATTTCAAGCCGCACTTCCTTCCCGCTTGCGCCTGCCCCTGCTCCTCGCGCTCGCCGGTCTCGCGATCCTCGGCCTGACCCGTCTCCACTGGCACGACGACCTTCGCACGCTCGAATACCCCTCACCGGTCCTTCGCGCCGAGGATGCAGCTCTTCGCAACGCATTTGGCCAATCCAATGACAGCGCCAATTACGTCACCCGAGGGGCGACTTACGCCGAAGCCCGCACTCGCTGGCAACACCTTGCCGACTCCGCTCCGAACGGTTCGCCCATCACTGGCATTGCCTCGCTCCTGCCTTCGCCGGACGCCTACGCCGCCGCGATCTCAGCGGAGACTCGCACGCAACTCACCGCGTTTCCACCGGCTTTTCGCGCAGCCGCTGAAGCCGCCGGATTCGAGTCCGATGCCTTCGATGATTTTCACCGCGACTTTGCCTCCTACTTAAGCACGCCTCCGCCCGCTTACGAAGCGCTCCTGCGCGACACACTTTCCAATCTCCCCGGACCGCTCGCCTTGCTGGCCCACGCGGATGCGGAAGGCGTTTGGTTTCTCTCGACGGCTCCCCGTGCCTTCGAAGTGCCGACCGTGGCGGAAGGCACGTTTTCGCTCTCGGGCATCGAAGGGCTCAACCATCTTTTCTCCCGTTATCGTGCCGCCACCGCCCGCCTGAGTCTGATTGGTATCTCGGCCCTGGTTCTCATCTCTTGCTTTCTACACGGCCCGCGTCTCGGCCTGCGCACCGCCGCGCTACCGTTGCTCGCCACCGGACTTGCCTTTGGCGTGCTCGCGCTGCGCGGCGAAGCATTCGGCCTTTTCCACCTGCTGGGCGCGCTTCTTGGCGTCTGCCTTGCCGACGACTACGCGCACTTCGCGCACGCCGACGATCCCGCGCATCCACAAGCTCGCGCCGCGATCCGGCTCTCAGGTCTTACGACGGCCGCATCGTTTGCCGTGCTCATGACCAGCGCCATTCCCGCCGTGTCCGCTCTCGGTGCCACGGTCGCGCTGATCGTTACACTCGCACTCGTGTTTGTCGAAACCGACCTCTTCTCCCTTCGCGGTCATGGCTGATGCTGCAAACGAAACTGTGTTCGCCCACTGGACGCGACTCGTCCATGCGAAACCCGACGCGCTCGCTCTCGTCGAGGCCGCCTGCGGACGCACCTGGACTCGCGCCGCGCTCGATGCGGAAGCGCATGCGTGGCACGCCGCCCTCGGCGAAGACATCTCCGGCAATCGAGTGACTTTCGCACTTCCGAACGGCGCAGCCTGGTTCGCCGTATTCATCGGGTTATTACGCGTCGGAGCCGTCCCCGTCCCGATCGACCCGGCCGAACCGGCCGCCTCGCAACTTCAACTCGCTTCCTCCGCCGGCGCGTCGTGGGCCTTGATCAACGGCCAACTCACCCCGATTCCGAGTAACCCAATAGGTTACCCGAAATCGGGGGCGTGCCTCGTCAAGCTGACCTCAGGCAGCACCGGGCGACCGCGCGCGCTTGCGTTTACCGACGCCCAAATGCTCGCCGACGGGAGACAGGTATGCGCGAGCATGGGAATCACTGCCGACGACATCAACTTCGCGGTCATCCCGTTTGGCCACTCCTACGGTCTTGGCAATCTCGTGATGCCTCTGCTCGCGCAAGGCACCGGCATTGTCTGCGCGAGCGTTCCGCTGCCACAGGCCCTCGCGGCCGATGTCGCCCGCTGGAATCCGACCGTGTTTCCGGCCGTGCCCGCGCTGCTGCGCGCGCTGACAGAAGCCGACGTGACCGGCAGCACACTCGCCAGCCTTCGCACCGTCATCTCGGCGGGCATGCCGTTGTCTCCTGAAATCGCTCGGGCGTTTGCCCAAAAGTTCAACCTGCGCCCGCACAGTTTCTACGGCTCAAGCGAAACGGGCGGCATCACCTATGACCGCACGGGCGAGGCAACGCTCATCGGGCGCAGCGTGGGCACGCCGATCGAGGGCGTCACGCTCACGCCCACTCGTGGCGGACGTTTTCGCGTCACCAGTGCGGCGGTGCAGGGCCGCGGGTCGTTTTCACCCGCCGACCGCGCCACGTTCAACGAACACGGCGAACTGGTCTTGCAGGGACGCGCCGGTCGCCTCGTGAAAATCGCCGGGCGCCGCCTCGACCTCGGCGACCTGGAACGCGCGCTGCGCACCATCCCCGGAGTGAATGACGCGTTTGTTGCGCTTCACCCGCAAAACATCGACGAACTCGCCGCCGTGCTCGCCACGTCAATCGATGCGGCCGCCCTGCGTGTGTTGTTACGGCGCGAACTCGCCGCGTGGAAAGTTCCTCGCCGCGTCGTCGTGGTGCCAGAGTTTCCGCTCACCGCGCGCGGCAAGACAGACGCCCGCGCGCTGCAGGCGTTGTTGGTTCGTTGAGCATGGAAACGGCACGTTCAATCGCAGCGCGTTTAACCAGTTATTTCTGGGTGAAAGCCGTGGGGACGCCGCTCTTCATGACTGGATTCTTCATCGCCTACTTTGCGATCCTTCGCCATCCATCCACACCGCCGTGGGAGGTTCCGCTCACCGCCCTTGATCGCTGGATCCCGTTCCACCCCGCCGCGCTGATTCCGTATGCGTCTTTGTGGCTTTATGTAAGTTTACCGTCGGCCTTGATGATGAGGTTCCGTGAACTTCTCGATCACACACTGGGCGCCGCCGCTCTCGGTATGACCGGATTGGTGATCTTCAGCATCTGGCCCACCAAGACGCCGCCGGCCAACATTGATTGGGCGGCGCATCCGCACATGCAGTTCCTCAAATCCATGGACGCTTCAGGCAACGCATGTCCGTCCCTCCATGTGGCCTTCGCCGTCTTTGGCGGCTGCTGGCTCGCCCGCATGCTGAAGCAAATCGGGGCCGGTTCATTTGCGCACGTCATCAACGTGCTCTGGGCGGTGGTCATCATCTACTCGACGCTGGCTACGCGGCAGCACGTCGCCATCGACGCGCTGGCTGGCGCCGTGCTCGGCGGCATGATCGCGTTCATAAATCTTAAACTCTGTCCGGAGTCTTCCGGGCCGGGTCACGTTCGCACCGGCTCCGCTTCATGAGACGATTTTCCCTCACCCACGTTGTCATCATCAAATCCGTCGCCATCGTGCTCGCGCTGGCCGGACTGCCGTTGATGTGGACAGCCGTGCTCTTCTTCGGTCCTGACATCTGGGTTCTCTATCACCTGTTTATGCCGGGAGCCTCGGGCATCGTGCCCACCTTCACGCGGTTTCAAACTGATCGACCCGAAGTCTGGCTCACCATTGACGACGGACCCGACCCGCACGACACGCCTCGCCTGCTCGACTTGCTCGACCGCCATGACGCGCGCGCCACGTTTTTTCTGATTGGTAAACGCGCCGCCCGGTATCCGGACCTGGTGGTCGAAATCGCTCGTCGCGGACACGAGATCGGTCATCACACGCACCGGCATCGCGGTGCTCTCTTCTGGTGCTCGACACCCGGGCAGGTGCGCAACGAACTTGATGCGGCATTCGTCGCGTTGACCCCGGCCAATGGGAGTCGTCCGCAACGGTTCCGGGCGCCCATTGGCATCAAGAATGTCTTTCTGGCGAAGGCCTTGGCGGAACGCGGCCTCGTTTGCGTGGGCTGGAATGTGCGCAGTCATGACTCCTTTGCTCGTGATCCGGAGAAAGTTGCCGCACGGGTTCTCCGCCAGTCTCGCCCCGGCTCCATCTTGCTCCTGCACGAAGGGCCGTCGTTGCACCCACGGGTGCGCGTCGCCGCCATTGCTCGCGTGCTGGAAGGGCTGACGGCGCGCAAGCTTCGTTGCGTTATCCCGCCAGCCTCTCAGCTGCGCCAATCACATTGACGCGACCAGCGTCGCCTCGATCTCGATCAACAACGCGGAACGGCAGATATCCGAGTGCAACCAAGTCACCCGGTCACCCGCTGAGAACAACGTGTCCTCAAGCGCCTTTGCCGCCGCTTCGTAATCGGAGGCATGACGCAGGTAGACCTTGAAGTGTCGCTGCCAACCGGCGCCTTCGCCCAACCGTTCACCCAAATCGCAAGCAATGGAAATCATCCGAAGGTTGTCGAGCGTGCAGGCGATTTGCCCGTGCAGATCACCGACCGCCATGGTCGCGTGCCCCTTGATCGCCGCCGTGCCTGAGACAAACACGTAACGCCGTCCCGCCTCCGCGACCTGCGTTGCCCGGGCAAAACTCGGGGCGCGCGGACCATGCTCCAACGGATACTCATACGCCGGCACCTGTTCGGGGTTCTCCACATGCGCCGGCTCGGCCTGGGTCGCCGCAAAAATCACCGCAAGCCGTCCGTCAATCCCGCCGACGGCGGAGGCCGCCGGAAGATGTTCACGGAAGTCTTTGCCGAGGAGTTCCTCGAATGCGAGCGACCGGCCCCGGCAAAACGCCCGATAATGTTCGAGTCCGGTTGCATCGGGCGCGTTGATGCCCGGAACGTAGTTCCAAACGCGCACGAGACGGCGTCCGCCAACGAGACCGAGCAAGCGCTGATAAAGCCGATAAGTCTGCCCGGCGAGATCAGCCCGGGCCACTTCATTGATCGCGCCGATCAAGAGCCCGTCTTGCTCAAATATACGAAAGCCGTCGCGGGACTGACTTTCTTGCAGGTCGCCGAAAATCATCTCCGCATTCACCCCGCCCAAGACTGGTATCGGGAATTTGAACACCTCCGCATCGTTGCCGAATCCAACGACGAAATCGGTGGCTAAACCTCGGTGGTTCGAGACGTCTGCGAGCGACATGACGAGCGAGAACACGAAGGCGCCCCCAGGCCTTCAAGTTAATTTTCCGTCAACGCAAGGGGAGCGCCCACACGACTACTGCATTAACATTGCTCCTTGAAGTCGGCGTTGTCGGACTCCGTGTTTAATCCCAACCATGACACCTTTCGAGCTCTCCGTCCGCTTTTTCCTTCAGCTCGCTGCGATCCTCTGCGTTTGCCGTTTCGTCAGCTGGGCGGCCACCCGCTTCGGACAACCTCCCGTCGTCGGTGAAATGATCGCCGGAGTGCTCCTGGGTCCTTCGCTTTTCGGCCTGCTTGCCCCCCACTGGCAGGCGCAACTGTTTCCGCCCGCGTCGAAGCCTATCTTGTTCAGTGTCGCGCAAGTGGGCCTCGTTCTCTACATGTTCATAGTCGGACTGGAGTTCCGCATTGATCTTGTGCGCGACAAGCTGCGGAGCGCCCTCTCGATTTCAGCCTCCGGTATTCTTGCGCCGTTTGTGCTCGGATGTGTCATCGCCGCTTGGCTGCTCGGACGCGGCGGTTTTTTTAATTCCAATGTCAACCTGTGGCAGGCCATGCCCTACCTCGGGGCGGCCATGGCGATCACCGCATTCCCCATGCTGGCTCGCATCATTGTCGAGCGTCGCCTGACCGGCACAGCCGTCGGCGCCCTGGCTCTCGCCGCAGGGGCGATCGACGACGCCGCCGCGTGGTGCGTGCTTGCACTGGTGCTCGCAAGCTTCGCCCAGGACGCGACCATCGCCCTCTACGCGATTGGCGGCAGTCTGTTGCTCGTCGCAGTGACCTTTACGTTGGGGAAACGCCTTCTCGGCACGATCGCCTCCCGCGCGGAACGCAGCGAGAATGACAGTCGCCTGATGTTCGGCTGGATGCTCGTGCTCCTCATGCTTGTTGCCTGGTATACCGACACCATTGGCATCTATGCGGTGTTTGGCGCTTTCGTGCTGGGTGCCGCCGTGCCTCGCGGGAAGTTCAGCGAGGACATCCAAAAGCGCATCGAACCGCTCGCGACCCAATTGCTGCTGCCGCTCTTCTTTATCTACTCCGGTCTCAACACGCGCTTCGACCTCGTCAATGACGCCGGGTTGTGGGGCGTGGCCTTTGTTGTGCTGGCCGCCGCCGTGATCGGAAAAATGGGCGCCTGCTATCTCGCCGCCCGGGCCTGCGGAGAATCTCACCGTGACGGCCTCGGTGTCGGCGCGCTCATGAATGCACGCGGCCTCATGGAGTTGATCATCCTCAACATCGGCCTCGAACGCGGACTGATCACGCCGACGCTCTTCACCATCATGGTTCTCATGGCCATCGTGACCACGTTGATGGCTACACCGCTGTTCGAGTGGGTTTATCTTCGCCGACGGACGCCTGACACGGCGCCCGTTTCGCCGCGAGACGCTTGCGCAACACGTGTAGAATAACGCCCACCACGGCGAAGAGCACCCCGGCGATGATGAGCTTGCGCTTGTCGCCTTGCGCAAGCGCGTCCCCGGCGAGCACCGCGACCGTCAGATGGATCGTTGGCACGACCAAGGACACCAGCATGTAGATCCCAAAGTGCACGCGCGCCAAACCGAGCAGGTAATTCTGCAGAAAAAACGGCACGCCCGGCACGATTCGCAGGATCAAGGTAAACTCCCAACTCTTGCCCTTGGATAGCCGGGGAACCTTGTAGCCGAGCCAGAGGATCAACCGTTCCATCCAGGGCCTAAGCGCAACGGCGGCGAACCAGTAGGACAGCGCCACGTTGATCGTCAGCGCGGCCACACCGCATACAATCACCACGCCCGGTCCCATGGTCGGAGCAAACACCGGTCCTGCCGATAAAACGAACGCCGACAGCGGAAACCCAAAAAAAGGCAGCACCGCCATCGCGACGAAAAACACACCCGCGCCTTCCGCTCGCACGTAGTCGAGGCAACGCTTCACGTGTTCGCCCAGATCCATCCGCACCGCCAGAAGCCCAAGCGCACCGCCGAGCACGACCAGAGCGGCAAGAATCCAAATCAGTCGTTTTTTGCGAACATCCATCATTTGAATGATCCACCATGAAGATGCCCTCCTCCGCAGCGCAACCCGTCGATTCACAGATCCCCGTCGTCACGACTTATTTTTCCGTGATTAGTGCCCATTAGTGTTCATTAGTGGTTACTTTCCGACATGTCTTCCACCGTCTCCGACTCCCTCTTCGCTCGCGCCAAAGAACTCATCCCCGGTGGCGTCAACTCGCCCGTCCGCGCCTTCCGCTCGGTCGGCGGCGCGCCGTTTTTCACGAAATCCGCGCAAGGCGCGACGCTCACCACCGCCGATGGACGCGAGTTGATCGACTTCGTCTGCACCTGGGGACCGGCGATCCACGGTCACAACCACCCCGTGATCAAAGCCGCCATCGCCGCCGCCCTCGAACACGGCACGTCGTTCGGCACGCCCAATCCCTACGAAGTGGAAATGGCCGAGCTGATCGTGCGCTTCGTGCCCTCGATCCAAAAAGTCCGCATGTGCAACAGCGGCACCGAGGCCACCATGTCGGCCATCCGCCTCGCCCGCGGTTTCACGCGTCGCGACAAGATCATCAAGTTTTCCGGTTGTTACCACGGACACTCTGATTCGCTCCTCATCAAAGCCGGTTCCGGTGCCCTCACCCACGGCAATCCCGACAGCGCCGGTGTGCCCGCCTCGTTCGCCCGCGAAACCGTCGTGCTCCCCTACAACGACCGCGCCGCGCTCGACGCGGCCTTCGTCGCCAACCCGGGTGCAATCGCCTGCGTCATCCTCGAACCCTATTGCGGCAACGTCGGGTTCATCATGCCCGACCCCGGCTACCTCGCCTACGTCCGCGAGATCACCGCGAAACAGGGCACCGTGCTCATCTTCGACGAAGTCATGACCGGCTTCCGCATCGCCAAAGGCGGCGTGCAGGAGCGTGAAGCCATCGTCCCCGACCTCACCTGCCTCGGAAAAATCATCGGCGGCGGCCTGCCCGTGGGCGCTTTCGGCGGACGCGCCGACATCATGGATTATCTCGCGCCACTCGGTCCCGTTTACCAGGCCGGCACGCTCAGCGGCAACCCGCTCGCCATGGCCGCCGGCATCGCCGGCCTGCGTCTGCTCGAAGACCTGAATCCCTACGCCCGCCTCGACGCGCTCGGACGCCAGTTGCGCGATGCCGTGGTCACCGCGTGCAAAGCCAAAGGCATCGCCGTGCAGGCCCCGCAATGCGGCTCGATGTTCAGCTTCTTCTTCACCGACACGCCGGTGCGCGACTACGACACCGCGCTCAAGGGCGACGCCAAACTCTTCGCCCGTTTCTTCCGCGCCGCGCTCGACGGTGGCGTTTACCTCGCCCCCAGCGCCTACGAAGCCGGTTTCCTGAGCACCGCTCACGATGGGCTCGCGATCGATCGCGCCTGCGAAGTCCTGACGAACGCGATCAAGGGCTTGTAAAGTAGCGCAGACTTCCAGTCTGCATCCGCTCCCAAGCAGGCTGGAAGCCTGCGCTACTTCCCCCCCCTCACGCCCGCGGGTGCGCCTTCGCATATACATCGCGCAGCCGCGCCACGCTCACATGCGTGTAAACCTGCGTGGTGTTCAGGTTCACGTGCCCGAGCAACTCCTGCACGAGCCGCAGGTCCGCCCCCGCGTTCAATAAATGCGTCGCGTAACTATGCCGCAGCTTGTGTGGCGTCAGGTCGAGCGGCAGGTCGGCGAGCGCAAGATAACGTTTCAACATCAACTGCACCTGGCGCACTGGCAGGCGCTCGTGTTTCGCGTTCACCAAGACCGGGGCGTTATGCACCGTGTTGCGGGCAAACTCGCGTTTCCATTTGCCGAGCACCGCCATCGCCACACGCCCGAGCGGACACAGCCGCTCCTTCTTTCCTTTGCCCAACACCCGCGCCACGCCGCTCGTAAAATCGATCTGGCCATAATCCAGCGCCACCACCTCGCTCACGCGCAACCCGCCGCCGTAGAGCAGCTCCATGACGAGGCGGTCGCGCCAGGCGTCGAACGCGTCGATCGTCTGATTCTCCAGCAGCCGCTGCGGTCCGGCCAGCAGCAGCTTCATTTGCGCCTCGGTCAAAAACTTCGGCAGACGCTTCTCCAGCTTCGGCAGCGGCACGCCGATGAACGGATTTCGCGCCACGCCGCCGCGTCGCAGCCAAAACTTAAAAAACGCCCGCAGCCCGGAGACATGGTTGTGCAGCGTGCGCCGGTCGAAGCGCTTTTGCGCCTCGATCACGAAGTCGCGCAGATCCCGCGTGCCGAGCTTGTCGAAGCCGCGTTCCCAAAGCCCCGACGCCATGAGCCACCGGTAGAAATCATCGAACGCCTGCCGGTAGTTGCGCAGCGTATACGCGGAGTAGCGGCGTTCCTTTTCGAGGAATTCCGCGAATGGCGCCCACCAGCGCGCCAGCACCGGTTCAGGCGGTGGCGGCAGTGAGGCGGGCTTCGACATCGCGCATGACCTGCGTGGCGTGCAACCGCAGCGCACCCTCGGGATCGAGTCCCTTGGCGCGCGCGGCCGCGGTGAGTTCAAACAACATCTTGCCGAGTGTCGCCTCGTCGAGCTGCGCGCCCAGAGCCTTTACCTGCGCGACATCAACGATGCCGTCCGCCGGCAGAGATTTCTTCTCGATCTGCTTCCACACCGTCTCGGCGAACATCAAGGCAGGCAGGCGCGGCGGCAGGTCTTTAAAAACGCCGGTTTGCACGGGGCCGTTCTTCTTTTCCTGCGCCTTGATCTGCTCCCACTTCACGATGACGTCGTCGGCTGTGCCGAGTTTGTCGCCGGTGCCGAACACATGCGGATGCCGGCGCACGAGCTTGTCGTTGGCCTCGCGGGCCACGTCCTCGAGGTTGAAGTGTCCGTCCTCCTCGGCGAGTTGCGCGTGGAAAATCACCTGCATGAGCACGTCGCCCAGTTCCTCGCGCATGTGCGGCTTGTCGAGGCGGTCGATGGTGTCGAGCAGCTCGCTGACCTCGTCGATGAGGCAACGAGTCAACGAAGCGTGCGTCTGCTCCTGGTCCCACGGACACCCGCCGGGCGCGCGCAACGCGGCGATGGTTTTGCGAAGATCTTCAACAGCACTCATGGACAGAGGAGAAACCACGAAACACACGAAACACACGAAAAAAACCGGCCCAGAGTAGCGCAGACTTCCTGTCTGCATCCGATGCCGAAGCAGGCTTGAAGCCTGCGCTACTTCCCCCGCCCTCAATTCAGTTCTGGTTTTCGTGTGTTTCGTGTGTTTCGTGGTGACCTTTCACATGTCTGACAAACTCACCGAGATCATGGCTTGGAAGCGGCAGGAGATCGCCCCGCTCATCCGCAACGTCTCCCTGCCCGAGCTGGCCGCCTACAACACCATGGCGCCCAAGCCGCCGTCCTTCGCCGCCGCCCTTCGCCGCGACGACGGAAAACTCGCCGTCATCGCCGAGATCAAACGTCGCTCTCCCTCCGCCGGAGCCATCGCCGCCGCCAGCCTGCCCTCGACCGATCAAGCCCTCAAATACCGCGCCGCCGGCGCCAGCGCGCTCTCGATCCTCACCGACGAGAAATTCTTTGGCGGCACCCTCTCCGACCTCACGTCCGTCACCACGCTTTTCCGCGAAAATCGCCCGGCCATCCCGTGCATTCGTAAGGACTTCATGGTTCACCCCATTCAGGTGCTCCAGGCCCGCGAAGCCGGTGCCAGCGCGATCCTCATCATCGTGCGCGCCCTTAACGACGACGAAATCGCCGCCTTGTTCGCCGCCGCCAAGATGGCCGGCCTTGATGCGCTCTTCGAGATCCACAACGAATCCGAACTCGATCGCGCGGTGAAACACGGCGCCAAGATCATCGGGGTGAACAACCGCGACCTCGCCATCTTCAAGTGCGACCTCGGCCTCAGCGAACGCCTCATCCCGCTCTTTCCGAAGCACGTCATAGCCGTGAGCGAGAGCGGCATCTTCACCGGAGCCGACGCCGCCCGCGTCCGCAAAGCCGGCGCCCACGCCATCCTCTGCGGCGAAGCCCTCATGAAGGCACCCAACACCGCCGCGCTGATTGAGGACTTCCGCCGCGATGTTTGAGAAAAAGCACCAGCAGCTGCTGCCGCGCCGTAAGTTTTATCACCGGCTTACGCGCAGCTTGGCCGTCGGAGCAGTGTTGGTCGCTTTCTCTCTCGCCCTCGGCATGGCCGGTTACCACTGGATCGGCGGACTGGCCTGGGTGGACGCGTTTCTCGACGCCGCGATGATCCTCTCCGGCATGGGTCCGCTTTCGCAGCTGCACACCACCTCCGCCAAGCTCTTCGCCGGCTGCTACGCGATCTACTGCGGCATCACCCTGATCACGACCGCCGCCATCGTGCTCTCGCCCATCGTCCACCGCGCACTCCACAAGTTCCACCTCGAAGACGATCCGAAGGCGTAGACCGTCTTTTTCTGTTCGTCATTGGTCATTGGTCATTCGTCATTGGTCATTCGCAAAGCGCCATGCCTCTCTCTCCCTCCGCCACCCGCGATCTTCTCGGCCAACTTGGCCATTTCCCCAAGCGCGCGCTCGGGCAAAATTTCCTCGTCGATGGCAACATCGTGAACAAATCCCTCGAACTCGCCGGCGTGCGCCCGGGTGACACCGTGGTCGAAGTCGGCCCCGGCCTCGGCACACTGACCACCGCGCTCCTCGAAGCCGGCGTGGATCTCTGGGCCGTCGAATTCGACCGCAATCTCCACGCGCACCTCGAAGCCACCATCCTGCCCCGCTTCCCCGCCACCTTCCACCTCCTGCAAGGCGACGCCGTCGAGCATCCGCTGGCCGGCCTGCCCGCCGACCGAGCCCTCGCCGGCTTCAAAGTCGTAGCCAACCTCCCCTACGCCATCTCCACCCCGTGGATGGACGCCGTGTTTTCCGGCCCGCTTCCCACGAACCTCGTGCTCATGCTCCAGCAAGAGGCCGCGCAACGCTACGCCGCCAAGCCCGGCAGCAAGCAGTTCGGCGCCATCTCGATTTTCCTTCAGTCCGCCTACGACATCGCCCCCGGCCATAAAGTCGCCGCCGCCTGTTTCCACCCGCGCCCCGACGTCGAGTCCTACCTGCTCAATCTCGTGCGCAAACCCGCGCCGTTCGTCTTCGCCCCCGAGGTGAAACAACTCATCCGCGCCTGCTTCCAGCAACGCCGCAAACAACTTGGCGCGCTCCTCCGCGACAAACTCCCCGACCAAGGCGCCGCGTGGATCGCCGAGCTGACCGCCGCCGGCCACGGCCCGCAAAGCCGCGCCGAAGAAGTGCCCGTCGCCCTCTGGCAAAAGCTGACTGTCCCCGCTGCCTGATCCCATGAACCTGCAAACATGCCTCACGCTGCTGGTCGTCGGCGGCATCGTCGGCTTGGTGATGACCCTCACGGGCCACAACAAAAAGACCGGCCTGCCCGTCAACCTCGTGGTCGCGGTCGCCGGCGCGTTCCTCGGCTGGTTCGTGTATCATCAGGTGAGCCGCACCGCGATCGAAGTTCTCTTTGCCATCGGCGGTGGCCTGCTGCTGCTCTGGTTGATCGGCCTGATCAAAAAGTAAGCCGACCACCGACCGATCCCATTTGAAACCGCTAATTGGCGCTGATCATCGCTAATAGTGGAAAGACCGCCGCAGGTCGGCGATCAGCCGACACCTCCGACTCTTCGCGGAGGCGATTAGCCGGAGCCGCTCCCACCGAAGCGCCACATTGGGCGATTCATTAGCGGTTCAAAAACTCCGATCCGCCTGCCCCACCTCCGCTCCACGCGCTACCCACTACCCGCTACTCGCTACTTCCCCCAACGGCTACTTCCCACCGCCCATTAGCGGTAAACCAAACCCCGTCTCCGCTGCTTCTCACCGGCCATTCACACGCAAATGCCTTTGACCGAGCATTTGGCCCACCCTTAGCTCACCGCCCTTACTTTCCGTTTCCGAGCCTCCGACCTAATCGCGACCCGCCACTTCCCCCCTCACAGCTTCCGAGTCTCTCAACTCTCATCCCTCAACTTTCAACTATGTCCGCCATCACCGCGCCCTCGATCCTCTACACCATCACCGACGAAGCCCCCGCGCTCGCCACTTACAGCTTCCTGCCGATCGTGCAGGCCTACGCCAAGCAAGCCGGCATCAACGTGGAAACCCGCGACATCTCCCTCGCCGGCCGCATTCTCGCCGCCTTCGCCGACCTCCTCCCCCCCGCCCAACGCGTGCCCGATGCCCTCGCCGAACTCGGCGCCCTCACGCTCAAGCCCGAGGCCAACATCATCAAGCTCCCCAACATCTCCGCCTCCATCCCCCAGCTGAAGGCCGCCATCGCCGAGCTCCAGGCCAAGGGCTACGCCCTCCCCGCCTACCCTGAAAACCCCACCACCGACGCCGAGAAAGACGCCCGCGCCCGCTACGCCAAAGTCCTTGGCTCCGCCGTCAACCCCGTCCTCCGCGAAGGCAACTCCGACCGCCGCGCCCCCGGCGCCGTCAAAGCCTACGCCAAGGCCCACCCCCACTCCATGGGCGCCTGGTCCCCCACCTCCAAGACCAACGTCGCCGCCATGGCCGACGGTGACTTCTTCGGCAACGAACAGTCCGTCACCGTTCCCGCCGCCACCACCGTCCGCATCGAACTCGTCAAAGCCGACGGCTCCGTCGTCGTCCTCAAGGACAAGACCCCCCTCAAGGCCGGCGAGATCCTCGACGCCACCGTCATGCGCAAGGCCGCCCTCGTGTCCTTCTACGAGAGCGCCATCGCCCGCGCGAAGAGCGAAGGCATCCTCTTCTCCCTCCACCTCAAGGCCACCATGATGAAGGTCTCCGACCCCATCCTCTTCGGCCACGCCGTGAAGGTCTTCTTCAAGGAAACACTCGCCAAACACGCCGCCACCCTCGCCACCCTCGGCGTTGACCTGAACAACGGCCTCGGCGACCTCGTCGCCAAAATCGAAAAACTCCCCGCCGCCGAGAAAGCCGCCATCGAGGCCGACCTCGCCGCCGCCCTCGCCACCGGCCCCGCCCTCGCCTACGTCAACTCCGACAAAGGCATCACCAACCTCCACGTCCCCTCCGACGTCATCATCGACGCCTCCATGCCCGCGATGATCCGCACCTCCGGCCAAATGTGGAACCAGGCCGGCAAACAACAGGACACCCTCGCCGTCATCCCCGACCGCTGCTACGCCGGCGTTTACCAGACCGTCATCGACTTCTGCCGCAAAAACGGCGCCCTCGACCCCAAGACCATGGGCAGCGTGCCCAACGTCGGCCTCATGGCCCAGGCCGCCGAAGAATACGGCTCCCACAACAAAACCTTCCAAATCCCCGCCGCCGGCACCGTCCGCATCGTGGACGAAGCGGGCAAGACCATCCTCGCCCACACCGTCGCCGAAGGTGACATCTGGCGCGCCTGCCAGACCAAGGACGCCCCCGTGCAAGACTGGGTGAAACTCGCCGTCAACCGCGCCCGCCTCAGCAACACCCCCGCCGTCTTCTGGCTCGACGAAGCCCGCGCCCACGACCGCGAGATCATCGCCAAGATCAAAAAATACCTCCCCGCCCACGACACCGCCGGCCTCGACATCCGCGTGCTCGCCCCCGCCGCCGCCTGCCAGTTCACCCTCGAACGCATCGTCAAAGGCCTCGATACGATCAGCGTCACCGGCAACGTCCTCCGCGACTATCTGACTGACCTCTTCCCCATCCTTGAAGTTGGCACCTCGGCCAAGATGCTCTCCATCGTTCCCCTCATGAACGGCGGCGGCCTCTTCGAAACCGGCGCCGGCGGCTCCGCGCCCAAACACGTGCAGCAGTTCACCGAGGAAAACTTCCTCCGCTGGGACAGCCTCGGCGAATTCTTCGCCCTCGCCGCCAGCTTCGAACACCTCGGCATCACCCAGAAAAACGCGAAAGCCGCCGTCCTCGCCGAGACCCTCGACCAAGCCAACGGCAAGTTCCTGGAAAACGACAAGAGCCCCGCCCGCAAAGTCGGCGCCGGCATCGATAACCGCGGCAGCCACTTCTACCTCGCCCTCTACTGGGCCCAAGCCCTCGCCGCCCAAACTAAAGACTCTCAACTCTCAGCTATTTTCACCCCGCTCGCCGAAAAGCTCACCGCCTCCGAAAAGCAAATCGTGGCCGAACTGATCGCCGTCCAAGGCAAACCCGCGGACATCGGTGGTTACTACAAGCCAGACGACCAGAAGGCTTCCGCCGCCCTCCGCCCGAGCGCCACGCTAAATCAGATCCTCAGCACGATCTGATCTTTATAAGACCTCGGTCACGCGATACCTAAAAACTCCGAGGTCAAACACTATATACAATGCTTGTGAAATCGCCGGTGCATCACACCACAACTGACGCACTTCATAAGTTGATTCAACAATACCACTTCGACAAGACCCCAATAGAAGTAAACTTCAGAAAGCTTGTTCACTGGATCCCTTACAATTCGGACCGCTATACACATTTACTTCATCATTATCCCGCGAAATTAATACCCCAAATACCGCATTTTTTCATCAATAACGAACTGCTTTCATCTAAGGGCGACACCGTGCTGGATCCCTTTTGCGGGACCGGAACTGTTATGGTTGAAGCCATCGTCTTAGGACGAAATGGAATTGGCGCGGACTCCAATCCGCTTGCTCGATTGATTGCAAAGTCTAAGTGCACTCAAATTGACGCTAAGGTAGCTAGAAAATGGCAATCAGGGCTACAAGAGGTGTTCCGGAACACCTCCCATTTCACAATACCTCCCGTGGTTAATTTAGAGTATTGGTTTAGTGAAAGGATTATAGATGAACTTGGACGCCTCCTAAGCGTAATTTCTCACATTCAGACCCCGGAATTGAGAAACCTGGCACTAGTAACGTTTTCTCATACCCTACGCGATGTAAGTCTTGCTGATCCCCGCATTTCAGTTCCGGTTCGCTTAAATCCCTCAAGATTCCATACAAGCCACTACTTACATAAAAAGGCGAAGAATCGCTTAGATGGGTTGAAACGCCTATCTGTGCTGGAAAGGTTTGAAGAAGTTTTCGATTTCAACCTAAAGAGAATTTCCAATTTATCCAACAATACCCAACTCGGCACCCTGAGAGGTATTGCCAGCGACGCACGCTGCCTCGCAATCGGTGCTTCACCTCGACGCATACGGTCAGAAACAATCCAATTAGCTGTCACTTCACCTCCATATTTAGGAGCTCAAAAATACGTTAGAGCGTCATCGCTTAGTTTAGGGTGGTTAAATTTAGTGGAGCCGTCCGATCTCACCGCAATAGAGGCCACATCGATCGGAAGAGAGCATTTCCCTAAAGCAGAATATAGTCGGCTTACTAAAACCGGCATGAGAGCCGCAGATGCCCTCCTCAAGAATGTATTTAAGAAGTATCCATTGCGCGCTCAGATAGCTTCGACGTATTTACTGGAAATGAAAGCAAGTATCCAAGAAACACATCGAACATTAAAACAGGGCGGATACTTTGCTTTGGTTGCAGGAGCGAATCGACTTTGCGGAGAAGATTTTAACACGCCTGATTATTTAAGAAGAATTGCTGAATCCGCAGGGTTCAAAACAAAACTTGTGCTGGTAGATACTATACAGTCGCGAGGCCTCATGACAAAACGCAATCGCACCGCAGGCCTGATTCCACAAGAGTGGGTATTTCTATTCCAACGCCAATGATTGATTCCAAAGAGCTACAGCACAAGTGGCTGACCAAAATCAAGACATTGAACAGCACGCTGTGGAACGATCGGGCCAAATTCCCTGTAATTCAACGCTGGCTCAATAACTTTCAAGGCGCGGTATTTGAGCGAGAGGTTGAGCAGATGCATGCGCTACACCTCCTCCAGCAATTCATGGTTTTCGGCGAAGTTGAGATTCATGAATTATTAAAGGTTATTTATAGAGATCTTTTTCGCTATCCATTGATTCAGGAAATCAGAAATAACTTGGGGAGCAATTTTACTGCTATAGAAATAGGATCAAGGTATAACAATGCGCTTCTTAACACACGATTTCTCGGCCTAGGGCGGGCGGGAGAAAGCGGGCAACATTTAATATACACATTTAGGCAGTTTAACAACTTACCACTCGATTTAGTTAGTGACGCAAACAGCCTATTTACATTTAGCAACGGAAAGGATGAACTGGCTGCGCCCATGCTGTCCCATGTTGTCTTCATAGATGACATAAGCGGGTCCGGCACACAAGCAAAGGACCGATTGACGCCGGTAATCTCACGAATTAAAGCATTGAGGCCTGAATGCAAAATTTACTACTTCCCTCTATTTGCCACAACTCAAGCGATTGAAGTCCTGAAAGGAACACCAGGGCTAGACGTCATCAAGCCAGCGATGGAGCTAGATCCGGCTTATTCGTGTTACCACGATAAAAGTATTTATTTCAGAGACGTGAATGACGATGGACAAACAATGACAGCCTCCAAGGCAGTTATGCAGGCATACGGCGAGAGTATCTGCAGAGGCAACGGCCTTGGCTTTGGCGAATGTCAGTTACTACTAAGCTTTCACCATAACACGCCGGACAACACTTTGCCGGTTTTCTGGTTCAATGAACAGCCTGCAGCATGGTCGCCAATATTTCCACGGCACCCTAAAACGGCCATCAACCCTGCAATCTTATGAAGCCTACAGTTAACCCCTTTAGCCTTACAAAGGCAGTCGATTTAACAGACGAACAGATTAACTCGTTCTGGGTAGACATCAATTCCACAGGTGGATTTGCGAAAAAAGCGAAGCCAACATCGCCAATGCCGATGATTATAATGGGCGGAAAGGGGTCGGGCAAAACCCACCTTATGCGGCATTATGCATATCAAGTCCAAAAACTACGCAACACAGGCTTTGATCTATTTTCGAGCATCGTTTCAGAAGGATATCTCGGAGTATATATTAGAACCCCCGGCTTGAACGCCTCCCGGTTTCGAGATAAATCCCAATCCCAGGCGCAATGGGCGGCGCTATTTTCCTATTATTTGGAACTTTGGTTCGCCCAAACCCTTTTGTCAGTATTCCAAGAGTTCATCACAAATAGCAATAAGAAGATCGACAATGAGCCAAAGCTAGTTGGCGACATGTATAAATTGTTCGATAAGTCTCCTGCAACTGCTCCAGAGACATTGTCCGGGTTCATCGATCTGCTAGAAGACCTGCGAAAAAAATTAGACTTCAAGATCAATAACGCGGCTTTCTCTCGAACTCTCGACGTCACAATTTATGCCTTAAACGGAAAGCTTATATTTGGGATCCCCAAACTTTTACAGGCCGCATTCCCCGATTTAAAAAATTTAGTTTTTCTGTATTTAGTTGATGAATATGAACATTTTGATGAGCAAGCCCAGCGTTACTTCAACACACTAATAAGAGAGCGAGAATTTCCCGTTGGGTTCAAGATTGGAGTAAAGCTATGGGGCTTAAAAACACTAAAAACATTCAGTGGCGACGAAGGCCTGAAGGAGGGGTCTGAATTTGAACGGTTAATATTAGACGCAGACCTTCGCGCAAGCCCATCGGTATATCAACAGTTCGCACTAAATCTCTGCCGCACCAGATTGCAGGAAGTAATATCCAAGAAAATTTCTGATAATCCCAATGACATACAGAAGTTTTTCTCGGATGCCAACTCGTTATCGCTTGCAGAAACCGATTGGGGCCGAGCCTGCGCACGATTTAAGGGAACAAGGAGGCCTGGTGTAACTAGTTTAGAAAAAAAACTAAAAGAGCACGCCAAGAGATTCCAAAGCCTCGCAGTTGAATCTGACAATCAAGTCGCGGAGATAATTAGTTTGATAGAATTTGATGAAGACTACCTCATCGAAAAAACAAACTGCTTTTTACTGTATAGAGCTTGGTATCGGAACAAGCCACTTTTAAAAGCAGCACGGGAGATTCGAGAGGACTGCTTACGGTATGTTAAGGGCGAGCGCGCAAACACAGCGCATGCCACAGTTCTAGACAAATTTGAAGGCGATCTGCGCCATCAGTTTATAATAGAGGCAGAGCACAAAATTGATTATCTCGGACTGGAGTCGTTCATAGCTATGTCGCACGGTATTGCGAGAAACCTACTCACAATACTTCGAGGTGTATATGACTGGTCTCTATTTTACGGTGAGGAGCCGAGCGCCCTCGTTAGCGTTCGCGCCCAGCGAATTGCGGTTGAAGAAGCCAGTGAATGGTTTTTTCAGGATGCACAACATCAGAGTGATGGAGGAAAAAACGCAGCGATTGCAACCGACAGAATAGGTGAACTCCTCCAAGCCATTCGCTATTCAGATAAACCCTCCGAATGCTCACTGAGATCCTTTTCAGTGGAGTGGGACGGGCTCGATGCGCAAACAAGAGATACAATCGAGCTAGCCGAGAAGCTATCTTTTATAATTCGCGATAGCGAACGAAAAGAGCGTAACAGCGCTAGACCAACCCCTAAGTTCCAGCTTAATCGAATGCTATCACCGCGATACAGGCTTCCAATAGCAAGCCGCGGATCCATTCATTTAAGTATATCCGAAGCTCAAGCAATATTCGGAAATCCAGATCCTACCTCATTCAAGAAAATAAAAATGGATCGCCTGCGAGAACTTAATGCCCCTTTTTCTTCAGTAATTAAGCAAGGAGGAGAAATTTATGAGTTCGAATTTTGATTATAGTATCTTCACAAAAGAAGAACTAGATTTAAACTCTATCGCGAAGATATCTCCGTGGGATAGATATGTATCCGGCTTCAACTTAGCAGATAGGGTCAGGCAGGTTTTCCGAATCGCTCCCGCAACAAAAAAACACTGGTTGCTCTTTCCTGAATACCGTTTTGACGAGACTGACGCCCCTGTCGACGGGACTCCTTTTCGTTACGAGCTACTCAGAGAGGACGAATACATATTAAAATACTTTGATGAAAATCCCATTCGCGATGGAGAAAGGCTATGCTTCGACATAACCGGATTTATGCGACCGCATCTCCTGTTTTTGATACGCTATTTAGCGCACCAAAAAATTCGCTCCTTCGATTGCATATACTCGGAGCCACAAGTTTACGAAAAAGCTGATGCCACGAAATTTTCTGGTGGTGAAGTGAAGGAAATTCGACAAATTGCTGGCTTCGAAGGCAATCATACTACCGAGACCGAAAACGATATATTAGTTGTCGGCTGCGGATACGATCATATATTGATTCAGAAAATAGCAGAGGACAAGAAACGCGCACGAAAAATCCAACTATTTCCATTCCCATCACTTAAACCACATATGTATCAAGAGTCGCGCCTTCGCACTCAATATGCGGCCGACGCTTTCGGTGCAAATATTGAAGAAACTCTTTTTGCCCCAGCGCATGACCCTTTTGCTACTGCCGCCGTCTTAGCGAACTTACGAAATAACAGGTGGAAGTCGCCGGAAAATCTATACCTCTCCCCACTAGCCACAAAGCCTCAGGTGGCTGGCTTTGCTCTTTTTTACGTTTTGGAATGCATAAATAGTCCTACAAGCATCATTTTTCCCATCACTACAGAATACTCAAAGAAAACAAGTGATGGCGTGTCCCAAATTTGGCGATATCAATTCGAATTTTAATTGTTCAAGGTCGAGCCGATGGGGTCAGCAACGGTCTTTCAGGCGAGCGTAAATTCAGGTTTTTTGAGGAGTTGATTGAGGAGGACGACGAGCTTCCGCATGACGGCGGTGAGCGCCACCTTCTTGGGTTTACCGGAAACGAGCCGATGGGGTCAGGCCGTTACTTGCTACTTTTGACCTGACACGCGCCCCGCCCTTCCTCTTGCTCCGCCCATGGCTCGCAAACTCCGGATTCAATACGAGGGTGCAATTTACCACGTGATCAACCGCGGCAATTATCGCCGCGATGTTTTTGAATCGGTCGGGGCGGCTCAGGCGTTTGAGGAAGCTTTGCTGGAGGCGTGCGCAGAGAACGCTTGGCGGCTGCACGCGTTCGTCGTCATGCGCAATCACTACCACCTGGCAGTGGAAACTCCGCAGGCGAACTTGGTGGAGGGCATGCACTGGCTGCAGAGCACGTTTTCGACGCGCTTCAACCGGTTCCGCCAGGAACGGGGGCATTTGTTTCAAGGACGCTATCAGGCGTTGCTGGTCGAAGATATGGCGGCGCTGGCGAAGGTCGTTGATTATATTCACCTCAACCCGGCCCGGGCGAAGATCGTGCCGGCAGAGCGACTGGCGGATTTTCGATGGAGCAGTCTGCGGCGGTTTCTACGCGGGCCACGGACACCCGCCCTGTGTTGTCAGGATTGGCTCGAACAACACGGACTCGGAGATACGACGAAGGGACTGCAGGCTTATGTGGATCACCTGGGCGCACTGGAAGGAGACGAGACCGAGCAAAAGAGATTGGGATTGGAGCAGTTATCAAAAGGTTGGGCCATCGGCACTGCGGGATGGTGTCGCGAGATCGCCAAGGAGCATGCAGACCGCGCGCTGGCTCCCGGGGTCGAAACCGCTGAACTGCGGACCTTGAAGGAGGCACGTTGGACTCAGGTGCTTGATGAGGAGCTGGAGCGTCACATGCAGACCCGCGAGATGGCCGCGTCCGCCCGTGCGAATACACCCTGGAAGATCACCACCGCCAAAAAACTCAGGAATGTCGGAGCGCCCTACGCTTGGATCGCTCAGCAGCTACACATGGGATCCGTCAGCACTGTGCGTGTTTACCTTAATCGAGCGAAAAGTAGCAAGTAACGGCCTGACCCCATTTCCGAAAAGCCGCGTCCAACTATATTCAATCCGCCCATGTTCTCCTTTTTCCGGCGCAAGGCCGCCCCGCCTGTCCCGACCGAGCCCACCTTCAACGAACGCGTCGACACCTTCTGGACTTGGTATGCGGGCGTCGCGGACCGCTTCCATCGAACCATCGATGATAAACGCTGCGCAGATCTGGCGGACGAGGTCTCGGCGAAAGTGGACGAACTGCTCCCCGGGTTCGCCTGGGTTTTCGGTCCCGGCGAAAACGGCGGTCATTCCTTCACGCTCTCAGGCGAAGGCATCATGCACAAACAGTTGCTCGCCCTCCACTGGCTTTCACGGGCGCCCCGCCTGCCCGGTTGGACTTTTCACGCCAGTCGTCAAAGCGGGTCCATCGCCAACATCTCGATCAAAATCGGAGGAATCGATTTTTCCGCCAAAGAAATCTGGGTGACCCCGGCGATGGACCGCGACGACGAATGTTTTGATCTCACCTTCTGGCACCCCGCGTGGGAAAACCTGGAGAAATCGGAAAAGTTCCGGGTCACCTTCCTCTTCCTCGACGAAGCGTTGGGAGAATACGGAACCGGATGGTGGATCGGCCGAATCGACTTCGGGAAAGACAAACTGGCGGAGTCTTTCCCGCTTGAAGAACTCCCCGGGCACATCCGCAAAATTTCAGAAACCGAGGGATGGAAGAAATACCCGCCCGGCGAATGCATCAGTCTCCTGCGTTTTAACGAAATCGAAGCCACGTTTCCCCGAAGCGATTCCTTCACGCAGGCCACCGTGATTCCGCCCCTCATCCGCGACTACTTCAGCGCCGAGGGCAACTTCGAGGACCCGCTCGCCGGACTGGGCGCGGACTACGCCTATGTTTCGCTGCCCAACAGCATACTGCCCAAAGGGGACGAAGTGAACAAGCGCGCCGAGTTTGAAGACGCGATGGAAAATGTGCTGAAACCCGCCGGGCTCGGCCGTTGCCTCGGCGGCGCGATGGGGCGGGAACGGTTTTACATCGATCTTCTGATCTTCGACGGCGCGCGAAGCCTCGACGCAGTCGCAACCACGCTCCGCCAAGCCAAGGTGCCCGAGGGCACGATGATCGAGTTTTTCGCCCGCGATAAACTCGGCCGACGCATCGCGGTGTAGCCCGCCCCCTGTCGGTCGGCGGCTCGCTCCCTGTTTGAATGTTGCCGAGACCCATGCCACGCCCCACTTCGGAAATCCATCCAAGGCTACCATCTCATCAAGCCCGATGATCTTGGCGTCCCTCCAATCTGATGCGTATTCCGAACGCGGATCCGCTCCTTCGCAGGCGGAACGGTAGCTGCTGAATCATGCACCACTTGGACCAAGCCTCGAATCATGAGACGATTTAAGCGCGAAGACTTCGAAATCAAAAACCTGGGGATCGCCAGCCACGATTCGCCCCTTCAATCGCGCCGTGATGAGGCGAACGCCAACTTCGTCTGCGACGACCGGCACCGCGTGTTGTTCGACCACTCGCTCGAACGCATCTCCGCCGCCATCGAGGGGGAAACCGAGCCCATCACCATCGAGCGATCCGGCCCCCGCCAGAAAATCTTCTTCGACCCGCAAAAGAGCCGCGCGGCGATCGTCACCTGTGGCGGACTGTGCCCGGGATTGAACGATGTTATTCGCGGGCTGGTCATGACCCTCAACTATTCCTACGGGGTCAAAACCATCTACGGAATTCCCTATGGTTACGAGGGCTTCATCGACAAGTATGGCCACCAGATCGTGAACCTCACGCCCGAGTCGGTCAGCGAAATCCACACCGAAGGCGGCTCCATCCTCGGCACATCGCGCGGGCCGCAACCGGTCGGGCAGATGAGCGACAAGCTGGTCTCGCTCAGCGTGAACATGCTCTTCGTGATCGGCGGCGACGGCACGTTGCGCGGCGCGTCCGCGATCGCCCAGGAAGTCTCTCTCCGGGTCTCGAAATCGCGGTCGTGGGCATCCCCAAGACCATCGACAACGATCTCGAATACATGGACAAAAGTTTCGGTTTCGAGACCGCCTTCACCGAGGCGGTCCGGGTGATCCGTTGCGCCCACAACGAAGCCAAGGGCCACGCCCGCGGCGTCGGCCTCGTAAAGGTCATGGGACGCGACTCCGGTTTCATCGCCGCCTTCGCCGCACTGGCCGACAACTGCGTCAACTATGTCCTGATCCCGGAGTGTCCCGCGCATCTCGACGGGTCCAACGGATTTCTCGCGCACTTGGAAAAACGACTCACCACCCGCGGCCACGCCGTGGTCGTCGTCGCGGAGGGCGCCGGCCAAGATCTGATGCAGACCGACGCCTCGGCCAAAGATGCCTCGGGCAACGCCAAGTTCGGCGACATCGGCCCCTGGATGAAGGACCGGATTCAGGCGCACTTCAAAGCCCTCAAGCTCGATGCCACGGTCAAGTATATCGATCCGAGCTACATCATCCGCAGCGTGCCCGCCTCGCCGCAGGACGCCATCTTTTGTCTGCGGCTCGCGCAACATGCCGTCCACGCCGCCATGGCGGGCAAAACCGACATGGTCGTCGGACGTTGGCACGGCCACCATGTGAACCTGCCGATCCGCGTGGTGACCGTGCGCCGCCGAAAAGTAAGCCTGCAAGGCGACCTCTGGATGTCGGTGCTGGAGGCCACCGGCCAGCCGGCGCAGTTTGGACCATGATCCGGCCCGCCGGCGCTCGCGGCCACGTTTTAATTTAGTCATACGCCTGATTGGCGCCCGCTTGGATGATCCGGACTGGCTTACTTTTTCGGGGCGGCGGCCTCGGCTTGCTCGAACTTCGCGGCCTCCTCGTCGGAGACGAGCATGTAAACGTCGGCCTTTTCGACCGCGACCGTATAGGAGCGATCGAGCGAGAAGCCGTAGGCTTGGAGCATCTTCTGGTTGTCCTCGTTGAGCTTCGCCAACAACTCGTCGAGTTTCACCTTCAAGTCCTTTTTCTTTTTCGCATCGGTCTCTTTTTCGTAGGCGATATTGGCATCGATCACCTTCTGTCGCTGCGCCTGCATGACCTGCACGTTGGCCTGAAACTCCTGGAATCCCGCCGCCGTGTTGATCGAGCAAACCTTGATGAGTTTTTGTTGCTTCGGAGCGGCGGCGGGCGCGGGTTCCGCGGCCCAAAGACCGACGGTGAGCATGGATGCGCTGAGGGTAAGAATGCGGAGGGTCGTTTTGATCATGATGGGGTCGAGGGGAATATCGGAAAAACTGTTTTAGATGGCAGAGGGACCGATCGACCAAATCCAAAGGAGGCATTCCCAATGGCAACCTTAGAAGTTGCGGAAGTCTGGGGCAGGGAGCCGGGCAAAGGTATCTGGGAGCCACAGGAATCCCCGGTCTGCTGGATGGCGGCCGTCGCCGATCCCAACTGGGGTCGTCATCCACCACCGAAAACCGGACGCGTTTCCGTCTTGGCTCCCGGCTCCGTCGCTTCACAGTCCGTGCTCCCATGAATTATCGCACCCAGGCTGAATATTACATCAAAGGCATCACTTCCGGCGTCATCGATGCCGCCGAGGTCATCGCGTGGTCCGACGAGGTGATCGTCGCCGCCCCCAAGTCCGAAGACTGGATGATTGAAATTTCCAGCTGCGGCGCCGACGAGCGCCTCAAGGTCCTCGGCCTCCTCAACACCGTCCAAGGCGTGGCTGATCCGGTCGAGCTCGCCGCCCTCCTCAAGGCCAAGGGCCTTGCCTAAACGCATCGGCGTCGGCGGTCCGAGCCCGAGCACCACACCGCGAGGCGTGGTGCTTTTTATTGGCACGAATCGGGACGAAGGGAACAGGTCGCCAGCAGACAGTTCAGAAACCGGCGTTCATTTCTTCGGCGGCTCTTCAGCGCCGCGCCGGAGGAAAGGCGAGAACAGATCCAGAGGAATGGGAAGGAACGTCGTGGTGTTATGCTCGCTGGATATCTCCCGCATCGTCTGGAGAAACCGGAGCTGGAGCGCGATGGGCTGCGCGTTGATCATCTCGGCGGCCTGCACCAGTTTCTCCGCCGCCTGAAACTCGCCTTCGGCATTGATGATTTTGGCCCGGCGCTCGCGCTCGCTTTCCGCCTGCCGGGCCATGGCGCGTTTCATGTTGTCGGGCAACACCACGTCCTTCACCTCGACGGCCGTCACCTTGATGCCCCACGGATCGGTCTGGCGGTCGATGATTTCCTGCAGCCGTTGATTGATGGCTTCGCGACGCGCAAGCAATTCGTCCAAGTGGGCCTGACCAATGACGCTGCGCAGCGTGGTCTGGGCGATCAGCGACGTGGCCTTCAGGTAATTCTCCACCTTGATCACGGCATCCTCGGGATTGATGACGCGGAAATACAGGACCGCATCGACCGTCACCGGCACGTTGTCGGTGGTCATCATTTCCTGCTGCGACACGTCGATGGTGACGACTCGCAGGTCCATGCGGACCATGCGGTCAACAATAGGAATCAGCAGCACGATGCCCGGACCTTTTGCGCGAAGTAATTTCCCGAGACGAAAGACAACGCCCCGCTCGTATTCACGCAGGATGCGTATCGCGGTCGGCGCGATGAACAGGATGAGGATGATGACGGGCACCAGCCATGAGAGGGCGTTGAGCCATGTTTGCGCGGTTTCCATGATGACCTCCTAGGTTCGGACCTTCACGTTCAACGTCAGCCCCTGGCGCCCGATGATTTCCACCGACTGACCGCTATCGATGGGAACGTCGCTGCGGGCGCTCCACGTTTCACCTTCCACAAACACCATGCCGCGCTGCGCATCGATGGGCGTGAGCGCCTGCACGACCTGACCAATCATCGTTTCGCTCCCGGCCCGCCGGGGCAGTCGCTGCGCGCGCAGGCCGGCGCCGACCACGAACAGGAAGAAAAGCGCGGTGATGATGGTGGCGGGAACAATCATGGTCAGCGAAAGCCGGAAGGCCGGTCCCGCCCGCTCGAACAGCAACAGGGAACCGAGAAAAAACGCCGCGACACCACCGATACTCAGAACCCCGTGCGACGGCGCAAAGACGTCGGTGATGAACAACCCCACCGCGAGCAGAATGAGCGCGATCCCGGCTATGTTGACCGGCAGCACCGACGACATGTAGAGCGCGAGGATCAGCGCGATCACACCCACCACTCCCGGCAGCACCGCGCCCGGATTGCTGAGCTCTCCGATGATGCCGTAGATCGCCACCAGCATCAGGATGAAAATCACCTCGGGCCGCCACAACGTCTGAAAAACACGTTCGCGGGCGACCATTGGGATGCGCTCGATCCGGGCGTCGGCCGTCCTCAAAACGCGCCCGCCAACCTCCCGCCCGTCGAGGCGGCGGAGCAGGTCGGACAAGTCGTGCGCGATGAAATCGATGACCTTCAACTCGAGCGCTTTCTCGGCGGTGATGCTGGCGCTGTCGCGCACCGCGGACTTGGCCCACTCGACATTGCGTCCGCGTTTTTCGGCGATCGCCTCGATGCTGCTGACGGCGAAGTTCTCCAGTTTTTTCGTCATGATGTCGTCGCCTTTGTCTTTTCCCTCGCCGGGCACGCCTCCGAGTTCCACGGGGTGAGCCGCTCCGATACTTGTGTTCGGGGCCATGACGGCGACATCCGCGGCAAGGGTGATAAAGCAACCGGCGCTGCCGGCGTTGGCACCGGACGGCGCCACGTAAACCACGACAGGCACCTTGGAGGCGTAGAAGGACTGCACGATCTGCTTGGTCGAATCGAGCAATCCGCCCGGCGTATCCAGCAAGATGACGAGGCATCGGGCCTCTTCGCTCCCGGCCATTTTGATGGCGCGAGACACATAGCCGGCGGTGGAAGGCCCGATCGCACCGTTGATCTCAATGAGTCGCGCGGCGCCGTTTCCCTCACCTGCCCTCAGCGCAACACCGATGACAAGCCAGACCGTCAGGAATAAAAGCCTGTTCATCATCGTTGCCCAACGTCTTCACGCAAAACAGAGGTGCAACCCGAGCGGCATGGTGTGTCCGGCCATGCACGCGTCCGGGGAAAATGCCCCACCCCGGCCCGGTAAATTCGCGTCTTTCACAGTCGGCGAATAATTTAGATATTGCTTAATTAAGTTTTAACTTAATTTATGTAGACATGCAGAGCCTAGCCGCCATCGCTGATCCCACCCGCCGTCGGATTGTTGAACTGCTCGCCGTGCGTGAACGGACCGCAGGTGAACTGGTCGGAGAGTTCGACATGAGCGCCCCGGCGATTTCCCAGCATCTGAAGATCCTTCGCGAAGCCGGACTCGTCACCACCCGCGCCGAAGGTCAGTCGCGCATCCAAGCCCTTAATCCCGGCGGCTTCGATGACCTTGAGGCCTGGCTCCAGCAAACACGCTCGATCTGGTCGAGCCGTCTCGACGCCCTCGAACGCGAGTTGCGCGCGGAAGACGCGGCCAACGCCCGAAAGGCAAAAAAGAAAACTTCTTCATGAATACGACCAACGAACAAAACGGAAAGTTCACCACCCCGGCCGAAGTGCGGATCGTGCGCATCCTGCCCGGCCCCATCGAGCGTGTCTGGGATTATCTCACGGTCCCGGAAAAGCGCGCCCGCTGGTTTTGCGGCGGGGTGACCGAGCAGAAAAAGGGCGGCAAGGTTGAGTTCGCCATGCTTCACAAAAATCTCTCGGACGAAACTCCTCCGGCGGAATACGCCCATGTGCAGTGTGCGGGCGTGAACTTCGAAGGCCGCGTGGTGCAATGCGAGCCGCCACGACTTCTCGCGTATACGTTCGGCAATGATGACTCGGTTGTGACCTTCGAGCTTACGCCGCAAGGCAAGCAGGTGTTACTGGTCCTGACGCATCGCACGCAGGGCGCGGAGGAACAGGCCGAAATCAGCAAATACGGCTCGGGCTGGCACACGCACCTTGCCCTCCTCGTGGCCGAACTCGAAGGCGCTCCGCGCCCCCTGTTCTGGGCGACACACCTGAAGCTCAGGCCCATTTACGAAAAGCTCCTGAGCGAGGCGCAGAACGCGTAACCACTCACCCGTAACTTTTACACGTCAGAACCACACCAAGGCCACTGCCTTGCGCCAAAAACAAAACCTGTCCGGAACCTCCGGGCTCAATCGTCGTAGGTTTAAAATTCACTCCCATGAAAAGTCAGACGCTCTCAAATCCAACCATCGTCTCCCCCGAAGAATGGCTCGCGGCCCGCCGCGAATTTCTGCGCGAAGAAAAAGAACTCACCCGGTTGCGGGACAAACTCGCCGCACGTCGCCGCGAACTGCCGTGGGTGAAAGTCGACAAGGCTTACACCTTCGAATCACCCGGCGGCCCCGTGTCACTCGCGGATCTTTTTGAAGGGCGCAGCCAGCTTGTCGTTTATCACTTCATGTTCGGCCCCGGCTGGGAGGAAGGCTGCAAGAGTTGCTCCTATGTATCCGATCACCTCGCCGCCACGGTGGTCCACCTGAAGGCGCGCGACGTGGCGTTCGCGGCCATCTCCCATGCACCGCTCGCGGAGTTTGCGCCGTTTAAGCAGCGAATGGGTTGGACGTTCAACTGGGTGTCGTCGGACGGCAGTGATTTCAATTACGACTACCATGTTTCCTTCACCGCCGAGGAGATGGCGAAGGGCAAGGTCTACTACAACTACGAGCTGATGGAGTTTCCAATGGAGGAAGCGCCGGGTTTAAGCGTCTTTGCCAAGGACGCCAACGGCGACATCTACCACACATATTCGACTTATGGCCGCGGTCTCGATCCGTTGATCGGCACTTACACCGTGCTCGACCTGGTGCCGAAAGGTCGTGACGAAAATCCGGACGCACCGATGAGTTGGGTTCGTTATCATGATCGCTACGATCAGCCCGCCGATGCACTTACGCCGGCCTAGATTTTCCCGCCGCGCCGTCCGCTGGTTGTGGCCGGCGGCGCTGCTCGCGCTCACACCCAAGTGCGTGCTCTGCGTGCTTGCCTACGCCGGCCTCGGCGTCGCGCTCGGAACGGGCGGCCGGGAGATCTGCGGTGAATCGCTGGAGTCACCAGCCACATGGGCGACCCTGCTCGCTTGGCTCGGCCTCGCCCTCGGACTCGGGGCGATAGGATCTCTCGCAAGCTGTCGACGCAGGTATGAGGTCTCCCTGCCCGATACGCATCCGGCAGGGAGACTGAGTTGCCGAGATTAGCCCCGGATCAGCTTGGGTTTATTTCGAGGGCTCGTCCTGACTCGGGGTTTTCACGGTCATTTCGTTGGACACACCCATCACGCCTTTCACGTCTCCGGCGAGTTTGGTGACGAGTGCCTTTTCGGCTTCGGAGGCGGCTTCACCGGTGATGGCAACGATGCCATTGGTGGTCGTCACCTTGGTCTTCAGTGCGCTGGTCGATTTGTGACGGAGCAAGGCATATTTGACCTGGGTGGTGATGGAGGCGTCGTCGATCTTGTCTCGCATCGACTCGCCGGGAGCCGGAGCGGGTTTCACCACGATGTCGTTTTTAACCGACTTCACGCCCGCGATTTCCCGGGCGTATACGGCGGTGAGCTCCTTCTGGGCGACGTTGTCGGCCGTGCCGGTGAGGGTGACGGCGCCATCCTTAACCGCGACCTTGGTGGCTCCGCTAACATGGGCCTTCACGAGCAGGCGGCCGCGAATCTTAAAGGCGATCCACGAATCCGAATACTCAGGATGCGCCGGCTTGATGGTGATTTCATTTTTCACCGACGTGACACCGGGGAGATTTTTAACGGTGTCCTCGGCGAGATCCTTGGCGTCCTCGTCTTGCACGGTTCCTGACAAGGTGACGACACCCTCATTGGCCTTCACCTTCACGTGATCTTCAAGCACGGTTCTGAAGTTGTAGGACGCCTTCGCGGCATCCTCGATCTTGCGATCCATGTCGGAGGAGGCGAACACCAGCAGTGGACTGGCGGCGAAAACAAGCAGGAGTGATACGGTATGGAGTTTCATAGGTATTTGGGGACAGGAGTTAAACCTACGCGGCGAACGGGCTCGCCACCTATGACATACGGACCTCTTTTCCCGATATTGGTTCGACCCCGGTGACCGCAGCTGTGCGAGGAAACCGGACGCAAAGAGCTCAACCCCACGCGAGTCCGTGTGGGGGTTGCGCCGGCACTGTTCTCGTGTGCCGCGCGCCTGCCCGGGTTATTCGATTACAAGGACCGCCTAGGCTGCAAAACCGAACCGTGTTTTGACCGCCAACGCGTCAACATGCAGCGATTCGCGCAACAGGTCCGAAATGATGCGGTCAGCCGCGACCTTGAGCATGCGATCGAATTGATGCCCGGTCAGCGGCACCCCTTCATGACGGATCGCCTTGATGGACGCATGCGCCAGCAACAACTGCATAAGAATTTCCTCGGCCTCGATCGGGTCGTCGGTGGTGTGCGTGCGTTCGTGCGTCCCATGTTTCGGAAACATCACATAATCGATGGAGAATTTATTGAGCATGGTGGGCCTTTCTTGAATCGGCCAAACGGGATTCAACCGGTGGCCTGCAGGTGAGGATGACGGAAGAAGCCTTGCTGAATGGCGCGGAGCTCGGCCTCCGCCTCAAGCCAGATGGCTTCGTCCCGGTTTTTCGGGCAGCCTTGTTCCAGCCAAAGCTCCCGGGCTCGCGAGGAAATTACCTCGTGCGTAATCACAAGATCCCCGGGCGTGTCGGGCACCGAGGATTGATAGAAGGGTGAACGTGTCATGACGGGGTGCGTCTTTTGTTTCAACGGGCAAAACGCTACGATCGACCAACAGCGGCCATCGTATGCATCGGATCACACTCGATGACCACGCGAGGAGAAATCAGAGGCCGGCAGGTAGGGGTTCGGTCCGGATTCTCCAAGATCTTGTATGCACCTTTTTTCTCCGAAAAGCCACAGCGGTTTCGGCGTCACCTCACCTAGTAGCGCTCCTATTCTTTGCCAAAAAAGGAAAGACGTTTGGCTCGGCTCGGCATCAGCAACACGGTTTAGCTGTTGGTCGAGTTGCGGATGCAATCAAACCGGTCATGGTCCGGGTTGTCGCTGGAGTTAAATCCCCCATGCTCCCGTTTTCCATGACTCCTCCCCCCACGCTCTACGAACGGATTGGCGGCCACGACGGGCTTCATCTCTTGCTGCGCCGGTTTTACGCCGACGTGCGCCAGCACCATGAGATCGGACCGATCTTCGCCGCGCACATCGAGGACTGGCCCGCGCACTTGGAGAAGATCGCCGGGTTCTGGTCGGGGCTTACCGGAGGGCCTGCGCTTTATGGCGGAGGCATGGCCGCGCGCCACATTCCCCTGCGTCTTGAAGAACCGCATTTTCAAGCCTGGCTCGGGCTGTGGCATCGCCATTGCGAAGCGCACCTGCCGGCAAAGGAGGCCGCCGAGATGATTGCCATTGCCGAATCCATCGGACAACGGCTGCGCGCCATCACCGGCGCCCATCGCTTAGGCTCTTAACCTCTCTCCGCCATGGAATCCCTTCAGCCGTTGTTGGACGAAATCTGTCTCGATCTGCGTGCCCGCACCGAGAAAGGCCGGGTGGCATCCTATATTCCACAACTCGCCAAAGTCCCCATCGATAAATTTGGCATCGCGGTCGCGCCCGTCTCCGGTCCGGTCGTGACTGCGGGCGATGCCGACGAGGCGTTCTCTATCCAGAGCATATCCAAGCTTTTCACGCTGACTCTCGCACTCGGCGAAATCGGCGACCGCCTTTGGGAACGCGTTGATCGCGAGCCTTCCGGCAATGCCTTCAACTCGATCGTCCAGCTTGAGCACGAGCAGGGCAAACCGCGCAATCCCTTCGTCAACGCGGGCGCCATCGCTGTCACCGATGTCATCCTCGGCGGACACCGTCCCAAGGAAGCCATCGGCGAGATCCTGCGTTTCATTCGTTTTCTCGCCAACGACGACGCCATCAACATCGACCGCCTCGTCGCCCAATCCGAACAAGCCCACGGTGACCGCAACATGGCGCTTGCCCACTTCATGCGTTCCTTCGGCGTGATCGAGCATCCGCCCGCCGAGGTGCTTGGCGTTTATTTTCACCAATGCGCGATCGCCATGAGCTGCCGCCAACTCGCGCAAGCCGGCCTCTTCCTCGCCGCCAACGGACGCAACCCGCTCACCGGTTTCAACGTGGTGTCGCCACGCCGCGCCCGACGCATCAACGCGCTCATGATGACCTGCGGCCACTACGACGGCGCGGGCGACTTCGCCTTCCGCGTGGGCCTGCCCGGCAAGAGCGGCGTGGGCGGCGGCATCCTGTCGATTGTGCCCAACCAAGCCGTGGTCTCCGTCTGGTCGCCGGGGCTCGACGCCAGCGGCAACTCCCTGCTCGGCACTGCCGCGCTCGAAATGCTTGTCCAGCGCACCGGCTGGTCCGTCTTCGGCTGAACACTTCAACGCAACTACGGCCTTCCAACTTCCCCGCCCTGCCCCGGCATGGCCGCCTTGCCGGCGGCATTCACTCCTTGATATCGGGCTCGACCAGATGGGCGAGTTGCGCGAGCGATTCCTGCCAGCCGAGGTAACACATCTCCGCCGGGATAATCTCGGGCACGCCTTCCTGCACGATGTTCACCTCGGTGCCGCAAAGCACGGCTTTCAGCGCCACCGTCACGGTCATTTCACCCGGCAGATTCGGATCGTCGAACTTGTCGGTGTAGCGGAGACGTTCGTGCGGCACGAGTTCGAGAAAGTTGCCGCCAAAGCTGTGAGTGTTGCCCGTGCCAAAATTGGTGAACGACATTCTGAAGCTTCCGCCCACCTTGGGTTCAAAGTGATGCATCTTGCCGATGAAGCCGAAGGGCGGAAGCCAGCGGCACATGGCATCGGCGTCGAGAAACGCGCGATACACTTTCTCTGGGGATGAACGCAGGACGCGGTGCAGTCGAATGGTGTGGGTGGACATGGCTTTTTCCTTCGGACGGAGCGTGGGTCAATGATTGCACAATATCAACGGACGAACCTGCACCGGACGGACACCGGTTAAACAGGTTCGTTCATCCTGACATTCCAAGCGAGGCTCGGCCCGGGCGTGTTGTGCTCAGCCGTAACCATTCAGTCGAGAGGGTCGTATCGAGGTAATTTAGCGGCACCTTTCAGTGGCTCTCTTCCAGCGAAATACCCTCCGGGTATTCCTTGGTCGTTCGCCTCTGAAATCTGCTCGCCATCTTACCCCGCTACTCCGCCTTCGACTGAATGGTTACGGATCAGGGAGGCGGTGTGGGGTTGAGTCGAGGCAGGCGCTTCAAGAAATGCTTAAAGTTAAAATCCGTCTGCAGTCGGAGGCTTGATCCGAAGTCGCTTCCGCTCGTGCCGTAGGTGGCATTCACGCTCACACCCACGATCCACCGACTGTGCGAGTTGAAGGTAAGCCGGCGGGGCAATATCCACTTGATCCCAGGTCGAACCGTCACCGCGTATTCGTCCCTCGAATCCAAGCCCCACGTGCTGGAAAAAGTGGTTTCCAACGAGTAGTCGAAGGCACCCCGTTGCCATAACACGCCGGGCGTAATGAACCACGTGCTGGCCTCAAGCGAACCGCCCTTGAGGGTGTCCACCACATCGCTGTTGCTTACAAAATCTATTCCATAGCTCACAAAGCTGGTGACGTTGGGACGGCTTTCCCACTTGTGGGCCAGCGTCATGTAAGGCGTGAGGTGACGAACCCTGTCGGTGAGATCAGCCGGCGGATCACCGACGGGAAAACTGTAAGTGATGCCCGCGACCGTGTCCCAATACGGAAGGAGAAAATCACTGAATCGGTATTTCGCCCCGAGCCGGATTTTTGAAACGCCCACCTCCTTGCCCACCCGGACATCGCCAACCCCATGGGAGACATAGGTGTCCATGTCGCCGCTGAGTTCCCACTGCGAGGTGAGCCCGTAGCGAGCACCGAGCGTGAGACGGAAGTAGTCGTGGTTGATGAAATCGCGAAAGTGCGGGCGCAGGGTAAGCCGCAACGATTCAGGCAAAATCAACCGAGGAAGCTCCGTCGTGAACACCCCGGGAATCGGTGCAACTTCGGGCGCGGGCTCGGTTTTTTCCGCCGATGATTCCTCGGCCAGCATCACTGGGAGCAGGAGGACGTTTCCCAACAACCAGCCAAAATGGCGGGATGATGTGGAATTCATGGGGATCGGGGTTGACCGTAGCATGGGGTAATCCCGGTGTTTCGCAATCCGGTAACCGCTCGTCTTGCGGCAGCTGGATTTGCGATGAAATGGCCACTGGGGTAACGCGCTCGGTCGCTTGACCGCGGTGGCGCGCCACGAACGTTGGCTGCGCATGAAAACCGTATGTTTTTTCCTTTCGCTCTGGGCCGCATTGACCACGTCCCAAGCCGCCGTGGTGACCAAGCCGGTCACCTACGAGCACGGTGGCGTCGGATACGTGGGTTACCTCGCTTATGATGATGCCCAGGCGTCCGCCGCCCGCCCGGCACCAGGAGTGCTGGTGATCCACGAATGGTGGGGACTTAACACCTTTGTGAAGGAAAAGGCCGAGGCGCTCGCCAAACTCGGCTATGTCGCGTTTGCACCCGACATGTATGGAGCCGGCGTGAGCACGGAAGACCCCAGGCAAGCCGGTGCGTGGGCCGGACCATTTTATGAAGGAAAATTAAACATGGCTGAACGCGCGCAGCCCGGCCTCGACCAATTGCTGGCGACCGGGTTGGTCACGCCCCAGAAAGTGGCGGCAATTGGTTTCTGCTTTGGCGGTTCAGTCGCACAGTCGCTGGCCTACGCGGGCGCACCGCTTGCGGGTGTGGTGAGCTTTCACGGAAACCCGATCGTGCCGACGCGCGAACAGGCGGCCGCCATCAAGGGCAAGGTGCTCATTTGTCACGGGGCGATCGACCCGCACGTAAAGCCCGACCAGCTCGACGCCCTCCTGGCCGCCTACGATGCGGGCAAAGTGGATTACACCTTTATCAGTTACGCGGGTGCTCTCCATGCGTTCACCAATCCCGATGCCACGCGCATTTCTCAAACGTTTAAAATGCCCGGCCTCGGATATCATGAAGAGGCGGCACGTCGCGCCTGGCAGCATATGAAGGATCTGTTCGCCGAGATTTTGTAACTCATCATGTCCACGACACCCCGCATTCTGGCGTTTTCCGGCAGCGCTCGCCGTGAATCGTTAAACCGAAAGCTCCTCAACGCAGCGGTCACCGCCGTGCGCGAGGCGAGCGGCGAAGTCACGCTCATCGACCTCAATGACTACGTGCTCCCGCTATACCACGGCGACCTTGAGGATACCGAGGGCCTGCCGGGCAACGCCGCCAAACTGATCGAGCTGATCACGAGGCACGACGCATTGCTCATCGCGTCGCCCGAATACAACTCGATGCTCACGCCGTTGCTGAAGAACACCATCGATTGGTGCACGCGCGGAGATGAAAACCCCTTTCCCGCCAAGGTGGCTGCCATCGTATCGGCTTCGCCTGGGGCCTTCGGCGGCATTCGTTCGCTCAAACTGGCGCAACAACTCTTGCTCCACCTCGGCTGCCACATTGTGCCCGGCAATACGGCGCTCCCGCACGCCGACCAAGCCTTCGACACCGGCGGCCTCCTCACCGACGCCCGTGCCCAGAAGTCGGTGCGCATCCTCGCAACCGCCTTGATGGATACGACCCGCAAACTCGGCATGTCCGCTTAGGGAAAAAACCGGACACCCTCCGGTCGCCCCATCTCAAGGCCCCGGAATGGCTGCCGCAGGAAACATATTCGCCGGTTCCAAATCGCCCGCTTGGCCAGCGTGGCCGTTCCAAGCCTCCGTAAGCAGGGCGACAATATCAGCCTTGCAGGTGTCTTTGCGAATATAGGCGGTCGCTCCGGCAGCGATCGCATCCTCGACCGTCTCTCGCGTGGCCAGCGAGGTGATCATGACGATCGCGCACGTGGCACCCGCTGCGCGTAAACGCCGAAGCGTTTCGATGCCGCCGATACCCGGCATGTTGATGTCCAGGATCACCAGTCGCGGCTTGGGTGAAAGTGAATCAAAGAGTGCAATGGCCTCCTCCCCGCATGAGGCCTGATGGATCGTTTTCGGACCGAGCGTGCGCACAATCAGGCTGATGTAGTGGCGGACGTGACGCTCGTCGTCCGTGATGAGAACGGAATCGGTCAGTTGCATGGCGGTATGGGTAATCTAAAGCTGAATACGCAACCGCCCTCCGGGTGGTTTACCGCGTCGATGCAGCCATTGTGGAGATCGATGATCCGGCGGCAGATGGCGAGACCCAGACCCGTGCTTTTCTCACCACCGGTCGGACACGCCGACAACCGGCTGAAGTCTCGAAAAAGCAGATCCCGCTCCGCCGCGGGGATTCCCGGCCCCTCATCGCGCACCGAAAAGCGGATCTGCGCACCCGCCCCGGCGCTGGCGGGCAGGGTATCGATCATCACACGAATACATGAACCAGGCGGTGAATATTTGACCGCATTGCTCAGCAGGTTGTCCACGACTTCGCGGATGCGCGTCTCGTCGATCATCAGCACGGGTTCGTCGGATGAACAAGGCTGCAGCACGATGCGAGTGCCTTTACGGGTCGCGACAACGGCGGCCATAAAAACGGCCTTTTGGGCGAATTCGCGCAAGGAAGCAGGCGCCAGCGTGAGCTTCAGCTTGCCCGCCTCCATGATTGAATTGTCGAGGAGCAAATTGACGATCTTCAGCATGCCATGGCTTGCCTCCAGAATGGAAGCTACGAGCTCGATTTGTTCGGGATTGAGCGACCCGATGGATGGATCGAGGAGAAACTCCGCCAGCCCGCATACGGACGAAAGCGGATTGCGCAGATCGTGCGCGCACATGCTGACTAGGTTGTCTTTCCCCACGGACATCTCCCGACGTTCGGATACGGGCGCATGTTGCGGCATAGCAGGGCGCCGGCCATCCATCGGGTCGGCCCGATCACTGTTCTTCCTGCCTTCAATCACCAAGGTCGAAGGCGCCTGAATCGGTGTGGCGATGTTTACCATAAGTTAACAGGAGCCGAATCCCCGGACCCGGTCCTCGCAATTTAATGATCACCTACTTTTCGCCGGTTCTGATCCTACCCACGAACGGCATGGCTCACGCCGCACGACGTTCATCGCTCCCCGACTCCTTACCCTTTGCCTCGCCTAAGGTATCCGCAGAGTAGGCACCGCGCTCCCCCATCGGCTTCTCTGGTCCGGCAGTCGTGTCTTTCACCGTCTGCCGCTCCATTTCCGCATCCAGCTCGGCTCCCAGCAAAATCACGTAAGCGGTGAGGAAAAGCCACGTGAGGAAAACGATGATCGCACCGAGGGAGCCGTAGGTGCCCTCATAGTTGCCGAAGCCCGATGCATACCACGCAAAAAGACCCGAGCCCACCAGCCACAGGAGAGTGGCGGCCGCCGCGCCCCAGCTCACCCAGCGCCACTGTGGTTCATCGCGACACGGAGCATGGCGATACACGATGGACAGCGCGACGACGAACAGGCCGGCGAGCAGCGGCCAACGCAACACTTCGAAGATCGTCTTCGCCGTCTCACCACTCCCGAAGATGCCGAGCACGGCAGGCACCACCGCGAGAAGACTTATCACGATAAGCACGCCCGAGATCCCTGCCAACGTAAGCAGGAAGGCCGTGAGGTTGAGCTTCACGAATCCACGACGCTCGCTTTCGTCGTAGGCGATATTGAGGCCGGTTATCAATGCCGTCATGGCTTTCATCGCGCCAAACAAGGCGATGCCAATGCCGATCACCGCGCCCCAGCCCGCGGCATTGTCATTCGATGAAAGCCGCGTGAGTTGATCGTGCAGAAGAGGCCGTGTCTGCTCGGGTAAAACGCCCGCAAATGATTCGATGTGCCCGGTGACGGTCGCCGGATCGGCGATGAGCGCATACGTCGCGATCATTGCGGCGAGCGCGGGCACGGTCGCCGTGAACGCATAAAATGCCACACCTGCCGCGACAATCGACAGGTTGTCTTCGCTCAGCTGCTGAAACGTTCGCCGGACGATGTCGTTCCAACCACGAGCGGGAATATCCGTCGGCTTGTGAGCTTCACGTCCGCGATCATGTTCGGAGGGTGACGGCTTATCTTTCGGAGAGGCCATGGTTGTAACAATATCCCCATACGTCAGTCACTTGGCCTGCGCATGAGATGGCTCCGAGACTTCTTTCAAAACCTCGCCGCCGAGACTCGTGCTGGCATTCACCGCGAGATCTCCGATCGAGATGATTCCAACCAGTCGTTTCGCGCGACTCAGCACCGGGAGCCGGCGAATCTTTTTGGCTTCGAATAAACGTGCGGCCTCTTCGACATCCTGATCATCGAAGACATAGACGATCTCGGGTGTCATCACTTCGCGCGCGGTCGCTTTTTGCGGATCTTCCCCGCGGGCAACCGCTCGCACCGCGATATCGCGGTCGGTGATCATGCCAATCAGGCGATCGTTGTCACAGACAGGGAACGAACCCACGTCGAGATCTCCCATCAATTTCGCCACTTCGGCGAGGGTTTCATCGGGCGCGATGCAATGCGCTTCGGTCGTCATAATGTCGCGGACAGTTTTCATGGTGCGGCACAATAGCCCGCCCGCTCGCTTCCGCCATCGGACGACGCCCCCACTCTCACGGCGAGCAGTTACCTGACCTCGGTCCAGTTGCGGGAAGGCGCGACGTCGTGATGGTTTTTGCATGAAACACACGACGCACAAGGAATCCAAAACCGAACACCTTTCGCACACCACGACCGACCACGAAGAAATCCGCCGCTGGGCGGAATCCCGCAAAGCCAAACCGGCAACCGTCAAAGGCACCGGTGGCAAGGGTGACACGGGCATCATCCGCTTGGATTTTCCCGGTTATTCCGGGGCGGATAAACTGCAGGAAATCACCTGGGACGAATTCTTCAAAAAGTTCGATGAAGCCGGTCTTGCCCTTGTTTACCAAGAGGAGACTTCGGACGGGAAAAAAAGTAACTTCAACAAGCTCGTGAGCCGCCACGACTGATCTGAGCCACCATCAAGGACCTTCCCCATGATCACTTCATCCGCCATCGAAACCGAGGTTCCCCAAACCCAAATGCAGGCCGAGCCCAAGCCTCCATTTCCGCCCCAACACCAGGAATCACCCGGTCTTGAATCCGCGCTCGATCCTGCGCCGCGCTACGAAGCTCCGCGCTACAAACCCGCGGGCAAACTCAAAGGCAAAGCAGCGCTCATCACCGGCGGCGACTCCGGCATCGGGCGCGCCGTCGCAGTCATCTACGCCAAGGAGGAGGCCGACGTTGTTATCTCTTACCTGCCCGAGGAGCAGAGCGATGCTGAGGTGACCCGGCAGACCGTGGAAGCCCTGGGGCGACGCTGCGTATTGATCCCTGGCGACCTCACCGACCCGGCGTTTTGCGAAACCCTCGTGACACGCACAGTGGAGGAGTTGGGCGCGCTCGACATCCTCGTCTCCAATGCCGCCCACCAAAATCGAAAAGCCGATCTGCGTGAAGTGACGGACGAGGAATTCGACCGCACGTTCAAGACCAACATCTACGCACTCTTCCGCCTAAGCCGCGCGGCGCTGCGCCACCTCAAACCAGGAGGCACGATCATCGCGACGAGTTCGGAGACGGGTATCATGGGCGCGAAGAACCTGCCGGATTACTCTGCGACCAAGGGTGCGATCAACGCCTTCGTGAAGACGCTTTCGATGGATCTCATCGAAAAAGGAATTCGCGTGAACGCCATTGCACCTGGCCCCGTGTGGACGCCCCTCAATGCCGCCGACCAAGGCGCGAGCGAGGAGAAGGTTAGCAAGTTCGGTTCGCAGTCGCCGATGGGCCGACCCGCACAGCCGGAAGAACTCGCACCGTCCTACGTGTTTCTCGCCTCCGACGCCGACTCCTCGTTCATCACGGGAATCGTGCTCCAAGTGATGGGCGGCGAAACCACCGGCGGGTGAAGTCATCCAAGACGCGCGATCGAACTCCCGGCACGCACGCCGCTCGTGCGCGCTGCGCAAGGCCACTGACATTCCGGGCTCGACCCGTAGCCTTCAGGCGCACTGCGCCCCATGGCGAGGGACTGCGGGCGCGACTATGTTGATGAATAAACCCCATCACCATGAATCTTCATCCCCTGCTCCTGAAAAACTCGCTACGCGTGTTGCTCGTCGGCGCCTCCTTGGCGCTTATTGGCACGCTGCCCACCCTCGCTCAAGACACCGACGAATGGTTTGATCCCACCGACTGGTTCGCGGGACAAAACGTCAAGACGACCGGTGCCGATAAATACGGAGTCTATGACTACGGTTATGACTATGGCCTTGGTGAAAACTTCGATTACGCCGAATGGTCCAGCTATGGTCGCTGGGGCTATGAAGTCTGGAACGCCAACGACTACGACGCCGATTACTGGGATAAACAGAAATGGGTGAACGACACCGCCAGCCTCGAGGAACCGGAAGGCAAAGCCCGGAGCTATGTGATCTACGCCGCTCAACCTCAAACCACCAAGACGCGTGACACCGCGGAACGCGACAAGCAGACGGCCAAATCCGATGAACGCCCCAAACAGACCCAGGCAAAGGAGGCAAAGGGCGCGCAAAAGCAGAAGGAAGACCCATCATCGTCAGACCAAGCCGGCCGCAAGCAAGTGGCCCGGCTTGAAGGAAAAATTGACGGCTTGCGCAACCTGCAGCTCCGCCGGGAAAGTGGCGCCATCAACACTTACACCGTCGCCAAGGTTCGGCTCGGCAATGACAAGACCACGGTCGTCAATCTCGGGCGCGAAGCGCTGGTGAAAGATCTCAACTTGAAGAAAGGCGATGTGATCGAATCCATCGGGCGCCGCGGCAAGATTGCCGGTCGCAATGTATTCGTCGCGCACCGACTTAAGGCCGGCAATCGCACCATCGATGCCAACCCGACGATCCGCTTGTCGGACCAGAGTCAGCAAACCCTCGCCGGAACCGTCACTGAAATCAAAAAGGGAACCTCCGGTGAACACACCTTGGTCACCCTCAAGCTCGACAACGGAGAGACGGCGACCATTGACCTCGGGCCGGCGGCAGCAACGGATAAAATCGGCCTGGAGCAGGGCGAACGCGTCAACGTGCGCGGCCGCACCAAGGATCAAGGCAACCGGCAGATTTTGATCCCCGACTTGCTCAAGGTTGAAAGCGAGACATCGGCGGCCACCGACTCCAAGTAATCCCCTGCCCCCGCGGGTTTGTGTTATGTTTTGCGATCAGAAGGCCCGACGAAAACGCCGGGCCTTCTGCTTGCAATGGATGCGAGTGGGCTGGCTGGCCAGTGGGTTGCTGCTCGCAAGCTGCACGACGCACCCTCCTTCGACCGGCGCGGATTGGCACACGATGGTGCTCGGCCTGTGTGAAGATTATCCGGAAGAGACGCGTTCGCTGGCGGCAGCCCGCGTGGATCTCAAGACCGCCCAAGACGCCGGAGCCCGCGTGCTGCGCATTGCCTTTGGCTGGGACGCGATCGAACCCGAGCGCGGCCATTTCGATTGGAGTTTCTGGGATGATTTCGTGCGCATGGCGGACGAGCGCTCCATCGAGCTGATCCCTTATGTGTGTTACACGCCGAAGTGGGCGGCAGTGGATCAAGGGGAAGACTTCTGGCGTTCGCCGCCGCGAGACCCGGAGGATTTCGCACGATTTATGACGGTTTTGGTCAGCCGCTATAAACACGTGATCCACTCCTGGGAGTTGTGGAACGAACCGGACAATCGCTCCTACTGGCTGGGCACGCGTGAGCAGTTTGCCGCATTGGTGCGGGCCGGCAGCCGGGCGGTTCGCCTCGCCGATCCACAGGCGACCATTGTGCTCGGCGGCATCGCGGGTGAAACCGACTTCTTGGAAGAGCTGTTTCGTAGCGACCGCATCGCTCCTGCCGTGGACGTGGTCAACCTGCACAGCTACTTCGAAACCTGGCACCCCGATCCGATTGAAACCCTGCCGGACTACGTGAACCGCGCGACCGAGATCGTGCGCGAACACGGTGAGGACGAGCCACTGTGGATGGCGGAGACCGGCTACAGCTCAGTAGGCGGACGCACCCTCGTGTCGGAGGTTTACCACGCGCGCTACCGCGGCGAACACACGGACGAAGCCCAGGCGGTGGCCCTCGCACGAACATTCGTCACGGCGTTGGCCACCGGCGAATTGCCACTCGTCGCATGGTATCGCATCAACGACCTGCCAGCGACCGAAGAGGTGATTGGCGATGACAACAACCGCCATCTGGGAGTGCGCACCGTGAAGGGTTCCAACAAGCCTGCACTCACGACTTTTGCGCTCCTCACTCGCTGGTTTAAGCAGCCGTATCGCAACCTCCAACCCGTGGTGCACCCCTCGCCCCCAAGCGACTCACCGGTTGAGGTGAATGCGTTCGCGTTGCGCGATGGCCGACAAATCATCGCCGCTTGGTTGGGAATGCCCGACGCGCCGTCGAGCATCACCGAGCCTGTGACCGATACACGATGCATGCGCTTTCGTGTGAAGTTGCCCAAAACCCGCGCCTCGATTGTGCGCGTGACCGATGCGGTTGGAAAACCGATCCCTGCCGGTCGATTCACTTGGCGCAACACACGCAGCACAGTCGAACTCGATATGGAGGTCCGCGGCGGTGAACTGCTGCTCTGTGAGCTGCAACCGTGACCAATAACGTGATTATGAAAGCGGGATCGAACAGGGTCCCGACTGCTGCGATTATGGGGGTGAGCTCGGCCTTCCACATCCGAGGGCCGTCTATCCGTGGGTGCCGAACTTGTCGCACCACGCAGCGGTTCTATGGTGTCCGGTGGCCACTGTCGTCGAACGTCGCCTCGCGCGCTTTATCACGTTTGCCTCGTTTGTGCTGGTCATCGCAGTGCTGCGGATTGCGGCTGACGTCCTCATCCCGCTCGCGCTGGCTTCGCTGCTGGCCTTCCTGCTTTCACCGCTCGTCGTGTGGTTCACGCGTCATCGCGTGCCAAAGATCCTGGCGATCACCGCAACCGTGACGATGTTCTTTTCAGTTCTCGGCGCACTGGGCTGGATCGTTGTCACCCAGGCGGTGAATCTCGCCGAGCGTCTGCCCGATTATGAGCAGAATATTCGCGTCAAAATCGACAAGCTTAAGAACCCGCAGACACCCGCCGCGCTCTCTCGAACCACCGAGATGCTGGAGCACCTGAAAAAAGAAATCCAGGGTCCTCAACCCGAGGGAAAACCGATTGTGGACAAAGGCGAACCGGCACCCGTGCTCGTTCAGATAAAGGAGCCGGAGAGTTCTCCTCTCGCGCTCGCCCGCAGATTGGCGGCCCCGGTGCTCGGACCGCTCGGTATGGCCGGCATTATCATCGTGCTGGTTGTCGCGATGCTTTTTCAACGAGACGACCTACGGGACCGCTTCATCAAACTCGTGAGTTCAGGCCGGTTGAATCTCGCGACGCAGGCCCTGGGCGACGCCGCGAAGCGCGTCACGCGCTATCTCCTCATGCAACTCGTGGTGAACGCCACCTACGGCGTTCCCGTTGGCGTGGCGCTTTGGTTCATCGGCGTGCCCAGCGCGATCCTCTGGGGCGTGCTCGCGACGCTCCTGCGCTTCATCCCCTTCCTCGGTCCGTGGGTGGCGGCTGCGTTCCCGGTCGCACTTACTTTGGCGGTGGATCCGGGATGGCGGATGGTGCTGTCGACGCTCGGCGTCTTCATCTTCATGGAAATTGTGAGCAACAATATCATCGAGGTGAAGCTCTACGGCGCGAGCACCGGAATCTCGAACCTCGCATTGCTGGTCGCCGCCGTTTTCTGGACTTGGCTCTGGGGGCCGGCAGGGCTGGTCCTTTCAACGCCCCTGACCGTGTGCGTGCTGGTGCTCGGTCGCCATGTGCCGGGCCTCAAGTTCCTCAGCATGCTTCTCGGCAGCGGCCAGGTGCTGGAGCCCCCGGCCCAGTTTTATCAACGCATGCTTTCGATGGATGCAGATGAAATGATCGATCTCGCCCGCACGTTCATCAAAGAGCGATCACTCACCTCATTTTATGACGATGTCTTCGTGCCGGCGCTACGCATGGCAGAACATGACCGTGAGACAGGCACGCTCGCGGAGGTGCGTCAAAAATTCATCACCCAAGCCGGACGCGAGCTCATCGAGGAGCTCGCCCGCGATGATGGCGAACCGCTCGTGAAGACGGAATCCGGCGCTTCGTCCATCGCTCCTGTCATGATCCTTGGCGTGCCTGCGCGGGATGATGCCGACCAATTGGTGGCGCTCATGTTGGCGCATGTGTTGCGCACACAAAAGTTTTCCGTCGAGGTGCTCCCGTTGGCGGCCGACCCGGCACTCGCGCAGGAACGGTTGCTCCGTCGCGACGTGCGCGTGGTATATGTCTCCGCGCTTCCTCCTTCGGCAGTGACGGCGGCGCGTCAGGCGTTTCGTCGCTTGCGGCGTCAAATCGCGGGTATTCCCATTATCATCGGCGTCTGGAATCACGCAGCCTCGCCCGCAGAATTGGAACGCAGGCTCGGGTTGCCCAACTCTGGCGATGTCGTGAAGACGCTGGCCGAAGCGACAGTCTCGGTTGCCACGCACGCCACGGCCCCGCAGCCGACCGCCCCGCAGACCGCTCCCGCGCCGGTCAATTCCGGGGAGCTTCGCATCGAGGAGTGGTTCGACCGTTTCATTCGCGAGCTGGCTCAGGCATTCGACGTGCCGTTATCCCTGGTTTCACTCGTCGAACTGGACCCGGAGTTTTGGAAAAAACACGCGGCAACGCTTCCGACTTTGGCGAGGGCCAGCGATGCGGCTCGTGACAGCACGTTGTGCGGCGTGGTGCTGGCGCAGAGCAACCACCTGCTCGTCGTCGAGGATGTCACCAAGGACAAGAGATTGTCTGAAATCACCGCGCTCTCCGAAGGTGGCGTGCGTTTTTACGCCGGCGCCGTGATGCGACTTAAGAGCGGTCACCCCGTTGGAGTGCTCTGCGTGTGCGACACCAAGGCCAAAGCCCAGTCACACCCGGCGGTGAAGCTCCTGCTCGAAGGCCCTGATGAACTGATGAAACGCATCGAAAGCCGAGAAGCGGCGTGATCCGTAATCGCAGGATCAAGGAATGACTTTTTCTAAAGAGCAGTGCGTCTCACCCGGCTTTCCTGGATGCACGACGAATGAACGAATGCCTTCAACGTAAAGCTCGATGGAGCCGCAGGAGAGCATCTCAACTGTTGTCTTGCGGGTGGTATCCGTAAGAAAAAGCCAGGCATTCGTCACGGGGCCGGAAATCGACTGGTGATGAAGAAGGACCGGCGCGGCCCGACGCTGATTGTAACGATCACTATACCAGCCTTGCGGCGATGGGAGGGTCCGCCCGGAGAAACACTCGGTGAGTCCACCTCGCTGGAGTGTAGTTGAAAATAAAACACGAACACCTGTTTCACCGTGGTTCACGAACAGGCCTCGCGTCAGGTCGGCAGCGTCCGGCAGCGCACAGTCGGGATGCCAGTGCCACTGTGTTGTCAGCCGTCCGGCACCAAACGTAACAAGGCGGTCAATCACCACCCACCCGAGTCCGTGAAGGTGGAGGACAATTCGCCTCCAGTCGCCCGCACGCGGATTTTTGTTGGAGGCAAAAACACCATCCCCCCACGCCAACGCGTGGTCGCGAGAGCGGCGAAAAGTGACGCAGTGGGGCGCGGCGCCGACCGCACGGGGCCCCTGCTCCGACGACCGGTGGTCGAGCAGAAGGATATTGTGCGCGGCGGGCCCCGAGAAATAATCACGCCAAGGCCCTGGCGCGTAGGTGTGACGACCATTGTCCACGAGAAACTCGCGACGTCCGATGGCAAAAATGAATGCGAGATGGTCCGCGTGATCATGGTCAGTCCCCCGGGGACCGGTGTCGAAAAAACCCCATTCCCGATTCGTCTCGTCTCGAAACACAGTCTGCCCGGCCCACGGGAAATGCACCGAATTGGGCGTGGATCGCCCGGCCAACACAGGTGCGTGTCGGCGAAGAAGGCTTTCGTAGGGCTCCCGGTCGGAGTCGTTGTTGAGCGGGTTAAAACCGGCGGGCGTGGTCAGTTCCCGGATGTAGATCCAGAGGCGTTCGACACGGGGCGCCCAGACGGCAACCAAGTCATCGCGGCCGGCAGATCGAAGTGTTTCGAGCAGCTGTTGGTAATTCAGGGTGACGATGCGTTGGTAATGGCTGGAGAGTTCTTTGTAAGCACCATCAGGATACACTTGTTTACGGTATGTCCGATCAAGGCGTTCAAGACCGTAGGCAAGCCAACTGGCGGCAAGCGGGTGACGCGGCACGCAGACCGCGAGACGCACGAGAGCCAACATTTCGGTCACGAGGTGATTACCGTTTAAGGCATGATGCCGACGGAGGTGACGCCCATGATCCGCCAAGCTGGCTTCAAACCATGCGCGTTGTGAGGCGGAACACACCGTGACGATCCCCTCGTAAAGCGGGAGCCATGAACCGAGCAACCGACGGGCGGCTTCCAAGGGACGCCAACCCGACGAAAAACTAAAGTGCCACGGAACTGGGTTGGTCGAAATCCAGTCGGTCAACGTCGAGAGGAGCGCCGCGCGGTAACGTTCGTCATGGGTGGTTTCCCATGCCCGCCACAAGTCGGGAAACCAACCATGGCGATTAAAAAACCACGCCCACTCGGGATCGGAGTTGGGGCCGGTCCAACGCCAGTCGAAACCACCGCCATCTCGCCGCTTGGGTTGTCGCGCCCGAACAGTTTGCAGCGTAAAAATGCCGTTGAGCGCGTCGGTGGCGATCGCATGAGACGTGACAGCTGACACGGTCGGAGCTTCTCAGGGAGAGGAGGTCGCCGTGAGCCAGACGGAAAGCGGTCTCTCGCAGAGCAAGAGGGCCCCGGCGACACCGAGTCCGATGAGCGGACGAAGGAGTTGTTGCCGCAGGTAGTGACCTTTGTAGCTCGGGTTGAAGGTGTCCCAAGTCTGGGTGAGATTTGCCACCAAGGTCCCCGTGTGGAAAAGCGCGAGACCAAGCACGAATGTCCGGATAATGAGTTGGGCGACAGGCATGATTTAAATGCACCATCCCCTTCAGCCTGCATGCGCGGAGGAAGGCTCAAAAACGTCCCGCAAAACCCCGTTTCCACGGGGTGCACGCGCATTCACCGCGAGATCACCGAGCGAGATCATCCCGACGATTCGCTTTGACCGATTGAGGACCGGCAACCGGCGAATGTTACTCACCTCAAACAGGCGCATCGCTTCCTCGATATTCGCGTCTTCAAAAACATAAACGACCTCACCACTCATCGCTTCCTGAACAGTCGTCTTCCGCGGATTCTCCCCAAGTGACACGGCACGGATCGCGATGTCACGATCTGTCAGCATTCCAATCAGATGATTCCGGTCGCATACCGGGAGTAATCCGACCTCCAGCTCGGCCATTAACTTTGCCGCTGCGGCGAGCGATGTGTCGGGCGTGACGCAACGCGCCCCGGAGCTCATGATTTCGCGAACAATTTTCATCGCCCGATAGTAGCGTGGACGCTTCGCCTTCACCATCGGAGTAGTTACCAACCGGGTGGAGGGGGATCTCCGACCTTGTGAGCATCGACCGGCCGAAATACGGCCCGACTTCTGCGCAATCTGTTGGGACGCGGACTCGCCGGGATGCCAGCAACCTCGCGCACATCGTAAACTTTGTCTTGCCGCCGCCCAAAAATCTCCCGTAGTAGCGACCTTTCCTGCGTGTGAATGGGTCGATAGCTCAACGGTAGAGCAGCATCCTTTTAAGTTGTTGGTTCCGGGTTCGAATCCCGGTCGACCCACCATTCCGCGCAAATGGTATCAACGCATCGCATCGCCCGTGGCGAAGGATGCATAGACGACCCCGATCAAATTATACCGGGTGACACGTTCCCGATCTTCAGCTTCGTTGTTCAAGCCCTGCACGCTCCATCCCCTGGCATCTTTTTCGTGGATTACATGCACGACCCTACGGCCCGCTTCATTGACGTAACCCACCTGCATGCCTGGCTTTAAATCAGCGTAATCGATCTTATTGAGCACGAGAACCGTGTTTTCTCCGTAAATCGGTCGCATGGATTCACCGCTACCGATCACCGTCACCCGATCCCCGCTTCGCCCGGCCACCAGCTCCGCATCACTCCATGCCTGCAGTCGCCCGACATCCGTGGCAGGTGCCGGCTTTGACACAGGGGAAACCGGCGCCTCCGCGCAACCGACCAGTCCAACCAACACCAAAAAAAGAGGCAGGGAAATGCGCAGATAAGCACGATTCATGAAGTCATTCCTTTAAAACGTGAAACGAACTTACAAAAAGTGTCGCGTAAGGTTCGACTCACTCTTGTTGTGCCAGTGTCGATACCCCAGATAAGCCACTTCATCTATTTTCGTCCAGCTCGCATGAAAAGACTCGTCATTATTGAGGATCAGACCGCCATCCGTGAAATGTTGGTGGAAATTCTTCGCCTCGACCCCAACTACAAATTGGTGGGCGAAAGCGGCGATGGCCAAAGCGCCCTGAATCTCTGTCTTGAGGTGAAGCCCGACCTCCTGGTGCTCGATGCCAAGCTTCCTGGGCTAAACGGAGTCGACCTCCTTCGCCGACTCACCAAGCAGCTCAAAAACGTCCGCGTGCTCGTCTTCTCCGGTCACGAAAACCCGGTGCTCGTGCGTGAAATGCTCGAAGCCGGCGCCCATGGTTTCGTCGAGAAAACCGCCGGCCTGTTCGAGTTCAAGAAAGGCCTCGAAACCGTCGCCAATGGCGGCACCTATTTCGGCCCGGCCGTGGCCTCGCTCCTGCGCAACGTCGTTGCCAATCCCGCCGCCAGCACGACCGCCGACTTCCTCACCGACCGCGAACGCGAAATCCTCCAGCTCGTTGCCGAAAGCAACAGCACCAAGGAAATCGCCTCCAAGCTCGATATCAGCGTCAAGACGGTGGACAACCACCGCACAAACTTGATGCGAAAGCTCAATCTCCACGATGTCGCGAGCCTTACCCGTTACGCCCTCGAAGTCGGTTTGATCGAGCCCAAGAAGCCGGTCTGATCCGGCGCCCCCCCGGACCACTCCGACAGTAGCCCTGAGCGTGAGCTCAGGGACACATGCGGGCCCGCTGCCGCCCCCGTCCCCTCGGCTCATGCCTCGGGTTACATGGACACCGCTTGCTGAAGTCTCTCCGCGAGCAACTCGATCAGCTGGGAGTCCCCCGTGATCGGCGTGGTCATCTGGGTCCGCAGTCCGTCCTGCTCGGCTTCGGCCGCCGCACACAGCGTCGCGATATCCCCACCCGGACCGGCATGGCGCCCCGGCGATAAAAACTGCAGGCACACCACCACCTCGCCGTGGTTGAACGGCGGCGTGCGCAAGGCGGTCGCCAGCAGCGGCTCGTTGAAAGCATACTCCTCCCCCTCCCGCCGCTCCATGGACGCCACGGCCAAGGCCTGAATTTCGTCGCCCAGCGCCGCGCGCACCTGCCGGCCAAGATGATCCCGCACCGCCGCGACCGCCGCTTGAGGCGAGCCGTGGTCAACCAGCACCACCTTGGGCCGGTTCCAGCCGCGCTCCCGGGCAGTTTTTCGCACCTGATCGGCGAGCACTCCGGCCATGCAGCTGTCGCCATCCGTTGGATCAACCAGCCATGGCGCCAATCTCACCCGAGCGTGAGGGAAACGCGCCCGGATACTCACCAACCGCGCCGGCACATAGTCCGTCAGCGCAGCACTCGGCCCGAAAAACAATGGCAGCAACACCGCTTCACCGTCTGGAAACGCCTCGAAATGGGCCACCAGCGCCGGCTCCAGCAGACGCGCGGGTTCACCGCCCAGCGCCTGGGCCGGCACGTTGCTTGAATGCAATAGCGACACGGCTTGCACAGGCAGACCCGTCCGCTCGCTCAAAGCGGTGGCCACCCTACGCAAGCTAAGCGTCGACTCCGCCCGCAACGAACCATTGTCGAAGAGAAACCAAGCTGCGGAAGGGGAAGACGGCGCGGATTGCACGAAGAGGACGTTAAATATCTTGCGACCCAATTTGAATGCCCGATAACGTCAAATCACCTTCGTTTTTTTATCGTTCACACATGAACCTCTCCACCAAGAAACTCTGCTTCGTCCTCTTCGCCGCCGCTGTCGCATTCACCGGTTGCTCTAAAAAACCCAAGCGTCCCGATCCATCCGCCACTGTGATCGGTCCTGAAGGCGGCCTTTCCGGCGCTGGTCTTGGTGACATGGGCGGTATCGCCCCCGGCACCGATCTCACTTCCCGCGCCCCCGGCGACTACTCCAACGGCGACCGCACCACCCTCGCCGCCCAGACCGTCTACTTCGACTTCGACCAGTCCGGCATCAAGGCCTCCGAGCGCTCCAAGCTCGACGCCGCCAAGGCCTACCTCGAGGCCAACCCCACCGCCCGCCTTCTCCTTGAAGGCCACTGCGACTGGAAAGGCACCGCCGAATACAACCTCGGTCTCGGTGACCGCCGCGCCAACGCCGCCAAGCAATATCTGACCACCTCGGGTGTCGCCGCCGACAAGCTCGAAGTCCTCTCCAAGGGCGACCTCGATGCCGTCGAGAACGCCGATGAAGCCACGCAGGCCAACGACCGCCGCGTCGACCTCGTCGTCCTCAAGTAATCCCGTCGTCAGTTTCCAACTACAAAAAAGCCCCGGAGAAATCCGGGGCTTTTTTTGCGCTCTCAAACGGAGCTTCGACAAACCCCGTCACTCACTTCGCCGCGATGGCTTCGATAATGCGCTCCGAGGTGCGCATGCCCTTCTCCATCACATTGAGGTTAAAGCTCTCGTTCGGCGCGTGCAGGTTGTCCTCCGGCAGAAACAGGCCCATCATCACCGAATCGAGTCCGGTGACCCGCTTGATGTCGGCGATGATCGGCACGCTGCCGCCTTCGCGCAGGTAAAGCGGCGGCTTGCCAAAAACCTCCGAGATCGCCTTGTCCGCCGCACGAAACGCCGCCGCCAGCACGGGTGACTGGTCCTTCGGCGTGTTTGCCCGATCCGGCGGCACCACCACGTAGGGAGTGCCCTCGTGCTGATCGACGATTTGGTAAGTCACATCCTTTGGCATGCGCGCATGGATGGCCCCATAGAGCAGCTCGCGAATCTTCGCCGGCTTTTGATTGGCGACGAGACGGCAGCTGATCTTCACGAACGCCTTGCTCGGGATGACCGTCTTGGTGCCTTCGCCCTGATAGCCGCCGCCGATGCCATTAAACTCCAGCGTCGGCAGCACGCGCGTGGCTTCGAACGGCGTGTAACCGGGCGGCGTATGGAATGCGGGAATACCGAGAAATTTCCGATATTCCTCCGTATCCGCGCCCAGCTTGCGGATTTGCTCCCGCTCCCACTCCTCCACCGGCATGACATCATCGTAAAACCCGTCGATCGCCACCCGTCCGTCAGGCGTATGCAATGATGCGCACAACTCCGAAACCGCCTGAATCGGGTTGCGCAACACACCACCGTGCAGGCCCGAGTGCAAATCACCCTTGGAGCCCGTCACAACCACGTCGCACAGAACCAGTCCGCGCAGACCGCAGGTAATCACAACCTGGTCTTCCGTGGGCAACCCGGTGTCCGACAGGAAAACGAAATCAGCCTCTTTCAGGCGCTCGCTGTAAGTTTCCAGAAACTTCGGAAAACTGGGACTGCCCATCTCTTCCTCACCCTCGATCATGAAGGTGATGCGCAGCGGCAAATCGGGCCGGCGCTCCAGCAACCGCGCGACGGCGGAAATGTGCGTCATGAGCGGGCCTTTGTTGTCGGCCGCGCCACGACCGTAGATGCGATTGCCACGGATTTCGGGTTCGAATGCAGGACTCTTCCACAGGTTAAGCGGATCGGCCGGCTGCACGTCGTAATGACCGTAGATGATCACATGCGGCCAGGCGGGATTGTCTCCACGAGTCGCCAGGATGATCGGATGCAAATCCGTTTTGACGACCTCGACGTTAAAGCCGATGGAGGCCAGCAAACCGGTTGTAAAATCAAGCGCCCCTTTCATGCCCGCCTTGAAAGCCGGGTCGGCGGAAACACTGGGATGGCGGATGAACTCCTTCAGCTTTTCAACAGGGTCAAACATGCCGGCGACGGTGAAGGAATCGGCGAGGCTGGGCTAGCCCGAATCCAAATAAATGGAGCCGACCGACTACAGCCCCAACAGACCGCGCGCATTCCCCCCGAGCACGCCGGCCACGCTCTCTGTCGGCACGTGTTCCCGTGCCTCAGTGAGAAACCCCGCAAATGTCCCGCGGTCGTCGCGTGGATACAGGTCCAGCGGATAATCCGACCCCCACAACACACGCCCAGCTCCACAGGCGGCCACGCCCTCCTTCCAAACCGATTCAACGGCGTAGAGCAGCGGCGTCGCCGCCGTATCCACCCACACATTTGCAGGCCAACCACCGCCCTCCCGCCACAACCGGCCACCCCAATGCGCCAAAATGAAACGCACGTGAGGAAATCCCTGTGCCATCGCCCTAAAGTCCGCCAACGGTGTTTCCACGCGACCGGGATATCTTCCAATCAACGGATCGGTCACATGCACGTTCACCGGCAGGCCCAACTCGCCCGCCAGTGCGAGCACCGCCAGCCAGTCGTCGTCCTGCACGGCCACACCTTGCGAATGGGGCGACAACTCCCCCAGCCCGATCAGTCCGTCATCTTTCACCCGCCGCACTTCCGCCAATGCCGCGGCTCCGGAGGCGGCATGGATCGCGGCAAACGCCGAAAACCGGTCCGGGTGCGCCCGCACGCACTCCGCGTAGAATCGGTTCTGTCGCACGCAGGTGTCATGGGTTTCCCAATACCACCCCAGCAGAACTGCGCGGTCCACGCCCGCCGAATCCATTCCGCGCAACACGTCGTTCATCGATGGGAACGCCTGCACCGGGCGTCCCGTAGTTTTTCGGATGCGCGCACACATCACCGCCCAATGATTTTCTCCATGCGCAAGAGCCCAGCCGGCGGGATCGCGGTTTATTTCGGGCGGATAGAGATGCACATGGGCATCGATCACGGACATGCCCGGAAAATCGTTCGTTGCGCCGTCCGGCACAATCCGCAAGTTTCACAGTCCGTTACGCATTCGATGTCCAAAATCGTTCCGTTTGATCCCAGCGCCGCGCGCGAACCCGAGCCCGACTTCACCGCGCTCATCGCGGAGCTGCAGCATGCCAGCGGCAGCGCATTCGCCCCAAAACTCCTGGATGAGCGACCGCTGTATGGCACGACACTATTCCTTGCCACGTGTTCGCTCGATACGCGGTTCGGCCTGTTCCGCGCCTACATCTTCCAGGACCTGATCGACAAGCACTACATCATCGCCCTCACCCACGGCGATATCTGCAACGCCGACACGCTCCACACGCGCATTCACTCGTCGTGCGTGACCAGCGAAACGTTGCGCGGCTGCGATTGCGACTGCGTGCAGCAACTTGAAGGCGCCTTCAAGGTCATCGCCGAAAAGGGCAAAGGCATTCTTTTCTACCTCATGCAGGAGGGCCGGGGCGTCGGTTACGTCGGCAAGTCCCGCGACCGCATGCTCGTGCAGGCGTCCCTCGACCAGCTTTCCACGTTTGAGGCCTACGCCGCGATGGGACTCAAAAAAGACCACCGCAACTACGAGAACATTTCGCACATCTGCCACCTGCTTGGCATCAAGGCGTCTTTCACGGTCCTCACGAACAACCCCGACAAGATCGATGCGTTGCGGGCTCAAGGCATCGTCGTGGCCGGCACGGAGGCCCTCGAGTTTGAGCCCGGTCCCTTCAACCTCGCCTACCTCACGTCCAAGGCCGCCGGTGGACACATCCTGAAACGTCCCTCGGCCACCACCATCAAGCGAGCCCTTCCGCCCGAGCCCGTGGAGCTTTTCAAGCCCTACGCGTTGCCCGAGGCGCGTCGCTTCATTTATTCGGCAAGTTATTTCCTGCCGATGAAGCCGGTGGATGATGACATCCTGCTCACCGAAACGCAGTTCAAGGCGCTCTTCCGAAACCAATCCATCGAGCGTTACATGGCGGGAACAAATCCGCTCGTTCTGGGTTACGAGCTCATTCGCGGAAATCGGTTTTTCGTCAAAATCGCGACCGATAACCTCACCGCTTTTAAGAAGGAAAAGCCACACGACCCGATCGTGGATTTATTGACGACCCCCTACTGGTTTCACGTCCACGTCTACTACGACATCGTGACCAGCGAGGATTATATCGTGCTCACCCACGGCAAGCCCGGTCTCGTCGAAACGCCCGTGGTGCGCATTCACAGCGAATCGCTCTTCAACCGTTTCCCGCTTCGCACGACGGGCAACCGCGACAAGCTCAAGCAATCCGTGAAGCACATCGTCACCTACGGCAGCGGTGCGCTTCTGCTCCTGCACAACGACGGCCGCGGCGCGGGTTTCGGCGCCTTTGCCACCGATGCCATGATGGCCGAAAACGGCCAGGCCCGCACCACCGACGAAGCCTACCGCAAGCTGGGCGTCGCCTACGACAGTCGCGATTACGACGCTTCGCTGATGCTGCTGAAGCACCACATCCCGAACGAAAAAATCCAGATGGTGATGAACTCGCCCGACAGCCTCGTGAAAAAACCCGAATACGCGGAGGCGCTCAACCGTCACCACATCGACGTGGATCGCTGGATCTTCCTCGATTGCGAGTGAGCACAAAAAAGGCCGCCCGAAAACGGGCGGCCTTTTTCAAAACCGGCTCAGGCGAAGATTTCCTCGGGCTTGAAGAAACGCGCCAGCTCGATGCGGGCGTTCTCATCGCTGTCGGAGGCGTGCACGACGTTCTTCATCATCTCGGTGCCGAAATCGCCGCGGATGGTGCCCTTGGCGGCCTTGCGGGAATCGGTCGGTCCGAGCAAATCACGGATCGTGGCGACGACGTTTTCACCCTGAAGGGCGAGAACGATCACCGGACGCGAGCTCATAAAAGCCTCGATCTCAGGATAAAAGGGCTTGTCGGCCACATGCGCGTAATGGGAACGCAGCACCTCGGACGAGAGGCGGATCATCTTCGCGCCAACGATTTCGAAACCGGCTTTTTCAAAGCGGTCGATCACGTTGCCAGCATGCTTGTTGGACATGCAATCGGGTTTAAGAATAACGAGGGATTTCTGCATAAACAGGTCACCCTACGCGTTAAGAGCCTATAGAGGGAAGCCTGATTTTAGCCCTCGGCCCCCACCCACCGCCACTCCTCAGCGGGCCGAAGCGGCGAGCGCCACCGGGGTTGAGGCATTCACGGAAGCCAGCATCGCCGGCTCGATCGGACGAGCATCGGAGTGAAAAGTCGCATAAACAACACCCACCAAGTTATTGGCCGTGACCGGAGTGCTGTCGTTATTGCTGTTATTGTAACCACTTGCGGTCCAGCCGGCACCGGTCGAAGCAACCAAACGGTGAGCGACCGTTTCGTTAAAGCGATTGGTGTAAACAACCACCATGCCCTCGCGAAGCTTCTCAGCAGGAAGGGCTTTCACCACCAGCACCGCACCCGGACCAAAGAAAGGAAGCATCGAGTTTCCTTCCACACGCAGAACCTTGAGGTCGGCTCGGTTGGCGGTAAGAGCGCGAGCGTCGTTGAGTGCCGTCACCATCGAAACACCCGACACCGGGTTGGACGCCGCAAGGGCCTCGCCACCCACGCAAGCCAGCCCCGCGAGAGCGAGGAGGAGTCGTGTGAGAGTGCGGGCCGTTTTCATGGCATCACTCTAGCGATAAGCCGCAAACCCCACTATCAAGGGGTCTGCCCAGTCTCTCCAAAGTCGTAACCCCAAAGCCTCCTCTAGGGTGCGGGTGAGGGATATTCCGGCTTCACCCTAAAGACCTAGGAGAATTCCCTATACCCGCTTGGGTGACTACACCGCGACCTCTTGTCGGGCTTTCTCCCCCAACGCCGTCGAAATATACCGCTCCCCGAAGCTGCAACCCACGGTGACGATCACCTTGCCGGCGAACTCGGGACGCTTGGCGACTTGCAGCGCCGCCCACACATTTGCCCCGGTCGAAATCCCGCCTAAGATGCCGTCCTGCAACGCCAACTGACGCGCCGTCTCCAATGCGTCGTCGTCGCTGACCGTGATCACTTCATCGATGATCGAAGTGTTGCAGTTCTTCGGGATAAACCCCGCTCCGATGCCTTGGATCCGATGCCTTCCCGGCTTCCCCCCAGACAACACGGGACTCCCGGCTGGCTCGACGGCAATACTGCGTAATGCACGACGCGATTTGATGACTTCCGACACCCCGGTGATCGTGCCTCCCGTGCCGACACCGGCCACAAAAGCATCAATGTTTCCGCCGGTTGCCGTCCAGATCTCCTCGGCCGTGGTGCGGCGATGAATCTCGGGGTTGGCGGGGTTTTCAAACTGCTGGGGAATGAAGCCGTGCTCGCCGTGTTGGGCGAGGATCTCGTCGGCTTTGCGAATCGCGCCGGGCATGCCCTCGTTTCCAGGTGTGAGCACGATCTCCGCACCGAGCATGCGCAGCAGCACGCGTCGCTCGAGAGACATCGTCTCCGGCATCGTCAGGATCAATTTGTATCCACGTTGTGCACACACGAATGCGAGTGCGATGCCGGTGTTGCCCGACGTGGGCTCGATCACGACCGCGCCCGGCTTGAGTTTGCCCTCGCGTTCCGCCGCCTCGATCATCGCGCGCCCGATGCGATCCTTCACGCTCGCACACGGGTTAAAAAACTCAGCCTTCAGGTATATCGTCGCCGGAACACCGGAGGCGATGCGATTGAGTTTGATCAGCGGAGTCTGGCCGATGGTGGCAACAATATCGTTATGGGCGTTCGCGGACATGCCGCACTGAAAGCCCGGGGCCGCTGTCCGCGCAAGAAAATCGCATGCGTGGGCTATGTTCTCCCCAGTGCCGCGCGCAATGCATCCTCCAGCGTTTCGTATCGGAAGGCGTAATGTGCCTCCAGCAACTTTCCGGGCTTTGCCCGGGCGCTCTCCAGCAAGGTCTGATCGGCCATTTCCCCAAACACCGTGCGCAACGCACACACCGGCACCGGCAACACCGCCGGACGGCGCAACACCCGCGCCAACGCGCGGGTGAACTCCGCATTCGTCACTGCTTGCGGCGCGACCATGTTGACCGCGCCTTCGCAGCGCCGGTCGAGCACCGCGTGATAAATCGCGCCCACCAGATCATCGATCGAGATCCAGCTCATCCACATCTGGCCGGAGCCCAGCCGTCCGCCCAGTCCTGCCTTGAACACAGGCAGCAGTTTCGCGAGGGCTCCGCCCGCCGGCGTGAGCACCACGCCCGTGCGCAATCGCACCACCCTCACGCCAAGCTCCTCCGCTGCGACCGCCTCGCGCTCCCACGCCTCGCATACGCCGGCCAAAAAACCTCCGCCTCGTGACGCGTTTTCGTCGAGAATTTCGTCGCCACGCGAACCATAAAAACCCGTTGCCGAAGCCGAGATGAACACAAAAGGACGCAACCGCTCGCTCTTCACCGCCGCCATGGCCGAGACAAGCGCCCGCGTGCTCTCCACCCGGCTGCTCAAAATTGCCTGCTTGCGCTCCGCCGACCAGCGGCCGTCCGCCACGCCGACACCCGACAGATTCACCACCACGTCAACCCCGCTCAACGCTCGTGGATCAAGCGTTCCCGACGCAGGGTCCCAACGGACCTCATCCGTAGCCGCGGACGGTCGCCGCACCAGTCGAATGACCGTGTGCCCCTGCGTCTTTAAAAACGCCGCCAGCGCACGCCCCACCAAACCCGATGCGCCCGCGACAAGAAAGGTCATCGGGCGCACCGAAATGTAGCGATTCGCCAACTCGACATCCGCCTTCGTGAGCGCGTGACGGTAGTTGAACAAGCGCTCCAGTTCACGACGTGCGAACGCCCCGCCAACCACCCCTCCGAGCACGCCGAACGGAAGTTTGTAAGTGATCGCATCCGTCAACACGCAGGCCCGTCCGCCTTCCACCGGCTCGACGCGGTGCAAGTGCTCCCAGTGCGCAAACGGACCGCGCAACTGCACATCACGAAACTGCACGCCCTCGATGTAATCACGATGCTCGACATCCCACCGCACCCACGCCGGCCCGATTTTCGTGCGCAGACTCACGCGTGCGCCATCGCGAATCCCGCCGCTCGCAGAGAGCACTTCGAGCTTTTGCCAAGGTGGAGCCAGCCGTGCAAACGACCCCGGTTTTTCATGCCAGGCAAACACTTCAGCGGCGGGGCGCTCGATACGCACACTACGAACAAACGTGGATAAACTCATTTCGCAGTCCGACCCTTTTCCATACGGCGCGCGTCGGGGCAATACTTCACCGCATCCCAGGCGGTTTCTGATCGTCAGCCTCGTCACCACCAGGACCGGCACCGCTGCTCAACGTTTTGAACGCGGCAAGTGCCTCGGCACGAGCCGTAGCGTGATCCACGATGGGATCGGGGTAGTTGCCATCAATCTTCGCGTAGTCGCGGACGTTGTCCGACGCGCTCCAGGGCGCGTGGAGAAATTTATCAGGAAGCTTGGCGATCTCGGGGACCCAGCGGCGCACGTAGGCACCCGCGCCGTCAAACTTTTCGCCCTGAATAACCGGAGCAAAGATTCGGAAATACGGAGCGGCATCCGCCCCGCAGCCGGCGCTCCATTGCCAGCCCAGCGTGTTGTTCGCGAGATCGGCATCGACGAGCGTGTCCCAGAACCACGCAGCCCCCTGCTGCCACGGAAGGCGCAGGTGCTTCACGAGAAACGAGGCGACAATCATGCGCACGCGATTGTGCATCCAACCGGTATGCCAGAGTTCGCGCATGCCCGCGTCGACGATCGGATAACCCGTCTGGCCGCGTTGCCAGGCGCGGAGCTTGGCACCATCGGCATCGTCGGCCCACGGAAAACGTTTAAAATCCTCACGCAACGGCTGCTCGGGCGTGTGCGGATAATGAAACAACAGATGATACGCGAACTCGCGCCAGCCGATCTCGCTGAGAAAAACCTGCGCCCCGCGATGGGGAGGAAACACCCCGCTGTCTTTCGAAAGCGCCTGCACGGCGGCCCAGACTTGACGCGGGCCGATCTCTCCAAAATGCAGGTGCGGCGAAAGCCGTGAGGTGCCGGACGCAGCCGGGAGGTTACGCTGATTTTCGTAGCCGGCCATGGCCTCGGCCACGAAAACCTTGAGCTGCTGTTGCGCTCCCGCTTCCCCGGGTTTCCACGCGTCATAAAACCCCGCGTCCCACTTGATGGTCGGGAGCAGGTTTAGCCCCTTGATATCGAGCGAGACCGGCCAGCCGGCGGGCTCCGGAAACTTGCCTTTGGCCAAAGCGACCGGGGTGGCGATGGGCTGGGTTTGGCAATGGCGCCAATAGGGCGTAAACACCTGGAACGGCTTTCCTTGTTTATTGGAAATCGTGTGAGGCTCGAAGAGAAGCGCGCTGTTGAAACTCTTGGCCTCGATGCGCGCGGCAACGAGGTCGGCTTTGATCGCCTTGTCACGGGCGATGATTGCCGGCTCGTAACGGCGATTCCAATACACCGCTTCGGCACCTGTCGTCGTGATGAGTTCGCCGAGCACTTCGCCGCTGTCGCCTTGGGCGAGTATGAGACGCGAACCACGCACATGGAGCGAGGCGTCCAATGCGACCAGCGAGTGATGCAGCCACCACTTCGTCGCACCACCGGGAGGCCAGCCGCCCTCGCCGGCCGGGTCGTAAATATAAACCGGGATGACGGGTCCGCCGCGGGCGAGCGCGGCGTGCAAAGCCGCGTTATCCTGCAGGCGCAGGTCCTGGCGGAACCAGAGGATGACAGGAGGCGAGCTCACGGGATTATTACGGAACAAGCGCAGCCGAAGCGGCTTTTCAACCGGTTGAATGGTTTTAGGTAGGAGCTCATTTATGCGCGATGAACGGCGGTCAATTTATCCTTCCCTACGCATGCATCCCATCGCCCATAAATGGGCTCCTACCCGTCCAATCACGGCAGCTTGGCCTGGATCAACTTGCTCACCGCACCGAAATCGATGAGCGGAGCCTCGGGGCGCTGCTTGAGCGCGCCGATGACCTTGCCCATCTCCTTTTTACTCTGCGCGCCCGTGGCCGCGATGACTTCAACGACAATGGCTTCGAGCTTCGCGGCATCGAGTCCCTTGGGCAGGTATTTCTCGATAACGGCGATCTCCTTGAGGTTGGCCTCGATCAGGTCGGTGCGTCCGCCTTTTTCAAATTCTGCGTTCGCCGCAGTGAGGTTTTTCACGGCTTTGCGCAGCGTCGCGGTCACCAGTTCGTCGTCGATGGGCTTGTTCAGGTCCAGCGATGCTCGCTGGATCGCGCCGTCATTCGTGCGGAGAATGGTGGCAAGCGGGGTATCACTCGCTTTGACGGCTGTGATGATGTCGGCACGGAGGGTTTCGTAGATCGTAGGCATGGTGTTAACGCGGAGCGTGGACGGACAGAGTCGGGTGTCGAGCAGGCAAAGGCACGCGGGATGCGTCTTGCTGAAATCCGATGCAGGGAAGACGCTCACTCCCCTACCTCGCCATGACCGACTCCTCCGCCGAAAAAACCCTGCGAAACGTGCTCACCATCTCGGCCATCGATGGATGGAGCGTCACGCTATTCGCGGGTTTTTGCACGTTGGTCTCCCTGGCGTTTGGCGAATGGATTGGCGTCTACATCGGAGGGCTGATCACAGCCTCCGGCGTGATGGGATTGCGCGGTCGTCGCAAGTTGCTGCGCGGAGATGCGAATGGCATGAACGGGTTGGTGCGCGCGCAGGTCGTAATCCTGGCGACCATCGGACTCTACGCCTTCAGAAATCTGCTGGCTTTCGACGAGGCGACGATCATGGAAGGCCTGACGTCGGAAATGAGAACGGTGCTCGATCAATACGGAATCTCCACCGATACCCTCCGTGCGATGCTCAAGCCGGTTTATTACGGATTTTACCTCGTCGTCATCGGATTGACGTTACTCTTTCAGGGCGGACTCGCCCTGTTCTATCATTCACGCAAAGCCAAGGTCTCCGAAGCGCTGGCAGCACGACAACCGGCGCCGCCCGCGCTTCCGACAATTTGAGGCTGCTGAGCCGTCTGTCACCTACGGCAGCCAAGGAAATTTGCGGGCATCGGGCTTGCGCTTCTCGCGTTGAGCACCGTGGAATTCCTTCGCCTCCTCGCTCATGTAATAGAGGAGCGTGGCGTTGCCGGCTAGTTCCTGGAGGCCGCTTTGGCCATCGACATCGGCGTTGAACGCACTCTTGAGGCAACGAATCGCCAGCGGGCTGTGCCCCATGATTTCACGCGCCCATTTGACGCCCTCGGCTTCAAGATCGGCGATGGGCACCACCGTGTTGACCAGGCCCATGTCGAGCGCCTGCTGGGCGTTATACTGGCGGCAGAGATACCAGATCTCGCGCGCCTTCTTCTGCCCGACGATGCGGGCCAGATAACTGGAGCCAAAGCCACCGTCGAAGCTCCCCATCTTCGGGCCGACTTGACCGCAGATGGCGTTGTCCGCCGCGATCGAGAGATCGCACACGATGTGAAGCACGTGACCACCGCCGATGGCGTAGCCGGCGACGAGCGCGATCACGACCTTGGGCATCGAGCGGATGAGCTTTTGCACATCGAGGATATTCAACCGGGGAACGCCATCTCCTCCGACATAGCCGGCGTGACCGCGCACGCTCTGGTCGCCACCGGCGCAGAAGGCGTATTTGCCGTCCGTGTGCGGGCCGGCGCCGGTCAGCAACACCACGCCCACGGAGAGATCCTCACGCGCATCGATGAGCGCGTCGTGCATTTCCATCACCGTCTCGGGACGAAACGCGTTTCGCTTCTCGGGACGGTTGATGGTGATTTTGGCGATGCCTTCGGCTTTGTGGTAAAGGATATCGGTGTAGGTCTTGGCAACCTTCCAAGCGGGGAGACTCATGGTGAGTTGTGAAAGTGCGTATCCTCCGGCCCGCGTCAACGCGCCTGCGGGATACAAGTCATTTTCCTGCGATGATTAAAAAGTGGTTGGATTGCACGGATCGCTTCGAGAAGATGGACGGTTAATGAACGGCGCTCCCGCTAACCCTTCTGTTAAGACCCCGGTGAAGATAGGGCTCTGCCTGAGCGCCTTGGGCATCGTGTTTGGCGATATCGGCACCAGCCCGCTCTACACCATGAAGGAGTGCCTGCACTACCTTCCTGATGTGAACAAAACCGAGGGCGTGCTCGGCATCTTGTCGCTGATGTTCTGGGCGTTGGTATTCGAAGTGTGCTTCAAATACATCGCCTTCGTCATGCGGGCCGACAATCGCGGCGAAGGCGGTATTTTCGCCCTGCTCGCGTTGTCCCACAAAGGGCCGGAATCCGGCGGCCAAGGCATCCGTCGCGGCCTCGGTTTGGGCACCATTTTGATTTTGGCCGGCGCCGCCTTGTTATTTGGAGACGGCGTGATCACACCGGCGATTTCCGTGCTCGGCGCGGCCGAGGGTTTTGTGACCTTCAGTCCGGGGTTTGACAAATTTGTCGTGCCCACGGCCGTGATGATTCTCGCCGGCCTGTTTCTCATTCAGCGCAAAGGCACGGATGTCATCGGACGCTTCTTCGGGCCGGTCATGCTGGTCTGGTTTACGACCCTCGGCGTGCTGGGCGCCTTTCACCTGTCCGACTCCGTGGAGATTTTCCGCGCGTTTAATCCCATGCACGGGTTTTACCTCCTGTGGAATCACCCGGCCCAAGCCGCGGCGGTGCTCGGCGGCATCGTGCTCACGATCACCGGAGCGGAAGCGCTCTACGCGGACATGGGACATTTTGGCCGTCCGGCAATCGTGCGCGCCTGGTATTTCGTGGTGTTTCCCGGATTGCTTTTGAATTACTTTGGACAGGGCGCCTACGCCATCTCGCACCCGCTCGACACGACGAATCCGTTCTTCGCCTTGGCCCCCGACGGACCGCTGCGCGTGGGGCTGGTGATCCTCTCGATTTTGGCGGCGATCATCGCCAGCCAGGCGCTGATCTCGGGCACGTTCTCGCTCACGCGTCAGGCAATCCAGCTCGGGTATTTCCCGCGTCTGAAAATCCTGCACACCAACGCCGAGCACGAAGGCCAGATCTATGTTCCTTTGATGAACTTCTTCCTGGCCGCCGGCTCGATCGCCGTGGTCATCGGATTCGGCTCCAGTTCGCGCCTCGCCGCCGCGTATGGCATCGCTGTAACCGGCACGATGGCCGTGACAACGTATGCGTTCTTTCGCGTCACCCGGTTGAACTGGAAATGGCCGTTGGTCGGAGCCGCCGTGCTCTGCGGAGCGTTCATGATCTTCGACCTGGTTTTCTTTGGCTCCAACCTTCACAAGATCGCGGACGGAGGCTGGCTGCCGCTCGCGATGGCCGTGGCGATTCTGGCCGTGATGCACACCTGGAAAAGCGGGCGCAACGAGATCCAGGAAAAGGTTTACGGCGGCGCGATCACCGAGCTGGAGCTTTCCCAAGTCGCCAAGAGCAAGAACATCGTGCGCGTGCCTGGCAGCGCCGTGTTCATGGTTGCCACGCCCAAGGGCACTCCGCTCGCGCTGCTCCACCACTTGAAGGCCAACAAATGTCTCCAACAAACCGTCGTCTTGCTGACCATCGGCACGGTCGAGGTTCCCATGGTGGACGACGAGGAACGCATGACGCTTGAATCCATGGGCGAAGGCATCTGGCGCGCGGTCGGTCGCTACGGCTACATGGAATCGCCGTCGGTGAACAAATTGGTCGACCGCATCAAAGCCCAGGGCGTGCCGGTCAACCCGCAGAGCACGACGTATTACTTCAACCGCGAAATGATCATCACAGGCGGCACCGCGCGCATGTTTGAGTGGCAGAAAGCGCTCTACGCGTTCCTCAGCCGCAACGCGCGCCCGGTGAAAGATTATTATCAAATCCTGCCCACGCAGATCATCGAGATCGGCCTGCCCGTGCAATTGTAAGCATGAGTGCGTTTGCTGGTTTTGCTGAATAACTCGCGCCATCACGTGGCTTGGTTCCTGCAGGCATGACGGCGTGAGCGTTGCTCTTCATAGTCTCCTCAAGCCGATGCCGCGCGACCGTGCTCTCGCCTGGGTGCTCGGCTTGCACGGGCTTGCCATGATGATCGCGTTTCCGCTCGGGCCGCAGCAGGCGCGCCTGTGGCATCCCGGGCTCCCCGGCATCGGTGCCTTGGTCGCGGCGTTTCCGATTGCGGCGGTAATCGCAGGTTTGTTCGCACGTCGCCTACCACGTCTGCCGTCCGAGCCGCGCACCCTTGCTTTCATGGCGGTCGCGGGCCTGCTCACGTCAATTTTCTCAACGGGCTACTTTAGTTTCTTCGCAGCTCGCATCCTCGGAGGCTTCACCGCGGGCGCGAGTGCAGTGGCCTTGTATCGCATGCTGCCCGCCCAAGCGATACCGGACGCAACCAAGGTCGCCGGACGCATCATCGCGTTTGGCATGCCGGTCTGCCTGCTCGTGGCCACCGTGTTCGACTGGCGGGCGGTGTGCATTCCCATCTGCGCAGGCTTCGTGATCATCGCGCTGCGCGCGGCTCGCCCTGCCGAGTTCCCCTCGCCCACTCCGGCTCGTTCGCTCGAAGAGGCCGCCCCCGGCGCGTTGATCGCCACAAGCGCGCTCGCATTCGTGAGCAGCTCCTATCTCACCGTGTTATCCGGCTTTTTGGTGGGCAACGCAGGTCACACCGAGTTCCACATCCCGGGCGGTTTGCTGACCGGCGCCCTGCTGAGCCTGGCCGTGCCGTCACTCATGAACTTCGTGAACGCCCGACTGGCTGCGCGGACGGTTTTCGCAGGAGCGTTGGCCGCATCGCTGCTCACGCTGGTTTGCCTGCTGACCCTGCGCGGTCCTTTGCCCGCCGCACTCGTGTTTGGTTTCATCGGTTGCTTTCTCGCGGCCAACGCCATGCGCCATATGGCGCTCGCCCGACTCATCCTGCCACGCCTTCGAGCCGACCAAGTCCCCGCTCATCAAACGCACGCTTACATCGCCCACTGTCTTGGCTGCGGACTCGGCGCGTTGTGCGCCGGACGCGTCATTCACGTTCGCCCGATGGGTGGTCTTCATGGCATGGAAACTCTGCTCGGCTGCGCTCTGGTCGCCACCTCGCTGGCTCTCGTCGCCGGTTTTGCGGTCGCTCAAACCACCGCGTCACCCGCCGCCCGTCCCGCTTCGGCAAAAAGCCGCTGGCGCGTCGCGGCATCCTTGGTCCGGTCCGTGCGCACCTCGATTATCCGCAATCCCGGCACTCCCACCTGAGCGCGCAGTCGTTCCGTTAGACGAGCGGGCGTCTCCACAAGTTCGTGTGGCACATCGTAGGCCGCGCACAACCGAGCGAAATCCACGTGCTGCGGCGTCGCCCAATACTCTTCGAAGGGTGGATTGAATTTCGCCACCGGCAGGTGACCGAAGATCCCGCCGCCGTCGTTGTTGATGAGCACGACCGTCAGCGAGCCCTTGAGCTTCGCCGACACCAGGAAACCGTTGGTGTCGTGCAACAGCGCCAGATCGCCCGAGAGCAGCACCGTGGGCGCACCCGAGTGTGCCACGCCCAACGCCGTCGAGAGCGTTCCGTCGATGCCGTTGGCTCCACGGTTGGCCAGCACGCGAGGACCATTGCCTCGCACCGGCGCTAAATACTCCAAGTCGCGCACCGGCATACTGCTCGCGACAAAAATCACCTGCTCCTCGGTTAAGATCTCCGCGACCGCACGCGTGAATGTGCCTTCAAAGCCCTCCGCTTCCACGGCGCGCGCCAACACGGTTTGCGCCGCCGCCTCGGCACGCGCCCACATCGCCGACCACGCCGGGTCGGCCGGGGTCAATGCGAACGGCAACGCTTCCACCTGATCGGAACTCACAACCCATCTGCGCGTGCGCCCATGCAAGCTGTCGCGATTGTCGGTCCGCCGCGTGATGTGAACCATCTCGACGTCGATGGACGTCAGCCAGGCGCGCAACGCCTTGCTCGTCGGCAGCTCCCCAAGAACGACGACACACTCGGGTTTTAAGGCGACCGTCGCTCGCGGATCGCGCAAGATCGCGTCATACGCCGCCACGACGTTCGCATTGCCACCCGTTCGCATGCGCGCCGGCGAAAGCGCATCCGCCAACACCGGCCAGCCCGACTTCGCAAAAAGCCGGTCGATGGACGCGTGCGCCCAGTCGTTGCCCGCGATCACCACCCCACGTTTTCCAGATAGTTCGCTCAGCGGCGCCATCGAGCAAAAGCCTTTTGAAAAGCCTGTCTGCACGGCGAAAAACGCCTCCCAGTCCTGCGCAGTTTCCAGCGCCTTCGCCGTTTCATCCGCAATCGGAGGCAACGGATCGCGAAACGGCGCATTCAAGTGCACCGCGCCGCCCGCCGCCGCCCGCTCCACCGCATGAGCCACCGTCTGCCGAAGATATTTCAACAGGGCCAACGTCGCTTCCGGCACCGCCAACTCGTGGTAAAACTCCACAAAGCCCCCAAACAGTTTTTGCTGATCGATGGTCTGCCCGGAAGCGCAGTCCCGCATCTCCGGCGGACGATCCGCCGTGATGACAATCAATGGCACGCCGCTTTCGTGCGCCTCGATCACCGCTGGAATGTAGTTCGCCCCTGCCGTGCCGCTCGTGCAAACCAACAGCACCGGCCGACGCGTTTGTTTGGCCAGCCCCAGCGCAAAAAACGCCGCCGAACGCTCGTCTAACACCGGCACGGCCTCAATCTCTGGGTGTCTGACCAGCGCCATGGTCAACGGAGTCGAACGCGATCCCGGTGAAACGACCGCATGCGTCACCCCGCGCCTCGCCAGCGTCTCCACGAGCACACTGCACCACAAGCTGTTGGTATTGCGGAAATCCAAAGGCGTCATTCCCGCCCACCCTGCCGCTTCCGTCTCCAATCTCAACCCGAGAATCCACCCGGCATCGAGTAACCCAATAGGTTACTCGATGCCGGGTCGTGCCCCTTAACATCCTTTTTTTCCCTATCGCCAACCCGCTTTGCTCCCTGTTGAGATACGGCTCATTTTTTCGACCATGTTGACCCTCCGCGGCTCCTCCGCCCTCTCCGAATTCCGTCTCAACAAACTGCTCAACGATCTCGTCTCCGCCGGCCTGCCTGCCCGCGCGGTGTCCGCCGAGTTCGTCCATGTCGCGGAACTCACCGGCGAACTCAGCGCCGCCGAACACGAGGTTCTCGTCAAACTCCTCACTTACGGCCCACGCCGCGCCTCCGCCCAAGTCACCGGCCTCGTTCAGGTCGTCGCCCCTCGCCCCGGCACGATTTCGCCCTGGTCTTCCAAGGCCACCGACATCGCCCACATCTGCGGTCTCACTTCCATCAAACGCATCGAGCGCGTCATCGCCTACACCATCGACATCGGCGGCAACGCGCTCTCCACGGACGACACCAAGCTCCTCCTGGCCAAGATCCATGATCGCATGACCCAGGTCGTCTTCGAAAAAATCGAGACCTGCGCCACTCTCTTCAGCCACGAGACGCCGCGGGCCATGACCAGCGTGCCCGTCCTTGCCAAGGGCCGCGCCGCCCTCGTCGCCGCCAACACGTCCCTCGGCCTCGCTCTCGCCGACGACGAGATCGACTACCTCGTGAAGGCTTTCACCGGCCTGAAACGCGACCCGAATGACATCGAGCTCATGATGTTCGCGCAGGCCAACTCCGAGCACTGCCGCCACAAGATTTTCAACGCCACCTGGGACATCGACGGACAGCTCCAAGACAAGTCGCTGTTCCAGATGATCAAGAACACCTACAACCTGCACAGCGAAGGCATCCTCTCCGCCTACAAAGACAACGCCGCCGTCCTCGCCGGCACCGTCGGTGGTCGTTTCTACGTCAACCCGAAGACCGGCGAATACGCCGCGCACGAGGAGCCCATCCACATCCTCTGCAAGGTCGAGACGCACAACCACCCCACCGCCATCTCGCCCTTCGCCGGCGCCGCCACCGGTTCCGGCGGCGAGATCCGGGACGAAGGCGCCACTGGCCGCGGCTCCAAGCCCAAGGCCGGCCTCTGCGGCTTCACCGTATCCAATCTTAAACTACCCGGCGCCGTCCAACCTTGGGAAAAAGACCACGGCAAGCCCGCCCGCATCGTCTCCGCCCTCGACATCATGATCGACGGCCCGCTCGGCGCCGCCGCCTTCAACAACGAGTTCGGTCGCCCCAACATCAACGGCTACTTCCGCACCTACGAACAATCCGTTCCCGCCGCCGACGGCACCAGCGAGCTTCGCGGCTATCATAAACCCATCATGCTCGCGGGCGGCTTGGGCAACATCCAGGAAGGCCACATCCAAAAGGGAGAAATCCTCCCCGGCGACCACCTCATCGTCCTCGGCGGCCCCGCCATGTTGATCGGTCTCGGCGGCGGCGCGGCCTCCTCCATGGCCAGCGGCTCCGGCAACGAAGACCTCGATTTCGCCTCCGTCCAACGCGACAACGCCGAGATGGAGCGTCGTTGCCAAGAGGTCATCGACCGTTGCTGGGCGCTCGGCACCGAGAACCCCATTTCTTTCATCCACGACGTCGGCGCCGGCGGCATTTCCAACGCCCTCCCCGAACTCGTCAACGACGGCGGACGCGGCGGCAAATTCGACCTGCGCAAAGTCCCCAACGACGAGCCCGGCATGGCTCCGCACGAGATCTGGTGCAACGAGTCCCAGGAACGCTACGTCCTCGCCGTTCCGCAATCCCGCATCGAGACCTTCAAGGCTCTCTGCGAACGCGAACGCTGCCCCTTCGCCATCGTCGGCACCGCCACCGAGGAAAAGAAACTCGTCCTCGAAGATCCGCATTTCAAGAACACGCCCATCGACCTGCCGCTCGACGTGCTGCTCGGCAAGCCGCCGCGCATGCACCGCGTCGCCAAAACCCTCGTGCGTCCGCAACACGCCCTCGACCTCGGCGACCTCACCCTCGCCGAAGCCGTCCGCCGCGTGCTCATCCACCCGACCGTCGCCGACAAGACATTCCTCATTTCCATCGGCGACCGCACCATCACCGGCCTGATCCACCGCGACCAAATGGTCGGCCCGTGGCAGGTGCCCGTGGCCGATTGCGCCGTCACCGCCGCCGCCTTCGACGTTTACACCGGCGAAGCCATGTCGATGGGCGAACGCACACCTGTCGCCGTCAACAATGCCGCCGCCTCTGCCCGCCTCGCCGTCGGCGAAGCGCTGACCAACCTCGCCGCCGCCCAGATCGGCGACATCGGCAAGGTCAACCTCTCCGCCAACTGGATGGCCGCCCCCGCCCTGCCCGGCGATGGCGCCGATCTCTACGCCGCCGTGAAAGCCGTCGGCATGGAGCTGTGCCCCGCCCTCGGCATCACCATCCCCGTCGGCAAGGACTCGATGAGCATGAGCACCGTCTGGAAGAACGCCGCCACCGGCGAGCAGAAGCGCGTCACCGCGCCCACCTCGTTGATCATCTCGGCCTTTGCCCCCGTCGCCGACATCCGTCTCTCGCTCACCCCGCAGCTCATCACCGACGCGGGCGACACGAAGCTCATCCTCATCGACCTCGGCCTCGGCAAAAACCGCATGGGCGGCTCCATCTTCGCCCAGGTCATCTCGCAAACTGGTGAAGCGACGCCCGATGTCGAAAATCCCTATCACCTCAAAGGGTTCTGGAACGCCATCCAGCAGCTCGGCGCCGAGAAAAAACTCCTCGCCTACCACGACCGCTCCGATGGCGGACTCCTCGCGACCATCGTCGAGATGGCTTTCGCCGGCCACACCGGTGTGGATCTCGAAGTCCCCGCGAGTCACAGCGCGTTTTCCGCGCTCTTCAGTGAAGAACTCGGCGCCGTCATCCAAGTGCGCGCCGACGACGTCGCCTACATCACCGGTGTCCTCCGCACGCACGGACTCAAGACCTGCGTCAGCCTCATCGGCACGCTCAACCCGCACCACGCGCTCCGCATCAAGCGCGCCGGCCAGGAAATCTATAACGAGAACCTCGCGAAGCTCCGCGACATCTGGTCCGACGTCACCCGCCGCATGGCCGGCCTCCGCGACAACCCCGCGTGCGCCGAGCAAGAACACCAACTTCGCGTTGATCGCACGAACCCCGGCATCACGCCGAAGGTCACGTTCGACTACACGGCCGCGCCCGCCATCACCGGCAAGGCGCGTCCGCCCATGGCGATTCTCCGCGAGCAAGGCGTGAACGGCGAAGTCGAGATGGCTGCCGCCTTCACTCGTGCCGGCTTCCAGGCGATCGACGTGCACATGACCGACATCCTCTCAGGCCGCATCAAGCTTTCCGACTTCCGCGGCCTCGTCGCCTGTGGCGGTTTCAGCTACGGTGACGTGCTCGGCGCCGGCGGCGGCTGGGCCAAGAGCGCGCTCTTCAATCCCCGCGCCCGCGACGAGTTCAGCGCCTTCTTCGCCCGCACGGATTCCTTTGCCCTCGGCGTCTGCAACGGCTGCCAGATGATGAGCAACCTCCACAGCATCATCCCCGGCGCCGAAGGCTGGCCGCGCTTCGTGCAAAACCAGTCCGAGCGCTTCGAGGCCCGCGTCGCCTCGCTCAAAATCGAGAAGAGCCCGAGCATTCTCTTCACCGGCATGGAAGGCTCCGTCCTCCCCATCGCCATCGCCCACGGCGAAGGCTTCGCCGAGTTCTCGAGCGAGAGCGCCGCGTCAGCCTTCAGCGCCTCCGGTCTCGTTTCGGCGCGCTACGTGGATAACCACCACAACGTGACGCAGCACTACCCGCTCAATCCGAACGGCAGCCCGCACGGCATGACCGCGCTCACGACCACCACCGGCCGCGTGACGATCATGATGCCGCACCCCGAGCGTGTCTTCCGCACGGTGCAAAACAGCTACGCGCCGAAGTCCTGGCTCGCCCACGACAACGCCCCCTGGTCGCGTCTCTTCCAAAACGCGCGGACCTGGGTCGGCTGAGTTGAATCGAAACTTGTGAACTAGCCGCCCTCATGCTCACCCGCCTTGAGATTCGCGGCTACCGGTCACTGGAAAGAGTTCGACTCCCGTTGTCGCCGCTGACCGTCGTCACTGGCACAAACGGCTCAGGTAAATCCAATCTTTACCGTTCGCTTGCTCTGCTTGCTCGTGGGGCACGCGGCGAATTAGCCCGGGCCTTGGCCGAAGACGGTGGAATGCCATCGGCACTTTGGTCCGGCCCGCGTCGCCGAATGGGGCGCGGGCCCGAACCGGTGGTGTTTTCTGTTGCCGTGCAGGGCGACGATTACGGCTACGAGTTCACGTGCGGTCTGCCTGGAAAGTCGGAGTCCAAGTTCAACCGCGATCCCGAGGTAAAAGCCGAGGAGGCTTGGCTCGGTCCTCAACGCCGCCCTTCCTTCACGATTCTTGAACGCAACCACGGTTCCCTGCACGCGCGTGCCGCCGACGGAGAACGCGTGCACTATCCACTCGCCCTTGAAAACCAGGAAACCGCACTATCGCAGGTCATCGACGCACGCCGATTTCCCGATCTCGCCGGTCTACGTAGCCGCCTGGCCAGCTGGCGATTCTACCATCATTTTCGTTGCGACGCTGAATCTCCGTTGCGCGTGCCGCGACCATCAACCATCACGACGTCCCTCGCCGGAGACGGAGCAGACATAGCTGCGGCGCTTCAAACCATCTTCGAGCATGGCGACTCGGACGCACTGCATGAAGCGGTGGACATGCTGCATCCAGGCGCACGTTTGGAAATAGAGGATGTGGACGGGCTCGCTTCATTGGAAATGCGCCTCCATCTGCCCGGGTTGTTGCGGCCATTGCGCGCACGTGAGTTTTCAGACGGACAACTCCGTTATCTCGCCCTCACCGCTGCATTACTCTGCCCCAAGCCGGGCGAATTGCTTGCTTTTAACGAACCCGAGTCGAGCCTTCATCCCGATCTCCTCCCCGGCCTCGCCACCCTTCTCGTCCGCGCATCCCGCGAAAGTCAGATCTGGGTTACTACTCATTCGGAATCTCTGGCCGCCGCGCTCACCGCTGTCACCGGTGAGTCGCCTCTTCGTTTGACCATTGAAAAAGGCGCAACCCGAGTGCTCGGTTTGAATGGTCTTGGTGAACGCATGGCCGATGAATAATTCAGCTCCACATGTCCAAAGTGGTTACTGACCGCTTCGTGGCCACCATCGTCCGACTCGATACCGGCATGCGCTATCATGCGTTGCCGGTGCCCGATGACGTGGCGGCAAAACTCAAGGCCGCTGGCGTGCGGCGACTGATCGCGACGATCAACGGTCACACCTGTAAGCGCGCCCTGCAAAATCACGCGGACGGAGGCAGCTTTCTGATCGTCGGCATGGAACTGCTTAAAACCTGCGGACCGAAAAAAGGCTCAACCGCTCTCGTCACGCTCGCTCCCGACCCAGAGCCGGACGAACTGGACATGCCGGATGCCTTTGCACTCGTCCTTGAACAAGACGAGGCCGCTCTCGCACGCTGGAACACATTCCCCATCGGACGTAAGCGTTCGCTGCTTCACTTCGTCACCAGCGCGAAACAGGAGGCCACCCAGATCAAGCGGGCGTGGGAACTCGCCGAAAAGATCCGCACTCACACGCTTTACAGCGACAAGCGCTGATCGGGCGTATGTAGCCATATAGCCCTTCGACCGAACTCCCTGGGCGATCTCGTTCTAAGTCCAACTGACCCGAAAGACTCAGTGTGTGCCGCGCTTGGCTGCGATCGCTCGTAGCTCCTTGGCCGTGAGCAGATCTTTTTCACGGCCCATCGCCTCCTTTGCCGCAATGAGATCAACAAGCGACATCACTCGGTAGCGGTAACCGTCTACCTCCACCTCCACAGAGCCCCTCTTTAGACGTTCAAAGTCACCGACTCCAAGAACCGAAGAGAGAACGTCCACCACTCCTTTGTCTGTTTGCAAATATAGGTTTTTGACCAGCGCACCTGCCGGTGGATGTGCCATAAACGAAAGTCGCTGCGGAGTCATACGGTGCTTTGGATTCCATTCGCCCAAAGCATCGCGCAACTTGCCAACATCCTCAGCCGTAAGCAGAGCGCATATATCAACGTCGCGCGTCACATAAGAGGACCCATGAGTGACGGCGGCAAACCCGCCAACTATCACAAAATCTAGACCCGCGTCAGCGAGCCGCCTCAATAGAGTGCTGAAGTCCTGCATCGCGAGTCTTCATGGCCTGTTCCAGCTTCAACGCCAGCGTCAAAGCTGCCTCATGCTGACGCCATCGCTCTTCGATGGGCTGAGCCAAAAGAGTATCCATCAAATCTAAGTCGATACCCGCACGACGGGCTTCTTCCAGTGCCTGTTCCTTTGGATCCACGTTTAAAACGATGTGCTATTTCGAACGTCAGGCAAAACAAGTTTCGGTAAACCACTCCCACCCCCAATTCTCAATCCTCTCTCGTGCCTTCAGACGCCGCGGCTCCGTTCGCATCGACCACGCCCGCCAGCGCGTTGTCCACCCAGCGCTTGATGCGCTGAAGTCCGGCGCGACGCTGCGGATCCCCGGGCTTCATAGTAACCAGCAGATTGATCACCGCCGCGGCGTAATCGTGGGCATTGGCCGACATCAGCGTTTTCAATTCGAAGGGATTGATCTCACCACGGCGGATCATCTCACGCGCTTCGCGCTCCAGCTCCATGTTGCTGCCGCCGGGCGCGTCGCCCCGGTCGCCCTTGCCTTGCGGACGTCCACCGCCACCGCCTCCCCCGCCCTCGGCACCGTCACTCGAACGCGCCTCTTCCTTGCCGCGCGGCTCATGCTCCATCTGCGAGGGATATTCCTTGCCGTCGCGTCCTGTCACTTTTTCGCGGCGTGCGATTTTACCCGACTTGGTCAACTCCGAGCGGCGCGTGCGCACGAGCTCGGGCGAGACTTTGCAGATCTCGGCGATCACCGGGTTTGCACGGTCGGGCCATTCCTCGAGCGCGATCTCCACCGCGTTGCGCTTGTCGGCGGAATTGCGATAGACGCCGTTCGTCACGTTCGCACCGAGCGCATGTTTGAGCGCATCGCTGCGCCCGCCCGGTTGCACCTCCGCAAGGATCGACGGGCGCTCACTGCGCTTGGCCGCGAGATAACGGTGAAAGCCGTCCGCCAGCCAGTAGGTAGAACCATCGTAATACACGGAGATGGGCGGGAAGACCGCTCCATTAGCCATCTCCTCGGCGTAGCTCTCGATCGCCTCGTCGTTGGTTTTCACCCGCGCCTGGGTGCCGCCATAAACATCAATCAAATCGAGAGAGAGCGTCTTGGTCTGCATGAAGAAAAGGCGCCGGTTCTGAAAACGGACACCAACGTGCGCAAGGGCAAACTCGGCGGCCCGATCCACTGTGGCCAAAAGCCAGCGTTTACCCAACGGCACTGAGACGTAAATCTTTCCTAAGTAATTGCTATTACCTGACGGAAGGTCTCTGCTTGGCTACGGATCAGACAGCGAAACGGAATTTCTTTCCCCGAATTCTATGCACACCTCATCCGGCTCCGACACGCCCGTTGTTGCCGCCCCGCACACCGTCCCCGCTGAAGATGATCGCGAGCGACTGTTCGAGCTCTCGCTCGATCTCCTGTGCATCGCCGGACTCGATGGATATTTCAAGCAGGTCAACCCGTCGTGGACTCGCGTGCTCGGCTGGTCGAAGGAAGAACTGTTATCTCGTCCGGTGCACGACTTCATGCATCCCGAGGATCGCGAACGCACGCTACAAGCACGCGCGAATCTCGCCAAAGGCATTCCCGTGCGCGGACTCGAGAATCGATACCTTTGCAAGGATGGCTCCTATCGCTGGCTTTCCTGGCAATCGTCCATCGAGCCCGGGGCCTCCACGGTTTTTGCCGTGGCGCGCGATGTGACGGAGCGGCGTCAGGCGGACCACCAGCACCTTGTTCTCAGCAAGCTTGAGTCCATGGGTGTTCTCGCCGGCGGCATCGCTCATGACTTCAACAACCTTCTCGCCAGTCTCATGCTGAGCGTGGAGATGGTCGGGGTAATCGGCCCCACGACGGAACAGCAAAAGGAACTGCTGCGCCAGGCCGTGGACATTGTGCGTTCATCCAAATACCTCACCCAGCAATTGCTCACGGTTGCGCATCTCGATAGTGGATCGGCGAGGCCCACCGATCTGAAGCCACTGTTGCGTGACGCGATGGATCTCGCCCTGAGCGGGTCGTCGCTGATCGGCCAATGCACGCTGGCTCCCGATCTGTGGACGGCCTGTGTGAACGAAACGCAACTCGGACAAGTCATCCGCAACCTCGTGCTCAATGCCAAAGACGCGAGTCCCCCCGGAGGAACCATCCACCTGCGCGCCGAAAACAAGGCACTGACAAGCTCGCTCATGCCTGAACTTCCATCGGGCGACTACGTTCACATCAGCGTGACTGATCAAGGCGCCGGCATCTCGGCCGACACCTTGACGAAGGTATTCGATCCCTACTTCTCCACCAAAGAACGCGGTCAGCAAAAAGGCATGGGACTCGGGCTCACGATCTGCCACGCCATCATTCAAAAACACGGCGGGGCCATCGTCATCGATTCATCGCCGGGAAGCAGCACGACCGTGCATTGTTACCTGCCCGGCACTCCCGCGATTCCGCCCGTTGCCAATGCTCCCGCAGCCGCCATTCCGGTGACCCCGCCCAACAGTTCGCGCAAAATTCTGGTGATGGATGACGAGCCCTATCTACTTGAAATGGTGGCGCAGTCCCTGACTCAGATGGGCTATACAGCGGAACTCGCCAAAACCGGAGAGGAGGCGATCGCTCTCTATGAACAGGCGCACACCAACGGTCACCCGTTCGCCGCAGTTCTGCTTGATTTGACCATTCGCGGCGGCATGGGAGGCGCCGAAACCATAAGGATTTTGCGCGAGCGCGATCCTGCCGTGCGCGCGGTGCTGATGACCGGCTACAACCATACGGTCACCCTCGGCGATCACGCCCGCCATGGGTTCAACGCCGCGCTCGCCAAGCCGTTCTTGATGGAAACCCTGCGCACGACTTTGACGGAGGTGCTAGGCGTGAAAGCAACGTCTTAAGCGCACGCTGGATTTTCTCCCACGAAAAACGCGGGAGCAACGCGGACAGACATCGCGATGTGACGGCCTTAAACTACCCGCATGAATCACTACATCGTCATCGCCGACCACGGACATCTCAGGATTTTCGAAGAACGCTCCCGCATTGGTCAGTCCACCCCAAGCCTGGAGGAAGTGCACGCAATGGACTTTCCGCACGCAAGGATGAGTTATGCCGACAGCGACTCCGACATGGCCGGACGCTTTCAAAGCTCCAAACATCAACAGGCCGCCCCCGGCGCTCCCACGGCCCGCACCGGGATGTCGATTGATGAACGATTGCCCATGCAACGAGAGGTCGAGCGTCGCCAATCCGATGATGTGGCCCGCGCCATCAACGCCTTCCTCGAAGGAGATCCGATGGCCACGTGGGACTTTGCCGCAGACCCCTCGGTGCATAACGACATCCTTGATCACCTCGGCCCGCAGACTCGCTTCCGGCTGCGCAGAACCGTGGCCAAGGACCTCGTGAAACAGCCCACCTCAGAGCTGCTCCATCACTTCAGGCGCGCGGCTTGAGGCGTATTCCCTGCAGTCGAACGTAGCAGCCGAGGTAACGAGGCTGGTGGCGTGGTGCTCGGAAAAAACCCAGCCTCGTCACCTCGGCTGCCACCCGGTTCTCGGCTGCATCGTTACTGCTGAGGCGACGGGATTTTGGCTGAATTACCCGTGGGGAAAGCCACCTCACGACGGCCGTCGGGTTGCGATTCGGCATGGATGATTATCTATGCATTATGAACACGACACCCTCTCTCCCCAAGGCCAGGGACCTCATGCAGGAACCCCCGCGCAGTCCCCGGCAACGCATTGGTGATTACGTCATTCTCGCTCGCATGGCCGACAAAGGCCGCGCGACGCTGAACGGCACCAACGGCGAATATCACTTCAACTGTCCGCTCGATAACATGCTGTTCGGCTTCAAAGGCGTTAACGGCGAAGACGTGCGCCAAGTCCTCCTCTCAGGCGCCAGCGACGAAGAGGTGCTCGAGTGGATCAATACGCACGGCACGCCGCGCACGCCGGAAGAAATCAAAGCATGGTCCGATGAGATGGATCGCTTCAGTTTCCACGACGTGCCGGAAAAGACAGAATGGTTTTCCGAGGAGTGCCGCAACCTGGGTCTCGACCCCAGTCGCACCACACTTTTTGAGATGCTCGAGGCCGATGACCGCGAGAGCCATAAGCTGATGATGCAACGGTAAGGAAAGGCGGTCGGAAAACAGTTCGACGATTTCGCTCGTTCAGGGACACCCGGCAGGTGGGTTCAAAGCCGCGCAGAATGGGGGATATTACTACTGGAATCATTCACCCGATTCCCACCCGCGCAGGGTGTCGCGGCCCCGTTTTTTCGCCGCCGGTTCGGTGCTAATGTTGGCCTCAACGTTTAACCATTAAACCTCTCAAAAATGAATACACAGAACAACAATGATGATCTCAACCGTGAACAAGATGCGAACCGTGATCCGCTGACCGGAGAACCCGGCTCCCATCCGATTGGAACAGGCGCGGGTGCCGTCGCCGGCGGTGCCGCCGCAGGCGCGGTCACCGGGACGGTGGCAGGTCCCGTCGGCACCGGCATTGGCGCGGCTGCGGGCGCGGTGGCAGGCGGACTCGCCGGCAAGGGTGCCGCGGAGCACTTCAATCCCACTGAAGCCGGGCAATTGGAACGGTTCATCGATTACACGGTGATCGATCGCGACAACGACAAAATCGGCTCGGTTGATGCCGTGTGGGAAGACCATACCGGACAACCCGCCTATCTCGCCGTGCGCACGGGTTGGCTGGGCTTCGGCAAAGCCCACGTGGTCCCCGCGCAAGACGCCGAGGTCAACGAAGACAAGAAACGAATCCGCCTGCCTTACACCAAGGAGCAGGTGAAGAATGCCCCGAGCTTCGATTCCCAGGACGATATCACCGAGGATTCCGATTTCACGATTTCCTCTCATTTTGGAACGAGACGCTCCTGGACCGAAAAACCGATCGCCGAAGCGCCCGTCCAGACGCAGGCCACCGACATGCCCCGCGCCGCCGAGGCCGTCGAGCAGCCCGATGCCAACATCAAGCTGAGGGAAGAAGCGTTGAGAGTCGGCAAACGGGAGGTTGAATACGGCGGCGTGCGCCTTCGGAAGATCGTGCGCACCGAAACGGTGAACCAACCCGTGGAGCTCTCACACGAGGAAATCGTGATCGAGCGCGTCCCGGCTTCCGGATCGGAACAGCAATCGGGGCAGCCTATCGGAGATAAATTCGACGACCAGGAAATCTACATCCCTCTGCGGCGCGAAGAAGCCGTGGTAGAAAAGACGACACGCACACGCGAAGAGGTTCACGTGGGCAAACGTCGCGAAAAGGAACAGGAAACCGTGCACGAGGAGCTCCGCCACGAAGACGTGGAAATCGAACACGAAGAGGAGCACGGCTCCATGCGTGATCGTTGATTCACGGTTCCCCCAACGACCGCAAAAAAAGACGCGTCCATGGACGCGTCTTTTTTTTGCGGTCGTTGGCCAATTGCGCCGCGAGCTGAAACCCGCGATGCGCCGAGGAGGTCCGGTTTCAACTTATGGATGGAACTGCTCGGAGATGACCTTGCCGTCCTTCACCTCGTAAACGCACAACTCGGTCATATCCATCCGGCCTTGCCCCTTCATCGTCGCATCGAGGCGCATCGTGCACGCGAAGGATTGGCCGGCCACCAGCGGCTCAGATACTTCGATCACATGCGTGGCCTCCAACATCTGTGCGAACCGATGACCTTTCTCGATGATCGCGGGCAAGCCCTTGGTTTCTTTTTCAAATCCGGGCGATGAACAGGGCTCGATGCTGACCGCATCAGCGGAAAACAACTCTTTCTGGGCAGTCTCAAAGGCACCTCGGCGACACAGCTCGACCAAGCGCGCGGCAATTTCTTTGGTATTCATGGAGGTCAGGGCCGCGTTAACGACCACAGAAAAAGACCACCCGCTCACGTCGTTGGCACGAGCGCAGGCGGATGGCCGGGTTTAGTGAATCGCACGATTCAGGCGGGATTGCTCTGGGAGGTCAGGCCTTGAGCCCTCGCCTCCTCCTTGGCTGCTTGCTTGGCGCTTTCAAGCACCTGACCGCCTTTATCCATCAGGTCCTGGGCTTTGTCGCGCACGCGCTCACCGATCTCACGCGCCTTGGGTTTCAAGCGTTCGCCCAGACGACGTGGAGTCGGGATCAACAGTCCGGCGACCAAACCGATCGCGAGACAGATCAAACCGCTCTGGAGCGGATGTTCCTCCACGGCGGAGGCTACCCGGTCGCGACTGTTCTCGTAGATTTGGCGGGCCTTTTCCTTGGCCTCCGTGCCCTTCTCGCGCAGGCGACTGCCCGCCTGCGACGCCTTTTGCTTCAAGCTCTGCATCGCGCCCGGCTTGCCTTCATCGAAGAAGCTTTCGCCTCCGATCCTCGGCTCGGTCAAGCCACTTTCTGAACGGATGATACTTTGGCCCGGCAGCGGCTCCGGTGCGAAATCATCGTCGTAGGGCGGAACACCGCTGAACTCCGTCGTGGGAGTATCCTCGGCCGCACGGCTGGCGGAACGGGAGCGTTCATAAATGAGCCAGCCTACACCGGCGCCGACGAGGGCGACAGGGACGGGATGTGCTTTGATGGTGTCGACCACGGAATGATACGCCGTGTCGGCCGTGTCGCTGATTTTGTTTTTTAATTTAGTCATGTTACCGTTCTCCTGTTGTTTTCGGAATACGTGGAGGGCCTCATCGAGCAGGTGCCGGCCTTTCAGGCGCTGGCCCAAGGCATTGATTGTTTCATCCATCCGGTGACGGGTCGTGTCGATTTCCGAGCGGATGGCCTCGGTTTCGCCGGGGTGGTTAAGCTGTGATTTCATGTGTTGTGTGAGAGTTTACGTTGGATCCAGCGCTTGTCTTCCTTGAGCGATTCCACGGTTTCGTGGGGTATCAGTTTTTCCGCGCTCATGGCCTTCTTGGCTTTCATCGCCATGCCGGCTCCGATGATCGCGACGATCAGTCCCACGAGAACCGGACCGAGCCACATGGCCATTTCAGGATCGACGCCCATGGCCACGAGCGCGCGGCTGGCCAGGAGCGCGACTCCGATCAAGAGGATGATCAAGCCCGCGTAGGCGAGCGCACCGCCGGTGGCCAGCTCCAACGTGTTCTTCCCCACGTGGGCGGCCTTCTCATTGAGCTCGGCTTTCGCCAAGGCGATCTCCTGCCGCAACAGAGTCGTGCTTTCCTCGCGCAACTCGCTCAGCAGGGAAGCGAGCGTGCTGGTGGTGGTTTCGTGATTCATGGCGGACAAAGGTTAAAGGCTGCTGGCCGTCTGGCTCGCACCGACATCGGGCGATTCGAGCGGATCGATATCGTCGAACGAGGGACCGCTATCGGACATGCTCGCCTCCCGGGCCGCCGCGGCAGTGGCTTTCACCAAACCGCCGACGACGATCCCCGCGAGCAACATGCCACCCATGAACAACGCCGGATGACGACGGGCGACGTCTTCGGCGTCGCGTTGTATTCCGGCCAGATCGGTCGAGCGCACGTAATCGGCAATCTTCTCGATACCCTCGGCGGCACGATTTGCATAGTAGGCCACGTTGGGATCCTCCTGCTCCACGGAACGCGCGGAATCACGAAGGGCCGAACTATAGCGGCCAATGTGCTGGGCGGCGGACTGTTTTTGCTCCTGGGCCATGCTGGAGGCGCGCTCCTTGGCTTGGTTGAGCATATTTCCGGCGGAACGCTTCGCGTCACTCGCCACTTGTTTGACGGAGCTGGTGCGCTGCTCGGGCGAGCCTTCGTTCGGCGAGGGCTGTGTGGTCAGACCTTCCTCGGGAAAAGATGCAGAAGAAGGCTGGGCGGCAGGGTTGGACGATTTCATGATGGTATTCGGTTGCGGGTGAACGTCTCGATTCGAGGTAGGCGTCGAGGACATGTCCGCTCCCCGGTTTGCTCGGGTTGCGCGGTTTATGCCTGAGGTGGGATTTTGAAACCCAGTCTACAACGCACGGCCGCGTTTCACCATCGGGCGCACTGTGTCGGCGCAGACGGGTTTTCCGCTCTCAAGCCATGACCGAGAAAACTCTTCGGTGACGCTGGGTAATGGCTCCCCCACCCGATTCGCGGGCGCTCGCAGCCAACGAGATTCTCATTGCCCCATCTTCAGAATATCGGCGGCCTACTGACATGGGAGCCAAATACCTGCCGTCCAAAAAAGACGCCAAACTCAACCAACGTTTCGCGAACAAACAGCTGCTGCCGAAGTCGCAGTTCAAAAAGCCGGATGCCAAACAGCCCGCACCCGCGCCGAAGGCCAAGGGTAAGTAACGTGCGCCCCGGGCCTGATTCAAGGCCGTAGGCCTCATCCGCGGAGGCAGTGCGGAGTCCCGCTACTTCCGCAGCGGGCTATGTCCGGCAAAGTAGCCCTGCCCGGGAGGGCAGGGACTTGGGAAGCGGCAACCGGTTTACTTGAAATGCTCGAGTGCGGGGATTCCCCCCCGCTTAGAAGAACATCGCCTCGCCCAACGCGGCTTCAGGCGTCAGCAGGCTGACCGCCGTGGGCAACGTGGTCTTGCCCGTGCCGAAATCGGCCTCGAAGTGACCGCTGCCGTGCGCGAGATCCCCGCGCCAATGAAAGTGCTGGGCATTGCCGTAGCTGAAATCCAACTCGAACGAGACGCCCTCGGCGCGTTCGCGCGTTTCCACCACGACATCCTTTCCGCCGCAATCAACCAGGCGGGACTGTATCCACTTCGACAACACGCGCGCCTCGGCGGCGACCGCGGGCTGATGCGTGAGGCTCACGCTGCGCAGGCCCTCCACGATCTTCGCGGGCGCGTAAGCACTGAGGAACTGGCCGATCGTCTGCCGCACAGGCAGCAGGCGGGCGAAGGCCAGATCGCGCACAACCTCAGGCTTGGGCCATGGGAACGTCAGCGAATCGGCCGGCGTGATCGCGCTGTCGAGGAGCACGCGTTTCGAGCGGTTCAGCAGGTATTGGAACTGGCTGATGCGCGCGCTGGAGATGAAGCGGTGCGGCCAGTAATAAAGCGGCAGATCGGTCGAGAGGCAGATTGAAACCTGGTCCTCCAGAAACGGGCGGGCGCTGAACGGATAGTTCAACATCACAAACTCGCAGCAGCGGGTGTCTCCCTTGGATTTCCCGAGGTGGCACTCACCATAGATCTTGGCTCGGATCTCTTTCTCCGTGGTGTCGTCGGGCATCGGGCAGAGCACCACGACGCGGCAGGGATAACGGCGGGAGAAACGCACCGCGGTCTGGAACTGCTCAAGCGCGTCCTCGACGGTGGTCTGCAGGCCAAGCTGCACCACGAAGTTGACCTGCGTGGCCTTGGAATCGTCGTGCGTGGGCGCTTTGCCGCCCGAGGCGGCGGTCTCGTCCCACATGCGCGTCAGGCTGTGTTTGATGGAGCTAACCGGGACTTCGATGCCCGGCAGGGCCTTGAAAATTTCAGACATGGTAGCGGTATCTACTATAGCACAACGAAGGCCGTCCGAGAGTTCGGCGGCTCATTCGTCATTGGGCATTCGTCATTCGACATTACGCGCCGCAGGGCGCGTTACGGCTGACGCCAGAGGTGGTTGTTCTTGGCCAGCAGCGCATCGGCGGCGGGAGGCCCCCACGAACCGGCGGGATAGCTGTCCATGCCGGCGCGGCCGGCGGCCGCCCAGGCTTCGAGCACCGGCGTGTAGAGTTTCCACGAGGTCTCGGCCTCGTCGCCACGGATGAAGAGCGTGCCGTCGCCGGTCATGGCGTCGAGCACGAGGCGCTCGTAGGCTTCCGGCGTGTTGGAGCCAAATGTCGTCGAGTAGCGGAAGTTCATCTTCACGGGCTGCGTGCGGGTCTCCAGGCCGGGGACCTTGCCGTTGAGCACGAGGCTGAGGCCCTCGTCGGGCTGGATCTGGAACGCGAGGGTGTTGGGAGCGAGGTTGAAGCGCTCACTCTCGGCGAAGAGCGTGCCGGGCGGACGCTTGAACTGCACGGCGATCTCGGTCACGCGGCGGGCCATGCGTTTGCCCGAGCGCAGGTAGAACGGCACTCCCTGCCAGCGCCAGTTGTTGATCGAAAGGCGAATGCCGGCGTAGGTCTCGGTGGCGGATTGCGGGTTGATGCCCTCTTCCTCGAGGTAACCCTTGACCTGCTTGCCGCCCATCATGCCGGCGGCGTATTGGGCGCGAGCGACATCGCCGCGAGGGCTGAGGTCGAGCGGCTGGATCGCGCGGAGAAGTTTGACCTTCTCGTCGCGGATGGCTTCGGCGTCGAGTGACACGGGCGGCTCCATCGCGGTGAGCGCGACGAGTTGCATCGTGTGATTCTGGATCATGTCGCGGAGCGCGCCGCTCTGCTCGTAGTAGCCGCCGCGCGTGCCCACGCCGACCTCTTCGGATACGGTGATCTGGACGGAATCGATGTAGTTGCGGTTCCAGAGCGGTTCGAAAATCGAGTTGGCGAAACGCTGCACCAGCAGGTCCTGCACAGTTTCTTTGCCGAGGTAGTGGTCGATGCGGTAGACCTGATGCTCTTCGAAGACCTGGCGGATCGTCTGATTGAGCGCGAGGGCCGAGGTGAGATCTTTGCCGAAGGGTTTTTCGATGATGACCTTCGAGTGGTGCGGCTTGCCGAGGTATTTGGAAGCGAGACCGCTGGCGCCAAGATTCAGGAGAATCGGAGCGAACACCGAGGGAGGGGTCGAGATGTAGAACAGCGTCTGCACCTCGCGGCCGAGCTTCTTCTCGATGTCGGCGATGTGCGCGGCCAGGCGGTCGAAGGCCTCTTTCTCGTCGTAACCACCGGCGACGTAAGTCGTGCGGGAGGCGACGCGGCCCCAGACTTCCTCGTTCAGCTCGCGGCGGGAGAACTCCTTGATCGCACCCGTGGCATCCGCACGGAATTGCTCATCGGGGATCGCTTTGCGACCGTAGCCCACGAGAAAGAAATCGGCGGGAAGCAGATTGTCGTAGCTGAGGTTGTAAATCGCGGGAATCAGCTTGCGGGCGGTGAGATCGCCCGAGGCTCCGAAAATAACGACGACCGTGGGAGCGCTTCCGCGGTGTTTGCTGAGTCCTTGCAGGAATGGATGACGTTGAGCTTCGGCCATGATTGAGTTACGAATTCCGCAAGGCCCAAGGCACCCAAGCAAGATTAATGCGGTGAATAATCCGCATGGATTAGCACAATTCCGGTCATGATTCGTCAGGGACGAAAGTGCTTCGGAAAGAGCTCGATGTTTTCGTAGTGCCGCACCTCCGGCGCCCCGCCGGACACGATGGAAACCTCCACCACGTCGAAGCGATAGGTGTGCGGTCGGTCGCGCAGGCCGCGAAGATAGGCTTTGGCCGCGCGAAGGACGACCGCCTTTTTGCGCTTATCAACCGCGTGATAACCGGAGACCAAGGCGCCGGCCGCGCGGGTCTTCACCTCGATGAACACCAGCACTTCGCCGTCCCGGCAGACCAGGTCGAGTTCGTCGCGCCGGTCGCGAGGACTGCGCCAGTTGCGCGCCACCACCGAGTAACCCTGTTTTCTGAGGAACGCGGCCGCCAGCCGTTCACCGCGCTCGCCAGTTGAAACCGGTCCTAAAAACGGTATGTGTCCAAGATAGGTTTTGAGTCGTGACCACATCACATCGAGGCGGCGCAAACGCACCACTGATTCTCGTTGCGACTATTTATCTACGCTGGCAATTCCAGACTCCACGCAAACGCGTCTTCCTTGATCATGGCTTCAACGTCCGCTCTCGCCAACACCCTCCGCCGCTCCCTCCTGATCAAGGTCATCTCGAAGCCGACCCCGAGTCGCGAGGACGTTGCCTCCGTCATCGAGCTCACCGCGTCGAAGGTCGTGGAAGCCCTGCAGGCCCAGTCGATGACCCTCTACTTGGTCGAGGGTAACGACATCGTTTTCCGCCACGTTTACTACTCGCCCACCCTCTGGGGAAAAGACGAGGCCAAGGCCGCCCATTTCAAGGAAAACGCCGACAAGCTCCTCACGCTCAAGCTGCCTCTCGGCAAGGGCATCGTCGGCAAGGTCATCACCGACGGAAAACCCGTTTTTTTCCGCAACACCCAGACGCAGGCGCCGATGATGATGTCGATGGCGCAGACGACCGGCTTCGAGGTTCGCTCCATGCTCACCGTCGCGCTCAAGGCGGGCGATATCGTGATCGGCGCCATCCAGGTCCTCAATAAAGAGCCTTCCGCCGGCACCAAGGGCGAGTTCAACGACCAGGACCTTGTCCTTCTTCAGGAGGTCGCCGAGTATTCGGCCGCGCTGATCCAGCGCATGCTCGACCCCAAGTTCGTCCCCGGCCCCGACGATACCGCCAAGTTCATCTCCCGCCTCACCGGCCACCCGCTCGTCACCAAGGAGGACGAACTCACCGTCGACGAAAATCTCATCACCGCCATCGGTGACGCGATCATCCGCCGCGAACATATTTTCCCGTGCACGCGCACCTCGCCCAGCTCGATCGGCGTGCTCATGACCAATCCCCTCGACTACGCGCGTCGCGAGGCCTTCCAGCAGGCCACCGAACTCGTGATCGACGACATCCACATCGCCTCGGCGACGTTCATCGACAGCCTGGTCAAAAAATACTTCAAAAACGACCCCGTCGCCACCAGCAGCGACGTGGACATCTCCAGCGTGGCCGACGTCATCAGTTCGGCCTACAGCGGGGAAGGCGGCGGCGAAGTGAAAGCCGAGGATCTCGAAAACGAAGAGTCCGCCCCCGTCATCCAGCTCACCAACCGCATCATCGAGGACGCCTACATTTGCGGCGCGTCCGACATCCACATCGAGCCTCAGGAAAAAGACCTCATTATCCGCTACCGCATCGACGGCCTTTGCCAGGAAAAACTCCGCCTCCCCCGCCAGGTCGCCAACGGCCTCGTCACCCGGCTCAAGATCATGTGCAACCTCGACATCGCCGAGCGTCGACTGCCGCAGGACGGCCGCATCGTCTTCAAAAAATACACGAAGAAAAACATCGATATCGACCTGCGCGTCGCCACCGGCCCGATGAACCACGGCGAGAAGGTGGTCATGCGCATTCTCGACAAGACCAAGAGCACGCTCCCCCTCCCCGCCCTCGGTTTCTCCGACGAAAACCTCGCCCGCTACCGCGAGTGCATCCGCCAGCCCTATGGCATGATCCTCCACTGCGGCCCCACCGGCTCCGGCAAGTCGATGACGCTCTACTCCGCGCTCGGCGAGGTGAACACCCCCGACGTCAACATCCAGACCGCCGAGGACCCCATCGAATACACGCTCGCCGGCATCAACCAGATGCAGATGAGCCGCCAGATCGGCCTCACCTTTGCCCGCGCCCTCCGCTGTTATTTGCGCATGGATCCCGACATCATTCTCGTCGGCGAAATCCGCGACGAGGAAACCGCCCAGATCGCCGTCGAAGCCGCTCTCACGGGTCACTTGCTCGTTTCGACGCTCCACACCAACGACGCGCCTTCCACCATCGCCCGTATCGGCGAGATGGGCGTGGAGCCCTTCAATATTTCCGCCTCGCTCGTCTGCGTATGCGCCCAGCGCCTCCTCCGCCGCGTCTGCAAAAGCTGCAAGCAACCCTGCGAACCCGAAGGCCGTGAAAAGAAAATCCTGGAAGACGCCCTCGGCTGGAGCGGGCAAATCTTCAAGGCCAACCCCCACGGTTGTCCGACGTGCAACGGCACCGGCTATAAGGGTCGCGTCGGCATCCACGAGCTCATGGTCAACAACGAAGAGCTCACCAACGCGATCAACAAGGAAGTCGAGGTCGCCGAACTCAAGCGCATCGCCATGCGCACCGGCATGAAGACCCTCCACCAAGACTCGATGCTCAAGGTGAAAATGGGCCTCACCACCCTCGAAGAGGCCCTGGCCAACGTCCCGCCGGACCTGATCAAGTGAGCCATCGTTCTCGTTCTCCTACTCATTCTCGATCAGGACAACGGACGTATCAGCCTAATCCCGAGAACGAGTAAGAGTAGGAGAACGAGAACGATTTCTCCGACCTCCGGACTCCGGCTTCTTCCCTGGATACTTCCGTCCAAGCCTTCCTCCATTCTGGACTCCCCGCCTTCCGGGCTCTCAACTCTCATCTTTCAACTCTCAACTCGTCCCCTAGCATGTCCCTGATCGAAGACCTCCAATGGCGCGGACTCCTCGCCGACTGCACCGACCTTGACGCGCTCACCAAGCGCCTGACCGAAGGGCCCATCACGCTCTATTGCGGCTTCGATCCCACCGGCGATTCGCTCCATGTCGGCCACCTCATGGGCCAGCTCACGCTCAAGCGCTTTCAACTCGCCGGCCACCACGTCATCGCCCTCGCCGGCGGCGCCACCGGCATGGTCGGCGACCCCTCCGGCCGTTCCTCCGAGCGCAACCTGCTCACGCGCGAACAACTCTCGCACAACATCGCCTGCATCAAAGAGCAACTCGCCCGCCTCCTCGATTTCGACGCGCCCGCCAATCCGGCCCGTCTCGTGGACAACGCCGAGTGGACTGCGCCGATCAGCTTCCTCGATTTCCTCCGCGATGTCGGAAAACATTTCTCGCTGAATGTCATGCTCGCCAAGGACTCCGTGAAGTCCCGCATGGAGGGAGACTCCGGCATCAGCTACACCGAGTTCAGCTACCAGCTCCTCCAAGCCCACGACTTTTATCACCTGCGCAAAACCGCCAACTGCGAACTTCAGATCGGTGGCTCCGACCAGTGGGGCAACATCACCGCGGGCACCGATCTCGTTCGCAAAAAACTCGGCGCGCACGTCTGGGGCTGGACCTTCCCGCTCATAACCAAGAGCGACGGCACCAAGTTCGGCAAGACCGCCAGCGGCGCCGTCTGGCTCGATGCGACCAAGACCAGCCCCTACAAGCTCTATCAGTTTTTCGTGAACACCGAAGACGCCAAGGTCTCCGAATACCTCCGCAAGTTCACCTTCCTCTCCCGCCCCGAAATCGAAGAACTCGAAGCCAAACACGCCACCAACCCCGGCCCGCGCGAAGCCCACAAGGCCCTCGCCCGCGAAGTCACCCGCCTCGTCCACGGACAAGCCGCGCTCGACGCCGCGCTCAAGGCCAGCGACATCCTCTTCGGCGCCGAGATCGGCGACACCACCGAGGATGTCTTCCGCGACGTGGTCGGCGAAATCCCCACGAAGGAAGTCACCGCCGCCCAACTCGCCGCCCCCGGCCTCGGACTCACCGATGCGCTGGTTCATGCCGGCCTCTCGCAGTCGAAGGGCCAGGCCAAAAAAGACATCGAGGGCGGCGGCGTGTATATCAACAACGTGAAGTGCGCCGACATCTCCAAGACGCTCACGACCGCCGATCTCCTCTTCGGAAAACACGTCCTGCTGCGCAAAGGCAAACGCACCTACGCGGTGCTGAACGTGGTCTAGAAAGTAGCGCAGGCTTCCAGCCTGCCTCTCCAAAACCGAGCAGACTGGAAGTCTGCGCTACTTCTTGCCTCCGGATGGAAGCCCGGCCACTGGTCCGGGCGCTCTACTCACTCCTCCCGACGACCACCGCCGGCAATGATCATCAAAATGTGCAGCAGCGAACCGAGCGCGGCGACGAACGCGGCGATGTAGGTCAACGCGGCGGCATCCAGCGTCTCGTTGGCGCCCTTGAGTTCATCGCGATCAAGAATCCCCAGCGTCACGAGCTGCTTCTTCGCCCGATTGCTCGCGTCAAACTCGACCGGCAGCGTGACCAATTGGAACAGCACCACGACGGCCAGCGCAATGGCGCCGAGATAGAGCAGGTTGTAGCCCATGGCCGACCCCGCGTAGCTTACCAACAGAATACCGGCCATGATCACATATTGGGACACACTAGCCGCGATCTGCGTGGCAGGAGCGAGCGTCTGGCGCACGTTCATCATAGCGTAGCCGACCTTGTGCTGAATCGCGTGCCCCGCCTCGTGAGCGGCGACGCCGAGAGCGGCAAGGCTGGTGCCGTTGTAGTTCAGTTCTGAGAGGGCCAGACGGCGATGGATCGGATCATAGTGATCGGTGAGCTGACCGGGCACCTGCACGATTTCGACATTGGTGATACCGGCCGAACGCATGACGGCATCCGCCGCTTCACGACCCGTGATGCGACCCCGCGAAGGGATCTGCACGTTCTTGTTGTAAGCCCCGGTCACGCGCATTTGCGCATAGAGACCGAAGAGCATGGGACCGATGATAAGGAAGATCAAGATGAGCATGATATGAAGTTGGGTTGTGGCTTAATGAAACACGACTGACGCGCCCTTCAACACGGACACGCCGAACATCGACCAGTTTCAAATCATTCCAGCGCAGCACCCCGCAAGCGAAAGAGACGGCCCGTAGAAAGGTCAGGACGGTTTGTAAGCTGGGGGACAGTCGATTGCCCAAAGTAGTGGGTAAGTAGTAGCGAGTAGCCAAACCCAACCACGAAAAAAGCCGCGCCTATTAAAGACGCGGCTTTCACCTAAAGAGTCACGAGCACCGAAGCTGCCGGTCCGGGAACTCCGAACCTACTCGCTCCCAACTCGGCTGAGCGGCTCAGCCGAGCTTCGGCACATCGACCCAGGCGCGCTTCGCCCACGAATCGAGGGCGAGTTCGGCGAGCTGCACGCCCTTGGCGCCTTCCTTGAGATTCCAAGGGAACGGCTCGTTCTTCACGACATGCTTCAGGAAGAGCTCCCACTGCACCTTGAAGGCGTTGTCATAGACGGCCTGGTCCGGAACGCGGGTCCAGCCGTCCTTGTATTTGATCGGGCTGTCGATGTCGGGATTCCAAATGCAGCGCGGGGTGGCGGCGAGCGACTGGGCTTTGCAATCGCGCAGACCGGCGACGGCGGTGCCATGCGTGCCGTCCACGTGCAACGTGAGGAGATCATCGCGGTCGACGCGCGTCGCCCACGAGGAGTTGAAGTGAAGGATCGTGCCGTTGTGCAGCTCGAACGTCGCGTAGGCGGCGTCGTCGGCGGTGCACTTGTATTTCTTGCCGGCCTCGTCCCAACGCTCGGGGATGTGGGTCGCGCCCAGGCACGTGAGGCTCTTGATGTCGCCGAAGAGATTCTGGATCACATACTGCCAGTGGCAGATCATGTCCACGATGATGCCGCCGTCGTCTTCCTTGCGGTAGTTCCATGACGGACGCTGCAGCTTCTCGTGCTCGCCGGTGAACACCCAGTAGCCGAACTCGCCGCGCACGGAGAGGATCTTGCCGAAAAAGCCCTGATCGATCAGCCACTTGAGCTTCACGAGGCCGGGCAGCCAGAGCTTGTCCTGCACCACGCCGTTCTTGAGGCCGGCTTCGCTCACTTCCTTGTAGAGCGCCAGCGCCTCCTTCGAGGTCGTGGCGGTGGGTTTTTCACAGTAGATGTGTTTGCCCGCCTTGATGGCCTTGCGCACGCCCGTGGGACGCTGACCAGTGAGGGTCGAGTCGAAGTAGATGATGTTGGCCGGATCGGCCAAAGCGGCGTCCAAATTGGTCGTGATGCGCTCTTCAGAGAGACCGGCGCGGATGGCCAGCGCGGCGAGCTTGGACGCGCTGCGGCCGACCAAAATCGGATCAGGCATGATGATCTCCTCGTCGGACAGCTTGACGCCACCCTGCTTGATGATCGCGGCGATGGAGCGCAGCAAATGCTGGTTGGTGCCCATTCGGCCGGTGACGCCGTTCATGATGATGCCGACTTTGTGGATGGTCATGTGAGTAAAGAATACAGGGGGTTGCTGGAGTATGCTGATCATACGCTTAACTCAGACTTGCGGTTAGAACTAAGCCGACCTTTGCTAGCACCAACCCGACCGCCATACAATGCTAGCCTGGAGCCCCATCCTCATCCAAAAAATCGAAATTCAGGCGCTTGGTTTTGTGCTGCGCAAACTGCAGCTCAACCGCCACCGCGAAACCGAAGTCGCCGAGCACACGCACGACTACACCCAGCTCATCCTCTACCTCACGGGTGAAGGCTGGCAGACCATCAAAGGCCGCAAGCGCGACGCCCACGCCGGCGACCTCTTCGTGATCCCCCCCGGCATGCCCCATGGCTTCCTGCAAAACGGCACCAGCCGCCCGCTCTGCCTCGTCCTCGATTACGACATGGAGACGCACAACCGCGTGCGCATCGGACATCGCCGCCTGCCGCAGAGCACGCTCAACGAACTCCACGACCTGCTCGCCCGCGTTCCACGCAAAGGCCGCCTGACCCTCTCTGATTATCCGCCCATCATCGCGGTGATCGCCCGCCTCCTCGAATCATCCCCCGAGCAAACCACCCCGGCGGGCCCCGTGCCCCTCTTCGAACGCGTGAGCACACTCCTGCGCACGCCCGCCCCCCTCGCCTTGGTCGCCAAGGAAACCGGTTATCAACCCGACTACCTCAACCGAAAGTTGAAGCGCGAAACCGGCGTCGGCCTCCGCGCCCTCCGCGACCGCCTCCGACTGGAAGCCGCCCAGCAATCCCTCCGCAGCGATGCCAGCATCGCCGATGCGGCGGCGCGCGCCGGCTTTGAAGACCCCAACTACTTTGCCCGTTGGTTCCGCAAGCAAACCGGCTCCACTCCCAGCGACTGGCGGAGGGTGTAGTCACAACGACCGATCTCGCGCGCATCCCTCCCGCCATTCGAGCCCTCGTCGCCCGGCCAAACCCCGCCTTTCTTAAAAAACGGGTGGACAACCCCGCGCCCACCTCGTCTCGTTGACCAATCATGTCGCAGCCGACCGCCTCCCATTCTCCTGACATCAAGCTCAACAAGCTCACCTCTCCCGTGAGCCTGGTCGTGGACGCCGTTCTCGTCATCGGCTTCTTTCTCTATCTTTTCAGCCTGCTCAAGTCGCACGTTCCCTCGAACGACATCAAGATGGTGTTCGTCTGGGCCGGCCTCACCAGCGCCTGCATGAGTGGCGTGTTCTGGCTCTCGATTCAGATGTTCCGCGTCGTCCTCAGCGCCCAGCTGCTGGCGAAGAAGCAGAAGCGCTAACCGGCTGCGCCGCAGCCACGCGACCGCCCCTTTTTTCGTGGCCGAGCAACCCGCTACACCTCCGCGCACGTCCTCGGCGGTCGAGGACTACCTTGAGCGCATCAGCGAGCTCATCAAAACCAAGGGCTACGCGCGCGTCGTCGATATCGCCGCCGAGCTGAAGATTTCCCAGGCCAGCGTCACCACCATGGTGCAGCGCCTCGACGGCGAGGGCCTGGTGAAATACGAAAAATACCGCGGCATGGTCCTCACGAGCGCCGGCGAGGAAGTCGCCGCCCGCATCGCCCATCGCCACGAGTTGCTGACTCATTTTCTCACCCTGCTCGGCCTTGAAAAAGAGGTCGTCGACCACGACGTCGAAGGCATGGAACACCACGTCAGCGCCGAGACGTTCGACTCGCTCGAAAAACTCAGCCGTTACCTCGAAGCCCACCCCGAGGTGCTGGCGGCGATTAAAAAGTAAGCCGGCGCGAGGCCCTGCACTCGCCACGATTCTGTCTAGACCGATCGCTACGATTGGCTATAGCCCGCTCCGGGAGGGAGCGGGCTTTCTTATGCAAAGGCCACCGGCCTCCACTCCTTCCGGAGCGGACTACACCCAGTCAGGCAATGGCCGAACACCGGCTTACACGTCCGTCAACTTCTCGCGCTTGCGACGCTCCACGCGTGCACCCGCGATGATCGCCAGCTCAAATAAAACATAAAGAGGGATGGCCATCATCAGTTGCGTGACAGGGTCCGGTGTCGGCGTGACCACCGCCGCGATGATGAAAATCGCCACGATGGCATGACGACGATATTTGCGCAGCGTCGCCACCGTCAGAAATCCGAGATACACCGCCAGCACGATCAAGAGCGGAAACTCGAACGCGGCTCCCACGCCCATCACCAGCCAAAGCAGCAGGCTATAATAACTCGCCGGCGTCCACCGCATCGCGAAGCCGAACAGATCATTGATCTCCAGCGCCACTCTCAACGTGCTAGGAACGAGCAGAAAAAAGCTAAAGCTCGCGCCCAGCGCGAACAACACCAGCGCCGTGCCGCACACCGGCAGCACCGCCTTCAATTCCTTCTCCGAAAGCGCCGGCGCCACGAACTGTCCGATGAAAAACAACATGAACGGCGCCGACAGCATCAGCCCGCCCATGGTGCACATCTGAATGATGACCGAGAAACCCTCCATCGGGGCGGTCGTGCCCAGCTCCAGAACCAGCGAAGGATTTTCCGTGCGCACCGTGTTTAACGGCCACAGCAGCACGTCGTTGGACTCCTTCAGAAAAATACCGATCAGCGAGGCAAACACCACAAAGGTGATCGCGCATTTGACCAAGGTTCCGCGCAGCTCATCGAGATGTTCAAGAAAGCCCATCGGCTTTTCACGCGCTCCGATTTCATCGGTGGCGTAGGCATCATCAGATTGGTTGCGGGAACTCACAGTGGTTTGAAGGAACGAAGAGGTTGCTAAGTTTGTCGGCCAAAAGGAAGCGAGGAATCGCGTCCCGAAGCCATGAGTTTGTTTGCGGCGACAGTCCACCCGCAGGCGGGCTCAGGTTTTCCCGCTTTTCATGACTAATCACCCTGCTGTTAACCCCACCCGCTCAGCCCTCAACCGTTGACACTCTTCAGGCACATTCCTTGCCTTAAATCGTTAGTGCCAAGCGAGAGGTTCGTTTTCCCCTAAAACAAATCCTGTTTATGGCCGCTACAACAACTGTCCGGAAATCCGCGGTGAAGGCCAGGCCTTCTCCAGCCAAAAAGCCCTCCCCCAAGTCCCCGAAATACGTTTACACGTGGGGCGCCGGCAAAGCCGATGGCAACGGCGGCATGCGCCCCCTCCTCGGCGGCAAGGGCGCGAACCTCGCCGAAATGACGCGCATCGGACTCCCCGTCCCTCCGGGTTTCACGATCACGACCGAGGTCTGCACCTACTACTACGCCAACAAAAAGACCTACCCAGCCTCCCTTCAGTCCGAGATGGAAGCCGGCTTGAAAAACATGGAGCGCATCGTGGGCACCAAGTTCGGCGCCACCTCCGGCATTCCGCTTCTGGTCGCCGTCCGCTCCGGTGCCCGCGACTCCATGCCGGGCATGATGGACACCATTCTCAACCTCGGTCTCAACGACAAGACCGTCGTCGCCTTGGAAAACACCACCAATAATCCCCGTTTCGCGTGGGATTGTTACCGCCGTTTCATCCAGATGTATGGCGACGTCGTCATGGGCGTCCAAAAACGCGAAGGCGAACACCACGATCCCTTCGAGCACACGATCTACACATTTAAACAAGAGCGTTATCACACCGACATCGAGGACTCCAAGCTCACCGCCGACGACCAGAAGGAGCTCGTCAAACGCTTCAAGGCCCTCGTGAAAGAGCGCACCGGCAAGGCGTTTCCCTCCGACCCGTGGGAGCAACTCCGAGGCGCCGCCGGTGCGGTCTTCGGTTCCTGGATGAACGACCGGGCGATCGTCTATCGCCACAAATACAACATCCCCTCCGAGTGGGGCACCGCCGTGAACGTCCAGGCCATGGTCTTCGGCAACACCGGTGACCACTCCGGCTCCGGAGTGGCCTTCACCCGCAATCCCGCCAACGGCGCCAACGAACTCTACGGCGAATTCCTCATCAACGCCCAGGGCGAAGACGTGGTCGCCGGCGTGCGCACCCCCGAGCCCGTCCAGAATCTGAAGCAGCGCATGCCAAAAACCTACGCGGAACTCCTCAAGGTCCGCGCCACGCTTGAGAAGCACTTCACCGACGTGCAGGACATCGAGTTCACCATCCAGGACGGCAAGCTGTTCATGCTCCAGACGCGCAACGGCAAACGCACCGCCGCCGCCGGCCTGAAATTCGCCGCCGACATGGTTCGCGAAAAACTCATCGACTGGGAAACCGCCATTCTGCGCAACCCCGCCGACCAGCTCGAACAGCTCCTCGCCCCGATCTTTGATCCGACCGAGGTCAAGAAAGCCGCCGTCATCGCCAGCGGTCTCCCCGCCGGCCCCGGCGCCGCCACCGGCAAGATTTACTTCCACGCCGATCGCGCCGCGCACGCCGCCGCGCACCGCGAAAAAGTCCTCCTCGTCCGCATCGAGACCTCGCCCGAAGACCTGCGCGGCATGATCGCCGCCGAAGGCATTCTCACCGCCCGCGGCGGCGTATCCTCCCACGCCGCCCTCGTCGCCCGCCAGATGGGCAAGGTCTGCGTATGCGGCGCCGCCGCCGTGTCCATCGACTACGAGAAAAAGGTCGCGACCATCAACGGCCAGGAATTTCCCGAAGGCTCGTTCCTCTCCATCGACGGCACCACCGGCCTCGTTTACGCGGGGCAGATCAAGACCGCGCCCTCGGAAATCATCTCCGGCCTCCTCAGCGACGATCAAGAAGCGCAGAAGACCGAAAAGTATAAGAACTACGTGCAGCTTATGAAGTGGTGCTCACAAGCCTCCCGGCTCTCCGTGCGCACCAACGCCGACACGCCCGAGCAGGCCCGCCAAGCCATCGCCTTCGGTGCCGTCGGCATCGGACTCACCCGCACCGAACACATGTTTTTTGAAGGCGATCGCATCGACGCCATGCGCGAGATGATCCTCGCCGACAACCTGCAGGAACGTGAAACCGCCCTCGCCAAACTCCTCCCCTACCAACGCGACGACTTCTTCGGGATTTTCAAGGAACTCAAAGGCTTCCCCGCCACGATTCGTTTTCTCGACCCGCCGCTTCATGAGTTTTTGCCCAACTCCAAGGAGCAGCAGATGGATCTCTCCCGAAAGCTCGGCATCTCCGTCGAAAAGATCATGCACCGCGTGCACGAGCTGCATGAGTTCAACCCCATGCTCGGCTTCCGCGGGTGCCGACTCGGTATCAAGTTCCCCGAAATCACCCGCATGCAAACCCGTGCCGTGCTCGAAGCCGCCGCCAATGCCAACCAGCAAGGTTTTAAAGCCCGGCCCGAAATCATGATCCCTCTCGTCGGCTTCAAAAAGGAACTCGATCTGCAGGTCGCCATTGTCCACGAAGTAGCCGCCCTGGTGCAGCAGGAGAAAAAAGTGAAGGTCGCCTACACCGTCGGCACCATGATCGAAATCCCGCGCGGCGCCCTCACCGCCGACGAAATCGCCCAGACCGCCGAGTTCTTCAGTTTCGGCACCAACGACCTCACGCAAACCTGCCTCGGCATGTCTCGTGACGACTCCGGCAGTTTCCTGGAAGCCTACACCGAACACGAGATCGTGAAGAAAAACCCCTTCGCCTCGATCGACCAAACCGGTGTCGGTCAACTCGTCAAAATGGCCGCAGAGAAAGGCAACCAGACCCGCCCCGGCATCAAGCTCGGCATCTGCGGCGAACACGGCGGTGATCCCGACTCGGTGAAGTTCTGCCACAAAGTCGGCCTCACCTACGTCTCCTGCTCACCCTATCGCGTCCCCGTCGCCCGCCTCGCCGCCGCCCAAGCCGCCGTCGAGGAAAAGCGCGCCACCGCCAAAAAATAAAGTAGCGCAGGCTTCCAGCCTGCATCACCGGTTTGGATGTCGAGGCGTCGCTTGAGACGCTCCCCGCGAGGCTCGCGCTTGGTTGCAGCCCAACCGACCTCAACTCTTCTTGAGCTCTTCGCGGTGGCGGATGTCCTTCGCTTGCGCGAGGAAGACCATCTCTTCGGCGATGTTGCACGCGTGGTCGGCGATGCGTTCGAGGGACTTTGAAATGAACATGAGTTCCAGCGCACGCGTCGTCGTCGCCGGGTTCTCGATCATGTAGCTCGTGAGCTCGCGGTAGAGTTGCTTGTTGATCGCATCGACCTCCGAGTCACGACGCACCACGGCGAGGGCCTTTTCGCTGTCGCCATGGAGGAAACAATCCAACGCGTCGCGCAACATCTCGATCGCGATGCCGGCCATGCGAGGGATGTCCACGTAAGGCTTGAGCGGTGGTTCGGCCGCGAGACGCACGGCGCGCTTGGCGATGGTGGTGCATTCGTCACCCACGCGCTCAAGATCGTGCGAAGCTTTCATGCCCACGATCACCAGGCGCAGCTCGGTGGCCACCGGCGCGCGCAGGTTCATGTAGCGGATGGCCTCGTCGTCGATGCTCATCTCCAAGTTGTCGAGCTCGTCATCGGCCGCGATTACACGATCAGCGAGCGCGACATCCCCCTCGACCAGGGCCTTGAGCGAGTCACGCACCTGGCGGATGGCGGTCTCGCCCATGATCATCAGGTGCGAGCGGAACAGTTCGAGTTCGGTATCAAAGAAGCGTTTCATTTTTCGGAGTATTCACCACGAAACACACGAAATACACGAAAGGTCCGAGCCTTTGTGTTCTCCGCTTTTCGTGTATTTCGTGTGTTTCGTGGTTTAAAAATTCGGTGTGTCGTAACGATGGCTCAACCGAAACGGCCCGAGACGTAGGCTTCGGTCTGGGGGTTGGACGGGTTCATGAAGATCGTGCGGGTGTCGGCGTATTCGATGAGTTTACCCATGTAGAAGAACGCGGTCTTGTCGGAGCAGCGCGCGGCCTGCTGCATCGAGTGGGTCACGATGATGATCGTGAACTCCTTTTTAAGCTCATGGATAAGCTCCTCGACCTTGGCCGTCGCGATCGGGTCCAACGCGGAGCACGGTTCGTCCATGAGGATGACCTCCGGTGAAACGGCGATGGTGCGGGCGATGCAAAGACGCTGTTGTTGTCCGCCGGAGAGACCGAGGCCGCTCTCATGCAGGCGGTCCTTCACTTCGTCCCAAAGTGCGGCGCCTCGCAGAGATTTCTCCACGATCTCGTCGAGTTTCGACTTGTTGGTCTCGCCTTGGATGCGAAGGCCGTAAACGACGTTTTCGTAGATCGATTTCGGGAAGGGATTGGACTTCTGGAAAACCATGCCGACCCGCTTGCGAAGCTCGATGGGATCGACGTCGCGCGTGTTGATATCGATGCCACGGATTTTGACGCCGCCGCGTTTCACGCTGGTGCCGTCGATCAGGTCGTTCATGCGATTCAGGCAGCGCAGAAGCGTCGATTTCCCGCAGCCCGACGGACCGATGAAGGCGGTGACGCGTTTGTCATCGAGCTTCAGGTTGATGTCGAAGAGCGCCTGCTTCGCGCCGTAATAGAAATCGAAGTTTTCGATCTCGATCAGGGTTTCGGCTTTTTGGCTGTCGGTGACGCGCGAGGGCACCTGAAAAGCGCGGGATGCAGGAGTGGTGGCGGTGGGAGTGTCCATAGACGCTGCGATAAAAGGTGTGGAGGCGGTTACCATTGATAGCGACTCCGAAGCTTGTTGCGGAAAATGATCGAGGCCGTGGCGATCAACGCGACGATCCCAAGAAAGACGAATGCCGTGCCGTATTGAACGCGCGCGGTGTATTCGTTCTGCGGGATCTTCGAGGAGACTACGTAGATGTGATAAGGCAGCGCCATCACGCCTTGGAAAAAGAAGTCGCTGACCTTCTCGACGTCCCACGGAAGCTTGTCGCGAACGACATAGGCGGCCGTGAACATGATCGGCGCGGTCTCGCCGGCGACACGGGCGATGCCGAGAATCGACGAGGTGAGAATGCCGGGCAGCGCGTAAGGGAGGACGTTTTTGCGGATGGTCTGCCACTTGGTGGCGCCGAGGGCGAGCGAGCCCTCGCGGAAACCCTTGGGCACGGCTTTGAGCGACTCCTCCGAGGCGGTGATGACCACGGGGAGCACCATGAAGGCGAGCGTGAACCAGCCGGCCATCAGCGAGACGTTCCAACCGAAAAAGATCACAAACATGCCGAAACCGAAGAGGCCGAAAACGATCGAAGGCACGCCGGCGAGATTGAGGATGGCGAGCCGGATGAACCGCACGACCGGTCCGTCCTTGGCGTATTCGTTGAGATAGATCGCGCTGCACACGCCGAGGAAGAGCGCGATAGTCATCGAACCGACAACGAGCAACACCGTGCCAACGATGCACGGCCAGATGCCGCCGGCGGAATAGACGTAGCTGGTGGACTTGAACGCAGGCGCGGGTTGTCCGGCGGCGACCGCCTTGGCTTCCTCGCGAGCACGGAAGGCGCGGTAGTCTTTGTCACCCATTTCGAGCTTCTTGCCCTCGTGTTCAAACACGTAGAGCGACTCCGGGGCCTCAAACAAAAAGGTGTTGGTGACGTAGGGAAAAGACGAAGTGGTCTTAAACGCGTTGGTCACCGTGGGCACGCCCTTGATCACGATGTCTGCGAAGACGACCACGCCGCACAACAGCACGAAGTAAGTCGCGGCGCGGAACACACCGAGAATGACCTTCTCGAACGAGCGTCCGCGACTAGGCTTCGAGGCAAAGGGATTGATGGGAGCGCTCATGAGATCAGCCGATGGAAACCCGGTATTTGCGCACGATTTTTTGCGCGAGGAAGTTGATGAGCAGTGCGATGAAAAACAGCACCAAGCCGACCATGAAGAGCGCGCGGTAATGGATTTCGCCGCGCACCACCTCGCCCATCTCTTGGGCGATGATGCCGGTCATGGTGTGCACCGGCTGGACGAAGGCGGCGAAGCCCTGCGTAAAATCGGGAATGGCGATGCGGTTACCCGCGCAAAGCAGCACGACCATCGTTTCGCCGATCACGCGACCCAGGCCGAGCAACACCGCCGAAACGATGCCGGAAAGCGACGCCGGCACGATGATGCGAAGAATCGTCTGCATGCGCGACGCGCCCAGCGCGAAGGAGGCCTCCTTGAAGGAGCGCGGCACATTGTTGAGCGCGTCCTCAGCGAGCGTGAAAATCGTAGGAACCGCGATCAAGGCGAGCAGGCAGCCGGCGGTGAGTGCGTTGAGTCGTTCGGAAAAAGGAAACCCGGGAACCCAGCTCAATGCTTCGACTTGGGAGAGCGCCCGGAGGGCCTGCCCCAGCACCGCGATGCCAAAGAAACCCAACACCACCGAAGGAATGGCCGAGATGAACTCGATGGCCGGCTTGACCAGGCGCTGCTCCCGGACACTGGAAAACTGGTTGATGTAAATCGCCGCGCCCACGCCCAGCGGCACGGCCAGAAAGAGCGCGATGACCGAGACCATCAGCGAGCCGACAAAGAGCGGGACAATACCATACCAATCCTGCCAGAAGCTCGCCGTGAGCCATTGTTTGCCAAACAGAAACCCGGTGATCGTATCGAAAACGGGCACGGGTTTTTGATAATCCCAGGTCTCCAGCTTGCGCTGCGTCTCGGAGAACGTCGCGAGATACTGCGCGTTGAGTTCCTTGAAGCGCGTCATGCGTTCTTCCAACGCCGGCACCGGAAGCTTGGGAGCCTGGGCCAGCACGTCGGTGATCGCGGTGGCCACGCCACCCGCCGCTTCGACGTAGGCCGGAGTCACGCCCACCAATGGCGCGAGTTCCGCCTTGAAATCAATTTTGGTGATCTTCACCGCGTCGGCCTCGGCCGTCATGCCGGCGGCCAAGAACTGGGCGCGCTCTTTTTTGGCATCCTCGTTGATCGTATACTTTTCCTTGATGGCCACGGCCACGTCGGTGAGTTCGGAAACGAGTCCGCGAACCGGCTCGATGGTATCGCTGTAACGACCGGCAAACTCGTCGAACGCGGCGAGCTTGGCATTCGCATCGGCAACGGAAATTCCCTCGTTTTCAGTGAGTTGTCGAACGGCGCGCAGGCGAATGTCGAACAAGTAGCGGGTGAGCGCGGTGTGGCTCTCCTGCTGGGCGCGCATGTAGTCCACATATTCGAGGCCGGCCTTGCGATAGAGCGTGATGCTTTCGCGATTCTGGCCGAAAAACGCCGATCCTTCGCGAAACAAAAAGACCGTGATCAAGGCGAGCACCACGACTGCCATGAAGGCGTTCCCGCCAAAAAAGGCGCGGATGGTCTCGTCCAACGTGAGCCCAAAAAAGCGAGTGCGCTCCTTCTTGATGACGAAGGGCTTTTGCGGCGGAGGCGAAGCGGGCGCGGTTAACATTACAAAGGGAAATCTGCGAAAATTCGTGGATGGACGTCGCTTGTTGCGTTGTCCGAAAAAGCAGAGACCCGCCTGAAACTCCGTCAAGCGGGCCTCTGTGACAGTTACGTGACAAAACCTACACTACCTACCGAAAAACACTTACTTGACCGGGATGAACCCGACCTTTTCGACGACCTTCTGACCGGCTTCACTGTGGGTGAATTCGATGAACTTGGCGGCTTCGCCGGTGGGCTCACCGTTGGTGTAGTAGAAATTAGGACGGGCGTAGGGATACTTCTTCGCGAGAACCTCTTCCTTGGTGGGGAGGTGGCCTTCGATCGGGATGACCTTGACGCCGGGAGCCTTGATGTAGGCTACGCCGACGTAGCCAATGCCGTTGGGATTCTTGCCCACTTCGGCGGCGATCTGCTCATTGCCGGCCATCTTCTGGGAAGACTTGGCGTAGTCGCGCTTCTTCATGGCGAGGTCCTTCCAGTCCGAATAGGTGCCGGAGGAGGTATTGCGGGTGTAGATCGAGAACGCGCCGGGCTTGCCTCCGACTGCGGACCAATCGGTGACGTCGCCGGTGAAGATCTGCTCCACCTGGCGCTTGGTCAGGGTGGTGATCGGGTTGTTCTCGTTCACGATGACAGCCATGCCGTCGTAGCAGACGATGATGGGCTTCATGGTGACGCCCTTGGCGGCGGCGGCGGACACCTCGGTGGCCTTGGCGCGGCGGGAAGACATGCCGATCTGGGCGGTGCCGTCGGTGATGGCGGCGATGCCGGTGGTGGAACCTTCGGCGGCGATCTCAAACGAAACGCCGGGATGGGAGGCCTTATACTCTTCGGAGAGCATGGGGACGAGCTTCGCACCGAGGGTGTCGGAGCCCTTGATAACGAGCTTCTGCGCCTGCGCGGAGGCGGCGGCAAGAAGCGCGGTGAGAATGATGAGTGACTTTTTCATAAGACGTAAAATTCGCGTGGAATTAAAAGAGGATCAAGACGCCGGCACAGGACCGGCGCCTTGATCGGTGAATTAGAATTTAGCAGACAGATCGATCTGCAGCACATCGGCGCGACCAAACGAGTTGGGGGCACCCGTGAAGTTGCCGCCACCACTGCGGTTATCCACGTTGAAGGCGCTGAAGTAGGTGACCGTCGTATTGACGGCCTCCGTCAGGTTGTAGCTGAACGACAGGATCGGCCCCTGACCGCCGAGGCGTCCGCCGTTGAAGTCGGAATCCAACAGCAAGGACGTATACGCACCGGGCTCGATGTAACGGTATTCAGCCGTGATGGTGTATTCACCGGCGAGTTTGCCCGCGCCGTATTTGATACCGGCATTAAACATCTGAGCGAAGTCGTTACCACCGACGGTAACAGGCGTGGTCGTGGTGCCATAAAGACGCTTGTAACGCTCTTCACCCGCAAAGTTATAGCCGTAGGTGGCGTAGAACGAGGTGGGCTGGCCGGCGAACTTGGTGTTGTATTCGAAGGGAAGCAGAACCGTGACGAGGTCCTTGTAGTTGTTCGTGTCCGAGTTGCTGATGGCCGGAGGACTCGTAAGACCGTTAAACGCGGTGCTGTTATCGAACGCCACCAAGGTGGGCGCGAGTTTCCAAGTCTTGCCCTTGGCCAGTTCGGCCTGGGCGATGAACATCATGGACGGGCTGTTCGTGGAGCCGAAGGTGCCACGAGCGTTGTTGGCGAGGATGTATTGGCCGGCGCGAACGCTGGTCGTGTAGTCATTGCCCACCGAGTAAACAAGTTCCTCGGACACACCTTCGAAGTTGATATCCGAATCAATCCAGAAGCCGTTGACGCCCGGATTGAAGAACGGATGGGCATGCTTGCCGATGCGGATGTCCAGTTTGTCGGCGCCAAGGACGTCGGAGTCCTTGTAATTCAGGAAGGCCTGGCCGACGAAGAAGGTATTGCCGGTCTTGTCGAAGTTGGTCGAACCAGCGGCACCAAAGTCATCGTTGGTCGAGGTGGCACCAGAAGCCGTCTCCATGCGGAGGCCGACACTCCACTTGGGGCCGAGATCGGCGAGGGCGCCGAAACGGACACGGTAACGATAACGATTGCGGTCGTTGTCCTTGTCCACGGAGTTGTTGCTCACCTCGTCATCATACTGATAACGAACGCGGACATCGCCGGAGATCTTCAACTTGGTAACCGCGGAGGAGATATCGAGTTTGCCGGCGGAAGAGCCGCCGAAGTCCTTAAGCATTTCAACACGAAGGTCTTCGCCTTCCTGATCGGTAAGATAGCCCTTCTTGACGAGGGTGTCGATGAGCGGACCGCTGTCCTGAGCAACTGCCATCGTGGCGCTGCCGAGAGCCACGCCGCCGAGCAGCGCGAGCCATTTGAGTGAGTTGGTAGCCATGTTCTTGGGTGTTGGTGTTTGCTGAACACGCACAGTCCGTGCGATTCAGGCCCCAAGATGACAGGCGATTGTTACGATCCTGCGTCGGCTTTGTTACGACGTCGTTATACCGAAACTATTTTGAACGGATTTTACATCCGTGCGTCGTAACTCAGGCCACCGGTTCGGCTTCTTCCTGAGTCGTCGTGAGCTGCACGAGTTCGTGCAGCGACGAGAAATGCCGGCTCAGGTCGAAATCACCACCGAGACCACCCACGACCCGGTTGAACAGGTCCTTTTTCGACGCCTGAAGCGCCTGGATGCGTTCCTCGATCGTGCCAGCCGTGACCATGCGATACACAAACACCGTGCTCTTCTGGCCAATACGGTGCACGCGGTCCACCGCCTGCGCCTCGACGGCGGGGTTCCACCAAGGGTCGAGCAGGAAAACGTAGTCCGCCGCATGCAGCGTGATGCCCGTGCCGGCGGCCTTGAGCGAGACGAGCATCACCGCAGCACCCTCGGCGTTTTGGAAGGATTGCACGGGCTTGAGACGGTCGAGCGTCATGCCGGTGAGCTCATAACGCGGCAGATCGGGAAAGTTTTCCGCCAGAGCCGCGCGCACGCGGTCGAGCAGCATCACGAATTGCGAGAAGATGACGACCTTGTGGCCGCTGCTGATAACCTCGGCGAGCTTCTCGACCAAGAGCATGATCTTGCCCGAGTCGGCAAGCGGCGCGTGCAACCACGGCAACATGTCCGGATCGCAACACACCTGGCGCAGGCGCGTGAGCAGCGCGAGGAAGCCGAAGGACTTTTCGCGCATGGCCGCGCCCACGTCGTCGCCGAGGCGGCTGAGGCCTTCGGAACAGATGCGCGCGTATTCCGTGCGTTGCACCTCGGTGAGCGGACACAGCAGGTCCATTTCGACTTTTTGCGGCAGTTCGGTGGCGACCTCGTTTTTCGTGCGACGCAGGATAAAGGGAGCCAGTTGCGCGCGCAGGCGGTCCAGCGTGCCGGCGCGGTCGGTGTTCAACGCCGCTTCGAAAATCGCACGCGAACCGAGCAGGCCCGGAAGCAGGAAGCGGAAGATCGACCAGAGATCGAGCTGGCGATTTTCCAGCGGCGTGCCCGTCAGCACGATGCGATGGCGGGCGCGGAGCGCGAAGCACGTCTGCGTGACCTTCGCATCGGGGTTTTTGATGAACTGGCCCTCGTCAAGCACGGCGTAGGAGAACTCGTGCTGGCTGAGCAACGCGCGGTGCTTGCGGAGCTGGGTATAGCTCGCGAGCCAGATGACGGGGTCTTTGCGCGTCGAGAAATCGTTGCCCGTCTTGAGCACGTCCACGACCAGATGCGGATAAAAGCGGGTGATCTCTTCACGCCATACCGGCACCACGCTGGCGGGACACACGATGACGCTCGGGCGGTCGTTATGCGGACGCGACGCGAGGAGTGTGAGCACCTGAAGCGTCTTGCCCAAACCCATCTCGTCGGCGAGGAGACCGTGGCAGCCCACGTCGCAGAGGTGATGCATCCACTCCACGCCGCGGCGTTGATACGGACGGAGCAACTCGGGCAGGTTCGGCGTGTGTGCCGCGGCCGTGAGGACATTTTGACGCCAAGTCTCCAACTCGGGGGAAAGCGTGAGTTTCACGCGGCTGTCGTTGTAGAGGGAAAAAATCAGATAGGGCGAAAGCTCACCGCTGCTGCGCGCCTCGGCGGCGGTGCGATGCCAGGCGCTGATCGAGGCGAGTCGCTCGATGGGCAGCGACACGATGCCGATGCTCGGAATGATGACCGGCGACGTGCCTTTCTTGGTAAGGACGGAAACTTCCTCGTCGGTGAGCAGGCGTTCGCCGGCCTTGAAAATCCAGCGCAGGTCGAGCCCCTGCCCTTCGGCGCGCCCCCTGCGCGTGGTGGCGACGGCCTCGATGGAAATTTCCTTCGTGCCCTGGAGCAACGTCGCGGATTGCGCGTCGAGTTCGACCGCGAAGAGTTTCTTCCACGCCGGCAACGTGGTCCGCAGAAAGTTCGGAATCTCGACAACCGAGCCGAGCACGTAGAGGCCGGTGACCTGGTTGTAGGAGAAGTGGGCCTTTCGCGCATAAGCCGCGAGGCCGATCAACTTGGCGCGCTCGCTGGAGGTGACCGTGGCGTGGCCTTGCCCGGCGGCCTGCGCGGCCTGACCGAGGGCGGGAACCCGCTTTTTGTCGGGGTTCACCCAGTTGGCTTGAAACGTGAGCCCCTCGGTCGAAGTCGTGAAAACAAGAATCAATGTGCGCGAAGCGGCGCGGGCGGCCGCGCCCGCGGGCGTGCGCCGTGAAACCGCTGCGGTGCGCGCAGACGCGGGCACCGATGTGGATGATGCGGGAGCATGCCCATTGGTCGAATGAGCCGAACCATTTGCCGCGCCCTTCCCGTTTGTCACGGGAGCCGTCACCGGCGCAGGCGGAGGCAAGTCGTCGGGCAGCGGCGAAATTTCATCGGCCACCAATTCCTCGATCTCGTGCAAACCCGCCACGGCGAGCGAATGCGCCAGGTCGACATCGGTGGAGGACGAGCGCACCGTCACCCCGGCGACCGACCACTCGATGACGGCATACTCGTCCTTCTTGTCGATGCGGCGATGAATGATCGCGTCGGAGGCGGTCAACTCAAGTTCACGCACCTCGCCATCGCGGTAGATGCGGTGCCCTTCTTCCAATTGGGCGTCGCTGAAGTGACGCTCCCAATCGTGTTCGAGTTTACCGAACCAGAATTCAAGCGACTGAGGGGTATAGACTCGTTTCGGACCGTGCGTTTGCATCCAACGTAAAAGGTGCGACGGTAGGCCGCCGACTAGGCCCGGCAACCCTTATTTCGCGAGGCGCGCCAGTTCTTGCCGAATGACCGCCAACGTGCGGCCCACCGCCCCCTGATTCGCACGGCGCCAAGCTTGCGCCGCCGCCGCCATTTGCGCACGCGCCGGAGCATCGGACCAGAGCGCCAGCACCGCCGCATGCAATTCGCCGACATCGGCCACTGATCGTGCGGCCCCCAGCGAACGCATGTCTCGCGCGATGACGCGGAAGTTCGACATCTCGGGTCCGAAAATCACCGGCTTGCCCAGCGCAGCCGCCTCGACTGGCGTCTGGCCCTCGTGATGCGGCGGCAGACTCTTGCCCACAAAAACCAAGTCGGCGAGCTGCGTGAGCCGACGCAACTCGCCCGTCGTGTCGCCCACCGCAATATCCACCGCAGCGCCTGCCGGCGCCGGACCACGCGAGCGGAAATGATACGTCAACGCACAGCCCTGCAAAAGCGCCTCGATCTCCGCACGGCGCTCCGCATGTCTCGGCACGATCAGCAGCCGCACCACCCTGCCCTGGGCGCGCAAGGCCTTGAAAATTTCGATGAGAACCGCCTCCTCTCCCGGCCAGGTCGATGAGCCCAGCAACACCGGCTCGTCGCCGAAGCCGAGTTCGCGGCGCAACGCGACTTGCTCATCGGCGGAAAGCGGCGGGATGGTCACATCGAGCTTGATGTTGCCCGTCGTCACGACACGCCCATCGGTGAAACCGATTTCACGGAAACGCTCCGCATCGTGTTCCGAACACGCCAGCACGCGCGAGATGCCGCGAAACAGCGGCCACGTCAGTGCGCGCAGTTTCATCATGCGGCGGAAACTGCGGTCGGACAGACGCGCATTGACCGCCAGCACCGGCACGCCGCGCGCCTCCGCCTGGCGGATGTGTTCCGGCCAGCGCTCGCCTTCGAGCAAGATCACCACGTCGGGTGCGATGGAGTTCCAAGCCCGTCGCGAAAAGAGCCACCAATCCACCGGGAAGTAGCCGATGCCGATCGCAAGCTTCGCATAACGCTCGCGCGCGAGCGCATAACCCGTGCTGGTCGTGGTGCTCAGGTAAACTTCCACCGCGGGATCGGTGCTTAACGCGTCCAGCAAAGGCGCGAGCGCGAGCATCTCGCCCACGCTCACCGCTTGCAGCCACACCCGGCGCACGCCGGGGCGTTTCGCAGGCAGCGGAGGAACCGCACCAAAACGTTGCGCGAAATTTTCCTGATAACCACCGCGTCGCCGCATGCGCAGCAGATAATACGGCGAGGCCAGCAGCATCGCTGGCGGAAATAAAAAACGGTAGAGCCAGATCATCGTGCAACTCTGTCCGCTTTACGTTCGGTCGGTGCGTGATCGTGGACATCGTCGCCCGACACAAAGGTAAGATTGAACAACGGCAGCAGGCACAACAACCCGATCACCGTCAGGCCGAGCACCGCGTAGCCGGCGACATCATGCACCGTGCCCTCGATCTCCTTCGGCCCGTAATTATACGCCCAGGCCGTCAGGAAAAGGCTGCGTAGCAGATTCGTCATGAAGGCGAAGAATATGGCCGACGCCACCAGACCGATTTTCTTCCACAGCTTGTCGAGGAACACCGCCGAGAGAAACGAGCCTGCAAACAGACATGCAGTGAACGAGCGGATGCCCGAGCACGCCTCGGCGACGCCCACTTCGCCCAATGGAAGAACCAGCACGTTGCCGCGCTGTTCGATGGAAAGCCCCAGGATATCGAACACAAAAAACACGACCGAGGCCACGCGGTTGAGCATGAACAAACTCAGGTTGTTCTCGACCACCGACACCATCGGGGCCGACACCAGCCACACGAGCGCCGGGAAAAGGAAGAGCGCCACGAGCTTCACGCGTGCATCGGCAAACAACCCGACTTTCGGAGCACTGGGAGCGGACTCCGGCGCATTCAAAAACAACAGCGGCAGCACCAACACACCCGTGCCCAGCGAGAGCGCCAGCGTGCCCGGATAAGACGGTCCCGCACCCGCGCGATAAAGCGCGCCCACCAGAAACAACAGCGCTCCGCCGGCGAGCGCGGCATACGTCAAAAAGTTCAACACCCATCCGGCGCCACCACTCGCACGCGGGCTGTCCGGCGCGCCGCAGGCCTTGATCGCAACGAGGATGCGCGGCCAGCGGTCATGCACCACAAATGCCACGAAGGCCGGCACCAACCAGCCGAAGCCATAGTCCTCCTTGGTGCTCCACCAATGCGACTGGTCCCATGCCACGAAACCCATGAAGGCGGCGCTCAACAGCAACGCGCTTAAAAACGCGGAGGGCACGGCGGCGGTCCATTGTTTCCAAAGGCTCTTCATGGGGAACGTTCGGATTGCCCGATACCACCACGCCCGGCCAGCACTTTCGCAAGCGAGCGATCATGGAGGCGCGAGAGGACAACGAGTGCGCAAATCGCCCCAAGCAACGCGAGCGCCATGTCCGATTGCGTGTCCCAGACATAGCCCTGCGTGCCGAGGAAACTCTCCGCCGCTTCATCGCTCATCTCCGCGACCGCCCACTCAACCAGTTCGTAAAACGCACTGAACGCCAGGCACACGCTTACGACGACAAAACCCAGCCAGCCGCTGCGTCGTCCGTCGCCCCGGTCGCGCAACGGCGACGTGCGCAGCAAGATCTCGCGCGTGAGAATAGCCGGCACGAAGCCCTGCACGAAATGCCCGACCTTGTCGTAGTTGTTGCGCATGCCGTTCGTCAGGTCGCGCAACCAGTTGAAGGCGGGCACCTCGGCGTAGGTGTAATGCGCACCGACGAGCAGCACCACGCAATGCAGCCAGGCCAGCGCGAGCAGCAAGGTGGAGAGCGGAAACCGTGTCCGCAGCCGGATGATCAACACCGCGGCCGCGACCACCGGTCCCGCTTCCAACCACCATGTCAGCCGGTCATGCGGAGCAATCCACGACCAAGCGACCACCGGCGCGAGCAACGCGAAAAACCACAGGAGTCGGCGATCCATGTCGTTGGATCAGACCGCGGTGAACACCACGGAACAATTCGTGCCACCGAAGCCAAAGCTGTTGGCCAGGGACGCGCGCACCGGCTTTCGCACGGCAACGTTCGGCGTGACGTTCAGCCCGAGCGCTTCGATCGCCGGGTCCATGTTGTCCATGTTGATCGTCGGCGGAACCACGCCCTCCTGAATCGCTTTCACCGCGGCAAACGCGCCCATCGCGCCCGCGCCGCCGAGCAAGTGGCCGGTCATCGACTTGACGCCGCTCACATGGAGCGTGGCCTTGTTTTCAGCGAACACCGTCGCGATGGCCGCCGACTCTTCGCCGTCACCGCCGGGCGTCGAGGTGGCGTGGGCGGACACATAATCGATCGCCGTCGCCGGCAGGCCCGCGTGGGCGAGCGCGGCGCGCATCGAACGCTGGGAACCTTCCGCGCCCGGAGCGAGCGAGGAGAGATGGTAGGCGTCGGCCGACGCGCCGTAGCCGCGCAATTCGGCATAGATGCGCGCGCCGCGTTTCACGGCGTGCTCATACTCTTCGAGCACAAACACCACCGCGCCTTCCGCGAACACAAATCCGTCGCGGTCTTTGTCGTAAGGACGCGAGGCTTTTTCCGGCGCGTCGTTGCGAGTCGAAAGCGCACGCATCTGGGCAAACGCACCGATGGCCAGCGGAGTCACGCAGGCCTCCGCACCACCGGCGATCATGACCTCGGCATCGCCACGAGCGATGGCCGCCGCGGATTCACCGAGTGCATGACCGCTCGTCGCGCAGGCCGAGGCGACCGCCATGTTGGGGCCGCGAAAATCGAGCAGCAGGCTCACCTGGCCGGCGAGCAGGTTGGGCGCGATTTGAATGATGAAAAACGGCGAGATCTTGCGAAAGCCACTCGTGTTGAAGGTCTCCTGCATCGCCTCGATTTCGGGCAGGCCCCCCAAGCCCACGCCGAGGTTCACGCCCATGCGCTCGGAGTTGAGCGTGGCACGATGCGCATCCAGCCCCGAGTCGGCATAGGCCTCAACCGCCGCCGTCGCTCCGAGGTGCGTGAAGCGCCCGAACTTCTTCGCATCCTTGGGCGTAAACACCGAGGCGAGCGGCTCCCCGTCCTTGCCACGTGGGTGGAGCGGCGTCGCCAGCGGCTTGGTGGGTTCAAAGCCCTTTACCTCGCCGGCGATGCGCGCGGTGCAGGCCGTGGCATCAAACCGGGTGATCGGCCCGACGCCGGAACGACCGGCCACCAGACCGGTCCACGTATCAGTCGCGTTCAAACCCAAGGGGCTGACCGCACCGAGACCGGTGACCACCACACGACGACGCACTGCAGGTTGAAAGGCATGCATATTGGTAAGGAGAACTCCCATTAATCGCCGCGGACCCGGTCCCCGACAATTTCAAACTTGTCGCGCAAACCACCGGCGACTGGCCTGCGCGGGGCTTTGACTTTGCCATGAACGGACTTTTACCTACCCGTCCTTCAACTGATGTCTCAGCTACATCCATACTGGCGCATGGAATATATAGAGGCGCCGCGCATGCCCGATTTTAAGCGACCGTTCACGGAATTACCCGGTTTGGGTGACGACCGTGCCGCATTGATCGTTCACCGGACCCGTTATTCCTACCTGATGCTCAACCGGTTTCCCTACAACCCGGGACACCTCCTCGCCATTCCCCTGCGCGAGATCACCGACATCGAGGAACTCACGCCCGAGGAAAGCGCCGATCTGTTCGCCATCATCACCTTCGGCAAAAAAATCCTCAAAGCCACGTTGAAGCCCGACGGCTACAACCTCGGTTTCAACCTGGGTTCCGCATCGGGCGGCAGCATCCCACATCTTCATGGCCACGTCGTGCCGCGCTGGAATGGCGACAACAACTTCATGCCCGTCCTTGGCCAGACGCGCATCCTCCCGCAAGCCTTGGAATCCACGTGGGAACGGCTGACCGCCGCAGCGGCGGTAATGACGAATGCCCAATGACCAATTCCCAATGACGATCCGCACGCGTCTTGATCTCCTTTTTCGCCAGCCGCCTCCGACATTGGTCATTGGTCATTGGACATTGGTCATTTGAGGAGCCAGCATGGCGACCAAGACCCTCCACTTCCCTTCCGCGCGCCATCTTCACCAGCTTTACGCCGGTCGTGAGGACAACCTCGCATTCATCGAAAAGCACTTGGGTGTGACCCTCGTCAGCCGCGATGACTGGCTGCAAATCGACGGCCCGGAAGCCGCCATCGCCCAAACCGAGTCCCTCCTCGGTTTTCTGAATGAAGCCCGCACCCAAGGCGTGCATATCCGCACACCTGATCTCACTCGCTTTGTCGAGATGATCGCCCGCGGCGAGAGCGACCATCTCCGCGAGCTGTTTGGCAAGCCGCTCGTCGTTGCCACCAACCGGAAAACCATCGCCCCAAAGACGCTCGGTCAAAAGCTCTACCTGCAATCCATCCAGACTCATCCGCTGGTGTTTGGCATCGGCCCCGCCGGCACGGGCAAGACTTACCTCGCGATGGCGGCCGCCGTATCCGCGCTGCTGAAGAATCAGGTTCAGCGCATCATTCTCACCCGTCCCGCCGTCGAGGCCGGCGAAGCGCTCGGCTTCCTCCCCGGTGATCTCAACGAAAAAATTCTTCCCTACCTCCGCCCGCTTTACGATGCGATGGCCGACATGCTCGACGCCGAGGACGTCGCCCGTTTGACCGAGAAGGGGGTCATCGAGATCGCCCCGCTCGCCTACATGCGCGGTCGCACCCTCTCGAACTCCTTCATCATTTTGGACGAGGCGCAAAACACCACGCCCGAGCAGATGATGATGTTTCTCACCCGCCTCGGCGAAGAGTCGCGCATGGTCGTCACCGGTGACATCACCCAGATCGACCTCCCCCGCGCCAAACAATCGGGCCTGCTAGAGGTGCAACGCATCCTGCGCGACGTGCCCGGCATCGAGTTCCACCATTTCAGCGGCGCCGACGTCGTGCGCCATCCCCTCGTCATGAAAATCATCGAGGCCTACGAACGTTATAAAAATCCCATCTCCAACAACGATGGCGACGAGGCCCGCTAAACCGAGATGTCTTCATTCCTCACCCAGCTTCTGCACGGAAACCAGCCTCGCACCCGCAAGACCGCCGCGGTCTCCGGCACCGTGGAGTTCCTTGAGACGAGCCGCCTCGTCACGTTGTTGATTTTCGCGGCGACCACTGCGGCCATCGTGCTGATCAGCTTCGTGGGTATTTCCACGGCCAATCTGCCAGTCCTTCCCAATCAGGTCGCCAGCCTGCGCATCGTCGCGAGCGCGCCGTTCAGTTATCCCAGCGCCGAAAAAACGCGCCTCGCCAGCGAGCAGATTCGCGACCGCCTGCCTCCCGTGTATCGTCTCGATTTCGAGGCGCTCAACCAATTCGAAGCCCATCTCCGTGAATTGCTGGCAAGCCTGGAGGCCTTCGAGCGCGACAATCCCGAAAACAACATTCTCTCCGCCAAGCGCCGCGATGCCTTCAACGCGCTCGTCGATGCCTTCAACGCAAAAGGTCCTTATCAGGTTTCAGCCGCCGATATCACCACGCTGCTCAAGGCCGGTCCCCCGCCTGTTCGCACCGCGCTGGTTGAAAGCGGCCTCCGCATCCTGCGCGACATCCACAATCAGGGCGTTCACGACGGTAAAACCTTTGGCTCCGAGTCCGCCGGCGGCGTGACGGTTTCGCAGGTTGTGAATGCCGATGGCACCCCCGTCCGCCGCCAGTCGCAATCGATGGAGCAGGCCCTCACCGCCCTCCGCATCAACCTCGCCGCCGAGTCCGGCGGACGTGAACTCGGCCTTCCGCTCTTCCGCATTTTCCGCAACGGCGTCGCGCCCAATCTTATCTTCGATTTCGCCGCCACGCGTCGCCTGCAGGAAAGCGCCGACCGCGATCTCAAGCCTGTCATCGTCGAGGTCGCCCGCGGCCAGACGATCATCGAACCCGGCATTCGCGTCACGCCGGAGCAACACGAGATGCTCATCGCCCATCGCAAATTCCTCCTCGACCACCGCGACGTCGCGCTCGAAGAAGGCCTGCAACTCTTCGGTCGCGTGCTCCTCGTGCTGGCGATGCTCCTGGCCACGGTTCTCTACATCCGAATCGAAGACCGCGAAACGCTGCTGAGCAACGGACGCCTTGGCCTGCTTGCCCTGGTGGTCATCCTTAACCTTGCCCTCGTCCGCGCCACCTACGCGCTCGGCAGCCTTCCGTTTTTCATCGAAAACCCCGCCGCCGCCTCGCTCCTGCCTTACCTCGCTCCGGTCGCCATCGCCCCCCTGATCGTCGCGATTCTGATCAACGCCGGCTCCGCCATCTTCATGGCGCTCTTCATCTCGATCTTCACGAGCGTGATTTATGGCAACCGGCTCGATCTTCTCGTGCTCACCTTTCTGGCCTCGGTGGTCGCCATCTTCTGGAGCACGCATACCCGCAGGCGAAGCAATGTCGTGAGGGCCTCGCTCTTCGCCGGCATCACCGTCGCGATCTTTGCGTTTATCATCGGCTTCGTGGACCGCCTGGAGTTCCTCACCGTCCTCAAGCACATGACGGCCGGCCTCGCCACGGGCATCCTCACCGGCGTGATCGTGGTGGGTTTGCTGCCGGTGCTGGAAGGTCTTTTCAAACGCACCACCGACATCACCCTGCTCGAGCTCACGGACTACAATCATCCGCTTCTCCGCCTCATGCAGTTGGAAGCGCCCGGCACCTATCACCACTCGCTCGTCGTTGCCCAACTCTCCGAAAATGCCGCCGCCGAGATTGGCGCCAATCCCCTGCTCGCCCGCGTGTGCGCCCTGTATCACGACATCGGCAAGACCGCGAAACCCGAGTATTTCACGGAGAACCAGCGCGACGGCGTCAACCCCCACGACCTGAGCAACCCTTCGCTCTCCGCGCTCATCATCAAGAGCCACGTCAAAGACGGCGTGGACCTCGCCCTCAAGCACAAGCTCCCGCGCGCCGTCATCGACGTCATCCAACAACACCACGGCACGACGCTCATCCGGTATTTCTACCATCGCGCCGTCAACCACACCCGCCCCGCCGTTTCCGTTGGCGTATCCGGAAATGCGACACCCTCGAAAGATCCGTTTGGCTCCACCTTGCCTGGCCTTGATCCGGTGCCCGTCAGCGAAACGACTTACCGCTACGACGGCCCGCGGCCCCGTTTCAAGGAGAGCGCCATCATCCATCTCGCCGACGGCGTGGAAGCCGCCTCGCGTTCCCTGCGCAAAGTGACCCCACAGCACCTCGGCGAGATCATCGACCAGATTTTCCATGATCGCATGGAAGACGGACAACTCGATGAAGCCCCCATCACGTTCGAGGAGCTCGCCCGCATTAAGACCAGCTTCACGTTCACTCTCCTCAACATGCTCCACGGCCGCGTGGCCTACCCTCGGGATAACGAGGAAGCAGCACCGAAGTCCCTGCCCGCTTGATCAGTCCAGCCCATGTCCACCCGCCAACTCGACATCCTCAACGCCCATCCCCGGCTGCGCCTCGATAAAAAGGCCGTCACCCGCGTCATCGCCACGCTGGACGCCCATCGCAAAAAATTTCTCGGCGGCTGCCCGGATGGCGAGTTGTCACTCGCGTTTTTGACCGACACCAAACTGGCCAAGCTTCACGACGACTTTCTCGACGATCCGACCACCACCGACGTCATCACCTTTGAGGGACACCCGATGCTCGGTGCCGCCGGTGAAATCTGCGTCTCCGCCGATACCGCGGCCGCCTACGCCAAAAAGCACAAGCGTGATTTCAGCGAAGAACTCACGCTCTACGTTGTCCACGGCTGGCTTCACCTCGCCGGCTACGACGACCTCCAGCCCGCCAAGAAACGCAAGATGCGCGCCGCCGAAGCCCGCGCGATGAAGCTCCTCGAAGCCGCGGACGCCGTGCCCACCTTCAAATTAGCAATTCCGCATCGTTCTCGTTCGCTTACTCGTTCTCGTCGGGATGTGTCTCGTTCAAAACCAGAGAACGAGTAAGATTAAGAGAACGAGAACGATTTCGAAAACCCGTGCCTGGCCCCGCGCTCACCACCGACGCCATTGTGCTGCGCACCTGGCCGCCGACGGACAGGTTTCAAAGCTTCACCGTCTTCACTGCGGAACACGGCTCCATCCGCGTCCTGCAGCGCATCCCGAAGAAAACCTCCGCCACTCACCTCCCAATCGACCTTTTCGACGAACTTTCGCTTCTTCTCGAAGGTGTTCCCTCCGGTGATGCCTGGTTCGTCAAAGAAGCCCGGCTGATTCACCGCCACGCGGGCATCGGTCGCCATTACGAATCCCTCCAGCAAGCCTCCGCATTTGCCACCCTGGTCACCCGCAACCCCGGCGCCGAGGAAAGTTACCCGACCGTTTACGGGCTTCTTCGCACCGTGTTTTCGGCCTTCGCCGCATCGGACCGTCCTGACATCGTGTATTTGAAAAGTCTTTACCGCTTCGCCCGCGACGAAGGCCACCCGTTGAAACAGCAATGGTTTCCCTCGCTCTCCCCTGGCGATCGCCCTCTGGCCATCGAATTGGTCAACCATCCCCTCGCAGTGCAAACCACCCCGCCCGCCGACGTCGCCCGTCTCCTCCGCAGTCTGGAAAGCTACCTCCGCCAGCACACCGAGATCCACTTGGATTAGAAAACATATCCCTATCTCTTTTTTTGCGCCTTTTGCGCTTTTTTGCGGCCAATTCCTCCGTCCGGTTTTTCTTTCGTGTATTTCGTGTGTTTCGTGGTGAACCTCTCCATCCCGCGCACGCATGGAATTCGATCTCGATCAACGCACCGCCTCGCTGAGCATCGGCGAATTCGCCGCGTTCACGATTGGCCCGCGCGACCCCGGTGACACTCCCGGCTCGCAAGGCCTATGGCGCGCCCGTCTCGGCACCCGCTGGCACCAGGAACTCCGCGCGACCACCTCGGCTTCCACTCCGGCAGCCGCTTTCGAAGTCCCCATCTCCGGGCAGGTTTTTCACGCCGGCTGGACGCTCACCCTTACCGGACGCATTGACCAACTCCTGCCGCCCGCCCCCGCCAGTCGCACCGCCCCGGCCTCTCCCACGATTCTGCGCGAGATCAAAACCACTCTAGATCCACTCCCGGCCGCCGAAGAGGACCTGCGCGCCGCCCACCCCGATTATTTCGCGCAACTCGCCACCTACCTCGCACTCCGTCGCATCGCCGATCCGGCGGAAAAAATCCGCGGTGAACTCGTCTTCGTGGAAGCCGGCAGCGGATTCATCCAAACGATCGCCTTCACCGCCACGGATGAAACGCCCTTCCGCGTCCAACTCGAACGCGTGTCCGAGTTCCTCAACCTTCGCCTCCGCGCCCGCGAACGTCTCCGCAACCTTTCGTTCCATCCTGCATTCTCCGAACTACGCGAAGGCCAGCAAACGACTCAAGCCGACCTCACCGCCGCCCTGGCTACCCACTGCCATGTCCTTTTCACCGCGCCCACCGGTTTCGGAAAAACCGGCGCGCTCCTCGAATGCGCGCTCGGCGCGATGAAGGCCGGCCGCTACGCCCGCCTTCTCTATCTCACCAGCAAAGCCACCGGCCAACTCCAGGTCCTCCGCACGCTCCGTGCGATGACGAGCGCCCCCGCGCCAAACACGCCCACTCCGGCCATTGGACATTGGTCATTGGACATTGGTCATTCCACGCCGGTCGCGGCGTGGCACGTGCGGCCGAAGCACGAGCATTGCCTGCAGCCCACGTGCTTCTGCCAACGTCGCGAATTCAACCACCCCGACACCATCGCCCAACGCTGGTCGCGCGCCGGACTCTCGCGTTTTTATCTCTTCGAAGACGAAGCCAAGGACGTTGAAACCCTCCGCGCCGCCGGACGCGACGCTCAGATCTGTCCCTACGAAATCACCCGCACCGCCCTCGCGTTTCAAGACGTGTGGATTGGCGATTACAACTACGTCTTCGCCCCCGCGAATCGCGGCCTTTTCTACAATCAGCCCGGCTTCAATCCCGCCGAGACGCTCCTGATTATCGACGAGGCGCACAACCTCCCGGCCCGCGCCGCCGATGCCCGTTCGCATACGGTGTTCGCCGACGACGCTCGCCGCGTTTTCTCGGAACTCGATCATGTCCGCGCGCCCGCTCCTCTTCAGCGTGCATGGGAAACATGGACGCTTCTCCTCGCCTCGCTGAATCCGTGCGACGCCCTCGACCTCGCGCAAGAGGACGACCTTGCCGACGCGCTTCGCCACCTCGCCGAGAGCATCGCGCTCACTCCGCTCGACTACGAAAACATCGAACAACCCGTCCGCGAACTTCTTTGGCAAATCCCCGTGCTCGCCGAGTGGTTCACGCAGCCCTTCCCGCGTCTCGCGTGGAGTCCCCGTGTCGGCGAACTCCGCCTCACCTGCCTCGACGCCGCGATCCCCACCGGCGAAACCCTCCGCGACTACGCCGGAGTCATCTTCGCCACCGCCACCCCCGGCCCCGCCGCCACCTTCGCCGAAGCCTGCGGGCTCACGCCTTCAAAACCACCCAAGCCCTCCGCTTCCAACATTGGTCATTGGCCATTGGACATCGGTCATTCCGGCGTAGCCGGCGTCACGGCCCATACTCCCTGGCGCAACCACGCCTACGACATCGCCTACGACGTGCGTGTCGATACGACCTACCAGCAACGCGCCCGCCACGCCGGCACCACCGCCGACACTATCGCAGCACTCCACGCCGCCTCTTCTGCAATCATTGGTCATTCGTCATTGGTCATTGGTCATTCCGCGACGCCCTGCGTCGCGGTCTTCTTCCCCAGCTACGCCTACGCTGAAGCCATTGAGTCCACGCTCCGCCAACGTCACCCACACCTGCGCATCGCGCTCCAACCCCGGCTCTCCGATCTCGCCGCGCAAACCGCCTGGGTGAACGAATCCCTCGTTTTCTCCGACGCGCTCTTCTTGGTGCTCGGAAGCAGTTTTGCCGAAGGTATCGACACGTTGGGCGGACGCATCAGCCACGCCATGGTCGTCGGCCCCGCCCTGCCCGAGGTCAACGCCGTCCAAAAAGCCCGCCTGGACGCGCTTGCCGGCCACACGCGCGAAGCCGCCTTTCAACGCGTTTATCAAATTCCCGGTATCCAAAAAGTGAATCAGGCCCTCGGTCGCCTCGTGCGCGCTCCCGGTCAGCGCGCCAAGGTCATCCTGCAATGCCGCCGTTTCCTGGAGCCCGCCTACGCCTCCCTTCTCGACCGAGACTACCAGTTCGGCGCCACGATATCGACCCCGGCAGACCTGGCCACTTGGCTAAGCCGCCCTCACGGCGTGTAAGTCACCGGCACCGTCACATCGACGGCCACCCGGCGCTTTTCGATGAAACGGAACCTCACCAGCTCCGCGTCAGATAGAACGGCAGGCATTTTCCGCTCCAGCGTTTCTTATGGGTGAAAAGTCCTCGGGCCTCTTCCTCCGAAAGCAGCCATTGATCCCCGTGTAATTAAACCATTCACTTCAACCTGAGATGCACACCACATCCCTCTTCGCATCGAGATAGCCTCCTCCCTGTCTAATCCGACGATCACCACCCCATGCCGACGACCAAAGAGATTTCACTTCCCGCCATGGGCGAAATCGTGCCGCTTCCCCGCATCAAGGAAATCTGCGAGTTCTACGGTCTCCACACCCTCTGGAAGAAAATCGAGGCCGACACCCCTCCCCGCCCTTTCAAAAGCGATGGCTGCACCGGTTGGGTCAACGAGTGGAAAGGCATCAGCATTTATTCCGCGGGTTTCCTGCACGACTTGAAGTATTGGGCCGGCTACCCGGGTGAAGACGTCGAACGACTCATCGCCGATGCCGAGCTGATGATCGACGTGGCCCGCCTGCTCAATGCCACCGCCATGGCCGAGACGATGTTTAACGGCGTGCGCGTCGGTGGACACGAACACCTGCGCGCCGATTTTTCCTGGGGCTTCGGTCGCCGACCACTCCCCGCCACTCGCATCTGACCCAAACCGCCTGCCCATAAAAACATGACGACCCACGACTCGACCTACACCCTGGCGGTTTTTCTCGACCTGGAGAACATCGCCCTCGGCGCACAAGACGCCCGCTTCCCCCAGTTTGATATCGGCAAGGTCTTCGAGCGCCTGCTCATCAAGGGCAACATCGTCGTCAAAAAAGCCTACTGCGATTTCGACCGCTACAAAGATTTCAAGCGACCGCTCCACGAAACCGCGTTCGAACTCATCGAGATCCCCCATCTCCGCCAATCCGGCAAAAACTCCGCCGACATCCGCATGGTCGTGGACGCCCTCGATCTCTGCTACACCAACGACCGCGTCGATGCCTTCGTGATCATCAGCGGCGACTCCGATTTTTCTCCGCTCGTCAGCAAGCTCCGTGAAAACGGCAAGACGGTCATCGGCGTCGGCGTGAAAAACTCCACCTCCGACCTGTTCATCAACAACTGCGACGAGTTCATCTATTACGACGATCTCGTGCGCGTGGCTCCGTCGAAAACCCGCACACGCACCACCGCCGCCACCGGCAATGGCTCAGCCACGCCCAAGGCCGCTGCCTCCACCGCCGAGTCCAAGCGCCCCGATCCCGCCAAGGCGCTCGACCTCGTTATGGCGACGGTCAACGCCCTTATCGAGGAACGCGGCGCCGACGAAAGCATCTGGGCCTCCATGGTGAAACAGGCCATCAAACGTCAAAATCCCGGTTTCAACGAACGCGCCTACGGCTTCAGCGCCTTCACCGATCTCCTCCGCGAAGGCCAGAAACGCGGTCTTCTCAAGCTCGAGGAAAAAGCCGGCAACTGGCAGGTGCATCTCGCCGAGTAGCCCAGGAACCGGGCGGCGTATTCACACACGGCAGAGTCCAAGCCGTTTAACCACGAAACACACCCAACACACGAAAGGGGAAAGATCCTGACCAGCAGCGTTCTCCGATTCCGATTTTCGTGTCTTTCGTGTGTTTCGTGGTAAAAAATCCGCCCCTTGGTGCCACATCCTCATCATGGGGGATTTCCCGCTTGTCCGCCCCCGTGCCCACCGGCACAACCACCCCGTGCCCGCACCGAAAAGCCTTCCCGCCGCCGACATCCACGCCGCCATCGACCGGCTCGCCTCCGCCATTGGCGAACGCCACGTCCAAACTCCGTCGCTGGTCCTCTTGGGAATAGCCAACGGCGGCATAGACCTCGCAAACCGGCTGACCTCTCGCCTCTCGACTCTCTCCCCTCGCCTCCGCCTCAGCACCGGCATTCTCGATATTTCCTTTCACCGCGACGACATTGATCGTCACCCCATACCCAAGGAATTCGTTCCATCCCGCATTCCCGTCGATGTGACCGGTGCGACCGTCATTCTGGTTGACGACGTGCTGTTCTCCGGACGCACCGTGAAAGCCGCCCTCGATGAACTCTTCGACCACGGCCGCCCCGCCAAAGTCGAACTCGCCATCCTCATCGACCGAGCCGGCCGCAAACTCCCCATCGCCGCCGACTACACCGGCCTGTCCCTCGACGTCACCGATCTCTGCAAGGTCGTCGTAAAACTCGACTCCACCAAACCCACCCGCGACTCCGTCACGGTCATCCCTTCCAAACCCACGACCTTGATTTAACCTTCCGCCGCCGACCATTGGTCATTGGACATTGGTCATTGGACATTCATCCCATCATGCCCTGGACCCGCCGCCACCTCATCACTCTGGAAGAGCTCTCTCTTCATGAGATCGAACAAATTCACGCCACCGCCACCGCGTTTAAGAAGATTCTCGGCCGCAGCGTGAAGAAGGTCCCCGCCCTTCGCGGCAAGACCATCGTCAATCTCTTCCTCGAGCCCAGCACGCGCACGCGCATGGCCTTCGACATGGCCGCCAAGCGCCTCAGTGCCGACGTCATCTCACTCGACGGCTCCAGCTCCTCGACCACCAAGGGCGAAACCCTCCGCGACACCGCGCAGAACATCGCCGCGCTCGGCGCCGACATGATCATCATCCGCCACGCGGCCGCGGGATCACCTCTCTACCTTTCCAAGATTCTCGGCATCCCCGTGATCAACGCCGGCGACGGCTCTCACGAACACCCCACGCAAGGCCTGCTCGACACCTTCACGATGCGCGAGCACCTCGGCTCTCTCAAGGGCCGCAAGGTCGTCATCCTCGGCGACATCCTCTTCAGCCGCGTCGCCCGTTCCAACATCCACGCCCTCGTGAAATTCGGTGCCAACGTCACCATCGTCGGCCCGTCCACCTTGGTGCCCCGCACGTTCGAGCCCCTCGGCGTCACCGTTTCCCACGACCTCAAGAGCGCGCTCTCCGACGCCGATGTCGTCATGCTCCTCCGCATACAACATGAACGCCAGACCGCCGGCATGTTTCCCTCGCTGGGTGAATACACCGGCCTTTTCGGACTCAACAAAACCCGCGCCGGCTGGCTCAACCCGAAGGCCATCATCATGCACCCGGGCCCGATCAACCGTGGCGTGGAGATCGACAGCGAACTCGCCGACGGCAGCCGCAGCGTGATCCTCGAACAGGTGACCAACGGCATCGCCGTTCGCATGGCCGTCCTCTACCTCTGCTCCGGCGGCCAACCCGAAAACGTCGTTTCCGCCGAATAAAAAAACTCGTTCTCGTTCTCTTACTCTTTCTCGTTCTCGCTGATTCAGGGCCGCCTCTTCGAACCGAGAAAGCGTAAGAGCAAGAGAACGAGAACGAATTACCAAAACCATGCCTAATCTCTGGATTTCCAACGCCCGCGTCATCGACCCCGCCGCCAAGCGCGACTCCGTCGGCGACCTCTTCATCAAAGACGGCAAGTTCGTCGCCTCCCTTTCTCTTGCCGAGAAAAAGAAGGCCAAAAAGATCGACGCCAAGGGCCTCGTCGCCTGCCCCGGCCTTGTCGACATCCATGTCCACTTCCGCGAGCCCGGACAGATGCACAAGGAAACCATCGAGACCGGCTCCCGCGCCGCCGCCGCCGGTGGTTTCACCAGCGTGGTCTGCATGCCCAACACCTCCCCGGTCGCCGACACCGCCGGCACCATCCAGCAGATCAAAGACTCCATCGCCCGCACCGCCTGCATCAAGGTTTACCAGACCGGCTGCATCACCGTCGGCATGAAGGGCCAGGCCCTCGCCCCCATCGGCTCGCTTAAGCGCGCCGGCGTCATCGCCATCACCGACGACGGCGACTGCGTGCAATCCAACGACCTCATGCGCCGCGCCTGCGAATACGCCAAGATGTTCGACTTGCCCATCATGGACCACTGCCAGGATCACTCCATGACCGTCGGCGCCGTGATGAACGAAGGCGCTGTCTCCACCCGCCTCGGACTCAAGGGCTGGCCCAACGCCGCCGAGGATCTCATCGTCGCGCGCAACTGCATCCTTTCCGAATACACCGGCGCGCACATCCACATGCAGCATATCTCGTCGCGCGCCTCGGTCGACATCCTCCGTCGGGCCAAGGCCCGCAACGTCCGCGTCACCGGCGAAGCCACCCCGCACCACATCGCCCTCACCGACGAGTGCCTCGCCACCTACGACACCCACTTCAAGATGAACCCGCCCCTCCGCACCGAGGAGGACCGCGTCGCCATCATTGAGGGTCTGCGCGACGGCACGCTCGACATCCTTGCGACCGATCACGCGCCCCACACCGACTACGAGAAGGACAAGGAGTTCGACTACGCCCCCAACGGCATCCTCGGCCTTGAGACCGCCCTCCCGATCTCGCTCGAAATCCTCGTGCGCCAAAACAAGTTCAAGCTCACCACGGTCGTTGACCTGCTCACCCGCAAGCCCGCGCAGCTCCTCACGCTCGACGCCGGCACGCTCACGGACGGCGCTCCCGCCGACGTGTGCCTTTTCGATCCCAACGAGAAGTGGGTTTACGATGCCAAGGCGGGCTTCAGCAAATCCAGCAACAGCCCGTGGCACGGTCAGACACTCCAAGGCCGCGTAAAAACCACCATCGTTGACGGCAAGGTAATCTTCAACAACGGCAAGATCGCCCCCTAGCACCTCATTTTTTCTCCGCAACGCACGCCAACTCATCCACACCTCATGCTCTCACGCCTCCTCTGCCGTCCCGGCTTCCTGATCGCCCTTGCCTGTTCAGTGTCCGGTCTCTTCGCGCAAGAGACGCCGGCACCTGAGGCGAAACCCGAAAGCTTTATCTCCGCTCTCCAATCGAGCGGCATCAAGCTCATCGCCAGTCCGGCCACGGTGAAGCTGGGCAGCGTCGCCGAGATCACCCTTCCCCCGGGTTTCCACGCGGTCGAACCCGGCTCGTTGAAAAAATTCTACGAGTTCACCCGCAACTCGATGGGCGGACAGGAAGTGGGCGTGGTGATCGCGCCCGGCGAATGGATGCTGTTCTTCGATTACGAAGACACCGGCTATGTGAAGGATGACGAGAAAAACTCCCTTGATGCGGCCAAGCTCATGAAGTCGATGACCTCGAATCAGGAGGCCGCCAACAAGCAGCGCGCGGAACGCGGTTGGGATGAAATGAAACTCGCCGGCTGGGCCGCCGAACCGCACTACGACACCAAGACCAACAATCTCAAGTGGGCCATCAAGCTCACCTCCTCGTCCGACAATCACCAGAGCCACTGGATCAACGAAAGCATCCGCCTGCTCGGCCGTGGTGGCGTGATGGAAGTCACCCTGGTCACCGGCAATGATACGTTTGTCGCCGATTCCGCTGCGGCGGATAACTTGCTTTCCCAGCGCTATACCTATGTGGCCGGCCAACGTTACGCCGAATTCAAGGAGGGCGACAAAATCGCCAAATACGGCCTGGCCGCGCTGGTTCTCGGCGGTGCGGGTGCCGCCGCGCTCAAATTCGGCTTCTTCCAGAAATTCTGGAAGCTTCTCGTAATCGGTGGTGCCGCTCTCCTCGCGGGCATCGGCAAACTCTGGAACAAGATCACCGGCAAGAATCCTGAAGCCTGATTCTGGCGTCCGTATTCATGTCATCCGAATGGTGGCCTGTCTTGGCGGTTTTTTGGGGCCTCTACCTTGCGGATGGTCTCCGGGGCGGTCGGCGTGACCGCCTCTTTTTTTTCCACTGGACGGGATACGCCAAGCTGCGCGCCCGGTTCACCCAGGCCACTTGGTTTCTCATCCCGCCTTCTCCGGATGCGTGGACGATCGTCGCCGATGATCTGCCCGCCTCCCTCGCTCCCGAAGGCCTGACCAACTGGCCTTCGGTTTCCGCCGCCCGCCCACCGCCGCTGCCCGACGCCATCAGGGTGCTCCGCTGGGAAGAAATTCAACGGATCGAAGATCGTGCGGGCTGGATTTATATCAACGGCCACCGTTTTGCCCCCGTCACTCCCGGGCTGACCGCCAACTCGCTCGACACCCTTGCGCGTGAGCTGGCTCCATTAAATCCCGGGATGCGAGCCGCCCGGCTCCGCGTCTGGCAAACCGGTCGTTTTTGCTCCGCCCGCCTGAAGCGTCGGATGCAGGCGGTCCTTTTGCGCAGCCGCAGTCTCGTTTTTTTGAATACAGTGCAAGTGACGATCCTCGCGATCGTAAGCGCTTATCTGCTGTTCGATGGTCCCGCCCGCCTAAGCCCGGAGTTGCGCGATGCGATTGCCGACAGATTGCCCGTGTTTTTGATCTTTTGCGCCGGGCTGCACCTCCTGGCGGTGGTTAGTTTTTATCGTCTGCACCGCCGTATTTATCCGCGTGCCGGCCAGGAACTCGCCAGCATTCTCTTCACCGCCCTGTTCGTCCCGCCGCAGGCGCTGCGCCTGCGCTTGCATCTGACCGCCAAATTGGCCGCAGGCCTTCATCCAATGACCGTCGCACTCGCATGCGCACGCCCGGCGGTGGCGCGCGCGGTGGCCACCGACACGTTGCGCGATCTGCACTGGCCGCGTCGTCCCGTGACTCTGCCCGCGAGTGTCGATCAACTGGTGAGCTCGTCCATTTCGCTACTCAAGCCGGTCATGCTCGAAGCATTGGGCCGGCAAAGCGCGGCGTTTTCGCCCGACTCGTTGCTCGCCCCACCCACCTGCGAATCCCCGCAAGCTTGCGCGTATTGCCCGCGCTGTGGTGATGAGTTTACCCGACTGGATTCCCGTTGCCCTCATGGAGTTCCTCTCGCCCGATTATAACTCACATGCCTGATCCCTCGCCTCTACCGCTGGTTGTCATTATCGTTGAAGCAGGTTGCTGGCTCACGGGCCTCATTTTGCTTTGGCGGTTGATTGCAGGACACCTCGGACCCCGCCTGGCAGCGCTCGCGCCGTGGCCGGTCTCGCTTGAGGGCTTTTTCACCGGCGCCCTCATCGTTGCCGGTTGCGCCTGGTTGCTTCCCCAGATTCCCGCTGCCTTGAGCGACGAGATTTTAGGACCCGCCGCCCACGATAATGATTGGTGGGTGATGATCCAGGGTGCGGCCTTTCAACTCGGCATGCTCGGAGGCGCGCTTCTTGCCGGGCTTTATCTTCGCCGCCAGCTCCGGCGCGCAACGCCCCCCGCCGACCCACGCGCACTTCCTCCGACCGTCACACCACCGACGGCCCGTCCCATGCTCGCCGGCGTGGTTACGTTTCTCATCTCGATCCCGTTGATCAGCAGTATCGGGCTTGCTTGGAAAGCGCTGATGGACTGGTTCGGTTTCCCCACCGGTGAGCAGGAGATGATCGACCTATTCCGCAACGCCGATGATCCCGCCCTGCTCGCATTCATGATCCTTTTGGCGGCGGTGATCGCGCCCATCACCGAGGAGCTGATCTTCCGCGCCGGACTCTTCCGCTACTTGCGCACGCGTGTTTCCCGCGGGTTCGCCCTGGTGATACCGGCGCTCCTCTTCGGCTTGTTGCACGGAAACCTCGTGGCCCTCCTCCCGATCTTCGCGCTCGGACTCTTCTTCTCCCTCGCCTATGAACGCACCGGCCGCATCGCGGTGCCGATGATCGCCCACGCCTTGTTTAACCTGCGCACCATCGTGCTGGCAATGGCCGGAGTCACCGGCTGAACCGCATTACCGTCAAAAAAACGAGGGAATCGCAGACATAGGAACGGAAAATTTTGCCACAAAAAGCACAAAATCAGAGATCCGACTTTTGCGCCTTCTGTGCTTTTTGTGGCCAATCTTCCGAGACTCCGAATCGTTGAGCCGTCATGCATCCCTTCGCCGCCACCCCCACCGACTCCGTCACCGCCCTTGGTGAATTACGGCTGATCGCGGCGATTCGGCGCTGGTTGGGTGCGGCCACGCCGCCGTCGCCCGCCGGTATCGGTGACGACTGCGCGGTGCTACCACCTTCGCGTCACTCCCAACTCGTGACCGTTGACCCGGTCGTTTACGGCGAACACTTCGACGACACCATTCCTCCTCGCGCCGTCGCCGCCAAACTCCTCAAGCGCAACTTGAGCGACATCGCCGCCATGGGCGGCACCCCCCGCGCCGCCGTCGTCGCCCTCGCGCTCGACCCCAAGGTGAGCGCGCGCTGGCTGGAGCAATTTTACCGCGGACTCGCCGCTACCGCCCACACCTACGGCGTGCCCGTCGCGGGTGGCGACATCACGCGCCAGCAAGGCGGACTCGCCGCCACGCTCACCCTGATCGGTGAAGCTCGCGGTCCTCGCGTGCTCACGCGCACTGGCGCAAAAATCGGCGACTGGATCTACGTCACCGGCGCGCTCGGTGGCAGCATCCTCGGCCACCACCATCGCTTCACTCCCCGGCTCCCGGAAGGCGTCTGGCTCGCGGGCCGCAGTGAAGTGCGTTCGCTCATGGACCTGAGCGATGGCCTCGCCAAAGACCTGCACGCACTCACGCCGAAGAACGCCGTGCCTTCACTTTCAGCAAAGGCCATCCCGATCAGCACCGCCGCGCGCACGCTTTCAAAACGCGACGGACGTCCCGCGCTCACCCACGCGCTATCCGACGGAGAAGATTTCGAACTCCTCTTCACCGTCGGTGCGCGCGCTGATTACGGGAAACTCGAAGCCGCCTGGCACAAAAAATTTTCCACGCGACTCACCTGCATCGGTCGTTTCACGCGCACGCTCGAAGCCGGTGCGCTCAACTTGGTTGATTTCCACGGTTATGAGCATCTTCGCTAAACTCCGCGCCGGCGTCATCACCGCGTCAGCCGAAGAGACCCACGCGCTCGCCCGCGAGCTCGCTGCCGCGCTGCCGCCCGATGCCACGCTCGCCCTCCACGGCGATCTGGGCGTCGGCAAGACGACGTTTGTCCAAGGCCTCGCACGCGGCCTTGGCGTGAACGAGCCGGTGACCAGTCCGACTTTCAATATCTTCACATTGCACCGCGGTGCCACACGCACGCTCGTCCACATGGACGCCTATCGCCTCGAAAGCGACCGCCAGATCGACGCCCTCATGCTGGAAGATTTTCTCGTCAGCCCGTGGTGTCTGGCCGTCGAGTGGCCGGAAAAAATCGCCGCCTGGATTCCGGCGAACGCCTTCCACTTCGACTTGGGAATCACACCCGACCAACGCCACACGGTGCGGCTCAGGTGAGGCTTGATTTATCTGGAACTCAGGAAATCAGGAATCGGAGAAGAGGTCGGAGTTTTGGCCGCAAAAAGTCGCAAAATGCGCAAAAAAGAATCCGGACCTCACACCGTGCCTATAGGCGCGACGCAGGGTCAAGCATACCGGACCAGCATCTTTGCGATTTTTTGCGGTCAACCATTCCGTCTCCTTCCATCTGGATCGTTTCCTGATTTCCTGAGTTCCAGATAAACCCACTTCGCACAAAAAAAGCCGCCCGGTTCAGGGCGGCTTTTTTAAGCCAAATCAGCTCGTCGGCTCTTCAGCCAACGGTGCGTCGGGAACCTCGGCTGCGGGCACCTCCGGGAAGTTTTCCGGATCATGCTCGGCGCCTTCGATCTCCTTCTTGCGCGACTCGACCACGGGGGCCGGCGCGAAGAGGCGTCCATCAATGAACTCGGTTACGTAGCCTTCGCTCACCAACCAGCGCAGATCGCCATTGAGGCGATTGAGCTTGGCGGTCTGCTCAGGACTGAGCGCGGGAGCGGTAACCGCGGCAGCCTCGGCACCTTCGGCAGGAGCAGCCGGCTTGGCCGGAGCCGAGAAGCCCAGGAACTTGTCCGCCAAATCGCTGGCTTTGATCATCGGGTTCTTCTCGATGAACGTGATGAGCGCCCCGATCGAATCGGAGAAGGTCTGGTTCGGGATGCGGAACTTGCGCTTCACCGCGCAGACGTAGCTGATGCCCTTCGAACCCTTCTTGAAGATCGTGAAACCTTCGCGACGCAGACGGCCGCGGAGCGCGTTGGCCGTGTCCAGCGGGAAACGACGTTGACGCTCAAGCGCGCCCTCGATCGTGCGGCGGAGTTCGCCTTGCGGGAGGGTTTCGAGATTCTTGCCGGAGAAACGCACCGACTCGACCGTGCGCACGACTTTGTCCTTGGCGTTCGCGAGCAGGTAAGCGCGGGCCTCTTCGATTGAATCGAAGGAAACCGACGGAGCCGCCTCAGGCGTCGGGGCGGCTTCGGGCGCGACCTCACCTTCGACGGGTTCGACGGCGGCAACCGGAGCAGGAGCCGCGGCCGCGGCGGAAAGTTTCCACGTGTAACGCGTGGTCTTCTTCATCTTCTCCAGCCACTGCGCGATGGCCTCGGGCTCACGGACGGACTCGATCTTGCCGCGATACACCTCGAACGGCAGCTTGATGTGGGCCGCGTGGTGCTGTTGCACGATCTGGTTGTAGCGATGGTAATTGGGCGGCCCGAGCAGTTCACCGGTGACGGTGCACTTGTTGACCACTTGGTAATTACCCTTGGGAGCGTCGATCTCGACCTCCGTCTTGTCGAAGAACTGGCCAAAGTGCTTCTCGAAAACGTGATTGAGCGCAGCGGCCTCGTTCTCGAACGGAATGCCGTCCGGAACCGAAATGGCAAACGGCGCGGGCTTGGCCGCAGGAGCGGCCCCCTCGGCTTGCTTGTGCTGGACGACGGCGATGAAGCGGTCGTTCTTGCCGATGATCACGCGAGCGATCTCAAAAAGCTCGTAAGTGCGGCAGGAGGCGCGAATCGCCTTGGCAAGCGCGGAGAAGCCGGTGTCGTCCGGATAAAAAGTAACATTGAAGAACGGGCTGACGTAAGGGCCCTGTTCGCGCGGGGAAAAACCACCTTCACGGGGACCACCAAAACGCGGACCACCCTCACGACGAGGACCACCTTGCTGACCTCCGCGGAAATCACCACGGGGAGCGCCACCACCGCCACTGGCCGGACCCTCGCGGCGCGGGCCACGGGAATCGTGGCCACCCTCCCGACGCTCACGAGGAGCTGCGGAAGGCGCGTCGCCCGTCGGAGCAGGTGCGCCGCCACCCTCGCCGGGACCGGCGGGCTTGCGGAAGCCGCGGCGATCACGAGGTGCGCCACCCGCGCCACCACTGGGGCCTTCACGACGCGGACGATCGTCACGACGTGATTCGCGGGGACCGCCGGAGTTATCCGAGGTCTCTTTGTCTTGGGACCACTGGGTGCCAAAGCTGAAGCTTTGGAGTTGGGCCAGGTCGATCTTGTTGAAATCTTTGGCCGGTTTATCGTTGGAGGGCGTCTCGGACATGCGTAGCGATGCGGGCGTAAATTGCCTGCGTAGGTGTTTGGCGTAAGGCGGGCTTGAGAGGCGCTAATGCGCGCCAGCAGTGTCCATGCAGGAGGAGGAGTAGCAAGCTGTTTCCCGAAATGAGAAAAATGCATTTCGAGGCTTTACACGTTCCGAAGGATTTATCTTAGTCCGCCTTCCCTTCGTTAGACATGCTCAGGTGGTGGAATTGGTAGACACACACGTTTGAGGGGCGTGTGCCGAAAGGCGTGCGGGTTCGAGTCCCGCCCTGAGCACCACTTTTAAAGCCCGCGTTAACCACGCGGGCTTTTTTGCGCCTGATGCCAAGTGGCAGGTTTGACCGCAGATTACGCAGATAGCACCGATGCGATCCGCTTGGCCCCAGAAGGCACAAAAGCCGATTCCCTGATTTTGTGCTCTTTGTGTCCAAACTCTCCGCCGAGATTGCTACCGCCGATTATCCGGAGTTCCTGCGTCCACTCGCTCCATCCGCACGATCCGTGCGTTACGCACTTCAAACGTCACCGGCAATTGCGACGGACGCAGGAAAAACACCAGCGACATCGGACGATTGTCCGAGAAACGCCACGGCAGCTCGGCACGACCGAAAAACGCCATGGTGAAATCATCCGCCGCCCTCTCGTAATACATCCAGGTATCTTTCACCCGTAAACGTGGCCAAGTCTGGAAAAGATTCCCGTTCTCCGTGCGGAAATACACACCCATCATGTCCCCGGCTTTGCCGGCCCGTGATTTCGCTCTGGCGGAATCCAGGCCGCTGGATGCATTTCCCCCTGTCGTCACCTTCCGCCGATCAAGCAACAGTAACGTGCCGGCGGGAAACCTGAATGCGTTGGGCAACGGCAGCTCCGCCATTGCAGGCATCAACGGCTCGGCCGGGAAAGCGTCGATATGGAAATACCACACACCGTCACGTTCCTCCACTCGCAATCCGTCGGTAACCAGCCACCGCCCGTCCTGTTTTAACGCCGGCTCTGCGATGGCCCGCACACGTCCCTGAAGTTTCGCCCGATTCCGCTGCGCGTCCGCCCCTGTAAACTCGAAGTTTTCCACGGTCCGGTTCGTGAGACCCTCCTTGGAAGGAAGAAGCCGTGTCACCCAGACAGCAGCGGATATGTCCGAAGCATCGGGCACGAATGTCATCCGGCAAGTTTGCCCCACATAGGACTCGGCTTGCACCCGCAGCACGACTTGGCGCTCCCAGCGTTCGCCCGGGGCGAGGGTCACGGCCTCTTCGGCCATACGCCCGCCGCCACCATCCACCACCAGTCGGCCGGAGATTGCGGCGGTTGAAAAATTATAGACCACGGCCCGGCCACGCCCGGTGCGGGTGATACCAGGCGGCGAGTAGCGAATAGCGGGTGGTGAGTAATCTGCAGCAGCTCCGGACATACTCGCTACTGGCTGCTCGCTACTCGCTACTTTGCCCGTAACGACATAGCCCCCGGACGCCTTCGCCTGCGACATACCCTCGTCGGCAATAAAATCGAGGACCACCGGCGATGGCGGCTCGGCACGGACCACCCAGTCACGTGCACGGTAAGGGTGTTTCTCCGCGTAATTCCACAGATACGCCAACGCCGGAGTGGCATGGGAGTCGCCGATTTTCCTCCCGATGCTCTGCATCCAAGGCTGCATGCGCTTCTCGCCGAAATCCGCTGGTATGAAGGTCTGAGAAGTAGCGAGTAGCGGGCCCATCTGCTGGTTACCAGGTGCCGGCGTCTTGATGCTTGGCTCTGGTTGCTTGAAGCTGGCTGCTACTTTGGTCGTCAGCCCAAACTCATTCAGTTCGGCTTCGTAATACGGGTTGAAGAGGAACGCCATGGGTCCCTCGGGCCGGAGGGCGCGAATCTGTTTCACCACATCGGCAAACCACCGCCACTGCCGCACCCGTCCCTCGACCGTATCGCGAGCGTCGGCATCGAGCAGGCCGTAACCATATTCGGTGATGAAGATGGGCAGCGACTTGCGCGCGCGCAAGTCGCGGGTCGAAGACCCAAGGTTAAGATTAAGTTCCGAGCCGCCTCTACTCGGCGGCATTACGCCGTGCTCCGCCACTCCGGCCTTCAACTTCAACTCCAAACTTAACCGACGCAGTGGCGCAGCCCCGTCCACCGCGTCCTCGAACTGCCGATACACGCCGGTGAAATCCTCGGCGTAGCCATAGTAGTGGAAGTTGAAGCCATCGGTGTAACTGGCGAGGCCGTTGGCCCAGAGACGCTCCAAATACGGCCCCGGAGGAAGCGCGAGCGGGGCCATGATCACGCGCGGAGACGCAACGCGAGCTGAAGGCAAAAATTTAAGATTAAGTGCCGAACGCCCCTGCTTTTGCTCCAGCCAGGTCGATTCGGCGGATCGCTCCTTAAACTTAACCTTCTGACTTAAACCAGACTGAAAAGCGGAGGATGCCCCGTTTTTTATTCCTAAATATGCCGCCTTTTGGAACGCCGCATAGGTCTCGGGATTCTCCGCGACGAAATCGATGTCCGGCTCGTTCTCGATTTCCCACACATCCACCAAGTCTCCGTAGGTTGCGCCCAGCCGACGGCATCGCTCATAAACCTCGCGCAGGTCGAGAGGCAGACGATGACCGCCCCCGGTGCGGACTCCCTGCGTCCACTCGGAGGGGTTCCACCGCATAAAAACCGCCGTTTTGATACCGTGTTGGCGCAAAGCCAGCAACCCGGCGCGGTCGGTAACGACGGTGCGTAAATCTCCGCGTTTTTCAGAGGCTGGATCGACTAGCCCACGCACCCGCATCCATGTGCCGTGCTCCCCGCTCAAGTCGGCTTCGGAGAGTTCAGCGGCATGCTTGGCTGCCGCCGTGCCAACGTCGAAACCATAGCCGGCAGCGAACGCATCCGATACAACAGCCAGTCCGATGCAGAGGGGAAGCAAACGAAATAAAGACACGGCAAAGACCGCTAGCAGGCCTGTCGGCGTCGGCAACGTTCAACATGTAGTCGGTAGCGAGTAGCGGGGAGCAGACGGAATTGTTGGCCGAAAAAATCGCAAAAGTGCTGGTCCGGCCTGCGCAGCCGTGCGTTGCGCCTATGGGCGCGCGGGAGAGCGCCATCCGCCGAGCAATCAACTTTTGTGATTTTTCGCGGCCAACTCTCCGAAAAAAAGGCCCAACAACGTTCAGCGTCCAACACTCAACGTTCATAGATCGATCCATCGGTCCGCGGTTGGATATTGGGTGTTGGGTAGAACCTGAAGGAGTCGTGCCAGCTTCTGGTTGCTAGACCGCTTTCCCCCGCCTCTAGTTATAGACAACTAGCCTCCCGTGTCGTCCTCCCGCTTTAAACCTACCCCTGAGTCGTCAGCCGTCCGGTCCTTTCGCGGCGACATGCGCGCCTCGACCGCATTGCATCCGCTGGAGACCGCCCTCTTGGTCATCGCAGGGGCGCAACTGTGCTTTATGCCATGGGCGCTCGGCACCATGCAGGTGTGGAGCCAATTCGTCAGCCTCGGGTTGGCGGTCGTCGCCTTCGTCGTAGCGCTCACGAACCGCCATTACCGCGACGACTCCGCTCCTCAGGGTAACTTCAAGCTCGTCATGTGGCCCAAGCTCATCCGCTTCCCGCTCTTCTGGCTGGGGCTCCTCCTGCTTGGATACATTCTCACGCAAGCGCTCAATCCCGCGTGGATCTATGTGCGCGAGGGCCGCACATGGTGGCTTGAGCGCATTGACCATGTCGGCTGGCTGCCCGCCGGCGTGACCACGCCCTACGCCGACATGAACGCGTGGCGCGTGCTCGTCATCTACGGGTCCGCCTGGCTGCTCACGTGTGCCCTCTGGGTGGGTGTCACCCGCCGCACCGCCGTGCAGACGCTTTTCACCGTGATCGTCGCCAATGGCGCGTTGTTCGCCATCATCGGCATCCTGCAAAAGGTCACGCATGCACCTTACGTCCTATGGGGACTCAAGGACGCCAACACGGCGGGCAATTTCTTCGCCACAATCATCTACAAGAACCACGCCGGCGCCTACCTCAACCTCGTGCTCATGCTCTGCACGGGCATGCTCTATTGGCACTTTTCCCGGGCCGAGCGTCGCATGGAGCGCACCAGCCCCGCACCGCTGTTCGCCTTCTTCAGTGTGCTGCTTGGCTTGGGCGTCTTCCTGACCAACTCCCGCGGGGCCACCCTCCTGCTGGTGGTATTCACGTTGGTCGCCTTCATCGGCTTCATCGTGCGCTGCACCTTTTACCGCACCGAGGGTCGCAACCCGTGGGTAATGATTTCCCTTTGCGCAATCTTCGCTCTCTTCATCGGACTTGGATCCTACTTTCTCAATGCCGACAAGGCCTTTGGCCGCCTTGGCAAGCTATGGGCTGATGGCAAGGCCGACAGTTCCGTGGCCTCTCGAACGGTGGCGCGCACCGCGACCTGGGACATGGCCAAGGATCGCCTTGCCACCGGCTGGGGGGCCGGCAGCTACCGCCACGCTTTCCCGTCTTATCAACGGCGCCACCCGGAAATTTATCTTGTGCCGTGGAACCCAAAGCTCCGGCTTCGCTGGGAATACGCGCACAATGACTATGTGCAGCTCCTCGCCGAGTTGGGCTTGATTGGCGCCGGCATCGTGCTGGCAATGTTGATCTGCGGCGCACGCCACCTGATCCGTCACCGCGTCTGGCTGAGGCCTCACCTCCTGTTCATCTTGCTGGCCCTCCTAGTCACCGCCGTGCACGCTTGGATAGATTTCCAATTCCACAACCCCACGATCTTGGTTCTTTGGTGTGCCAGCGCCGCCCTCCTCGGTCGCTGGGCCGAGTTCGAGGCGCGCAGTCCATCGCGATCCGGGTTTCAATTGAAACCTGAGTAAGTCGCCAAGCAGGTTGGCCACTTACCGAGCGAAGCGACAGCCCGCCAAAAACACAAAAGGTCGCCAAAAGCTGAAGCGCCGAAAATTCAAGCCGCAGCTGCGGCTTGAGTATTGGACGCTGGGTGTTGAAGGCTACATGACTAGAGCATTTCAAATAAAGTTGTAGCCTATTCTAACTTTGTGCAGAAGGGGTGGATGAAGAAGGCGATATCGTTGGATCTACGAGAGCGGATAGTGACGGCTTACGAGGGGAAGGAGGGGACGAGGGAAGAAGTGGCGAGACGCTTCAAGGTGTCGGTGGGGATGGTGAAGAAGCTCCTGGCACAGAGAACCCG